>Ga0209278_1001100_pt1 | contig 17161 bp, 17 predicted proteins | sample JI81BgreenDNA_FD_187504 | JGI IMG/M metagenome (GOLD analysis project Ga0209278, IMG submission 187504) | Wastewater effluent complex algal communities from Wisconsin, to seasonally profile nutrient transformation and Carbon sequestration -... | ecosystem: Engineered > WWTP > Effluent > Algae... | reverse complement strand
CTCGCCCATCTTGATCAGACAGGACCCTTCCGCATGTTTCATCACGCCGACTTCGATTGAAACCGGCCGCATTTCGCTTAATTTCCTGCCAGAGGGGCGCATCGGATCATCCTTTTTGGGTTGCGGTCAGATATCCACCCCACCCCGCCCGATGCAACCCCGATTGACGCCCCGAACCGCGCGCCGATAATGGCGAACCGGCAAGGATCGACAGATGACAGACGGCTCAAAAATCCTGTCCGAAATGAACGACCGCTCGCGCGAGGTCTTTCGCCGCGTCGTCGAAGGCTACCTCGCCTCCGGCGACCCTGTCGGTTCCCGCACCCTGACGCGGTCGATGTCGGAAAAACTCTCCGCCGCCACGATCCGCAACGTCATGCAGGATCTCGAATTCCTCGGCCTGCTCGACAGCCCCCACATCTCCGCAGGCCGCATCCCCACGCAACTTGGCCTGCGCATGTTCGTCGACAGCCTGCTGGAAGTCGGCACCGTGGCCGAAGAAGACCGCGAACGCATCGACGCGACTCTTGGCAGCAACGATCAGGACGTGACCAGCCTCCTTGACCATATCGGCGCAGCCCTTTCCGGCATCACGCGCGGCGCGTCGCTGGTGCTGGCACCCAAGGTGGAAGCGCCGATCCGCCACATCGAATTCGTCTCCCTCTCGCAGGACCGCGCTCTCGTCGTCCTCGTCTTCGCCAACGGACATGTCGAAAACCGCATCTTCACGCCCCCGCCGGGGCAAACCCCGTCCTCCATGCGCGAAGCCGCGAATTTCCTGAACGCGCTGGCCGAAGGCAAAACCCTCACCGAACTCCGGCGCTCCATGACCGCCGAAATCGCAAAGCGGCGGCAAGAGATCGACTCCCTCGCCCGCGACCTCGTCGAATCCGGCCTCGCCGTCTGGGAAAACCCCGGCGAAACCTCCGAACGCCTCATCGTCCGCGGCCGCTCCAACCTGCTGGAAGAGGAATCGACCGACCTCGACCGCATCCGCACCCTCTTCGACGACCTCGAAAGAAAGCGCGACATCGCCGATTTCCTCGAACTCGCGGAAACCGGGGAAGGCGTGCGCATTTTTATCGGCTCGGAAAACAAGCTCTTCTCACTTTCCGGTTCAAGTCTCGTCGTTTCTCCCTATATGAACGCAGATCGAAAAATCATCGGCGCCGTCGGCGTCATCGGCCCGACCCGGCTGAACTATGGCCGGATCGTTCCGATCGTCGATTACACGGCGCAACTCGTCGGACGTCTGGTGTCCGAACGGGGCAAGTGAAGAAGGCAGTTTGGAAATGGCAGACGACAAGACGGTTCCCGAAGACTTCGCCATCGAGGAGGGTCTGGAAGACCTCGCCGCACTGGATGAGATCGAGGCGCTGAAGGCCGAGCGTGACGAATTCCGCGACCGCTTCATGCGCGCCTTGGCTGACGCCGAAAACACCCGCAAGCGCGGCGAGCGCGACCGGCGTGAGGCGGAGCAATATGGCAGCACCCGCCTTGCCCGCGACCTGCTTCCCGTCTTCGACAACCTCAACCGCGCCCTGAACGCCGCGACCGACGAACAGAAGGCCGCCGCCGCGGCCCTTTTCGAAGGCGTGCAGCTCACCCTGCGCGAACTGACCAACGTGATGACCCGCCACGGCGTGAAACCCATCACCCCCAAGGTCGGTGACCAGTTCGACCCCCAAAACCACGAAGCCATGTTCGAAGCGCCCGTTCCGGGCACCAAGGCTGGCCAGATCATTCAGGTGATGACCGAGGGCTTCATGCTGCACGACCGTCTGCTGCGCCCCGCGCAGGTGGGCGTATCCTCCAACACCGGCGCCTGATGTCTTCTGCGGGACCGGGGGTTTCACACCCCCGGACCCCCGTGGGGTATTTGGACCGAAACGAAGCAGCTTAGTGCTTCATCAAATCCTTGAGTTCATAGACAAAGCGCAGCGCCTCCATTGGCGTCATTTCGTCGGGATGCGCGTCCTTCAACCGCGCCTCGACTGCCGATTCCTTCGCCACGACACGCAGGGCAGGGGACGCCGCTGGGGCCACGCTGAACAGGGGAAGATCGTCGATCAACGCCTTGGGCCGCGCGCCGCCCTGACGTTCGCCGGATTCCAGCGCCTCCAGCACCACCTTCGCCCGATCCACCACCGCCGCAGGCAACCCCGCCAGCCGCGCCACCTGCACCCCATAGGACCGATCCGCTGCGCCCTTGCGCACCTCGTGCAGGAAGATGACCTCGCCTTCCCATTCCTTCACCGAAACGGTCGCATTCTCCACCCCCGGAAGCTTCCCCGCCAGCGCCGTCATCTCGTGGTAATGCGTGGCGAACAGCGCGCGGCAGCGGTTCACCCCGTGCAGATGTTCCATCGTGGCCCAGGCGATGGACAGCCCGTCATAGGTCGCCGTCCCGCGCCCGATCTCATCCAGAATGACCAAAGCCCGGTCATCCGCCTGATTCAGGATCGCCGCCGTCTCCACCATCTCCACCATGAAGGTGGACCGCCCCCGCGCCAGATCATCCGCCGCGCCGACACGGCTGAAAAGTTGCGACACCACCCCGACATGCGCCCGTGAGGCAGGCACGAAACTCCCCGCCTGCGCCAGCAGCGCGATCAGCGCATTCTGCCGCAGGAAGGTGGACTTACCCGCCATGTTCGGCCCCGTCAGCAGCCAGATCGCAGGCGTCTCCCCCTCGGTCAGCGCACAGTCATTGGCCACGAAGGGCCCCGCCCCCTGCCGCCGCAAGGCGCGCTCCACCACCGGATGCCGCCCGCCCTCCACTACGAAAGCACGGCTCTCATCCACCACAGGCTCTGCCCAGCCCTCTTCCGCCGCCAGATCCGCCCAGGCCGCCGTCAGATCCACCTCCGCCAAGGCCCGCGCCGCCGCGCCCACCGGCCCCGCCTCTGCCAGCACCGCCTGACGCAACGCCTCGAAATGCCGCTTCTCGATCTCCAGCGCGTGGTTCCCTGCGTTCAGGATGCGCGTCTCCATCTCGGACAGCTCGACCGTGGTGAACCGCACCTGCCCCGCCGTCGTCTGCCGATGGATGAACTTTTCCGACAGGGGCGGCGAAAGCATCCGCTCGGCATGGGTCGACGTCGTCTCGATGAAGTAACCAAGCACGTTGTTGTGCTTGATCTTCAGGCTGGAAATCCCCGTTTCCGTTATGAAATCCGCCTGCATCGACGCGATCACCCCGCGCCCCTCATCCCGCAGCCGCCGCGCCTGATCCAGCTCGGCATCATACCCCGCCGCGATGAACCCCCCGTCCCGCGCCAGAAGCGGAGGTTCCGCCACCAAAGCCCGCTCCAGTAACCCGACCAGCGCCTCATGCCCCACCAGCGCGCGCCCCGCCTCCTCCAGAAGCACGGGCGCCCCTTCCAACCGCGCCGCCACCGATACCGCCTGCGTCAGCCCCGCCCGGATCGCCGCCAAATCGCGCGGTCCCCCACGCTCCAGCGCCAGCCGAGACAGCGCGCGGTCCATGTCCGGCACCCGCCGCAGCGCATCGCGCAACTCTGCCCGCAACAGACTCTGTTCCAGCAGAAAACGCACCGATTCCAGCCGCGCATGGATCACCGACAGGTCCCGCGATGGCGACGAAATCCGCCGCTCCAGCAACCGCGCCCCCGCCGCCGTCACCGTCCGGTCCACCGCCGCCAGCAGCGATCCCTCGCGCCCGCCACTCAAAGCCTGCGTCAGTTCAAGATTCCGCCGCGTCGCCGCGTCAATCTGCATCGCCCCGCCCGCCGCCTCTTTCACCGGCGGCCGCAAAAGTGGCAACTTCCCCCTCTGCGTCAGGTCCAGATAATCAACCAGCGCCCCCATCGCCGACAGTTCCGCCCGGTCAAACCGCCCGAACCCCTCCAGCGTCCCCACATCGAACAGGGCACACAGCCGCTTTTCGGCGGAAACGGAGTCAAAAGACCCGCGCGCCAACCGCGTCAGCGACGCGCCCGATTCATTCACTAACTCGGCCCAATCCGCCTCACGCGCCTCGCTCACCAGCACCTCGCGCGGGGCCAGCCGTGCCAGTTCCGGCCCCAACCGCGCGGGCGCGCAAGGCATCACCCGCAACTCGCCGGTGGAGATATCGGCCCAGGCCAATGCTGCCTCGTCCCGCACTTCCGCAAAGGCGCATAGAAAGTTGTGCCGCCGCGCCTCCAGCAGCGCGTCCTCGGTCAAGGTGCCGGGCGTCACCAGCCGCACCACATCCCGCCGCACCACCGCCTTTGAACCGCGCTTCTTCGCCTCCGCCGGGTCCTCCAACTGCTCGGCAATCGCCACGCGAAACCCCTTGCGGATCAGCGTCAGCAGATAACCCTCGGCCGCATGTACAGGCACCCCGCACATCGCAATCGGCTCACCCAGATGAAACCCCCGCTTCGTCAGCGCGATATCCAAGGCCTCTGCCGCCGCGACGGCATCGTCGAAGAACATCTCGTAGAAGTCGCCCATCCGATAGAACAACAGCGCGCCGGGATTCTGCGCCTTGATCTCCAGATACTGCGCCATCATCGGCGTCACGCTGTCGTCGGTCATCGGTCCCCCTGTTCCGGGCGAACCCTACAAAAGCGCCTGCCTGCGCGAAAGTCCCCGCCCGCTATTTCGCGAAGGCCGCCTGATCGCCCCAGACCGCCCGCACCCGCGCATCCCGCCCGCAGGCCTCGCGATAGAACGCATAGGCATTGCGCTTCTGCTTCGGCCCCGCACGCGTCAGCACTATATCCCGGCTCTTGTAGTAATCCTGATGGTATTCCTCGGCCTCATAGAACGGTCCCGCCGCCAGAATCGGCGTCACCACGGGTGCGCCCAAGGCCTCCGAAGCCTCGGCCAGCGCTGCCTCGGCAGCGGCTTTTTCCGCTGCGTTAGAGACAAAAATCGCCGTCCGATAGCTGTCTCCCCGGTCGCAGAACTGCCCCCCGGCATCCAACGGATCGACAGATCGCAAAAACAGGCGCAAGACCTGATCATAGCTGATCTTCGTCGTATCGAAGGCGATCTCCACCGCCTCGTAATGCCCGGTCCCGCCCGCCACCACCTGTTTGTAGGTCGGGTTCTCCACCGTCCCGCCGGTAAAGCCCGATACGACCGAAACCACCCCCGGCACCTTTTCGAAATCCGCCTCCACGCACCAGAAACATCCCCCGGCGACCACCGCCTTCCCCGTGGCGGCATGGCTTGCCGCACCAAGCACTGCGGAAAGAAAGACGGTGACGGTCACGGCGGTGATGGTGAACAGGCGATGCATCGGCAAAACTCCTTTGCCCCACCCTCTCCCTCGATCCGGGCCCGGCACAACTCACCGCCGCGTGACCTCACGCATAGGTGACGCGCCCCCTTTCCCTTCCCGAGGCCCCCCACTAACCTCGCCCCAAACCAAGGGGCCACCATGACCGACCACGTCTCCACCCATGCCGCGGAAGAAGACATCCGCAACGAAAGCATCCTGATCTACGTAAACGGGCGCATCGTCCCGAAAAATCAGGCCCTCGTCTCGGTTTACGACTCGGGCTTTATGCTGGGCGACGGGGTCTGGGAAGGCATCCGCCTCTATGACGGGAAATGGGCCTTCATCACCGAACACATGGACCGGCTCTATGAGGCGGCAAAGGCCATCGACCTCGACATCGGAATGACCCCCGACCAGATGATTTCCGCCGTGTTAGAGACGCAAAAGGCCAACGGGATGCATACCGATGCCCATTGCCGCCTGATGGTGACGCGCGGGGTGAAAACCCGCCCCTTCCAGAACCCCCGCCTGTCGCAGCAGGGGCCGACGGTCGCGATCATCATGGAACATTCCAAACCAAAGATCCCGCGTCCCATCACCCTTGCCACCGTTCCCCACCTGCGCGGCCTTCCCATGACGCAGGACCCGAAACTCAACAGCCATTCCAAACTGAACTGCATCCTCGCCTGCATCGCCGCCCAAAAGGCCGGTGCGGACGAGGCGCTGATGCTCGACGTCCATGGCTTCGTGAACACGACCAACGCCTGCAATTTCTTCATCGTCCGCAAAGGCGAGGTTTGGACCTCGACCGGCGACTACTGCATGAACGGCATCACGCGGCAAAAGATCATCGACCTCTGCCGCGAAAATGGCATCCCGGTCTTTGAACGCAACTTCTCCCTCGTCGATACCTATGGCGCGGATGAGGCCTTCCTCACCGGCACCTTCGGCGCGCAAACACCCGTGGGCGTGATCGACGGTCGCCAGATCGGCACGGGCCAGATGGGACCGATGACCGAAAGACTGCGCGGCCTTTACAAGGCGTTGATCGCCCGTTCGTAGCGTATGCACAGATTGCGGTACAGTTTTCGGCACAACATCCGGCACAGGGAAAACAGATGAAAATCGCGATGTGGTCCGGCCCCCGGAACCTTTCCACCGCCATGATGTATGCCTTCGCCGCGCGGGGCGATTGCGTGGTCGAGGATGAACCCTTCTACGGGGCCTATCTGGCCGCGACAGGCATCGACCATCCGATGCGGTGGGAGGTTATCGCTTCGCAACCCTCAGATCCGATGGATGTCGCGGCGGACATTCTCGGTCCAATTCCTGATGGAAAATCAATCCACTACCAAAAACACATGACCCTCCACATGATCCCACAATTCGACCGCGGCTTCATGCGCGCCCTCACCAATGTATTCCTCATCCGCCACCCCGCCCGCGTCGTCGCCAGCTATAGCCAGAAACGCGAAGCCCCAACCCTCGCCGATATCGGATTCGTTCAACAGGCCGAACTCTTTGACGAGGTGGCGCAATGGATGGGTCGCGCTCCCCTCGTGATCGACAGCGCCGATATCCGCGCCAACCCACGGGAATCGCTGACAAAACTCTGCGACGCTCTTGGCATCCCCTTCACCGAAAACATGCTCCACTGGCCCGCCGGACCCAAACCCTATGACGGGGTCTGGGCCCCGCATTGGTACAACGCCGTCCACGCCTCCACCGGCTTCGGCGAGGCAGAGGGCCCGCTTCCCACACTTCCCGCCGAATATGCGCCCCTCGTCGAACAGGCCCTTCCGCATTATCAAAGGCTTGCGCGGTTCAAACTCTGACGGAACATCGTCAAGCCACCCCTTGCCCCGGCCCGACCGCAGGCGCAAACTCCCCTTAACCAGCATCGGGGAGGATGCCATGCTAAACCATTCCACCGCCGCCACCCGCGCGGCCCGCGTCTACCTTCGGGCCGAGGATTGCCGTCTGGAGGATCTCGCAAGCCTCTGTTCTCAAACGGTTTCCCTGTCGGACTACCCCTTTGCGGCGGATGTTCAGAAGAACATCCTGATCTATGACTGCCCCACCCTTCTTCCTGCGCTGGCCGATCCCACCGACCGCCGCGCCCTGATGGCCGAATGGGCCGAGGCGATGCTCACCGGCCCTGGCGTCGTGGTCCTGAAAGGGGCCGAACCCGACCTTGCGATGATCGATGAGGCCAGCGCGATCTTCTGGCGGCTGATCGAAGAACAGAACCGCGCAGGCACCGGGGGCGGTGACCATTTCGCCAAGCCGGGTGCGAATGACCGCCTCTGGAATTCCTTGGAAAAACATTGCCTTGCCGACCCTGCGAATTTCGCCCGCTACTACGCCAACCCCTTCCTCGCCGCGATATCAGAGGCATGGCTCGGCCCCCATTACCAGATCACCGCACAACTCAACGTTGTAAATCCGGGCGGCGCGGCGCAGTCGCCGCATCGGGATTACCACCTCGGCTTTCAATCGGCGGCGCAGATCGAACGCTATCCCCGCCATGTCCAACTCCTCTCGCCGGTCCTGACGCTGCAAGGTGCCATCGCCCATGTCGATGCCACCATCGAAACCGGCCCCACCCAACTCCTGCCCTTCTCCCAAGCGTACGATGCTGGATATCTGGCGATGAACCGGCCCGATTTCCGTGCCTATTTCATTGAAAACCATGTGCAATTGCCGCTGACCAAGGGCGACATGCTCTTTTTCTCCCCCGCTCTCCTGCACGCCGCAGGCACCAACCGCAGCGCCGACATCCGCCGTATGGTCAACCTATTCCAGGTCTCTTCCGCCTATGGCCGCGCGATGGAAACGGTGGATCGCACCCGCATGGTCAAGGCGCTCTATCCCGTTCTGCGGGCTGCGAAAAAGGACGGCATCCTAACGGAGTCCCAGATCGCCAACGCCATCGCCGCCTCTGCCGAAGGCTACAGCTTCCCCACCAACCTCGACCGCGACCCCCCCTTGGGCGGCATGGCCCCCAAGACGCAGGCCGCACTGGTGGCCGAGGCGCTGGCGGCGGACTGGGATGCCGACAAACTGAGCGCCGCGCTGGACGAACAGTCCGGAAAGAAACTCGCCTGAAATGAAAAGGGCGGGCCAAAGCCCGCCCGATTTCAATGCCTTACGCGAGTGATCACTTCACCCGCGCATTCCGCGTCGCGATCAGCTTCAACCGCAGCGCGTTCAGCCGGATGAACCCTTCGGCATCCTTCTGGTCATACGCCCCCGCGTCCTCTTCGAACGTGACGTGCTTCTCCGAATACAGCGAATGCTCCGACCACCGCGCCACGCAGCGCGCCGAACCCTTGTACAGCTTCACCCGCACCGTCCCGGTTACATGCTCCTGTGTCTTGTCGATCAACGCCTGCAGCGCCTCGCGCTCGGGGCTGAACCAGAAGCCGTTATAGATCAGCTCCGCATAGCGCGGCATGATCGAATCCTTCAGGTGACCGGAACCCGAATCCAGCGTGATCTGTTCGATCCCGCGATGCGCCTCCAGCAGGATCGTCCCGCCGGGGGTTTCATAGAGGCCCCGCGACTTCATCCCGACAAAGCGGTTTTCGACAAGGTCCAGCAGACCCACGCCATGCCGCCCGCCCATCTCGTTCAACCGCGTCAGGATCGTCGCGGGCGACAGCGCCTCTCCATTGATCGCCACGGCATCGCCACGCTCGAAGGAAATCTCGACGAACTCCGCCTGATCCGGCGCCTTCTCCACCGGGACCACGCGCTGATACACGAACTCCGGCGCTTCTTCGGCGGGGTTCTCCAGCACCTTCCCCTCGGACGAGGTATGCAGCAGGTTCGCATCCACCGAGAACGGCGCCTCGCCCCGCTTGTCCTTGGCGATCGGGATCTGGTTCGCCTCGGCAAACTCCAGCAGCTTCGACCGGCTGGTCAGATCCCACAGCCGCCAAGGCGCGATCACCTTGATCGAAGGGTCCAGCGCCGCGACGCCCAGTTCGAACCGCACCTGATCGTTGCCCTTGCCGGTTGCCCCATGCGCCACGGCATCGGCCCCCGTCTCCTGCGCGATCCGCACCAGTTCCTTGGAAATCAGCGGCCGCGCGATGGACGTGCCCAGCAGATACAGCCCCTCATAGACCGCATTCGCCCGGAACATCGGGAAGACGAAGTCGCGCACGAATTCCTCGCGCACATCCACGATGTGGATGTTCTCCGCCTTGATCCCCATCAGCAGCGCCTTCTGCCGCGCCGGTTCCAACTCCTCGCCCTGCCCCAGATCGGCGGTAAAGGTCACCACCTCGCAGCCATATTCCGTCTGCAACCACTTCAGGATGATCGAGGTGTCCAGACCGCCCGAATAGGCAAGGACGACTTTCTTCGGCTTGAACATAGCGGCCCCATTTTCCCAAGGATTTATTGGCGCGCGGTGTATCGGGTCTTGCCCATCGCGGCAAGGGTGCGCCCGCAAACAGAAGGGCGGCCCCCGGGGCCGCCCTTTGCCACCCTTTCAAGCCATCGCGTCAAGAACCGAAGGCCACCACCATCAGCCCGGCCAGCGTACTCACCGGCCCGAAGATGTTGCCGTCGCGGATATGGGCCAGCACGGCATTGATATAGCCATTCCTAGCATAGGCCCCATCCGCCCCGACAAGGCCGAAAACCGACGCCACCGGGCCAAGCAACAGTGCCAAGATACCCAGAACAGTCATGATCTTCTTGGGATGGAACATGTCCCCCTCCTCGCTTAAGGATTCTGGCAGTGAGGCTTTTCGCCGATAAACGCCAATTCCGTGGTAGCACCCAGGAACGTGAATGCGTCACGGACACGCAAAATGGTAATCATTGGGGGATTCCCGCCGAATGACCGATTTCTCCAAGCGATCCCTTGCCGCCACCCGCGCGCTGCGTGACCTCTTTCCCGAAACGCCCCTGCAGCGGAACGAACACCTCTCGCAGCGCTACGATGCCGAGATCTGGCTTAAACGCGAAGATCTCACTCCGGTAAGAAGCTACAAGATACGCGGGGCCTTCACCGCCATGCGCAAGGTGCTGGACCAGACACCCGACCGCCGCAGTTTCGTCTGCGCCAGCGCCGGGAATCACGCGCAGGGCGTGGCCTTCGCCTGCCGCCATTTCGGCGTGCAGGGCACCATCTTCATGCCCGTCACCACGCCCCAGCAGAAAATCGACAAGACCCGCGCTTTCGGGGGCGACAATGTCCGCATCGTCCTGACCGGCGACTATTTCGACCAGACCCTCGCCGCCGCGCAGTCCTTTTGCAGCGAACAGGGCGCACATTTCCTCTCGCCCTTCGATGATGCCGACGTGATCCTCGGCCAGTCCTCCGTGGGCGTCGAGATGCTGGAACAACTCGGCCGCGCGCCCGATCTGGTGATCCTGCCCGTGGGGGGTGGCGGCCTCGCCTCCGGCGTCACCGCCTATCTGCGCGAAACCGCGCCCTCCACGGATTACCGCTTCGTCGAACCCTTGGGCGGGGCAAGCCTGATGGCCGCCCTTCGCGCCGGGGAACCCAGCAAACTCCCCCGCGTCAACAGTTTCGTCGATGGGGCCGCCGTCGCCCGCCTTGGGGACCGCACCTTCGCGCACCTGAACTGGATCGACAGCTCCAACGTCCTCCTCGCCCCCGAAGACCGCATCTGCGTCACCATGCTGGAGATGCTGAATGTCGAAGGCATCGTTCTTGAACCCGCAGGCGCGCTTTCCGTCGATGTCCTGCCGGAACTGGCGGAAGAGATCCGTGGCAAGGTCGTCGTCTGCGTCACCTCCGGCGGCAATTTCGATTTCGAACGCCTGCCCGAGGTGAAGGAACGCGCCCAGCGCTATTCGGGCGTGAAGAAGTACTTCATCCTGCGCATGCCCCAGCGTCCCGGCGCCCTGCGCGAATTCCTCGGCATGCTCGGCCCCGATGACGATATCGCGCGTTTCGAATACCTCAAGAAATCCGCGCGCAACTTCGGCTCCGTCCTGATCGGCATCGAAACCCGCAGGCCGGAAAACTTCCGCGACCTCTTTGCCAAGCTTGACGATGCCGCCTTCGCCTATCGCGACATCACCAATGACGAGGTCCTGTCGGAATTCCTGATCTAGGCCAGCGCGGGCAGCGCCGCACAGGACCGCCGATACAGATCGGCCAGAGCGGCGGGGTCGACCGCCGCCCCCTGCTCGCCCCGCCTGCACATATCGGCCAGATCATCCATCCCAAGCGTCAGCGCGGTTCCCTTCAGGAAGTGCAGATCCGCCTCGACCGCCTCGGGAATGGATGGCGTGGCCAACCGTGCCACCACCTCGTCGCTTTCCTTCAGGAACATCTCCAGCACCTCCTCGAATCCGTCCTCGCCGATCTCCGCGCGCAAGGCGGCAAGCCGCTCCGCATTCACCAGCATGTCACCACACGAACCTCGTTTCACACAGGCCCGATCTTCGCCCGCGATCCTGAATCACGGGTGAACGAAGGCCGCCGCAGCCGCGCCGAAATATCCCGCATTTTCGATTTTGACCGCCGGTTAACCCACACGCCCTATCCTGCCGGCGGGTGTTTCATCGGGGGAAGGGTGGCGTGCTTCAATCCGCGCAGAACAGGCGAATCCTCGTCGCGGATGACAGCAGGGCGCAGCGGCAGATGCTGGCCCTGCAACTGTCCCGCTGGGGCTATGACGTGTCAGAGGCCGACTCGGGGCAGGCCGCGCTTGCCCTCGCGCGTGAGCATGAATTCGACATGGTCCTCAGCGATTGGGTCATGCCCGGCATGTCCGGCCCTGATTTCTGCCGCGCCTTCCGCGCGCTTCCCCGCGAAAACTACGGCTATTTCGTACTAGTAAGTGCGAAATCGGGAAAATCCGCCGTGGCCGACGGCCTCGCCAGCGGGGCCGACGATTTCCTCACCAAACCCATCGACCCCGCCGAACTGCAGGCCCGCCTCCATGCCGGGGAACGCATCCTGCGGATGCAGGCCGAACTGCGCCGCCGCAACAGCGATCTGCAACGCCTCTACAGCGCCCTCCAGCGCGACCTGGCCGAGGCGCGGCGTCTGCAACTCTCGCTCCTGCCCGAACCTGTGATCCGCCTTGCCGCGGGCGAGGCGACCTTCCTCATGCAACCCTCCGGCCACCTCGGCGGCGATCTCGTCGGCTGGTTCCCCCTCACGCCGGACCGCATCGCCCTTTATTCCATCGATGTCTCGGGTCATGGCGTCGCCGCCGCCCTCATGGCCGCCCGCCTTGCCGCCCTGCTCTCGGGCCGGTCGCCCGAACAGAACATCGCCTTTCAGGAAGGCCGACCCCTCACCGCCGAACAGGTGGTGGACCGGCTCAACCGTCTGCTCTGCGCCGATCAGCAGGGCGATCTTTACCTCACCATGGTCTATGCCGACGTTTCGCTTGCCGATGGGCTTGTATCCCTCGTGCAGGCGGGCCATCCCCATCCCCTGCACCTCACGCATGACCGCCGCCCCCGCCAGATAGGGCAAGGCGGTTTTCCCGTCGGCCTGATCCCTGACGCTAGCTATGCCGCGATCAATCTCCGCCTTCATCCCGGCGACAGGCTCATTATCCCCTCTGACGGCGTCACCGAATGCCCCGGTCCCGCTGGCGAGCTTGGCGACCACGGCCTTGCCGCACTCATCCGGCATAGCGCCGCCCTGCGCGGCACCGTCCTGCGCGATGCGCTGCTGGCGGGCCTCTCCCGCCATGCCGGAACCGTGGATTTCCCCGACGATATCTCTGCCGTTGTCTTCGATTACCGCCCCGCGCTCAGCGCCTGATCCCCAGCACCCGCGCCAGCATGGCCCTGTCCCCCGCCCCGCCCAACAGGTCCAGCCCCGCCTCGGCGGGCATCCACACCGCGCTGTGCCCCGCCTCGCTCGGCGGTCCCAACCGCCGCACTGGCCGCGCCAGATAGACGGTGCAAAGCTTCTCGGCCCACATGTCGTATTCCGGCATATAGGTGAACCGCCGATAGGCCCCCAACCGCCGCTCCACCGCGACACGCCACCCCGTCTCCTCGAACACTTCCCGATGCAGCGCCGCCACCGGATGCTCGCCGGGGTCGATCCCGCCACCAGGAAGCTGATACTCCGGCACCGGCTCCGCCTGATGCGTCGCCAGCAGATCCCCCCCGTCCAGCAGGATCGCATAGACCCCCGGCCTGCGTTTGTACCGTTGACCTTGCTTCAACGGCTCCCCATATCGACGGATCATCTTTCCGGCCTCACAGTTGCCCAACCCATATTGGCGCGCTATTCGGGACGGGCACAATCAGGAAACCCCATGACCATCGGCTCTCAACTCGCCTGGGACGATACCGTCCTGCCATTTCAGCTTGATCGCTCCGATATCCGCGGCCGCGTGGCGCGGCTGGACGGCGTGCTGGATCAGGTCCTGAAGCAACACGCCTACCCCCCGCAGATCGAGGCGCTGGTGGCAGAAACCGCGCTTCTCACCGCGCTGATCGGCCAGACCATCAAGCTGCGCTGGAAACTCTCGCTGCAAGTCCGCGGCAAGGGTCCCGCCCGCCTGATCGCCACCGATTACTATGGCCCGTCCGAGGATGGCCAACCCGCCCGCATCCGCGCCTATGCCAGCTTCGACAAGGACAGGCTCGATCCCGCCGCCCCCGCCTTCAGCCAGATCGGCGAAGGCTACCTCGCCGTGCTGATCGACCAGGGCGAGGGGACGGTTCCCTATTCCGGCATCACCCCCATCGCGGGCGGGTCGCTCTCGGCCTGCGCGGAAACCTATTTCGCGCAATCCGAACAGCTTCCCACCCGCTTTGCCGTCACCTTCGGCAAAAGCCAGCACCCCGGCGCCGCGCCCCATTGGCGCGCGGGCGGCGTGATGCTGCAACACATGCCAAAGGCATCCCCCTTCGTCGCCGCATCCGAAGGGTCGGGCGAGGGCGGCCTCCTCACCCATGCCGACATCCTTTCGGGCGACGAGGGCGAAAACTGGACCCGGGCCAATCTCCTACTCGACACGGTCGAAGAGATGGAACTGATCGGCCCCTCCGTCCAACCCACCGAACTCCTCATCCGCCTCTTCCACGAAGAAGGCCCCCGCGTCTTCGACGCCCAACCCTTGCGCTTCGGCTGTTCCTGTTCGGAAGAAAAGGTCCGCAACTCGCTGTCCATCTATTCCGCCAAGGACATCGCCTACATGACCACGCCCGAAGGCATCGTCACCGCCGATTGCCAGTTCTGCGGCGCGCATTACGAACTCGATCCAAAGACCGTGGGTTTCGAGGCGGAAAAGGCCCCGGATGCCTGAGGCCGAGGACATCCTGCGCAAGGCGCTTCTCCGCCCCGCGCGGCCCTCGTCCGATTTTGACCTGAACCCCGCGATCACCCTGCCGCCGGGGCGTGTCCTGCGCCCGGCGGCGGTTCTGGTCCCGGTCTGGCTGCGCCCCGACGGTGGGCGTCTGATCCTGACGAAACGCTCCTCCCACCTGAAACATCACCCCGGCCAGATCGCCTTTCCCGGCGGCAAGGTGGATGCGGGCGACGATGGCGTCATCGGCGCCGCCCTCCGCGAAAGCCGCGAAGAGATCGGCCTTCCCCCCTCCCATGTCGAAATCATCGGCACCCTGCCCGAACATGAAACCGTCACGGGGTTCACCGTCACGCCCGTCCTCGGCCTGATCCGGCAGGACTTCACCCCCGTGCCAGAGGCGGGCGAGGTGGACGAGGTCTTCACCACCCCCCTCTCGCACGTCTTGAACCCCGCGAACTACGCGATCGAACGCCGCCGCTGGCGCAACGAATGGCGGCGCTACTATGCCGTTCCCTACGGCCCTTATTACATCTGGGGCGCGACGGCCCGCATCCTGCGCGGTCTGGCAGACCGGGTGCAGGAATGAAGATCGACGGCGCATGGCTGTATGACCCCGCCACGCAGGCGGTCTGCGCCATGCTGACCGGGGCAGGGCATCAGGCCCTCTTCGTCGGCGGCTGTGTGCGCAACGCCCTGCTGCACGCCGCCGTCACCGATATCGACATCGCCACCGACGCCACCCCCGACCGGGTGGTGGAACTGGCACGGGCCGCGGGCCTGAAACCCGTGCCTACGGGTATCGACCACGGCACCGTCACCGTCGTCGCCAATGGCAAACCGCACGAGGTCACCACCTTCCGCCGCGACGTGGAAACCGACGGTCGCCACGCCACCGTCGCCTTTTCCGCAAGGATCGAGGAAGACGCCGCCCGCCGCGACTTCACCATGAACGCCCTCTACGCCCGCGCCGATGGCACCGTGGTCGACCCGCTCAACGGCCTGCCTGACCTGCGCGCGCGCCATGTCCGCTTTGTGGGCGACCCGGCACAGCGCATCCACGAAGACTATCTCCGCATCCTGCGCTTCTTCCGCTTCACCGCATGGTATGGCGACCCCGCGCTGGGCATGGATGCCGATGGCCTCGCCGCCTGCGCCTCTGGCATCGACGGCCTCCCCGGCCTGTCGCGCGAACGCATCGGGGCAGAGATTCGCAAACTCCTTTCCGCCCCCGATCCGGCGCCTGCCACGGCCAGCATGGCGCAGGCGGGCATCCTTGCCGCGCTGCTGCCGGGCACCGATACCCGCGCCCTCGCGCCGCTCATCCACCTCGAAGGCGACGAACCCCCCCGCTGGCTCCGCCGCCTTGCCGCGCTGGGCGGCGAAGACCCGACCGATGCGCTGCGCCTGTCGCGCGCCGAACAGCGCGACCTTGCCTCGCTGCGCGCCGAAATCGCCACGACCACCGCGCCCGCGCCGCTTGCCTATCGCCATGGGGCCGACCTTGCGACCGATGCCCTCCTCCTGCGCGCGGCGCTCTTGGAACAGCCCCTTCCCGCCCAGTGGCGGGACGATATCGCCCGTGGTGCCGCCGCCCGCTTTCCCGTCACGGCCGCCGATCTTCCGGGCCTCACCGGCCCCGCGCTCGGGCAGGAACTCAAGCGGCTGGAAAAGGCGTGGCTCGCCTCCGACCTGCGCCTGACCCGCTCACAACTGCTTGCCTGACGGTTTCCCTCGGCTTCGAACGGGTCTATATGATGGGACCTCATTGCAGAGGCTCTTTCCCGTGTTCCGCTTCTTCGAAGGCCTCGTCGACCCCTACGGTCCCTACGAGCAAACCGATACGCCGCCCCGGCGGCTCTGGCCCTTTCTCAAGGACTACATCCGCCCCTTTCGCGGGGTGTTTGCCGTCACGGCCATCCTGTCCGTCATCTCGGCCTTCGCCGATGTGGCGCTGATCTGGTATGTCGGGCGGCTGGTGGACCTGCTGGCCCAGAACGGCCCGCAACAGGCATGGGCGCTTTACGGCAATGAAATGATCGCGGTCGCGCTGGCCGTCCTGATCCTGCGCCCCATCCTGCTGGTGGGCAACGTCGCGCTGCTGCACAACACCATCCTGCCCAACTTCGGCACGATGATCCGCTGGCGCGCCCATGCCCATGTGATCCGCCAACCCGTCGGCTGGTTCGAATCCGATTTCGCCGGACGCATCGCCAACCGCATCATGCAGACACCCCCCGCCGCAGGCGACGCGGTGTTCCAGACGTTCGACGCCGTGGCCTTCGCCTCCGTCACCGTGGTCGGCGCGGGCATCATGCTGGCCGATGCCGACCCCCGCCTCCTGCTGCCGCTGGTCGTCTGGTTCATCCTCTACGCCGCACTGGTGCAATGGACCGTGAAACGCGCAGGCCCCGCCTCCAAAGCCAGCTCCGACGCCCGCTCCGCCGTCACGGGCCGGGTGGTGGACGCCTACACCAACATTCACTCCGTCAAGCTCTTCGCCCACGACACCCGCGAACTGGATTACGCCAAGGACTCCATCGAACACGCGCGCGAGACGTTCAAGCAAGAGATGCGGATCATCACCAAGATGGACCTCGCCCTGACGGTCCTGAACGGCTTCCTCATCGTCGCCATCACGGGCTGGGCC
>Ga0209278_1001098_pt1 | contig 17189 bp, 16 predicted proteins | sample JI81BgreenDNA_FD_187504 | JGI IMG/M metagenome (GOLD analysis project Ga0209278, IMG submission 187504) | Wastewater effluent complex algal communities from Wisconsin, to seasonally profile nutrient transformation and Carbon sequestration -... | ecosystem: Engineered > WWTP > Effluent > Algae... | reverse complement strand
GCCGGGGTGGGCACATAGACCATCGCCGGCAGCAGCATCAGGCCATCCACGCCGATTTCCTGCGCGGCCAGCGCGAAATCCACTGCGCGGCGGGTGGTGAGTTCCGAAACGCCGGTGATGATCGGAACACGGCCGCCCACCGCGTCGACACCGGCCTTCAGCACCGCCAGTTTTTCCTCGCGTTCCAGCGAGTTGTTCTCACCACAGGTGCCCAGCAGCACCAGGCCATCAACGCCATCATCGACCAGCGCCACCATGCCCTGCGCGGTGGCCGCGATGTCCACGCTGCCATCGGCAGCAAACTGGGTTGTGGCCGCAGGATAAACGCCCCGCCAAAGACCTGCCGGCTTCGTCATGTTTCAATCTCCCTCGCAAACATCCTATAGCTTCAGGCTCACGCTAATTGCCCGCGCGCGCCCTGTCACCTCCCGCTGTGGAGGAGCAAGGCCGCCGGTGGAGACGATGGATGCAACTGACCCACTTCATCAATGGCGCGCCGGTGGCCGGCGCCGCCGCGCTGGAACGGCGCAACCCGTCCGACACGCGCGATCTGGTCGCGACCTTTCCCGATGCCGATGCTGGCGTGGTGGATGCAGCCGTGGCCGCTGCCCGCGCTGCACAGCCGGCATGGGCGGCGGCCTCGCCTGAAGTGCGGGCCGATCTGCTGGAGGCGATTGCCGCTACATTGTTCGCGCGTTCGGCGGCCTTGGGCGAACTGCTGGCGCGCGAAGAAGGCAAGACGCGGGCCGAGGGCACCGGCGAGGTGCTGCGCGCCGCACGCATCTTCCGCTATTTCGCGGGCGAGGCGATTCGCCTGCACGGGCGCACGCTGGCGTCGACAAGGCCGGGCGTCGAGGTGCGCACCCATCACGAGGCGTTGGGCGTGGTGGGCCTGATCACGCCGTGGAACTTCCCCATCGCCATTCCGGCCTGGAAGGCGGCGCCGGCGCTGGCGTTCGGTAACACGCTGGTGATGAAGCCAGCCGAAACCGCGCCTGCCATGGCGCATGCGCTGGCCGGCATCATCGCGGAATGCGGCGTGCCCGCCGGCGTGTTCAACCTGGTTCTGGGGGCTGGCGGTGCCGGCGCTGCACTCGCCGCCCATCCGGGTGTGGATGGGGTGTCGTTCACCGGATCGCAGGCCACCGGGCAGAAGGTGGTGCAGGCCACGGCGGCCCGGCGGGCGCGGGTGCAGCTGGAAATGGGCGGCAAGAACCCGCTGGTGGTGCTGGCCGATGCCGATCTCGATCGCGCCGTGGCCATCGCGCTGGATGGCGGCTTCTTCCAGACCGGGCAGCGCTGCACCGCATCCAGCCGGGTGATCGTGGAAGATGCCGTCCATGATGAGTTCGTCGCCCGGCTGGCGCAGCGGGCCTGTGCGCTCAATGTTGGCCATGCGCTCGATCCGGCCACGCAGGTTGGCCCGGCCAACAGCGAGGCGCAACTGGCGCGCAACCTCGATTATGTCGGCATCGCCACAGGCGAGGGCGGCCGGCTGGTGTGCGGCGGTGCGCGGCTGCAACGCGAGCATCCCGGCTGGTACATGGCGCCCACCCTGATTGCCGACACCGATCCCGCCATGCGCATCAACTGCGAGGAGGTGTTCGGGCCGGTGGTGAGCACCATCCGCGTGCATGATTATGATGAGGCGCTCGCCGTGGCCAACGCCGGCGAGTTCGGGCTTTCGGCTGGCATCGTCACCAACCAGCACGACCGGGCGCGCCATTTCCGCCGCAACGTGCGCGCCGGCATGGTGATGGTGAACCTGCCCACGGCGGGCGTTGATTATCACGTGCCGTTCGGCGGCGTGCGCGGTTCCAGCCATGGCCCACGCGAACAGGGCTTTGCCGCGTTCGAATTCTACACGACGATGAAAACGGTGTATGAAGCCGGGTGACGCGCCTGCGGGGATGGTCTTCATCCCCGGCGGCAGCTTCACGCTGGGGTCGCTGGATTTCTACCCGGAAGAGGCGCCGCTGCGCCGCGTGGCAGTGGACGGCTTCTGGATCGACGAAACGCCGGTGACCAATCGCGATTTTGCCCGCTTCGTGGCAGCCACCGGCCATGTCACGGTGGCCGAAGTGGCACCTGATCCGAAGGATTATCCCGGCATGGATCCGGCGCTGGCGGTGCCAGGGTCGCTGGTGTTCACGCCTCCGCCCGGCCCTGTGCCGCTCAACCGACCCGATCTGTGGTGGCGCTTCGTGCCCGGGGCGGACTGGCGCCACCCCTATGGGCCGGATGCCGATCTCGACGCGCTTGACCTGTGGGATCACCCGGTGGTGCAGGTGGCGTGGGCCGATGCGGCGGCCTATGCGAAATGGGCCGGCAAGGTATTGCCCACCGAAGCCGAACATGAAGTGGCAGCGCGAGGCGGGCTGGAGGGCAAGGCGTTTGCGTGGGGCGATGAACTGGCGCCCGATGGCCGCATCATGGCCAACAGCTGGCAGGGCAGCTTTCCGCATCACAACACGGCGGCAGACGGCTGGGAACGCACCTCACCAGTGCGCAGCTTCCCTCCCAACGGTTACGGCCTCCACGACATGATCGGCAACGTGTGGGAATGGACGCAGGACTGGTGGGAGGACCGCCCCCGCCAGCCGCGCAAGAAGCGCCCCGACGCCTGTTGCACCATCGCCAACCCGCGCGGCGGCACGCTGTGGGGCAGCTATGATCCGGCCCAGCCACACGTGAAGATCGGCCGCAAGGTGCTGAAGGGCGGATCGCACCTGTGCGCGGTCAACCATTGCCAGCGTTATCGTCCAGCCGCCCGCCATCCGGAGATGATCGACACATCGACCACCCACATCGGCTTTCGCTGCGTGAAGCGAGTGAAGCCTTAATCCACAGGCAACAGGCGCCCGGTCTTCACGTCATAGATGAAGCCGTGGACCGGGATGGTGTCGGGCGTCAGCGGGTGCGCCTTGATGCGCGCCACGTCGTCGCGCACGCTTTGCGCCAGATCCTTGAAGGTCAGCCAGGCGACGTGCCAGCCTTCCGTGCTGCCGCCCTCTGCCTGCGTGTTGGCCCACTGGCTGCCATCGAAGGTTGCAGTGGCGCGGCTGGTTTCCAGAAGGGTGGCGATGGTGGGCCCATCGAACAATTCCATGCCGCAATCGGTGTGATGGATCACGAACCATTCGCGCGTGCCCAGCAGCTTGTGGGAAATCACCAGCGACCGGATGGCATCGTCGCTGGCGCGGCCGCCGGCGTTGCGGATCACGTGGGCATCGCCTTCGGCCAGCCCGGCATATTTGGCCGGATCCAGCCGGGCATCCATGCAGGTGAGGATGGCAAAGCCGCGCGCCGGCGGCAGCGCCAGATTGCCCTTGTCCCCGAAATCGGCGGCATAGGCGTCGTTGGCGGCGGTCACTTCGGTACGGATCTGGCTCATCATGTTTCTCCTTCGCCGCTCGTTGTGACGGCTGGCGGGGAAGGGCGCGACGAAGAAAATCTGCGCGATTGCCAAATCCGCCTAGCGCCGGCGTTTGGGCCGCCCCTGCTGCGCATACTCATCAAGGATACGCCGCATCCGGGATATGGCGCGCATGCGGGCGGCCTCGTCCTCAATGGCGGCCAATCGGCGTTTGAGGCCAGTGGCCAGATCGGCATAGTCATTCTGCCAGTCCCGCCCCACGGCGTGCCGGCGCGATTGTGCGCCGCGCTTGATGCGCCGCGCCGGCTGGCCGGCCGCAAGCCGGTAGCAATCGCCCAGTTCCGGTGCGATCACGGCCGGCGCCAGGCCGCGCGCCTGGGCTTCGGACGCCAGCGCCTCGATGGCCTCCTGCTCGCCATGATCAAGGAACAGGGTGCCGGCAATCGGCCCGGCTGCGGTGATCCAGTCCAGCAGTTCCTCGCGGTCGGCATGGGCGGAATAGCTGTCGATGTGGCGCACCTGCGCCCGCACCGCCATGTCCCGCCCGGAGATGCGAACCCGCTGCGCGCCCTCAAGGATTACCCGGCCCAGTGAGCCTTGCGCCTGGAAGCCGACGAACAAGATGGTGGAATCGCGGCGCGGCAGGTTGTGAAGAAGATGGTGGCGGATGCGCCCGGCTTCGCACATGCCCGACGCCGCGATGATGATGGCGCCCGACATGCTGTTGAGGCGCATCGATTCCGCCGCCGGCCCGATGCTGTGGATGGCGGGATGGGTGAACACGTCGCGTCCCCCGGTGTCCTCCAGCGTGTCGGCATGGGCGCGGAATACTTCCGTCACCTTGTTGGCGAGCGGGCTGTCCACGAACACCTGTGCCGTGCCGATGGCGCCGGCCTTCGACAGCATGGCGATGTCGAGCAGCAGTTCCTGCGTGCGTTCCAGCGCGAAGGCCGGGATCACCAGATTGCCGCCACGCTTGAGCGCGGCGTTGATTTCCTCGGCCAGCAGCCGGCGGCGTTCATACATGGTCACCTTCTGGCGGGTGGTGTCGCCATAGGTGGATTCGCAGATCACGTGATCGAACCCCCTGGCGGTGGCGGGATCTGACAGGCCGGGGCTGGGCAGGAAGGCCTTGTTGTCCGGCCCCAGATCACCCGAAAACAGCAGCCGGTTGCCGCCGGCCTCCAGCTCCACCGATGCCGCGCCCAATATGTGCCCGGCGTTCCACAGCCGGGCGCGCAAGCCCTGTGCGGGCTCGAACCAGTCTTCCAGTTCCACCGGCCGCGCCAGTTCGGCGGCGGCCAGTGCATCGGCTTCGGTATAGGTGGGGGTGATCGGTTCATCGCCGGCCCGGTCGCGCCGGTGGTTGCGGCGTTCGGCTTCATATTCGTGGATGCGCCCACTGTCTGCCAGCATCGGCCGCAACAGATCGGCGGTTTGCGGCGTGCACCAGATGGGGCCGGTGTAGCCCAGCGCCGACAACCGCGGCAGCAGGCCGGAATGATCGATGTGCGCGTGGGTGAGGATGACGGCATCGATGCTGCCGACATCGAAGGGCAGCGGGCCGTGGTTCAGCGCCTCCAGCGTGCGGGAGCCCTGGAACAGGCCACAATCGACAAGGATGCGGCGGCTGCCGGCTGCCACCTCCATGCAGGAACCGGTGACGGTGCGCGCGGCGCCGTGGAAGGTAAGGGTTGCGGTCATCGTGGTGTGACTTTCGTTTCGTTGCTCACGGTGGTTGGCGGGTTGAGCACGACGTCATCGCCCGCCTTCAGGCCAGCCAGCACCTCACCGTGGGCGCTGTCGATCCGGCCGATCTTCACGTCGCGGGTGCGGGCGCGACCGCCTTCGATGGCAAACACCTGCCAGCCGCCGCCGGAGCCGCGGAACAGCGCGCCGATGGGCACGCGCAGCGCATCGGGGCGCTGCCACAGGATCACGGTGGCATCGAGCTGGAAGCCATGGCCCAGCCGGGCCGCGCGCCCGGCGCTGGCGGCGTCGAACCCGATGATCAGGTTCACCCGCTGCTCCTCGATGCCCAGCGCCGAAACCTTCATGCGCCCGAACGGCTCAATGCGCTTCACCGTGCCGGTCAGCGCGCCTTCGCCGCCCCACTGCGTCATTTCGACGGGATCGCCCACCTTGGCCTGCACTGCCTCGCGGGAGAGCAGATCGAGCACCACTTCGATACGGGTGGGATCGCCAATCCACAGCAGCGGCGTGCCCTCCTGGATCAGGCCCTCGCTTTCATCGACCACCGAAAGCACCGTGCCGGCCACGGGGCTGCGCACCGGCACCTCGGCAGTGCTGGCCTCGCCGGTGGCGGGGGCCAGTTGCGCCGCCAGCCGGGCGGCTTCGGCGCGGGCCTGGGCAAGGGCGGCGGTGCTGGTGGAAACGCGGGTGCGCGCCGCTTCCAGTTGCGCCCTGGGCAGGAAGCCGCGTCCGGCCAGGTCCTCGGCCCGCACCAGATCGCGCCGCGCCTGCGCGAGCGTGGCGGCCAGCCCGTTGATGCTGGCGCGCGCCGCATCCAGCGCGGCGTGCACCTGTTCGATGCCCCGCGGATCCAGCGGCGCCGATGGCCGACCGTGCATGTGGGCGATTTCCTGGCCGGCGCGCACGCGTGCGCCAGGATCGACATTGATGGGCGACAGGAAGCCGCTGATCGGTGCCGATACCACCGAAAGCGGGCGCACCCGCGTCACGCCTTCATCGGTGATGCCCAGCCGCATGGGCCCGCGCGTCACCTTGCCGGCATCCACCGGCACGGCTTCCGGCCAGAAGGCAATGCCCAGGCCGGCCCCCAGCAGGACCAGGATCAGCAGCGCCCAGCGCCAGCGTTTGAACAGATCCGCCATCATTCCCGCGCCTTCAACACCCGAACCATGTCAAGCTGCTGCACCCGCCGCGCCACCACCAGTGCGGTGAGCATGGCCGCCGCCAGCACCACCAGCACCGACCAGCCATAGCTTGCCCGCGCCGGGGCAAAGGGCAGGCGGAACAGATCGGAACTGAACAGCGCCACCATCAACCGCGCCAGCAGATTGCCGATCACGCAGGCGAACGGCACCGCGGCCGCCACCAGCAGCGCCAGTTCCCCCACCAGCACCAGGCCCACCTCGCTGCGGAAATAGCCCAGCACCCGCAGCGTGGCGAGTTCATGGGCGCGTTCCGACAGGATGATGCGGGCACTGTTGTAGACGACGCCCACCGTGATCGCCCCGGCAAAGCCGACGAAGAAGACGATCATGGTGAGCAGATTGTCGTCGATCATGCGTTCGAACTTGGCCACCGACGCGGCCTTCTCGCTCACCCCAAGCACCATCGGCATCGCCTTCAACCGTGCCAAGATGCTGGCCCGCGCCGCGGGATCGATGCGCAGCAGGGCGGTGCCGGCGGTGGCGCCATCGCGGGTCAGCCGGGCCAGCGTCGCTTGTGCCGCATAGGCGCGCGCGCCGATATATTCGTCCACGATGGCCGTCACCGGCATCAGGGCCTCTGTGCGGCGGCCGCCCAGCATCTCCACCCGCACATTCTCGCCGACGGCAGCGCCCAGCTTGTCGGCCAGTTGCCGGCTCAGCATCAGGCCGTCGGCGGGCAGCGGGTGGGCGGCGCCGTGGCGATCGATGCGCAGGCTGAGCTGCGCGTCAGCCGGGCTGGATTCCAGAACGCTGCGTTCCATGCGCTGGCCGTTCATCAGCTTCACGGCCACGCCGCGCGCTGGTTCCACTCGCAGCACGCCGGGCAGGCGGGCCAGCGCGTGCAGGGCATCGTCCCGCCGGGGTTCGGTGAAGGTGACGGTGAGATCCTGGCGCTGGGCCCGGAAGAAGAAGGCATCGATCATCGTGCCGCTGGCATCGATGAATTGCAGGTTGGAAAACAGCAGCCCGCCCGACAGCGCGACACCCAGCACGGTGATCGCCGAACGCCCTGGCCAGCGCGCGATGTGGCGCAGGATCATGTTGCCGCTGGCCGACAGCCCCACCCGCTGCCCCCAGCGCTCCACCGGGCCGGCGCGATACACCGGCGGCGGCGGCGGCGACATGGCGGCGGCCGGCGCCAGGGCCACGGCGCTGCGCACGCCTCCCAGCGCGCCCAGCGCCGCCGTGCCGAAGGACAGGGCAGCGGCCATCAGGATCACCGGCGGCGACACCTGATAATCGAGGAAGGGGAAGTGATAATATTTGCTGTAGATGGCCGTCATGCCGCCGCCCATGCGGATGCCGGCGGCAGCGCCCATGATGGTGGCAATCAGCGCGATGGCCAACGCCAGCTTCAGATAATGGCTGCCAATCGCCCAATCGGAATAGCCGAACGCCTTCACCAGCCCGATCTGGCTGCGTTCGGTGCGGATCATGCGGCCCAGCACGATGTAGACAAGGAAGGCCGCCACCCCCAGGAACACTGGCGGGATCACACGGGTGATGGCATCCAGCTGCAGCAGCTCGTTCTCCACGAAGGCGTGTGACAGGTGATCCTTGCGGGCATAGGCGCCGGTGCCGCCATAGGGCGCCAGCAGCGCATCAAGCCCGCGGATCACCTCCGCCTCCACGGCGCCGGGCGCCAGCGTGACCGACAGGCTGTTGATGGCGCCCTCCCGGTTGGTGGCCGCAGCCAGTGCCCGCCCGCCCATCCAGAACACGCCAAAGCGCCGATCATCGGGCAGAATGTCGCCGGGCCCCAGCGCATAGATGAAATCGGGCGCCAGGCCGATGCCGACGATGGCCAGCGTCAGGCGCCGGCCCTGCACCAGCGCCGCCACCCGGTCTCCGGGTTGCAGCGTGTTGGCCGTCGCGAAGGCTTCATCCACCACCACTTCGGCCGGCGCGGCAGGGCTGGGCAGGCGCCCGGTGCGCAGGGTGAGGCGGTTCAGGCGCGCGCCGCCACCATCATCAATCCCGTTGATCAGCGCCCGCACCGGTTCGATGCGATCCGGGAAATCCAGCGTGGCAAACATCTGGATGCGGCCTTCGGCACGCGCCACGCCGGGCAGGGCGGCGGCGCGCGCCACCACGCCTTCGGGCGCGCGGGTCATGCCCGCGAACAGATCGGCAAACTGGCTCTGGGCATAATAGGCATCGCGCGTGGCCGACAGCGATCGGTGCACCCCCACCGACATGATGAAGGTGGCGGTGGCCCCGGCCAGCACCAGCGCGATGGCCAGCACCTGCCCGCGCAGCCGCCACAGATCGCGCAGCAGCTTGGCATCAAGTGCCTTCACCAGCATATCCCCGCCGGATCGACGGGAGCCGCGTTGACATCGATGCGGGCGATGCGGCCATCCAGGAAATGGATCACCCGGTTGGCCATCGCGGCGATGCCGGCATTGTGGGTGATGATCACCACGGTGGCGCCCAGATCGCGGTTGGCATCGGCGAGCGCTTGCAGCACGCTGATGCCCGTGGCGCTGTCCAGTGCGCCGGTGGGTTCATCGCACAGCAGCACGTGCGGTTGCTTGGCGATGGCGCGGGCCACCGCCACGCGCTGCTGTTCGCCGCCCGACAGTTGCGAGGGGAAATGGCTGCGCCGGTCTGACAGGCCAACCCGGGCCAGGGCCTCGGCAGCGGGCAGGGGATTTTCGGCAATATCGGTGACCAGCCGCACATTCTCCTCGGCAGTGAGGCTGGGGATCAGGTTGTAGAACTGGAAGATGAAGCCAACGTGCGCGCGGCGAAACCGGGTGAGATCGCGTTCGTCCAGCGTGGTCAGTTCGGTATCGCCATAGCGCAGCGAACCCGCCGTGGGCCGATCCAGCCCGCCCAAGATGTTGAGCAATGTGGACTTGCCGCTGCCCGACGGGCCGAGCAGCACCAGCAATTCGCCCGGCGCAATGGCCAGATCAACACCGCGCAGGGCGTGCACCTGCGCTTCGCCGTCGCCATAGACTTTCGAAAGGTCGCTGGCCGTGAAGGCCAGCGCCTGCCGCTGGCGCGCTGCGTCCATGCCGTTCATGTCACCCAAATCCTCACATTTCATGCTTGGCGCTTGCGGCGCCCGCTGCAATCCGGGTTGTCCCGCAGTGCGATGCCGCGCCCGCCCGGCCTATGCTGCCCGGCATGGCGCCCCAAACTGCCCATCCTGATGCCGCCACCCAGCGGTTTCGCGTCCGCCGCGTGGCGATCGACACCGAACCGGAAAACATGGCCTTCCTGCTGCGCGAAGGCGGGCCCTATGGCCCCGAACAGTTCCGCGCCCTCAAGTCGATCGAGATCAGTTGCACCAGCGCCCGCAACGGCCACAGCATCCTCGCCAGCCTTGCGATCCTTGATGATCCGCACCTGATCGGCCCCGACGAGATCGGACTGGGCGTGCAGGCCTTCCGCCGGTTGGGGCTTTCGGAAGGCGCGGAAGTGACCATCGCGCAGGCGCGCCCGCCGGCCAGCCTGGATGCCGTGCGCCGCAAGATTGGCGGCGATGCGCTGTCTGCCGCCGATATCACCGACATCATCCGCGACATCGCCCATTATCGTTATTCGCCGATGGAAATCGCCGCCTTCCTGGTGGCTTGCGCCAGCTTCATGTCGGCAGACGAAACCCTGGCACTCACCCGCGCCATGGCCGATGTGGGTGACAGGCTGGACTGGCCGGCGCCGATGGTGGTGGACAAGCATTGCATCGGCGGCATCCCCGGCAACCGCACGTCGATGATCGTGGTGCCGATCGTGATGGCCCACGGCCTCACCATTCCCAAGACCAGTTCGCGCGCCATCACCTCGCCGGCCGGCACCGCCGACACCATGGAGGTGCTGGCCACGGTTGATCTGAGCGTGGCGCGCATCCGCGAGATTGTTGCCCGGGAAGGCGCCGTGCTGGCCTGGGGCGGGCGGGCCAATCTGTCGCCGGCCGATGATGTGCTGATCGCGGTGGAACGCCCGTTGCGCATCGACACGTTTGAACAGATGGTGGCCTCCATCCTGTCGAAGAAACTGGCCGCGGGTTCCACGCACCTGGTGCTCGATCTGCCGGTGGGGCCAACCGCCAAGCTCAGGAGCCATGCCGAGGCGGTGCGGCTGAAGAAACTGTTCGAGCATGTGGCGGCGCGGACCGGCCTGGTGGTGGACGTGGTGCTCACCGATGGCAGCCAGCCGGTGGGGCGCGGCATCGGCCCGGCGCTGGAGGCGCGCGACGTGATGGCGGTGCTGCGCGGCGATGCGGCGGCCCCGCCGGACTTGCGGGATCGCGCCCTGATGCTGGCCGGACGGGTGCTGGATTTCGATCCGGCACTGCCGGGCGGGCAGGGGGAGGCCCGAGCTCGCGCCTTGCTGGAAAGCGGCGCGGCCCTGGCCGCCATGCAGCGCTTGATCGCAGCCCAGGGCGCGGCGCCGCATCAAGTCGCCATTGGCCCGCTGTGCCACACGGTGCTGGCGCCGGCCGATGGCCATGTCGCGGCCATTGATTGCCACCGCATCGCCCGCATCGCGCGGCTGGCCGGCGCCCCGATGGACAAGGGCGCCGGCATCGATCTGGCGGTGAAGGTGGGTGATGTGGTGACGGCCGGCGCGCCGCTTTATCACATCCACGCCGGCACCGGCGCGGGCCTCGCCTATGCCCGCGACCTTGCGGCAGAGGCCAGCGGCTATACGCTGACATGACGGCAACGCTGCACGCCTTTCCCGATGTGGCCGCGCCAGCGCGGCGGCTGGCGCGGGCGCTTGGCATCGCGTTCCAGCCAGCGGCGCTGCATCATTTTCCCGATGGCGAAAGCCGGGTGCGGGTGGGCGAGGTGGGGCAACGCGTGATCCTGTATCAACCGCTGCACCAGCCCAATGCGCGGCTGGTGGATGCGCTGCTGGCCGCGTCTGCCTTGCGGGATCGCGGCGCCCGCCATGTCACGCTGGTGGCGCCCTATCTGGGCTACATGCGGCAGGATCGTGCCTTCCGCGCCGGGGAAGCGGTATCGCAGCGCGTGATGGGCGCGCTGGTTGCCGGCGCGTTCGATGCGCTGGTCACGGTGGATCCGCATCTGCACCGCACGCCCAGCCTTGAATTGGTGACGCCCGGCATCGCCGCGCTGGCGGTTCCGGCGGCGCCGGCCATTGCGGCGCAGCTGAACGGTCGCCTGTCGCCGCGCACCGTGCTGGTGGGCCCCGATGCCGAATCCCGCCCCTGGGTTGCGGCTGTGGCCATGCCGCTGGGGCTCGATCGGCTGGTGGCGGCCAAGCGCCGGCGAGGGGATCGCAGCGTGGCCATCATGCTGCCGGCTGGCACCAGCCTGAAGGGGCGGCCCGTGCTGATCGTCGATGATCTCCTGTCCAGCGGCGGCACCGTTGTGGCCTGTGCGCAGGCGTTGCGGGAAGCGGGTGCAGCGCGGGTTGGGGTGGTGGCCAGCCACTGCCTGGCCAGCGCCGACGATCTTGCCCGGCTGCCCACTGCCGGCATCGCGCCAATCCTTGCCACCGACAGCGTGCCCGGTCCGGCTGCGCGCATCCCGCTGGCGGGCGTGCTGGCGGCAGCCATCCGCAAGGCCGGCCTGCTGCCGGATTGATCGGGGCCAACATCTGCCGGGTGTAGCCGGCGACAGCGCAGGCGTTACAGTGTTGGCATGATTCGCCGCGCCTTCCTGCTTGCCGCCCTCACACTGGCCATGCCGCTTGCCGCGCAGACGGTGCCGCCAGAGGCCGAAACGCCAGCAGTGCCTGCACCGCCGCCCGAAAAGCCGGCGCCTGCCACGGTGGACGTGGTGATGGAGACCGAACAGGGCCGCATCACCATCGCGCTGGAAACCGAACGTGCGCCGGTGACGGCCAGCTATATCCTGCGCCACGTGGACGAGAAGCGGCTTGATGGCGGTGCCTTCTATCGGGCGATGAAGGTGGCGCCGGATGGCAGCATCGGCCTGGTTCAGGGCGGCATCCAGGATGGCCGCAAGCTGCTGCCGGCGGTGGCGCATGAACCGACCACGAAAACCGGCCTCACCCATGACGAAGGTGCCATCAGCCTGGCGCGCGGGGCGCCGGGCACGGCGCAGGCGCAGTTCTTCATCATCCTGGGCAGCCTGAAATCGCTGGATGCCGATCCCGCGGCCGCCGGTGACAATCTGGGCTATGCCGTGTTCGGCCGCGTCAAGGAGGGAATGGACGTCGTCCGCAAGATCCTCAACGCGCCGGTCTCGCCCACCAAGGGTGAAGGCGCCATGAAGGGCCAGATGATCGAGGCGCCGGTGAAGATCATCAGCGTGAAGCGGGTGATTCCATTGCCGCCTAGGCCGGCCGTGAAGACGCCGGCAACACGCCGCCGTTAGGCGTAGGGCGGCGCGTACCAGCCCTTGGGGCTCAGGGTGAAAATCTCGCAGCCGGTTTCGGTGATGCCGATGCTGTGCTCGAACTGGGCGGACAGGCTGCGATCACGTGTCACCGCCGTCCAGCCATCATCCAGCACCTTCACCGCCGGGCCGCCGGCATTGATCATCGGTTCGATGGTGAAGAACATCCCCGGCCGCAGCACGACGCCGCGCCCCGGCTTGCCGACATGCACCACGTTGGGTGCGGTGTGGAAATCCTGGCCCAGACCGTGCCCGCAGAAATCACGCACCACGCTCATGCGGTTGCGTTCGGCGTGGGTCTGGATGGCGTGGCCCACATCGCCCAGCGTCCTGCCCGGTCTGGCCTGTTCGATGCCCAGCATCAGGCATTCGTGGGTCACCTCGACGAGGCGGCGAGCCTTGAGCGGCACATCGCCCACCAGGAACATGCGGCTGGTGTCGCCATACCAGCCATCCACCACCACGGTCACATCGATGTTCACGATGTCCCCGCTTTTCAGCTTCTTCGGCCCCGGAATGCCGTGGCACACCACGTGGTTCACGCTGATGCACAGCGAATGCGAGAAGCCGCGATAGAACACCGTGGCGGAACTGGCCCCGGCGGCGCGAACATGCTCCCAGGCCAGCGTGTCGAGATCGATGGTTGCCACCTCAGGTTGCACGTGGGGCGTGATATGATCGAGCACTTCCGCTGCCAGCCGGCCAGCCCTGCGCATGCCTTCGAAGGCCGCCGGGCCATGCAGGCGCAACTGGCCTTCCTGAGGGTCCATCACCGTGGTGTAGAGCGCTTGCGTCATGCCGCCCACATAGGGGCTGGCCTGCGACAAGTCCATGATGGTCAGCGCCGCAGCGCTCGGCTAAGGCAGGGGCATGACTGCCCCATCGACACGCATCTACACCGCCGCCCTTGTCATCATCGGGGACGAGATACTCTCTGGCCGCACGCAGGACGCCAATTGCGCCTATCTGGCCAAATGGCTGGGCGTGCAGGGTATCCGCCTGAAGGAAGTGCGCGTGGTGTCCGACGATATGGACGCCATCGGCGAGGCCGTGAACGCGCTGCGCGTCGCCCACGATTATCTGTTCACCACCGGCGGCATCGGCCCGACGCACGATGATATCACCGTGGATGCCATTGCTGCCGCCCTTGGCCGCGAGGTGATCGTGCATCCCGATGCGCGCGCCATCCTGGCCGATCATTATGGCGATCAGCTCACCGAAGCGCGGCTGCGCATGGCGCGCACGCCGGCTGGCGCGAGCCTCATCGAAAACCCGCGCACCAAGGCGCCGGGCATCCGGGTGGAGAATATCTTCATCATGGCCGGCGTCCCGATGATCACCCAGGGCATGCTGGCGGCGCTGGATGGCAAGCTGGAAGGCGGTGCGCCCGTGTTGTCGCGCACCGTGGCGGCCTGGACCCAGGAAAGCCGCGCCGCCGATGTCCTCAAGCGCACGGAGAAGGAGAACCCCGGCGTGCAGATCGGTTCCTACCCCTTCTGGCGCGAGGGCAAGACCGGCGCGAATTTCGTCATCCGCTCAACCGATCCGGCACAACTGGCCGATGTGGCGCAAAAGCTGATGGCAGGGCTGGCCGAAGCTGGTATCACGCCGGTTGACGGAGAATTGTGAAGGGTCGCACCATGGCGATTGTCCGATGGATCCTGCTGGCCGCGCTGGCGTTCGGCTTCGTGCTGCTGGCGGTCTCGAACTGGACGCCGGTGGACTTCATCCTGCCCGATGGCCGGGCAGTGGCGCTGCCGCTGCCGCTACTGCTGGGCATTGCCTTCCTTGCAGGCGTCATCCCCACCTGGCTGTGGATGGCCTTCCTGCGGCCGATGGCAAGCGCCCGGCGAACGGCCCCGAAGGTGCGGGAAGAACGCACCGAAGTGGCGCCGCCGCTGCCCGCCGCGCAGGGTTGAGGTTCGATGGCCAATCCGATCTTCGTGGCGGTGGACACGCCCGACATCGCCGCCGCCCGCGCGCTGGTGGCCGCCGTTGCGCCGCATGTTGGCGGGGTGAAGCTGGGGCTTGAATTCTTCTGCGCCCACGGCGCAGCCGGCGTTGCCGCGGTGATGGACGGGCAGGGGCTGCCCCAGAAGCTCCCACTGTTTCTTGATCTGAAACTGCACGATATTCCCAACACGGTGGCCGGTGCCGTGCGCAGCCTTGCCCCGCTGGCCCCGGCAATCCTGACCGTTCATGCCGCTGGTGGGCACGCCATGCTGGCGGCGGCCCGCGCGGCGGCGCCGTCCACCACGCGCGTGGTGGCCGTGACGGTGCTCACCAGCCTTGATGATGCCGATCTGCTGGCCGCCGGGGTGCCCGACGGCGCTGCCGTGCAGGCTGCCCGGCTGGCACAGGTGACGCGCGCTGCCGGGCTGGATGGCATCGTGTGTTCCCCGCACGAGGTGGCCGCGGTGAAGGCCGCCTGGCCCGGTGGCCTGTTCGTCGTGCCCGGCGTGCGCCCCGCCGGCAGCGACGTGGGCGATCAGAAGCGCGTGATGACGCCTGCCGACGCGCTGGCCGCCGGCGCTGGCGTGCTGGTGATTGGCCGGCCCATCACCGCCGCGCCCGATCCGGCAGCGGCGGCAGCGGCCATCGCCGCCAGCCTGTGAGCATGACACCGTTCAAGATCTGCGGCGTGACCACGCCGGAGGTGACTGATGTTTCGGTGGCGGTGGGGGCTGCCCATATCGGCTTCAATTTCTTTCCGCCCAGCCCGCGCCATCTCGATCCGGCCAGCGCTGCGGCGCTGATCGGGCGGGTGCCGGCCGGCATCGGGCGGGTGGCGGTGCTGGTGGCGCCCGATGATGCGCTGGTGGCCGCCGTGCTGGCCGCCGGGATCGACATATTGCAGTTGCACGATGTGCCACCGGAACGGGTGGCAGCGCTGAAATCACGGCATGGCAGGCCGGTGTGGCTGGCCGCCGGCGTGAAAACCCGTGCCGACATCGCAGCCGCCGAAAGGGCCGCCGGGCCGGCCGATCTGTTGCTCCTGGATGCCAAAGCGCCTAACGACGCGCCATTGCCGGGCGGCAACGGACTGGCCTTCGATTGGCGGCTGCTGCACGATCATCGGCCGACGCGGCCCTTCGGCCTGGCCGGCGGCCTGGCGCCGGGGAACGTGGCTGCGGCCATCCGCAGCGTCGCGCCGGCACTGGTTGACGTCGCATCGGGAGTCGAGGAAGGGGCAGGGGTGAAATCGGTCGAGAAGATCAGGGCCTTTGCGGCCGAAGTGAGAGCGGCATGAACATTTCCACCTCTTTGCGGGCCGGCCCTGACGGCAAGGGCCATTTCGGCGAGTTCGGCGGACGCTATGTCGCCGAAACGCTGATGCCGCTGATCCTCGAACTGGAAGCGGCCTATACCGAGGCCAAGGCCGATCCGGCCTTCCATGCCGAGCTGGATGATCTGCTCAAGCATTATGTCGGCCGGCCCAGCCCGCTGTATTTCGCCGAGCGGCTGACCGATGAGCTGAAGGGCGCGAAAATCTATCTGAAGCGCGACGAGCTCAACCACACGGGCGCGCACAAGATCAACAACTGCATCGGGCAGATCCTGCTCGCCCGCCGCATGGGCAAGACGCGGATCATCGCCGAAACCGGCGCCGGCCAGCACGGCGTGGCAACCGCCACCGTGGCGGCGCGCTTTGGCTTGCCCTGCACCATCTACATGGGCGCGCGCGACATCGAGCGGCAGGCCCCCAACGTGTTCCGTATGAAGCTGCTGGGCGCCGAGGTGAAGGCGGTGGAATCGGGTTCCCGCACGCTGAAGGATGCGATGAACGAAGCGCTGCGCGACTGGGTGACCAACGTGCACGACACCTTCTACATCATCGGCACTGCCGCCGGCCCGCACCCCTATCCGGAACTGGTGCGGGACTTCCAGACGGTGATCGGCAAGGAAGCCCGCGCGCAAATCCTGGAGCGGGAAGGCCGCTTGCCCGATCTGCTGGTGGCAGCCATCGGTGGTGGCTCCAACGCCATCGGGCTGTTCCACCCGTTCCTCGATGATGAAGCCGTGCGCATCGTGGGCATCGAGGCTGCGGGGCGCGGACTTGAAACGCACGAACACGCGGCCAGCCTTGCCGGTGGCCGCGCCGGGGTGCTGCACGGCAACAAGACGATGCTGCTGCAGGATGAAGATGGCCAGATCACCGAGGCGCACAGCATTTCGGCCGGCCTCGATTATCCCGGCATCGGCCCTGAACATGCCTGGTTGAACGCCATCGGCCGGGTGGAATATCAGGCCGCCACCGATACGGAGGCGCTGGAAGGCTTCCAGCTGCTGTGCCGCACCGAAGGCATCATCCCGGCGCTGGAACCAAGCCACGCCATCGCCGCCGTCGCCCGCATCGCGCCAACCATGGGCAAGGACCAGATCATCATCGCCAACCTGTGCGGCCGCGGCGACAAGGACATCTTCACCGTCGCCGAAGCGCTGGGAGTGAAGATGTGACGGATCGCCTCTCTGCCCGCTTTGCCGCCTGTGCCGCGCAGGGCCGCGCCGCGCTGGTCACGTTCGTGACGGCGGGTGATCCCGATCTTGCGACCA
>Ga0209278_1001096_pt1 | contig 17230 bp, 14 predicted proteins | sample JI81BgreenDNA_FD_187504 | JGI IMG/M metagenome (GOLD analysis project Ga0209278, IMG submission 187504) | Wastewater effluent complex algal communities from Wisconsin, to seasonally profile nutrient transformation and Carbon sequestration -... | ecosystem: Engineered > WWTP > Effluent > Algae... | reverse complement strand
TAACCCCTCGCTCAAGCTGACCCGCTACGGCAGGCGCTGTAAGCCCGGTCCGCGCCAGCAGTACCATTGTCGCGAACCGGGCTTACAGCACCTGCCTCCGCGGGCAGCTTAGCTCGAACGTTAGGCCGCAAGTCCGATGCCCGTGTCCGCCCTCGACTCGTCCAATGTCTCGGCATACCGGGAACTGATGCTGGAAGCCTACGAACAGGCTGCCGACGCGTTCACCACTACCGCTGCGGAGCGTCGGGCCGAACCGGAGTCTTGGTGGATCAAGCGCATTGGCTCTGCATCAGGCCTAGCCACTTCCTTCGGCGCCTGGGACGAAGGAAGATTGGTCGGCACGGTCGCGATCGAGTACTCGGTAAGCGTCAATTTCACCCCCTTCTTTCGCCTTCGTAGAGCGTTGCCAAGAATGCAAGCATCCAAAACTACGGGTGCACGCGATGACGCAGCGCAAGCGGATGGGCGAGAAGTTCTGGCGCCACCACTCTGATTCCTGGGGGAGCAGCGGCCTGACCCAGGCCGACTACTGCACGAAGCACGGCCTGAGCCTGAAGACTCTTGCCCGCTGGCGGACAAAGTTCGCCGCCGACACCGCAGCGCGCACCTCACCGTTCAACGCTGGGCATCACCGCGGCCGGCTGGTGCCGGTCGTGGTACGGGAAGGCCTGCCTGATTCACCCGGGACAGTGGAGCAGTCTGTTTCGATTCGAGTCGACGGACAGCCGTGGGTCATCACCGTCGGGCCCGGCGCAGACGCCCGGGCGCTGAAAGCCGCCCTCAGCGTTTTGCTGCCGGCATTCGCATGATTGACCTAGTTGCAGAGCGCGTCTGGCTAGTTGGTGGGTACACCGACATGCGTAAGTCGATCGACGGTCTTGCCGCAATCGTCCGGTTTGAGCTTGGCCAGGACCCCTTGAGCGCTGCGATCTTCGTGTTCTGTGGCCGGCGGCGAGATCGCATAAAGATCCTCTACTGGGACCTGAATGGCTTCTGGCTTCTCTACAAGAGGCTGGAAGACGGTCGCTTCAGGTGGCCCGCGACAGGAAGCGCGCCCGTCGTGGTGGACCGCCGGCAACTCGCGTGGCTGCTTGACGGCCTTCACGTTGAGCAGCGCCAAGCGCACAGGCCAGTCCGTGCGACCGAAATCGCATGACAACGAACGAATCCTCAAAGCAGACCTCGACCGCTTGCCAAACGTGTATCAATGATATACAGTGCCGCACGCGGCGACAGACACGGAGTCCCGCCGCATGACCAAGATCCGCACCTCGACTGACCGGCGCAACCGAGCCTTGATCCCAAACGATGGAACGAGCGTTGTTCAAGCCGAAGGAACCCCCCGCGGGGCTGCAAGCCCTGCGGCCGAGTACTCGGCTGAACAGATCAAGGCACTTAGGCTGCGCCTGGGTGTCAGCCAAACAACCTTCGCCCACCACATGGGTACAACGAAGGGTGTGGTGACGCAGTGGGAACAGGGACTCCGCATTCCGAGCCGCGCTACCCACAAGCTGCTGTGGGTCGTGGACCGGCATGGACTGAAGGTCTTGACGTAGGAGGCGTACTGGAGGCAGCCATCTCGAACTTCGTCGAGGTGGTTCCAACGCCGGAGACCCCTGCGCTCAACGCGCTGCTGGCGAGCGGAGCGAGCTTTGGCAGCCGATGGATCGATCTCGACGGCAATGTTTGCGACGGGCCTCTGCCGTCAGACTCCGTTGCAGTCAAGCATGGCGAGAGTTCACAGGAACTGATCCTTGATGTCATCGTCGGCGGCGTGTCGGAGCGGCTCCGACTGAAGAACGCGCCGGCGATCGGCGGCATGTTGTTTGAGGCGATTCGTCTGCTTGATGCCCGGACAAGGATGGCCGATCAGGCAAGGGCACAAGCGGAAGCGGAGGCCGTTCGTCTGGGTGAGCTTCTGGCTCAGTCATTGAACCGAGAGTTCGGCACAAGCAGCGAGAAGTCACCGCCAGCTGCGTCCGATGACGGTGTCAAGCAAGTAGATCCCGGGTTGCCGTTGACTCAGGCGGACGAAGAAGCGATCGCCCCTTCGCCCAAGCCTCGGCGACCATCCGCCAATGCAGGACGAAAGCCGATCGACGCCTCGTGGCCACGAGTTGACGTCGTTGTGGATGAGGGGCAACCGCCTCCTGCATGCACAAGCTGCAACTCTGCGACGGTTTTCCTGAGGTATGACGAGACTGAGCGTGCCACGGTTATCCCCAAGCACTTCCGCGTCATCCGAACCAAGCGCCCGCTGTACGTCTGTCGCTGTTGTGGCAAGCACACCGCGGCTGCTGTGGAGCCGTCTTTTCTCCCCGGGAGTAGCTATGGCAGTCCAGAGCTCATTGCTGACATTGCTGTCAGCAAGTACCGGTTCGGGCTTCCCCTCTATAGATACGCGGAGCAAGCTACTTCGCACGGCGTGTCACTGAGCCGAGCGACGGCGGCCAATCTGATCATCGCGGCCTCCGAGCGGCTGACGCCGCTGGGCGAACTTTTCCGGGAGACGCTGCTGAAGCAGTCGGCTCTCCACATAGACGAAACCGTCTTGCAGGTCCTCAATGAGCCAGGCAGGCCTGCCGAAGCGACTTCGTACCTTTGGTGCTTTCAGAGCGTGAAAGGCGCATCGCCTCAGGTTGTCGACTTCCGCTACCGGACGACGCGCTCAGGAAGCAATGCTGTGGCGTACCTGACCCATGACGATGGGACGCCATGGACTGGGACGATGCAAGTCGATGGCTATGCGGGCTACAACAAGGTCGAGAACGTGACACGCATTGCTTGCATGGCGCACATCCGGCGGAAGTTCATTGCTGTGATGCAGCTCCTGCCCAAGCATCAGCAAGCGCAGTCGGTTGCTGGCCAAGTCGTGGCGAAGATCAACAAGCTGTACCTGATCGAGCGGGAAGGCGCACTGCTGACCGGAGACAGCTTGCGAAGACACCGCCAGCGTCACAGTCGTCCGATCACCGATGAGATCAAAGTCCGGCTACTTGAACACCGTAGCTCGACGTTGAAAAACTCGGGGCTTGGACGGGCAATCGCCTATGCGCTGGACCAGTGGCCCCATATGGAACGCTACATCGACGAACCCCAAGCGGCCATCGACAACAACCGGGTCGAGCGTGCGATCAAGAGGGTTGTATTGGGACGCAACGCCTGGCTGTTCTGCGAAAGTCAGGACGGCGCACACGCCACCGCGTTGATGTACTCCATCGTCGAGACGTGTCTGGCCAACAAGGTGGACCCCTACAAGTATCTTGTTTGGGTGATGAAGCGACTTCCACACGCCAAGACGGCTGCCGATGTGCGATTGCTGCTGCCGTGGTGTATGCCCTCAGACAGCGAAGCTGTCCCGCTGCCTTCGCCCATCGCTGCGTAGATCCCAAGCCGTCGCGAAACGGTTTGGGATGCAATCGCCCAAGCCAGCTCTGACGGCTTGCGGCGATCCGCCATTGAAGCATCGCCAGGGTCCAACAGCGGCCTGTGCCGCCCTTCCCGTCAGCCTGAAACTGCCTCCGCTGGCAACTCCTGATCGACTTCCGGGGCTGGGTTTTGGCTGTCGGCCTTCATTTCGTCCCCTCGTTGCCTATGGGTCACGGCCCAGTAGACTGCTACCAGAGGCACTGCGCCTACCCGCACACGACGAAAGCCAGCTCACCGCCGAGCTGCAGGGACAGGACAAGAAGGAATGACACGATCTACCCAGGTAAGCCTTGCCGATCTTGAGTCGCACCTCTGGGAGTCCGCCAACATCCTCCGCGGCCCGGTGGATGCCGCCGATTTCAAGACCTACATCTTCCCGCTGCTGTTCTTCAAGCGCATCTGCGACGTCTGGGACGACGAGTACCAGGAGATCGTCGACGAGACCGGCGACGAGCAGCTGGCTTGGTTCCCCGAGTCGCACCGCTTCCAGATCCCCGAGGACTGCCACTGGAACGACGTGCGTACCAAGGCCACGAACGTGGGCGCGGCGCTGCAGCGGGCCATGCGCGAGATCGAGAAGGCCAACCCAGACTCCCTGTATGGCGTCTTCGGCGACGCACAGTGGTCCAACAAGGAGCGCCTTTCGGACGCGCTTCTGAAGGACCTGATCGAGCACTTCTCGAAGCTGCCCTTGGGCAACAACAACGTCACGTCCGACCTGCTCGGCGACGCCTACGAGTACCTGATCAAGAAGTTCGCTGACGCCACCAACAAGAAGGCTGGCGAGTTCTACACCCCGCGCAGCGTGGTGCGGCTGATGATTGACATGCTCGACCCCAAAGAGGGCGAGACCATCTACGACCCGGCCTGTGGTACCGGCGGAATGCTGCTGGCCGCCGTTCAGCACGTGAAGGACAAGCACGGCGACGTTAAGCGGCTGTGGGGCAAGCTGTACGGGCAGGAGAAGAACCTCACCACATCGTCCATCGCGCGGATGAACCTGTTCCTGCACGGCATTGAGGACTTTCAGGTGGTGCGCGGCGACACGCTGCGCAACCCGGCCTTCTTCGAGGGCGACCGGCTGGCCACCTTCGACTGCGTGATCGCCAATCCGCCGTTCTCGCTGGAGAAGTGGGGCGAGGACCTGTGGATGCACGACCCGTTCGGCCGCAACTTTGCCGGTCTGCCGCCCTCGTCCAGCGGAGATTTCGCCTGGGTGCAGCACATGGTCAAGTCCATGGCCGACGTGAGCGGACGGATGGCCGTGGTGCTGCCCCAGGGCGCGCTGTTCCGCAAAGGTGCGGAAGGCGGCATCCGGCAGAAGCTGTTGGAGATGGATCTGGTCGAGGCCGTGATCGGGCTGGCACCCAACCTCTTCTATGGCACCGGCCTGGCCGCGTGCATCCTGGTCCTGCGCAAGCGCAAGCCGGTCAAGCACAAGAAGAAGGTGCTGATCGCCGATGCGTCTCGCCTGTTCCGCCGGGGGCGCGCGCAGAACTATCTGGAGCCTGAGCACGCCGCCGAAATCCTCGGCTGGTATCGCGGCTTTGCCGATGTGCAGGACGCGGCCCGGGTGGTCAGCCTCGACGAAATCAAGGCCGAAGACTGGACGCTGAACATCTCGCGCTACGTCCTGCCGCCGCTACAGGACGACATCCCTACCCTGCCGGACGCCATCGCGGCTTTCAAGGATGCGCTGACTCGCTGCCGAGAGGCGGAAGATCGACTCGCGCGGGTCATGGAAGAAGGCGGTTGGCTGAAATGAGCTCAACATTCGTCGAGATTCCACCCGGTGACGCAGGATTGATTTCTCGAATCAGCAGAATCCTGGCGTGGAGATTGGTGCATGGCAGTGACAGCCCAGACCGTCGACAAAGTCTCTTTCGGGCGCTGTTCGGACTTCAGCGCCTCCCCGAGCTCTACCCGAACCTGAACCTGTCGATTTCGGGCGGCTACTGTCAGCTAGTGCTCAACTCAGAGCATGCGGGCTTCGTCAGCTACACCGACGACGGCCACACGGAGTTCCGTATTGAGTGGTTCCCAGGCTCATCCCACTGCATCCGCGGCTACGAGCACCTGGAAGGGGCCGAGCGAATCGCAGTTGCGACGTACCGCATTGACGACTTTGAAGCTGCGATGCAAGAGCCCGCTGGCCCTGTGATTGAGGACTACTCAGTCACAGGCCAGGTCGATGAGCCACCGATTGACGCCTACCTGGATTACGCACGGACGTACGACGAGTCATGAGCCGCATCACCCAACAAGAACTAGAAAGCTACCTGTGGGGCGCCGCCGTCCTGCTGCGCGGCCTGATCGACGCGGGTGACTACAAGCAGTTCATCTTCCCGCTGCTGTTCTACAAGCGCGTCTCGGATGTCTGGGACGAGGAGTACCAAGCGGCGCTAGCCAACTCGGGCGGCGACCTCTCCTACGCGCAGTTCGCCGAGAACCACCGGTTCCAGATCCCCGAGGGTGCGCATTGGAACGACGTGCGCCAGACCCCGAAGAACGTCGGCGCAGCCATCCAGAAGGCCATGCGCGCCATCGAGACCGCCAACCCGGATCTGCTCGACGGCATCTTCGGCGACGCTCCCTGGACCAACCGCGAGCGCCTGCCCGACGAAACGCTGAAGAACCTGATCGAGCACTTCTCCACCCAGACGCTGTCGGTGGCCAACGTTCCCGAAGACGAGCTCGGCAACGCCTACGAGTACCTGATCAAGAAGTTTGCGGACGACTCCGGCCACACGGCGGCCGAGTTCTACACGAACCGCACCGTCGTCCACCTGATGACGCAGCTTCTGGCGCCGCAGGCTGGCGAGTCGATCTACGACCCCACGTGCGGCACCGGCGGCATGTTGATTTCGGCGCTGGACGAAGTGAAGCGCTCGGGCGGCGAGTACCGCACGCTCAAGCTCTACGGGCAGGAGCGCAACCTCATCACCTCGTCCATCGCCCGCATGAACCTGTTCCTGCACGGCGTGGAGGACTTCGAGATCATCCGCGGCGACACCCTGGCTGAGCCCAAGCACATCGAGGGCGACCGCCTTCGCGAGTTCGACGTGATCCTGGCCAACCCGCCGTACTCCATCAAGCAGTGGAACCGCGAGGCCTGGAGCAGCGACAAGTGGGGCCGCAACTCCCTCGGCACACCGCCGCAGGGCCGCGCCGACTATGCGTTCCAGCAGCACATCCTGACCAGCCTCACCGCCAAGGGGCGCTGCGCGGTGCTGTGGCCGCATGGCGTGCTGTTCCGCAACGAGGAACAAGCCATGCGCGCCAAGATGGTGGAGCAAGACTGGGTGGAGGCCGTCATCGGCCTGGGGCCCAACCTGTTCTACAACTCTCCGATGGAGTCGTGCATCGTCATCTGCAACCGCAAGAAGACGGCTGCACGCAAGGGCAAGGTGATCTTCATCGACGCGGTGAACGAGGTCACCCGCGAGCGGGCGCAGAGCTTCCTCACGCCCACGCACCAGCAGCGCATCTTGGCCGCCTACCAGACGTTTGCCGATGTGCCCGGTTTCGCCAAGGTCGCCACGCTGGCCGAGATCGCCGCCAATGCGGCCAACCTGTCGATTCCGCTGTACGTGAAGCGTATCGCTGCAGCCGTCGCCACCGACAGCAATGGCGACGCGGTATCCCTGCGTTCGGCCTGGGCGCAGTGGCAGAACGACGGCCGTGCCTTCTGGCAGCAGATGGACGCCTTGGTGGAGACGCTGGATGGCCTGACGCAGGAGGACGTCGAGCGTGTCTGACAAGAAGAACAAGAGCCTGAAACCCGGCTGGCGCCAGGTGAAGTTTGGCGACGTGGTGCAGCTCTCGAAGGCTCGCAGCCAAGATCCACTGGCCGATGGCATTGAACGATACGTCGGGCTGGAGCACCTTGAACCGGGTGATCTGCGCATCCGCAGTTGGGGCAACGTCGCCGACGGTGTGACCTTTACCAGCGTCTTCAAGCCCGGACAAGTGCTGTTCGGCAAGCGCCGCGCTTACCAACGCAAGGTGGCCGTGGCGGACTTCTCTGGCGTGTGCTCCGGCGACATCTACGTACTGGAGAACAAGGACTCAAGGATATTGCTGCCCGATTTGCTGCCGTTCATCTGCCAGACCGACGCCTTCTTCGATCACGCGGTGGGCACATCGGCGGGCTCGTTGAGTCCACGGACGAACTGGACGAGCCTCGCGGATTTCGTCTTTGTACTTCCTCCACTAGACGAGCAGTCTCGACTGATTGAGCTGCTTGCTTGTGCACGCGAGTCCGCGGAGTCCTATGCACAGGCACTGGAAGCTGCAAACGCGATGCTTAGGTCGGGCTTGGTTTCAATCTTCGCGGCAGACGGATGCTCTCCTGCGAATGCAGAAATGTCGCAAGCTGTGCTTCGCTCAGGGTGGCGCTTGGTCCGCGCGGCTGACATCAGCACTGCACCGATCACAAAGGGGGCAACGCCACCTGGCGCTATAGGCGCGAGCGACACGGGCATCCCGTTCTTGAAGGTCTACAACCTGACCTTTGATGGATCGCTTGACTTCACTATTGAGCCAACATTCGTCACTCCCGTTGTGCACTCGAAGGAGCTGGCAAGGTCGAAGGTTCAACCGGGCGACGTACTAATGAATATCGTTGGTCCGCCTCTCGGCAAGGTCTCGATTGTTCCTGCGAAGTTTCCGAGTGCGAACATTAACCAGGCGATAGCGCGCTTTCGAATGAGAGCGGGCGTTCCTCCGAGGTACATCGCGGCGTACCTGCTCTCCGACTGGGCTCAGCGCTGGTTAGGGTCCAGATCAAAAAAAACATCAGGGCAGCAGAATCTGACGCTTGAGCTCTGTCAGACACTTCCGGTTCCATTACCCCCGGAACAGCTCCTGGGGCAGGTGGTGTCGGCGCTTGATGCACTCTTTGAGTCTGTACAGCTCGTGGAGAGGAGGAGGTCGGCCTCTGAGCGCATCTACAAGAGTGTCCTGAAGGAGGCTATCGGCGATGTTTAACGAATCCAACACCGTCGAAGCCTACGTCCGAGACCTGCTGGCAGGCCCGATCACGGCGACACCAACGAACGCCGCCCAGGAGCCTCTGCCTAGCTACGGCCCCAGCCCCAGAGGCATCGGCTGGCGCTTTGCAGCCCCTTCCGAAGTGCCGCGACAGATTCAAGAGGTGATGGTCGAACCCTGGTTGCGCGGTGCGCTGATCCGCCTTAACCCCGAGATCGCCGCCCAGCCTGACCGGGCCGACGAGGTGCTCTACAAGCTGCGCGCCATCGTGCTGTCGGTGCGCTCGGATGGACTGATCCGCGCGAACGAGGAGATGACCGCCTGGATGCGTGGCGAACGCTCCATGCCCTTCGGCGCAAACAATGAGCATGTGCCTGTACGGCTGATCGACCTGGACGACCCGAAGCAGAACCAGTACATCGTCACCCAACAGTTCGTCTACCGCGCAGGACCTACCGAGCGCCGAGCCGATCTGGTGCTGCTGGTCAACGGTCTGCCGCTGGTGCTGATTGAGGCCAAGACGCCGGTCAAGAAGTGCATCAGCTGGGTGGATGGCGCGGTGCAGGTGCACGACGACTACGAGAAGTTCGTTCCCGAGCTCTTCGTTTGCAACGTGTTCTCGGCGGCCACCGAGGGCAAGGCCTACCACTACGGGTCGATCGGCCTGCCGGTAAAGGATTGGGGGCCGTGGCACCTAGACGGCAATGGCGAAGACGGCCAGCACCACCCGCTGAAGTCGCTCAAGCTCTCGGCCGAGAGCATGCTGCGCCCGCACGTGGTGCTGGACATCCTCGGCAGCTTCACCCTGTTCGCCACGGACAAGAAGAAGCGCCGCATCAAGATCATCTGCCGCTACCAGCAGTACGAAGCGGCGAACAAGATCGTCGAGCGGGTGCTGGCGGGCCAACCAAGGAAGGGCCTGATCTGGCACTTCCAGGGCTCGGGCAAGTCGCTGCTGATGGTATTCGCCGCGCAGAAGCTGCGCATGCATGCCGGCCTGAAGAACCCCACGGTGCTGATCGTGGTGGACCGGATCGATCTCGACAGCCAGATCACCGGCACCTTCACCGGGGCGGACATACCCAATCTGGAGAAGGCCGACAGCCGGGAGAAGCTGCAACAGTTGCTGGCGCAGGACGTGCGCAAGATCATCATCACGACGATCTTCAAGTTCGGCGAGGCCAGCGGGGCGCTGAATACGCGCAGCAACATCATCGCGCTGGTGGACGAAGCCCATCGCACGCAAGAGGGCGACCTGGGCCGCAAGATGCGCGAGGCCCTGCCCAACGCGTTTCTGTTCGGCCTGACGGGCACGCCCATCAACCGCGCCGACCGCAACACCTTCTACGCCTTCGGTGCCGACGAAGACGAGAAGGGCTACATGAGCCGCTACGGCTTCGAAGAGTCGATCCGCGACGGCGCCACGCTGAAGCTGCACTTCGAGCCCCGGCTGATCGACCTGCACATCGACAAAGCTGCGCTGGACGCCGCCTACAAGGACCTGACCGGCGGCCTGTCGGACCTGGACAAGGACAACCTCGCCAAGACCGCCGCCAAGATGGCCGTGCTGGTCAAGACGCCCGAGCGCATCCGCAAGGTGTGCGAGGACATCGTCGAGCATTTCCAGACCAAGGTGGAGCCCAACGGCTTCAAGGGCCAGATCGTCACCTTCGACCGGGAGTCCTGCCTGCTGTTCAAGGCGGAGCTGGACAAGCTGCTGCCTCCCGAGGCCACGGACATCGTGATGTCGGTGCAGGCATCCGACAAGAAGGACCACCCTGAGTACGGGAAGTACGACCGCACCCGTGACGAAGAGGAACGGCTGCTGGACCGCTTCCGGGACCCGGCCGACCCGCTGAAGCTGATCATCGTCACGGCCAAGCTGCTGACGGGATTCGACGCGCCCATCCTGCAGGCGATGTACCTGGACAAGCCGTTGCGGGACCACACGCTGCTGCAGGCGATCTGCCGCGTGAACCGCACCTACTCCGAGCAGAAAACCCACGGCTTGATCGTGGACTACCTCGGCATCTTCGACGATGTGGCGGCGGCGCTGGAGTTCGACGACCAGAGCGTCAAGCAGGTGGTCAGCAACATCCAGGAGCTGAAGGACAAGCTGCCCGAAGCGATGCAGAAATGCCTGGCCTTCTTTGCCGGCTGCGACCGCAGCTTGCAGGGCTACGAGGGCCTGATCGCCGCGCAGCAGTGTCTGCCCAACAACGAGGTGCGAGACAACTTCGCCGCCGAGTACAGCGTCCTCAACAAGATCTGGGAGGCGCTGTCACCGGACACGGTTCTGGGCCCCTTCGAGAAGGACTACAAGTGGCTGTCGCAGGTGTACCAGTCGGTGCAGCCGTCCAGCGGCCACGGCAAGCTGATCTGGCATTCGCTGGGCGCCAAGACGATTGAGCTGATCCACCAGAACGTGCATGTTGATGCCGTGCGGGACGACCTCGACACCCTGGTGCTGGATGCTGACCTGCTGGAGGCTGTGCTCTCGAATCCCGACCCGAAGAAGGCCAAGGAGGTCGAGATCAAACTCAAGCGCCGGCTGCGAGGGCACGGCGGCAACCCCAAGTTCAAGAAGCTGTCGGAACGGCTCGATGCGCTGAAGGACCGCTTCGAGTCTGGTCAGATCAACAGCGTCGAGTTTCTGAAGCAGCTGCTGGAGATCGCCAAGGAGACGCTGCAAGCCGAGAGGGAGGTCCCGCCCGAAGAGGACGAGGATCGCGGCAAGGCGGCGCTGACCGAGCTGTTCAACGAGGTGAAGACGGCCGAGACGCCCATCATGGTCGAACGCGTGGTCGCGGACATCGACGAGATCGTGCGGCTGGTCCGCTTCCCTGGCTGGCAAGGAACTCAGGCCGGTGAGCGCGAGGTCAAGAAGGCATTGCGGAAGTCACTGTTCAAATACAAACTGCATGCGGATGATGAACTGTTTGAGAAGGCGTACAGCTATATCAAGCAGTACTACTAAGTGATCTGCGCTGGGTAAGGTATAGCAATCCATCTGGTTGGCCTAGAACCTGGCACGCCCGCTACCTGCGCTGCGCCTTCCGCTCCGATCTAGATTTGAGGTTATGACGTGAACAAAAGCCCAACCGCTGGTGACGCCCTCGTCAGAGCACTCTCCGAGAGCGATCCATTGGTACTCCTTCTTGGCCAAGACGCCTTGAAAGATGGTGCGAGTGCAAGCGCGGCGCTTCACGTTGTGTTGAATCATTTGGGGGTCTCGGCGACAGAGGCCGCCAGTTGGCGTGACGTTCAAAGCGCTATGCCGCTACCAGATAGCTTCTTTCAGTGGCTCGCAGATAGGTACGCACGCGCAGTTCCTGCAAAGTGGGCGAGTAACGTCGTTGACATGCCATGGAGTGCGGTATTCACTTCCAGCTTCGACCAGACACTGTCCTCACTCTTTCGTAGCGCTTCGCGTCAACCGCAAGTCGTGCTTACCTCAGATGAATCCCCACCAGCAGCGCGAAGCCTGTCGAGAACGCCGATCTACTACCTCTTTGGCAAAGCAGGCACTGCTGACAAGCACGCGCTTGCTCCACTGACACAGTCTCAACTTCGAGTTCGCCGAACCCTGCATGCGGTTCCAATGCTGAACCGAATTGTTGATGCGGCAACCGCGGTGGGTCTTGTCGTGATTGACGGCTACACACCTGGCGCAGACTGGCTGGACATCGATTCCTTCCTTGCGACAATCGATCGGCTCCCGGAACAGAGAGTTCTGTGGTTTGGCTGGGATCCTAACGGCAGGCAGTTACCAGCTGAGATACTCGAAGTCGTAGCGAGCGGGAAGGTCTTGGTAGAGCCGCAGCGGCTGGGCGCCTACCTTGCCCAACTGCAAGTGTCGGGTCGCCTGGGCGATCTGACTCCGCCCAGATCTGGAGAGTCGGGGCTCATCTCATACCAAGGTGACAAGAAGACCGTCGTACCACCAGAACTTCGGATTCAGGTCGAGGCCGCCTGTTTCGTAGTGGACGACTCGTGGAGCGGATTTCTCGAGCCCCAAGGCGACGACGCCCGATACAGCTCCTTCGTGCGATTTCACGGCGACGTTGATGGTCCTAGAGCAATGGTCGAGGGCGTCAGGCGGCGGTTTGCGATTGCCCGTGACTTCGAGACGAGACTTGGGGCCTTAGTGCGAGAGGGCATTGAGGGTCACTCTCGATTGAGGGATCCGATAGTCGTGCACGGCCAGTCGGCTACCGGCAAGAGTGTCAGCCTCGCCCGCCTTGTCATGGACGTGCGGGACAACCATCGAGCGGCCGTTCTCTATGCCACCGCACGGCTTCCCCAGGCGTTCGAGATTTCGGAGTTTTGTGAGCTGGCGGAGCGCAGCGGCGCGGTTTCAACCGTGCTGATTTGCGACTGCAACGCCCCAATTGGTCGCTATAGAGAACTGCTGCAGAGCCTCCGAAGTCGAGGTCGTCGGGTAGTTGTTGTTGGCTCAACCTATCGAAGCGTCGATCAAGATCGACCGTTACCCCGAGAGTTTGTTGAGGCGCCCAGTGTTCTCTCTGCGCGGGAGAGAGCTAGCCTGCACGAGCTGATTCGCGAATTCTCTGGGCACGACGACCATCGCAACGTTGGCGAAGACAGAAGTGTCTTGGCCACGCTGTATCGGACACTTCCATCGAGCCGATATCGCCTTTCGTCGGGACTTAGCAGTGAGGCGAGGGCAGCTGAGCAAGAACTGCGAACTCGTTCCAGAGAGTCAGGCAACGTGATGCTGACGCCGATTGCCGAACAACTCATCGCTCTTGGCCTAGCCGCGCAGGACACGTCGAAACTTGAAGAGAGCCTTCTTGAAACAGTGGCCGACGCCGACGACTCTGCAGGAACCTTAGTAGACCTGGTGATGGCGGCGGGTCAGCTGAATTGCCCAATACCTATCAACCTTCTCATGCGAGCTGCGTCAAGTGATCAGGCGACAAGCAATCTAACTAAGATTGCAAAGCTCTTTAAGGGATTGGACCTCTTCCGGTGGCAGGAGTCCGACACCCGCGGAGAGGACTTGCTGGTATCACCAAGACTCACTCTTGAAGCTGAGTTGCTGTGTAAGCGGCGGTTGTTAGGCGCTGACGCGGAGGCTCGTCAGTTGCTCGCATTGATTCGTGCTGCACGCTCAACCTGGGACTATTCGGGTAGTGAGCGAAGATTCTTGATCGATCTCGTCCAAAAGTTGGGGCCCGACGGGCCAATGAATACGCGGTATCGCTCAGCCTATGTTGGAGTGGCTCGCGCACTGACACAACTGCGTATCGAAGGGGGCATCGAGGATCCTCGATTGGCACTTCAAGAATCAGTGCTGCGGCGTAGCGCCATTCGCGAGAGTGCAGTTGCCGGCGAGTCGATACCTGTCCTGCTGGAAGAGGCGCGCGACGCAGTCCAAAGTGCAATTGACTCTCTATTCAAGCGAGTTGGAAGAGGAAGCCCCCGAGCGAAAGCGAACCTCATCGTTGAGCGGGCGACAATCTTCGGATTTCTTGCCGTCAATGAATCCAAAAGCCACTCGGATCCGGAAAAAGTCTGGTCGGCCTATCGTGCGGCTAGGACCGCAGCTCAAGCCGCGATTGGCACAACTGATGCCTACAACCCGCTTGACGTTGCGCTCTGGACACCAGCAGATCTGCTGCGCGAAGGGCGACTTGACGAGAGCAAGAAGCTAGAGCTCCATGCTGACTTGCAGTCAGTGCTCGATCGAGTCGATCCGGAGATGCTCCCCATTGATCAGCGGGAAAGGTTCTACTCCCGCCTTCATGCACTTGGCGGGCTCCTGGAGCTGCCACAACTGACTGAGCAGGCTCTTCAAGCTCTGGATGCGGATGGTTCAGCAGCCGGGGTCTTCCTACGTGCACGAAGAGTCGGGCCCAGCTATAGCAAGGCAGTAGGAGAGAGACCAGACCGTGGTCGTGCAAGCGCCGCGGCCGCCGTCCTGGAGGCGTCGTGGGCTACAACCTCTCGCGATGAGCGATGCCTTCGCTACTTGCTGTCTTGCCAATGGATCGCCGCGACCGGCGAGTGGCCGCTAAGAGGCGAACGAAGAGCTATCCCTGCCTCCACGGAAACACGTCAAGCGGTGCTGCGAACTCTTCAAGCGCTGCGCGACTTGGGAGTCAGCGAGCGCGACCATGGCTTGGTCTACCTAGAAGCAGTATTGTCGTGGCTGGGTGCCGACGAGAACCTGGCCATCCGGATGTGGCGTGACCTTTCGAGAGAAACCGAGTTCTCCGACTCACGCCGCGTAGTTCGTCGACTAATACTTACAGACGACTCGGGCAGACCACGATCGTTTGAAGGTCGGGTCGAAGCAGAAACTGAGCCTGGCCGCTTCTCTTTGTGGGTAGAGCCACTAGGCCGGCGAGTTCAGGGACTTGGCCGAGACTTTCCGGGGCTCGAGCTTTCCTACGGACGGACGGTCCCGCGATTCGGAGTCGCATTTAACTACATTGGACCTATTGCGGACCCGCTTCAATATGAGGCATCGCATCCATGACGTTTGCTCAACTCAACGCGGCTGTGGTCGGGCTGACTGAAGGTCTGAGGATACATTTGGACCGCGCGTCAATCGCAACGATCAACACGAGGCCTCCCGCGACATCCGATGATGAGGTAGGGTTTCTAAGACTGACGACCTGGTCATATGCGTTGCTTCATGAAGCTGGGCGGACTAGTTTCGGACTACTGCTCGATGTGCCTCCGCTTGACGGAAACGGCGTTGCATTGGACAAGCACAAGGCGACGCTACGGGCAGTGCAACGGCTTCGCACTTGGCTTCACCACAACATGGGGTTCGACAGCGACCGAGAGATAGAGATTCGACGGGCAGTCTCAGAGTGGTTTATTGCTTCGTGTGGCGCCACATCTCCAACAAGCCGTGACCACTGGGAGCGCTGCTTCGCCCGGTTGTGTGCCGATGTCGAGGAGCTGGTCAACTACTGCGTCGAAGTCTTGTCCTCAATCATGAGATCAGTTGAGGATCGCGAGCAGGTTCTTGCGACGTGGCGTCTTCGACTTCAGCGTGACTGGGAGGCACACCGGTTTGATCAGCTTGTCGCTGATTCAGCTGCGAGACTTGGTTTGCAGCTTAACGCGAGAGCCTTCCGGGAGCGACGACTTTCAGACTGGAGGCGCTTCTTGGAGAGCATCCCGGAATCGGAGGACCCGACGCCAGCCATCGAGAGATTAATAGACTCTGAGGTCCTTGACCATCAGCGATCAGCGCTGCCGCTCGGTGCGAAGGACCTAATGCGAGAGCTGGGGCTGTCTCCGGGACCAGACGTCAAGGTCGCGCTTGGGCATGCTCGATTGGGCTTTGATTCAGGGATTCTGGACGGTGCTGCATTGCTCCGGTATGTGACTGAGCGCATGCAGGCTCCACCCGCGCGCCAGGGGTAGCCCTTCTCGCGAGGGTGGAAATAGGTCCGCGCTTCCGGCGATGCGGTGGCCCGTCGGTGGGCGCGAATGTTGATTGCCGGCCTCGCCGTGGGTATGAGGCCGGGAGGTCCTGGGTGCGACTTCCTTTGCCAAGGGGCAGAAATTGGCGCTTACAGTACTCGGCCAAGCCCAAGACACGTCACTCAGCTCTTGTGCTGGGCATGTACGTCACCGCCACACACCGGAACCGAGGGTTTGGCAGGTCGCTAATGGAAGCGGCCATCGCCGCAGCAACCGCAAGGCCCGAGGTCGTGGTGCTCACACTTACCCTCACCGAAGGCAACGAACGAGCACTTCGCCTGTACGAGTCACTCGGCTTTGCCATCTGGGGCATCGAGCCCATGGCGATCCGCTCCGAGTCGGGCCTCAGGGGTAAGGTACACATGGCACTTCCACTGCGGCGGCCCACCGTTGCGGCCTAACCCCTCGCTCAACCCCCGACCCGCTACGGCAGGCGCTGTAAGCCGGGCCGGCGCCACTCGTACTATCGTCGCCGCCCCGGCTTACAGCACCTGCCTTCGCGGTCGGGGTTAGCTCGAACGTTAGGCGTCGAAGACAAGCGCCGCGGAGAGCGTCCCGCTGCCGGTGTGGCATGCTTACACCTCGCACAGGAGCTACAGCCATGCCCACGCCAGTCGAAGACCTCGCCGCCCAAGCACTTGGCCTGCCTCCGGAGGACCGCGCGAAGCTCGTAGAGCGCCTGCTTCAGAGCTTTGAACCCAGGTCACCTGCCCAAACCGCTTGGCTTCAGCTCGCCAGCTCCAGGCGAGAGGAGGCTCGTTCTGGAAAAGTCGCCATGGTGCCCGGCAGCGAAGCTTTGGCGAGGGTGAGAGCACGCATCTCGTGAGCTACTGGCTTCATCCAGAAGCCGAGGCCGAGCTCGGTGACGCGGCTGTCTACTACTCTGAACACGCCAGCCGAAGCGTTGCAGAAGCGTTCCTCGCGGAGTTTGAGCGTGTCCGCGACCTGCTCATTGAGAACCAGTACCGCGGGCCGCACGGGGACTTCGGCCTGCGGGTCTACCACTTCGATCGCTTCCCCTACACGCTCATCTACGAGCCGCACGATCAGCTTGGACCGCAGATCTTTGCTGTTGCGCACCAGCACAGAGAGCCGGGCTACTGGTCATCGCGCGTCGACGCCTAACCCCTCGCTCAAGCTGACCCGCTACGGCAGGCACTGTAAGCCCGGCCTGAGCCAGTCGTACTATCGTCTCAGTCCGGGCTTACAGTGCCTGCCTCCGCGGGCAGCTTAGCTCGAACGTTAGGCAGCACGAGCAAAGTCGTTGGTTCGCCTACACCTCGCCTTGCGGCGGTCGCCGCGAAGACACGCGCTCCGGCTGCTTATTCGCGGCCTCTTCGGC
>Ga0209278_1001095_pt1 | contig 17234 bp, 19 predicted proteins | sample JI81BgreenDNA_FD_187504 | JGI IMG/M metagenome (GOLD analysis project Ga0209278, IMG submission 187504) | Wastewater effluent complex algal communities from Wisconsin, to seasonally profile nutrient transformation and Carbon sequestration -... | ecosystem: Engineered > WWTP > Effluent > Algae... | reverse complement strand
AGTTGTAAAATTAATATTTGTATTTTAATAATCAAATAAATAATAAATTATTTAATGATGTTTTTTATTATTATTTTTACGATTATTGAATATCAATTAGTTATGAACGAAATCTTAAATCGAATAAAATCATTAAGGACAGCAAAGAATTTGAAACAAGCAGATTTTGCTAAACTTATAAATATGACTCAAGGAGGATATAGTAAAATAGAACTTGGAGAAACAGAATTAACAATAGAGAGACTTTATAAAATAGCTGATGTTCTTAGTGTTAATATTGAATATTTATTATTTGGAGAAAATGAAGATAAAAGCAATTCTAAATCAAAAGAAATAGAATCATTCAAAAAAGAAATAAATACTCTATCCTATACTAATAATTTACAGAAGGAAAAGCTCGAAAATATATCATTTAAAGTTAATGAGATTTTTAAACATCAAATATTAGCTATTATAGGTATAAAAATATATAATCTAATAGGGAGTTCTCGCAACAACATAAAACGAGACAAAGAAGCTATCAATAATGAAGAGTGGGCTTTTTTTGAATTTGTGAAAAAAGCTATTAATATGGGAAAAATCACTTTAGATGATTTTTTTACTTATTACTTCAATTTATTATCAAGAGAAAAAGAAGAACTATTAGAAAATGTGTATAGAGAAATGCAAGCTTATTTATTTAACAGCAAAATAAACAACCATAATTACGAGAAAAATTTATTGGTTTGGTTGGCTAACTATTTGTTTATAGGGAGAAATTACAGCGTCCAAACTGCTGCTGAGGAGGAATATTTTTTATGGGGCTTTCAAAGAATGTATTGTTACTATTGTGAAAATAATATTATAACTGATGAGTTCTTATTAGAGCTTTATAGACTATTTACTAAATGGGAAAAGTTTGATATAGAAAATTATAATAATGGTAAAAAATAAGCCAAAAACACTAAGATATTTCTATGATAATGAGGTATCATTTCAGACACGAAAAAATATTTTAGAATCATATCTATTACAGTTTGAAGCCAGCAAAGCATCTTTTAATAGAATATTAGATAAGGATATAAAAGATATACCATTGCATAAAGTTTTGTTCTTTGTTCGTTATTTTTCTGATGGTTCTTTGGATAAATTATTAGAAAAAGCTGATGTATATACAAATTGGCGTTCAAAAGGAGAAATTACATTAAAAGAGCTGTTATCATAAAATCTCTTACAGCCTATGATAAAAAACATAAAATACTATTATGATTATAAATTATCATACAAAAGCAGGGGAGAGCTTGTAAAAGCGTTTACAACTCAATTCGGAGTTACTAAAACAACATTCTATGAAACTATCAAAAAAAATATAATGGATTTACCATTAAATAAGATAGTGTTTTTTGCCGATTATATAACAAATGGCTCTATTGATAGGCTTTTAGATGGTTTCAAAGAAGATCCAAAATTTAAAAAAAATAAAACATTAAAAGAGTTACTATCATAAAAAAGCCTACTCCAAAGAAGTAGGCTTTTTTGCATCAATCCAAAGTTAGACATCATTCAATAACATACTACAAAGATTATTGAGAGTCAAATTATGTGCTTTAGCTACTTCTTTTAACTTTTTCTTGTTTCTATCGTTGGTTACAAGATTAAAAACTTTGTAGTTTTCATTTTTCTTTAAAATTTCCTCAACCTCTGGGAGCTTGTCCATGATGAGAGCCTCCAGCATCACACCATTGGGAACATCTTTGTATTTTGCCTTTTTGAGCTTTTCTAACTTTTTGAGATTAGAAACCTCTACTTTTAAACGTATAGACATATTTTTAAAAATTTAGTTTTTAATGAATAAGAAATAGACGGCAAGAACAATCATAATAATTACTATGAAAACGCCTATATTTGCAGAATTTCCAATTTTCTTAAAGCCTGTGTTTGTGCTTTGCCAAGTGTCCGCAAGCCCTGAAAAAATGGAATATTCGCCCTCTATTTGTAAACCTTGACTTTTAGCATAACTCCTAAGAGTTGCATCATTAGCTCCTGTACTTTGCCCAATTTTTAACCAATGAGGCAAAAACAACTCGTTTGCATCTTTTGTGCCTAAACTGCTTTTTAGGTATTGATGCCACTCTATCCAGTTTTGAGAGTTACTATTTATATTCGGAACTTGCATAGTTATTTTTTTAGTTTATCAATCATACTTTTGTAAAAATCTAAAATTTCTCTCCTGTAGATATAAGAAAAAACACCTAAGACAATTAAAACAAGTACCAGGATAATAATTTTTTTATTCTTAGTTTTTGCTCCTGATATTGTCTTTGGGAAATCGTAAAGCCTGTTTAACCAGCCCTGAAGGAACACACCTTGAGAAGGATTAGAAGCAACAATATTTTTATAAAAAGCCTCACGAGCTTTAAATAAATCCTCATAGAGTTGCTTTTGATTGGCTTTGTTAATAGCTTCTAAAGTAGTTCTACCGAAGACACCATCAGGACGCAATCCTAAAAGCTCCTGTACTTTCTTTGTGGGATAATAAGAACCACTATTGAAACCCCAATCAACTAAAATCTCCGCTATTTGCTGGCTTTTGATGTTATCAGCTAAAAACTTGTTCCAAAACTGAGTTTTTGAAATATGTTTAGCATCATCAATGCTCATTAATTCAACGTCCCTACAGTCAATATCTCCATCACCATCTAAATCACGTCCAAAGGCTTGCCAAGTGGCAATCGTAATGCCATGATTGGTACAACCTCCAGAGTCGTTAGCGTGGAAACCATAACCGCCCTCCCACTTTTTTACACGAGGGTAAAAAATATCAAAACTTGCCATTTTTGATTATTTAAGACTATTTATGATTTGAGAATACTGAACCTGTGCCTCTTTGTCCAGTACTGGATCAAAACCCTGAGTAAGCCATACATCTAAATCTTTTCCTTGTGTTCTTAAAAATTCTTCTCTTAATTTTTTGAGTCTTGCACGAGTAGAAAGTCCTTGGATAATGGCTAAAGCTCCTTTCTCATCATCATTAATCCAGCCTTTTGTATTTAAAAGCCTTTGAATATCAGCTGTAGGGTCATAGGAGTTATCAGGTTTTACATTTGCTGTTGCTGCTCCTGATGGTGTGCCTCCTCCCTCAGCAATCATTCTCCTTTGTTCTTCAATAATTTGCTCTTTTTTGGCTTTTCTTGATTTCCATACAAAAAGTATTGCCACAATTACACCTACTGCCAGCACCGTAATAAATAGCATTTTTTTATTATCAATTTCCATAGTATTAGCTTGTTTTAAAAATATTTTTCACAATAGAAATACCAGCTAATGCACCTTTCAAGTCTTGTTCTGACGCAAAACTATTAGGTAAATTAGCCCTTTTCAGAGTCTCTTCTGTTTGATTACCCCAAACATTATCTACATTAATTTTTAGGGCTTTTTGTAACTCACCAACCAAAGGGGATACAGAACCTTTTTTCAAAGGAAATTTTGTTCCTTGAGGTTGTATTGGGTTTTTAGGCTTTTCGTCTGGCTTTTGTTCTGCTGGTTTGGGTTTATCAAGTCCTAATTTGTCTTTAAAAACATAGGCAAGGACAACAAGTATAAACAGAATAATTAATGTATATTTCATGGTTATTTTAGGTTTAAGGTTAGATTTTTGAAACTTTAAATACTTTTTCACTTGGGGACTTTTCGAGCTTGTACGCCCCATAGATTGCACCCCTTGAGGTTAATCTACCCCAAAATGAAGTATCAAAACCAAGAGCTTTTAACTCTGGTATTGTGATAAACTCAACACCTTCAGAGAGTAGATTATGCAATATTTTTTCTTCTTTACTTTTGAAAAACTCCATTTTTGATTGAATTTTTGTAGGTTCTTTGATTGTTTCAGGCTCTTTTTTCTTTTCAGGAACTAAAAGGCTCAAATTTTGGCGTTCAACGTCCAAAATATGTTCATAGTCGGTTTGAATATCTAAAGAGCAAACCTCTTCTAAATCTTCAAAATCAAAATCATCTATAAAACTCTCAATTCTATCATTTAAAGGCTTAAAACCCTCTAAAATAGCTTCTTTGTAATTTTCGTAATACCATTTTTGAAAGTCAGCATCAATATTTTGAATACCTGAAAAATCAGGTTTAAAACCAAAGATTTTTTCTAAATCACTTTTGAGAATTTCGGGAGGCGTTCTATGTAGGTTTTTATCTGATATAATAAAGGAAACAACCTTTTCTAAACCTTGCAAAAACTGGTTTTCTATTGCTGGTTTTAGTTCTTTTTGAACATAAGAGACAGTTTCTCTATCAGAGAATTTATATACTTCTTTTTCTGCAAATGTTTCAAATAATAGGCTTTTAGATTTGCATAAAGCCTTTTGAAGTTGCTCAATGTATAAAATTAGATTTTCTTGGGTAGTTTCTTTTAAATCAAGATTTTCACGTACTTCTGACAAATCAAAAATTTCATCTTCTAAAATCTCAATCTTATCTTTTAGGGCTTGATTTTCTTTTTTGATGTTGGATAATTCCTCATTGAATCCGTTTTCATCTTTACCAATGAGTAAATTAAAAAGTAGTTCACTCATAGAAATATCAAGCTTTAAAGCCCTATTCATAAGCTTTGTTTTGAGGGAAATAGGAACGCTTGTAGAAACAGTTACATATTTTTCTTGATAGCGTGGAGTAGTTTGTAAATCGTCCATAGATTTTTTTTTAAGTGTTTATAAACTCTTAAAACTTGTTAGAAATGAATTCTAAAAGGTTTTTTGATTTAAAAAGGCTTTAGAAATGAAATAGGAGAGGAAAATAAAGGAGAAAAAGCACTTCTATTCATTTCTAAAAGCTTTTTAGGTATTTCCCAAATTTCAGAACAAAATTTGTAAGAATTATAAAACAAAAGGCTTGTACCATAAAACAGCAGATTGCAAAATACTGATAGATAGTATTTTATATGTTATGTTTAAATGTTTTGATGAGCTGTAAATATTGGGGGCTTTTTCTGTTTTTAGGGGAAATAAAAAAGCCTGTAAAATACGTTTTACAGACCTTTTTAGTGTTTTGGTAGTAGTTTTGTTTGGGTGCAAAAATGGAAAACAAAACCTTTTATTTGTGTTCTATTGGGTGTTTTAGTGCTATTGCCACCCCGACAAAAGCCTTCAAAAAATCATTTTTGAAGGCTTTTTCTTTGTGCATTTTTTGTGCAAAAAAACCTGAACCCTTCTGAAAAGTGTTTCCATTACATTGAATCGCAATATTTTTTGCACAAAAATTTAGAGGTATGAACATAAGAAAAGACCTACTTTTTCAAGTAAGTCTTTTGAATTTTATGAATACTAAATTATTCTACGGGTTCTCCGAATAGTGTAGCAGAATTACAATCGTTTACTACTACATTTACATAATCACCTTTTTGATAGTTTTTCTTAGGGAAAATAATCACTTTATTGGCTGTATTTCTACCTTGTAAATGTTCTTGAGAACGTTTTGAGAAACCTTCTACCAATACTTTATGTACTTTTCCTATATCTCTTCGGTTACGCTCTAAAGAAAGCTGATTTTGGAGTGTTATGATTTCGTTTAATCTGCGTTTTTTAGTTTCTAAATCAATGTCGTCTTCTAATTTTTTTTCGGCAGGAGTACCGGGACGCTCAGAATAATAAAACATATAAGAGAAATCATATTTTACAATTTCCATTAAAGAAAGAGTATCTTGATGTTCTTCTTCGGTTTCAGTACAAAAACCAGCAATCATATCTGAAGAAATACCACAATCTTCGCCTAAAATGCGTCTGATGGCTGCTACTCTATCCAAATACCATTCTCTAGTATAGGTTCTATTCATCACTTCCAAAACTCGTGTATTACCACTTTGTATGGGCAAATGGATATACTTGCATATATTATCATACTTTGCCATTGTATGAAGTACTTCGTCTGTAATGTCTTTGGGATGTGATGTAGAAAATCTCACTCTTAGGTCAGGAGAGATAAGAGCTACTCGTTCAAGTAGTTGAGCAAAATTAACTGTTTCAAGACCATCCAAATTTTCGCCTTTTCCAAGAGCTTTTTGATAAGTTTTTAAGGAAATTAAATCTTCTCTATCAGTCCAGAAATAAGAATCTACATTTTGACCTAAAAGAGTCACTTCTTTAAAACCATTTTCGAATAAGTTTTTACACTCATCTACAATAGAATAGGGGTTTCTGCTACGCTCACGACCACGTGTGTAAGGCACAACACAAAAAGAACACATATTGTCACAACCTCTCATGATAGAAACAAAAGCTGTAATTCCATTAGAATTTAATCTAACAGGGCTAATATCAGCGTAGGTTTCTTCTCTTGAAAGAAAAACATTAATGGCTTTGCTTCCATCATCAGCTTGTTCCACCAATTTAGGTAAATCTCTGTAGGCATCAGGTCCTGCTACAATGTCTACCATTTTTTCTTCTTCTAGTAGCTTGGTTTTGAGCCTTTCAGCCATACAACCCAAAACACCTATGAGCATTTCAGGGCGTTTTTTCTTTAAGCCATTAAGATGTTGTAATCTATGTCTGATTTTCTGTTCGGCGTTATCACGAATGGAACAAGTATTGAGAAATATCAAATCGGCATTTTCGGGGTTTGAAGTAGTATCAAATCCGTTATCTTGCATGACAGATGTAACAATTTCTGAGTCTGAGAAATTCATCTGACAGCCATAGCTTTCAATATACAATTTACGTTGTTTGCCTGTATTTTCTTCTTTAGAAATCTTTACAGTTTCACAAGCTTCTTGATCTTGTTCTAAAATACCAATATCTTCGATTATTTGCTTCATATACAAATTGGTAGAGTTATAAATTTAAGTTTGCAAAGGTAGAAAAAACTATCAAAATATCCAATTTTATCCATCACAAAGGTATGTAGAAAAAAAGCCTCCAAATTTTTGGAGGCTTTTAGAATTAATTAATATCAGTATTGGGAGAGTCATCTTTTTCTAGAGAAATTTTTTCTTTTGTAAAAGCCTGATAAGTAGTTTCTTTTGCAAAAGGTCTTTTTCCTATCAATTCTTCCAAATCAGACTGGAATAATACTTCTTTTTTGAGTAGAGCCTGAGCAATGGTTTCAAGTTCATTATAATGTTCTTGTAATAATGCTTTGGTTCTTTCGTAAGCATGTTCAATAATTTTCTTCACTTCTTGGTCAATCAGTTCAGCAGTTGCTTCAGAATAAGGCTTACCTAAGGCAAAGTCACTTTGTGGTTTTGAATCATAAAATGATATATTACCAATTTTTTCGTTCATGCCATATACTGTAACCATTGCATAAGCCATTTTAGTAATACGCTCTAAATCGCTTAATGCACCTGTTGAGATTTTTCCAAACACTAGTTCTTCAGCTGCTCTACCTCCTAAAGTCATACACATTTCATCAATGAGTTGTTCTGTTTGATAGAGGAATTGTTCTTTGGGTAAATATTGGGCATAACCCAAGGCAGCAACCCCACGAGGAACAATACTTACTTTTACCAAAGGATCAGCATGTTCTAAAAACCAACCTGAAACAGCATGTCCTGCTTCGTGGTATGCTACAATTCGTTTTTCTTCTGGCGAAATGAGTTTATTTTTCTTTTCAAGTCCCCCAATTACTCTATCAATAGCATCTTGGAAATCTTGCATGTTGATTTCTTTTTTATCATGTCTGGCAGCGATTAGAGCAGCTTCATTACATACATTGGCTATTTCTGCACCTGCAAAACCTGGTGTTTGGGCTGCTAATTTTTTAGCATCAATATCTTTTCCTTTTTTCAGAACGGTAAGGTGTACTTTGAAAATGGCTTCTCTTCCTACGATATCGGGTTTATCAATACTAATCTGTCTGTCAAAACGACCTGGACGTAGCAATGCAGAGTCTAATACATCTGGTCTGTTGGTAGCAGCAAGAATAATAACGCCTGAATCTGTACCGAAACCATCCATTTCGACAAGTAAAGAGTTCAAGGTGTTTTCTCTTTCATCGTTAGCCCCTGGCATAGAGCCTTTTCCTCTTGAACGCCCAATTGCATCAATTTCATCAATAAAAATAATACAAGGAGCTTTTTCTTTGGCTTGTCTGAACAAATCACGAACACGAGCAGCACCCACACCTACAAACATTTCTACGAAGTCAGAGCCTGACAAACTAAAGAAAGGAACATTGGCTTCGCCAGCTACTGCTTTGGCTAACAAAGTTTTACCTGTACCTGGAGGTCCTATCAGCAATGCACCTTTGGGTATTTTTCCTCCTAAATCAGTAAATTTCTTAGGATTTTTTAAAAAATCTACAATTTCTTTGATTTCTTCTTTGGCTTCATCTAAACCTGCAACATCATCGAAAGTGATATTGACTTTGTTTTCTGCATCAAAGAGTGTGGCTCTTGAACGTCCGATATTAAATATTTGTCCACCACCTGGTCCTCCTGCCATTCTACGCATAAGCATCCAAAATGCGAAAATAATCAGAAATAAAAATCCCCATTGAATGAGCATTCCTCCATAATTGGATCGTTCATCGAAGCGAAGACTAGCTCCATTTTTGATGATACTCTCACGATAAAGTTCTGTAAACTTATCTGCTGAGGGAATTCTAAACCAAAAATGAGGTCCTTTCGTTACAACAGAACTGGAGCGTTGTTTGAGCAGACTACCATATTTTTGAGTTTCTACGGCTTCTTTTTTGAGTGTAATTTCTGCCACTTTTTCATCAGCATAGACCACCACTTCAGCGATGTCTTTATTGACAAGCATCTCTTCAAATTTATTGGGAGGTGTTTCAATGGCTGAATATGAGCGACTAAAATACACAACACTGATTACAATAGCAATGAGTGTAAAGACCAACCACATTTGGTAGTTGTTGGAATTTGGGACTTTAGGAATAGGAGGTTTATTCGGAAACGGACTTTTGTTATCGGACATATAGGCTGAATTAGTATTTCTAAATCTTTTTATTCAATGTGAGTGATTTGTGCATCGCCCCAAAGTTCTTCTAAAGCAAAAAATTCTCTTTTACTTTTTTTGAAAACATGGACAACCACGTCAACATAGTCTAACAAAATCCATTCCTTATTTTGTCTTCCTTCTTGGTGCCATGGGTTTTCTTGTACACTTTTATACACTTCATCTTCCACAGAAGTAGCAATTGCATCTATTTGAGTATCAGATGTTCCACTGCAAATTACAAAGAAATCTACAATAGAGGAGCGTACTTTTCTCAAATCCAACAATACAATATTTTGTGCTTTTTTCTCTTGCATTCCTTTGACAATCAGGTTACAAAGATTTTCAGAGTTAATTTGTTGAGTCTTTTTTTGTTTCATTATATTTTTTAGGTACTTTGGTTGTTTGATTTTGAAGTAAGATGCAAAATTACGAAAATTTTTCAAAAAAAATTAATACTTTATTTGTTGGTAAAGATTTACGATACCTGCCATCTTGTCAGTCTACAAATCTTTATGCTCTGGATTTGATACAAAATGATGATTATTTTGAAGGAACTGTTGTGCTTACAGATTGCCAAACTGCTGGCAGAGGGCAACAAGGTAATACATGGGATACAGAACCATTTCAAAATATTACAACATCTATCATACTCAAACCCCAATTTTTAAACTTACAAGAACAATTTGAACTCAACATTGCTATAACACTGAGTATATATGATTTGTTGGAAGTTTTTGTTCCTAATCCTGATTTATTGAAAATAAAATGGTCAAACGATTTGTTGTATGACAGGAAAAAAATTTGTGGAATTCTGATTCAAAATGTAATATCAGGAAATACACTTGGTAAATCAGTAGTAGGAATAGGTTTGAATATTAATCAAAAAACTTTTCTATATCCACAAGCCACTTCTTTGGGTTTAGTTACAGGCATAGATTATGATTTGACTGTTTTGATTGAAAAATTGCTTATGAATATTGAAAAAAGATATTTACAATTGAAACAGAAAAAAGTGGATTTTTTGAGACAAGAATATTTTCATAGGTTATATGGATTTGGGGAAGATAAGTGGTTTGTTCAAGAAAGTGAAACTTTTAAAGGAAAGATAATAGGTGTTGATAATTTAGGCAGACTCCAAATTGATGTTTTGGGCGATTTAAAGGCATATCAGTTCAAGGAAATTCAATTTTTGTTGGATAAAGTGTAATCTTTTTTATATTTTAGCACCAAGATTGCTTTAAATCTAAGACAAAATTCTTACATTATGACTAAGATAGCTTTATGCCTCATGGCAATGCTGAGTTGCTTTCACCTTTTTGCCCAAGATATAAAAAAAGCTGATGAAGCTTTTGAACAAGGAAATTTTGAGCAAGCTCTTCCTACTTATTTGGCACTTATAAAAAAAATGCCACAAGACCCTGTTTTGAACTATAAGGTAGGAGTATGTTATATTAAATCGAGAGATGCTCAGGAACAAATCAAATCTTTGAGTTTTTTAGAAACTTCCAAAAATAAAATCAGTGAACAAACCCCTAAAAGAGTTTACTACTATCTAGGCAAAGCATATCATTTACAACAACGTTTTGATGATGCAATTACTCAATTTGAGGCTTTTAAGAAAAATGCTCCTGCTACAGATAAATTTCAGGCAGAAAGCCAAAGAGCTATAGATGTATCGAACAATGCAAAAAGTATTATTGCCAAACCTATTCAGATGCCAGTACAAAATTTAGGTAAACCAATCAATACAGAAGCTTCTGAATTTGCTCCTCTTGTATCTGCTGACGAAAGTGTTTTGGCTTATACTTATTCTTCTTATAAAGAAAATGCTAAGGAGCAAGTTTTTTTAGGAAAGAAGAAAAACTACGTTTGGGAGTCTGTTGCTCCTATTGATTTCAAGGCAAGCCAGAATGTAGGAACAGTAGGGCTTTCCCCTGATGGACAAAAAATGTTTATTTACATAGGTGAAGCTAATAATGTAGGTAGCATTTACAGCAGTAAACAAAGTGTAAATGGCTGGGGTGTTCCAGAAAAATTAGGTGCTGAAGTAAACTCTGGTTACATGGAAAGTACAGCCAGTATTAGTGCAGATGAAAGTGTGATGTACTTTGCCTCTGACAGACCTGGTGGATATGGTGGAAAAGATATTTATAAGGTTGAACGTCAGGCAGATGGAACATGGGGGAAACCTCAAAATTTAGGAACAGGTATCAACACCCCTTATGACGAAGATGCACCCTTTATTCACCCTGATAAAAAAACATTATTTTTTACAAGTAATGGACATAATAGCATAGGAGGCAACGATATTTTTAAAACGACATTTCAAAATAACCAGTGGGTAAAACCTGAAAATATGGGTTATCCTATTAATACAGTATTTAATGATGGTTATTTGGTGGTAACAGCCAATGGTAAAAAAGCATATTTTTCGTCAGATAGACCTGGTGGAGCAGGAAAGCAAGATATTTATGCAATTATTCTTCCTGATGATAAGAAAACAGCTTTAACAATGGTGAAAGGTAAAATTTTGGCAGGAACACCTCCTAAACCAGTAGAAGCAAAAATCAGGGTTGTTGATAAAGAAACACAACAGTTCTTAAAATATGTGTATAACCCCAATCCTCAAACAGGAGATTATTTGATGATTTTCCCTCCAGGTAAGAATTATGACATGATTATTACAGCAGAAGGATATTTGCCTTATTTGGTAAATATTAATATCCCTAATCAAGATTATTTCCATGAACTGTATCAAGAAATTACGCTTAAAAAGAAAATAGAGAATGGAAAAGAAGTAGGGCAGGAGATAACTATTAAAAGTGATTTTGACCCTGAAAGAGATAATCCCAACAATTTCCAAGGTAGAGACTTAGATTTGTATGATATGATGGAAGATATTATCGAATCTCAGGATAGTGTAGCTTTAAACTATCTTTTGGATGTTATTTATAAAAATAAAAACATAGATAATAAAGAAAATGGAGTTGCCACTAAAGATCCTGTACAAGTAACCTATATGTACACAGATGAAAAAGGGCAGTTGAAGCCTTATAAAGTTGGTAATGAAACAATCATGACTCTTGAAAAAGTTGAAACGGATGATTATTCTGTGAATAGTGGTGAAATTATGCTAAACAAATCTTATACAGCATATTTTGACAGTAAATCTACACAACTCAATGCACGAGCTAAACAAGAAATGAAACGTTTTGCGGATTATCTTAAAGAAAAACCAAAAGTTGGAGTACAAATTTTGGGATATGCCTCATCCGAAGGACAAGCAAATGCCAATCAAAAACTTTCTGAAGATAGAGCCAAAGCAGTTTATGAATATTTTGTGAGTCAGGGAGTTGATAAAACTAAAATTACATTCAAAGGTTTTGGAGGAAATGCTTCTCCTGACCCAGAGGCAGCAAAAAGACAAATGCGTAGAGCTGATTTGAAACTGATAGAACTGAAATAAAAAATAAAACGTTAAAAAAACATCAACCTAACCCTTGTAAGATCCACTTGCAAGGGTTTTTAAAATACTTTTTTATGACACTTCAATTTTATAAATATCAGGGAACGGGTAATGATTTTGTGATGATTGATAACAGAAATTTAGTTTTTCCTAAATTACAAGAAACCATTGCTCATTTATGTCACAGACGTTTTGGCATTGGAGCCGATGGCTTGATTTTGTTGGAAAATGCTGATGGCTACGATTTTAGAATGGTATATTATAATGCAAACGGCTTAGAAGGCTCGATGTGTGGCAATGGGGGCAGATGTACAGTAGCTTTTGCAAAGTTCTTGAATATTTTTGATTCTAAAACTCGCTTTATGGCTGTAGATGGTGAACATGATGCTTTTATTCAGGATGGGCTTGTCCATTTGAAAATGAAAGAAGTAGAACATATCGAGAAAACAGAGAATTACTTTTTTATGGATACAGGTTCTCCTCATTATGTAGAATTTGTAGAAAACCTGAACCAATATGAAGTATTTGAAAAAGGCAAAGCTATTCGTTATAATGACCGTTTTAGAGAAAAAGGAACCAATGTCAATTTTGTAGAAGTTTTGGATAAAAATGCCATACAAGTTCGTACTTACGAAAGAGGAGTAGAGGATGAAACTTATTCTTGTGGAACGGGTGTAACAGCTTCAGTATTAGCGTATTCATTACAACAACAAGTTAGTCCGGTACAAGTAAAAACTCTTGGAGGAGACTTACAGATTTCTTATGAAAAAGAAGGCAATCTTTATAAAAATATTTATCTCATTGGTAAAGCAGAACAGGTTTTTAAAGGAGAGGTGAATGTATAAGCAAAAAGTTATGAATGATGATTTATAAGCAGTATTTACTATTTTAAAAGATAAATAATAGTATCCTGTTCAATTCTATTTTTTTGTACATTGACATGAAGGTTTGTTGACCATTTTATTTCTAATGTGTTCTTACTTACCCAATTTACAGAAACATTATCTTGATAGTGAAATGGAGCATCTCCATTATCAAAAGGATCATTTGGTAATGTTGGCTCTTTTGTTTCACAATGAAAAACAGTATCAATTTTATTATTTTTTATATTCTGAATTTTCACAACATAAAAAAGATGACCAGATTTGATACTTATGTAATCACAAATTAAAATAGCTTTTTTATTAAAATCCGTATTAATTTTTTCAATAACCACAGAACTATCATCACAAGATATTAAGAAACATAATATGATGATAAGAGTAAATTTTCTCATAGTCGACAATAGAATAACATCATAAGCACAAAGAAGAGAGTTTATGCTCTCTTCTTTATCAATAAGATTCCTTATCATTAGGAAAATCCTTATTCTTGACATCTTTGATGTATTGTGTAATACCATTTGTCATGACTGTATGTAAATCGGCATAACGGCGTAAGAAACGAGGGCTGAAATCTTTATTGATACCTAACATATCGTGTAATACAAGTACCTGTCCATCCACATCTCCACCAGCCCCAATACCAATCACAGGAATGGTAATACTTTCTGCCACCCTTTTGGCTAATTGTGCGGGAATTTTTTCTAAAACCAAAGCAAAGCAACCCAATTTATCAAGTAAGGCAGCATCTTCAAGAAGAGTTTGAGCTTCTGCTTCTTCTTTGGCTCTTACATTATATGTACCAAATTTGTAGATAGACTGAGGTGTGAGCCCTAAATGCCCCATAACAGGAATGCCAGCACTCAAAATTCTAGTGATGGATTCAGCAATTTCTGAACCACCTTCCATTTTAATGGCATGCCCTCCAGATTCTTTCATAATACGAATAGCTGAAATTAAGGCTTCTTTAGAGTTACCCTGATATGAGCCAAAAGGCATATCTACGACTACCAAAGCTCTTGAAACAGCTCTTACAACACTCGAAGCATGATAAATCATTTGATCTAATGTAATAGGAAGCGTCGTTTCATGCCCTGCCATGACATTAGAAGCACTATCACCTACCAAAATAATATCAATTCCTGCTTCATCTACAATTTTTGCCATAGAAAAATCGTAGGCTGTAAGCATAGAAATTTTTTCTCCTTTATGCTTCATCTCAAGGAGTTTATGAGTAGTTACTTTTTTTATTTCGGAATGAATAGACATAGGTGGTTATCAATTATAAGTGATGATATTTTGGGTTTAATTTGAGTAAATAATCTTATTTATCCAAAAAAATCATAATTCTATATTTTTTGCCACAGGAAATTTCATAGTAAAATTTCGAACTGCCATGCACATCAGAGGGTTTTGTGTGGATATATCAGGAAATAAACTGGAATCTACTTGTAAATTTTTGAGTTTACATAGTTTTGCCCATCCTTTTCCTTGTGGTTGAGTAAGTAAAGTTTTACCTTTTAGTGGCTGATAGAAATTGAAAGGCAATAAAGCCGTATTGACATAAAAAGGTATGCCATAAGATTTTAAATCAGCTTGAAAAAAAGTTTTTTGATTGTTTTTTACCTCAAAATGAGCTTGATTTTGAGCGTTTTGAGTAATATCAAAATCTGCTAACTCTTTTGGAATACCCCAATTCTGAATACCATTGTAAACACTTTCGTAAGTGGAAACATAAATTTTAGAAATATTAAAACCTGTTTTCTTACCAAAGTTAAATAGTCCAGGGATAAATAGTAATTCTTTATATCCACCCACTTCCGAAGTGTGATAATCTACCAGCATGACGCTTCCAATCACACCTTTAAAAGTAGCTTTTTTATGGAAATCTGTTAGAAAACCTTGCTGTTCAATAAATTCTTTAGAAAAACGATACAAAAAAATATATCCATTGCCCCTGAGAGTCCAAGGAGCAGGGGCAATAATAGAAGGCTGGGGCATCATAAATTGAAAGTCATTAAAGCACCACCTAACTGTATTTTATCGCCTTGTTTGAGAATATGCTTATCAACTTTGTTTCCATTTACAATGACGCCATTGGTACTGCCATTGTCAGTAATATACCAATTTCCACCTTCATTTGTCAATATGGCATGGCTGCCTGAAACAGTTTGAACAGGGATTACAATATCATTATCTTCTTTTCTGCCAATGGTCATGGTGGGTTTGTGTAGCTCAAAAGTTTTATTGATACCCTGTCCTGATATTGAAAGTGTTGGCGTTCCACCACCTACACCAATGTATGTTTTTTTAGGGTCAAATTTTTGAGGCTCTTCTTTTACAATGGTTGGCTGTTGTATAGATTGCTGATTTTGAAGTTGTTGTTGTAGGGCTTGTTGCTCTTGTAAAAACTGCTGTTTTTGTTGTTCCATTTGTTTTTTGAGAGCATCCTGTTCTTCTTGTTGGCGTTTCTTTGCTTTCTGACTTCTCTGAATCAATACAAAAACAAGACCAGCCAAAACTACAAAACCAATGGCTATATAAAGAACTAAATTATTGTTTTTGGGAGGTTCCTTAGAGCCTTCAGGTTTTGTGATGGTAATATTTTCAGATTTTCCATCTACAATGATTTGAATACCCTCTAAGCTTTCTGGATTGGGAAGCGTAAAAGATATTTCGTACGTTCCTGAAGATTGTTTTTCTGTACTGCCTATAAAACTATTAATTTTTTCTGTAATTTCTGAACTGCCACTTACCATTTCACTCTGAGCATTCGTTTTATCAGCCAATTTTTTAAGGTTATCCAAAGCATAAGGAAATCCTGTTTTATAGACTAACGAGTAAACCTTTATTTTACTGCTATTGGCTTTATCAATACAATCTTCAATTTTAAAATTAGAATAGCTTTTATTAACGCCTGCTGTAAGCACTATTATGACTTTTTCAGATTCGCCGGAAGCTTTGCTTACATATTCAATGGCATCATAGATGGCTTTATGAATATCGGCTTGCTTAATAGTATCTCTGACGGGTTTTATTTTTTGATTTAATTCGCTGATTAAAAGCTCTTTATTACTTGTGAAATCTACACTCAAATTATTTAGAATCTTACTTTCGCTGTTGGCTTTCCAGAATGAAGCAGCATTGAAGGTTGTACCTTCTGGGGTAGATTTTATAAAATCAGAAATACCAGATTTAAAGTGTGTTACTACTTGTGAACTTGTAAAACCTGATGTTTCTATCAAGAAGTAAATGGCTTTTGTACTTGCTTGATTGTTAGAACTTTCAGCAATAGTAAAATTAATGGGCTGAGCATTCTGAGTGATTTTTGTGTTTTCTTGAGTAATAGGTTTTTCGGATGTGATTTTAGCTTTTATATTAGGAAAGCCTTGATTATCAATATCTATTTTTTGAGCCATGCCTCGAAAAGCATATACACTAATCCATAATAAAACAAGAATCTTTTTCATACACACAAAATGGTCTAATGATTGGGAATGCTAATATAACGAAAAATAATTTGCTAAAATTCTGATTTTCTTTTGAAAAAGCGATAAATTTGCGAAAATTTTTTAACCACTCCGCCCTGAAACGGAGCTTAAACAAAAAGGTATTTATGGAAAATACAACTCCCCAACAAGAATATTGGGTGCTACTTTATTATTGTTATGCCCCAATTCAAGATCCAGAAGCATATCGTGAAGAACATCATCTTTTTTGCATTGAAAATGGTATTTTAGGTCGTATTATCGTTGCTCATGAGGGCTTAAATGGTACCGTTTCTGGTACAAAAGAAAATTGCCAGAAATACATGGACTATGTGCTTGCTGATGAGCGATTTAAACACACAGATTTTAAGGTAGAGAAAACGAATGGACACACTTTTACAAAAATCCATGTACGTGTAAAACCTGAAATCGTACATTCGGGGCTTCTTGAAATAGACCCAAA
>Ga0209278_1001090_pt1 | contig 17308 bp, 18 predicted proteins | sample JI81BgreenDNA_FD_187504 | JGI IMG/M metagenome (GOLD analysis project Ga0209278, IMG submission 187504) | Wastewater effluent complex algal communities from Wisconsin, to seasonally profile nutrient transformation and Carbon sequestration -... | ecosystem: Engineered > WWTP > Effluent > Algae... | reverse complement strand
CCGCCATCTGCCGACCGAGGCCGCCGACATCACCCCCGACGGTGCGCGCTATCGGGTCCTGCTCGCCAACGGCGAGACGCTTGTCGCCGACACCGTCTTCCTGGCCCTCACCCACCCCGCCCCCGCGATTCCGGCGCAACTGGTCGGATTGGGCGCGGATACCCTGATCCCCGACGCTTTCGCCCCCGGCGCTCTGGCCCGCGTCGCGCGGACCGACCGGGTGCTGGTCGTCGGGTCCGGCCTGACATCCGCTGACATCCTTGCGACGCTGGACCGGCAGGGCCATGCAGGCCCGATCCACGTGATCTCGCGCCATGGCTGGCGGTCGAAGCCCCACGGCCCCGCGCAGGCCGAGACCACGGCCGACTTCGCCGCCAACCCCGCCACGACGGCCCTCGCGCTTCTCCGCAGTGTCCGCCGGGCGCTGGCGCAGGATGCCGCACAAGGCCTGACCTGGCACGCAACCTTCGACCGCCTCCGCGCGCAAGGGCCTGCGATCTGGTCCTCGCTTCCGTTGGCCGAACGCCAGCGCTTCCTGCGCCATCTGCGGTCCCTCTGGGATGTCCACCGCTTCCGTATCGCCCCCCAGACCGAGGAAGCAGTAGAGCGCCTGGAGCGCAGCGGCCGCGCGACCTTTGTGACCGGCCGCCTCGTTTCCTCCGACCGGGCATCCGACGGCACCCGCCTGACCTGGCGCGCGCGGGGGGCAGCGGGCCTCTCGACGCTCATGGTCGACCGCGTGATCCTTGCCACTGGCCCCGACCACGGGCGGATCACCGAAACCGCGCCCCTTTTCCGTGCGCTGGCCGCCAAAGCCCTCGTCGCCGCCGACCCTCTGCGCCTTGGCCTTGCGACCTCACCCGACGGGCTCGCCATCCAGCCCTTCGGCCAGCCGCGCCCCGGCCTGTATGTCGCAAGCCCCCTCGCGCGTGGCACGGTCGGCGAATTGATGGGCGTGCCCGAGGTCACCGGCTGGGCCGAGCGCGTCGCCCGCCACGCGCTGGCCGCGCTGCAGGACCGCCTGCCACAAGCCGTGGAACGGGCGTGACACTCCTTCGGATAACTCTGGCTGGCGAGCGCCTTCCGCCCGGGCTCGGCCCCTGGCCCGAGGCCGCGCCCGAGCACCGCCTGACCTTGGACCCCGCGCTGACACAGGCTTCGGCCACCTCGGCGGTCCGGCTCGCGTTGCGGGAAAGTCCGGCCCCTTGGGTCATCGCGCAGGGCAGGGCGGTCGCCCCCTTCCTGACCGCCGTCGGCGCGGATCTGTCCCTCGCCGTCGCTGGGGCCTTCCTGCTGACTCCCAGGCGCTGGTCGACCCGCCCGCTGGAGCTTGCGCCCTTGCCCTTCCCCTCGGTGCTCGTCACAAGCCAGCCGGACAGCAGTTCCCACATCCTTTCCAAGGCCTGGGGGGCAATCCTTCTGCACTCCGACGCGCTTTTCGTCCAGCCGCAGGCCCGCGCGCTGATCGACCGCCGGACCCGCGACCTGGAGCGCGCCGCACGAGCCGGTCTGGTCGGTCGGGCCTATGCGGCGACAGGGGCTTCGGGCTGACCAAGCCGTGCGAAGTCGGCCAGCGTCTTGCGGTCCAGGACCCCTGCGATCGCTTCCCGCACTTCCAGCATCGTCAGCCGCACCGCACAGGCGCGTTCGTCCGGGCAATCGACGCAGGGCACATAGGCCGTCCGGCTGGCGCAGGCGATGGGCGCAAGGGGGCCATCCAGGTGGCGCAGCACTTCGCCCACCGCGATAAGGTCGGCGGGCCGCGCCAGCTGGTAGCCGCCCGTCCGCCCCTTCCTGGTGACCACCAGCCCCGCGACGCGCAACTCGCCCAGGATCGCGTCCAGGAACTTCTTCGAAATCCCGTGTCGCGTGGCGATATCCACCGAGGCCGCAACCTCGCCGCCGGGCAGCCGCGCCAGATCCCCCAGCGCCTTGAGGGCATACTTGCTTTTCATGCTCAGCACGATCTGGCCTCCATTCGTCCACCGGCGCGACGGTCGAAACCTCGCAGTGACACTCCGCATCTCCCAGCACCCCTGCGCGGGGAATGGCGTTGCCGTTCCGGCCCCGCATTTGGAACCGGTTTCGCGGGGTTCTGCGATAGCCTCATCCAATCACCAGCAGGGAGGATACGATGATCTGCCTTGGAATCGACCCCAGCCTGGCCGCCTGGCTTGCCGAGCAGGACGTCAAACGGGACGCCGAGCCGCTCCCCCTCCTGCCCCTGATCGTCCTGATCGCCACCAGCCTGGCCCTGGCGCTGGTTGCAACGATTGGCCATGCCTGAATATCCCACTAGCCTTGTCGGCATTTACGCCGTTCTGCTGCGCGGAACAAGATTGTCCTTCCGCGATCCGAACGGGCAAGCGGGCCTCCCCGCCATGATCTGCTGGGGAAGCCGCTTCAAAAGATTGGGGCTGCATCAGAGATCGGCTTTCCCGGCCAACCGCACCGCACCAAGCGCGGGCGAGGTCCTTCCCTCTCGACCGCGGTGACCTTGCCGGCCCGACCGCAATCACCACGCAGCCCTCTCCGACACCTCCCCGCTCCGGCGTGTGGCCGGATCTGCCGACGCGCCCACTGCTGTTCGAGGCGAAGACCCGCACCTGCAAGCGATCAGGCACGACATCTGCCGCCGGTCCTTGCCCCGGTCCTCGACGGCTGTTCGGCGGACGATGTCGGCCAACCGCTAAACCGAGCAGGCCTTGCCGGCCTCACCGGGCTCCACTGCACTTAGCCGATGTTGCGCCGCTTCGGGCCTCAGGCGACCCTCCGCGTCCCGTGCCATCTACCATAGCCGCAAGGGCGTCAGCCGTTTCATCGCTGTCATCCACCATCTCTGCCGGTGCCAAGCCCCGACCGATTCGAACCCGCTTGCAGCCCGTCACGGCACCGGGAGAAGCATTTCCTACCACCCCCCCACGGCGAACCTTCCCACGTTCTCTGTAGACCCCCGATAAAACACGCCCTGTCTTATCGTCTTTTCGCGCGTCCCGTGCCAGTCTTTCCCCATCAGGACTTCGGAAAGGCGCTGGCCATGACCCACCACGACACCACCCTCGTCGAGCGCCTCGCCGGCGTCGTCCCCGGCAGCCCCATCGACCGCGCCTGGCGTGCCCGCGCCGCGGCCCGCCGCTTTGCCGAGGAGGCCTACTGCCGCCTCCTCCACCCGCTGGACCCCGGCCCGATCTCGCTGGTCGAACGCCGCGCCGTGGCTGCCTTCGTCGCCGTCCTGAACGGCGAGGGTCAGACCCGCGACCACCTCCTCGCGCTTCTCCGCGACACCGACCCGACGCTTGCCCCCCTGGCCCGCCTGATCGAGCGTGAGGCCGAGGACAGCTCCCACCCCGGCCCCTATGGCCGCTACCCCGCCGGGCCCTTGTCGGCCGAGGACCTCGACGGCCCGGTCTATGCCGTCGCCTACCCGGTGCAGCACGAACTCGGCCTGCGCCTTTCCGCCGCCTTGGAATATGCCCACCTCGTCACCCTCCACCCCCGCGACGCGACGCCAGAAAGCCTGGCGGCGCTGGCCCGCGCAGGCTGGACCAACGGCGGCGTAGCACTTCTGGTCGACATCATCGGCTTCGTGAACTTCCAGTCGCGGGTGGTGGCGGGCCTGCGGTCCCACATCGCCGCCCGCCAGCCGCAGCTGGCCGTGGTCTGACCCATGCCACACCGCCGGGTCGAGTTCACGCTGGACACCCCCGCTTGGGCTCCCTGGCCCGGCATCGCGGCCGAGGTGGAGGCGCTTCTCCAAAGCCTTCCCGACACCGGCCTGATCGACCCCGGCCCGAAACCCGCTGGCCTGCCGCGCGGGGAACGGGCGCTCGCCGCCGCCGCAGTCGCCCGCAGCCTAGGCTGCCGGTCGATGACCGCGACCGAGGGCCGGCAGGCCCTCGCCGCGCTGAAGCGCGACCGCGAGGTTCAGGTTCTTTTGGAGGAAGGCATCCCGTGCCCCCTGACCGGTCGCCTGGGTGCCGTCATCAGCGCCGCCGGCGCCCTGGCCCGCAGCCCGGCGATCCTGTCCCGGGCCGACCTGCGGCGGCTGCAGGACGAAAAGCTCGACGATCAGGACATCACCGACCTGATTCTCTCCGCCGCCCTCGCCAGTTGGACCGCCCGCGTCACCCTGGGCCTCGGCCGACCTGACTGACACCTCGCAAAGGAGCCCCCCGATGTCCCTGTCCGCAGACCTGAAATCCACCGTCGAGGCCGTCCGCGCTGCGGTTCCCGCGCCGATCTTCGCCGCCATTGGCGCCGCGATTTCCGACCTTGCCGCCTCGGGCATCGCCGACCGCGCCGCCCGGACCGGCAGCACCGTACCGCTGCGGGTCCTGCCCGATCTGGACCGCAATGCCGTGGACCTGCAGCGGCTGGCCGACAAGGGTCCGCTCGTCGTCATCTTCTATCGCGGCGGCTGGTGCCCCTACTGCAACGTGACCCTGCGCGCCTTCCAGAGGGTCCTGCCGCAGATCGCGGCGGCCGGGGCCTCGCTGGTGGCGATCACGCCGGAAGTCGCGGACCGCGCGAGCGACACGGCACTGAAGAACAACCTTGGCTTCCCCGTGCTGATCGACGCGCGCAATTCCTACGCCCGCAGCCTGGGCCTGGTCTTCGCGCTGCCCGAGTCCTTGCGCCCGCAGTACCGCCAGATCGGCATCGACCTGCCCGACTGGAACGGCGACGACCGCCACGAACTGCCGCTTGCCGCAACCTATGTCGTCGACGCGACCGGCACCGTGCGCTGGTCCTTCGTCGAGGCCGATTTCACCACCCGCGCCGAACCCGTTGACGTGCTGTCCGCGCTTGGCCGCCTGTCCTGAAAACTCTCCGATCCAAGGAACATCCCATGTCGCACAAACCCGAAACTCTGGTCCTCCACGCCGGCTACCGCGCCGACCCCGCGACCGGGGCCGTCGCCGTGCCGATCTACCAGACCACCAGCTACCAGTTCCGCGACACCGACCATGCCTCGGCCCTCTTCTCCCTGTCCGAGCTTGGCAACATCTACACCCGCATCATGAACCCGACGACCGACGTGCTGGAAAAGCGCGTCGCGGCGCTGGAAGGCGGCGTGGCGGCGCTGGCGGTGGCATCGGGGCAGGCGGCATCCGCCTACGCAATCCAGAACCTGGCCAAGGCGGGCGACAACATCGTCTCCTCCACCGACCTTTACGGCGGTACCTGGAACCTCTTCGCCAACACGCTGAAGGACCAGGGGATCGAGGTCCGCTTCGTCGATCCAAAGGACCCCCAGGCCTTCGTCCGCGCCAGTGACGACCGCACCCGCGCCTGGTACGCCGAGACGCTGCCGAACCCCAAGCTGGAGGTCTTCCCGATCCGCGAGGTCGCCGACCTCGGCCGACCCTTGGGCATTCCGCTGATCGTCGACAACACCGCAGCACCCCTGTTGGCCCGGCCCTTCGACCATGGGGCGGCGGTGATCGTCTATTCCTCGACCAAGTATCTCGGCGGCCACGGGACCAGCATCGGCGGCCTGATCGTCGACTCGGGCACCTTCGACTGGGCCGCCCATCCCGCCCGGCAACCCGCCCTCAACTCCCCTGACCCCAGCTACCACGGCGCGGTCTGGGTCGAGGCGGTGAAACCCATCGGCCCCGTCGCCTACATCATCAAGGCCCGCACAACGCTATTGCGCGACCTCGGCGCCGCGATCTCGCCCTTCAACGCCTTCCTCACGCTCCAGGGCCTCGAAACCCTTCCCCTCCGCATCGAACGCCACTCCTCGAACGCCGCCCGCGTCGCCGAGTGGCTGGCGGGGCGCCCCGAAGTGGCCCGCGTCATCTATCCCGGCCTGCAATCCGGCACTGCCCGCGAACGCGCCGACACCACCTTGCGCGGCGGCTACGGCGGACTCGTCGGCTTTGAACTCGCCGCCGGGCGCGAGGCCGGCCGCCGCTTCGTCGACGCGCTGCAGCTTTTCTACCATGTCGCCAACATCGGCGACGCCCGCAGCCTGGCGATCCACCCGGCCTCGACCACGCACAGCCAGCTGACCCCTGCCGACCAGGCCAAGACCGGGGTGACCGAGGGCTATGTCCGCCTGTCCATCGGGATCGAGCATATCGACGACATCCTCGCCGACCTCGACCAGGCGCTTGCCGCCGCCGGCCAGGCAAGGGTGGCCGCCGAATGACGCAAGCCCCGCGCCTGACCCTCGCCGCCCCGCGCGGTCACGCCCTGGCCGAGGGCCTGCGCCTTGTCTTCGCGGCGCGTGGCGCCGACCTCGACCTCGTCCCCCTGCAGGCCGAGGCCCCGCTTCTGGCCGAAGGCGCCCCGCGCCTGACGATCCGGCGCGGGGCCGAGCCGCCGGCGATCCTGCGCGACCCCCTGGCGCTTCTGGAACTGGCCGAGGACCTGCACCCCGACCAGCCGCTTCACCCCCGCGACCCGATCCGCCGCGCCGAACACCGTCAGGCGCTCGCGCGACTCCCCACCCTCGCGGCCCTTGTCGACCGCCTGACGCTTGCCACCGACCCCCGCGACGTCGACCTGAACACCCACCTCCTGCGCAGCCACCTTGGCCAGCTCGCCCCCATCCTGGCCCGCCCCGCGCGCGGCCCGACGCTTCTCGACCTTGCCACAACCCCAATCCTCTGGCGCCTCGACGCCCTCGACCGCAGCTTCGAGACGCACCTGCTTGCCGGCCACGACAGCCTCCGCGACCGCCCCGAGACCCGCCGCTGGCCCGACATCCTGAGCCCCGACCTGCTCGCCGACTGGCTGGCCTGGATCACCGCCTGCGGCAGCCTGATCTCCCGCCCCGACGCTCAGCCCGACTGGTCCACCGCGCTCGGCCCCACGGGGCGAGAGAATGGCCTTCCCCGCAAGACCCAAAGAACGGAAATCCATTCCATTGGAACCCGTACAGGCATTCGCTAACAACCTGACAGGGCAAGCATTCTCCTTTTATGATGGCGCACGTGGACGGGACACTGGGAACTGACAGACCGCAGGGCATCGACAGCATCGTCGAACGGCTGCGCCTGATCCGCACCGTCTCGCAGCAGCGCCGCTACCCCGGCCGCCTGATCCCGCGCCTGCCGTCCAAGCACGAGATCATCCAGATCCTCATCGACACCGTCGGCGTCCTTTATCCCCGCCACCACGGCCCCGCAGGCCTGACGCAGGACCAGACCGACGCCCATATCCACCGGATGCTCGGGTCGATCCGCCAGCGGCTCCAGCACCAGATGCTCTACGAATGGCTGCTGGCCGAGGACAGCGACCCCCTCATCCTCGGCCCCCGCGCGGCCGAGGCAGCACAGGCCTTCATCGAATGCCTCGTCCGGGTCCGCGACCTGCATGACACCGACATCCTCGCCGCCTATTCCGGCGACCCGTCGGCCAAAAGCCTGGACGAGATCGTCTTCTGCTTCCCCGGCGTCGATGCCGTCCTGCGTCACCGCATCGCGCATGAGCTTTACCGCCTGGGTGCCACCATGGCCGCGCGGATCATGGCTGAATATTCCCACGAACGCACCGGCATCGACATCCATCCCGGCGCCAAGGCGGGACCGGCGTTCTTCATCGACCACGGCACCGGCGTCGTCATCGGAGAGACCGCCGTGATCGGGCGCAACGTAAGGCTTTACCAGCAGGTCACCCTTGGCGCGAAGCGGTTCGAGGCCGACGACAAAGGCGATCTCGTCAAGGGCCAGCCGCGCCACCCGGTCCTGGAAGACGACGTGGTGATCTATGCCGGGGCGACGATCCTGGGCCGCGTCACCATCGGGCGCGGGTCCATCATCGGCGGCGGCGTCTGGCTGACCGAAGGCACGCCCCCCGGCACCGTGGTCACCCAGGCCCGGCCGCAGCTTTCGGTCGCAAGCCTGCCTCCTGCCGCTGCGCGCTAGGCCACGGAAACCTGCTCCTGCCACGAGCGCCCCGACGCAACCGCGGTTCTCTTTTCCGGGGCTCCTTCGAAAACCCCGCCTCGCCTGCAAGTGCTAATCTTCTGCCATCACCGGCCCCGTGCCGCCCATCCAAGGACCCCGACGATGCTCACACTCCCCCGCCGCGCCCTCCTGGTCGCCTCGCTCCTCCTGCCGCTGGCCAGCTTGCCGCTGCACGCCCAGACCATCGACACCGCGCAATGGGTGATCGAAGCGGATGAGGCCCGCGCCCTCCTGGCCTCCGGTGCCCTCCTTCTCGACACGCGCGGGCAGGATCTGAAGGACGCCCAGCCGCTGCCCGGCTCCGTTCCGGTGGTCTGGCAGGACTTCACCAACTCCGACTTGCCGAACAAGGGCCAGCTTCTGGCCGATGACGCCGTCCTGACCGAGAAACTCCGCGCCCTCGGCGTCTCGACTGCCGTCCCGGTCATCGCCGTCGCCGACACGGCCCAGGGCTGGGGCGAGGATGGCCGCATCGTCTGGACGCTGCGGACGCTCGGCCACGAACAGGCCTTCCTCGTCAACGGCGGGATCGCGGCGCTGCTGGCGGGCGGAGACCTGGCCGTCGCCCCCGTCGCCGTTCCCGGCGATTTCACCGTCGCCCGCACCGACGCCTATGAGGTGACGAAAGAGGAACTCGTCACCCTGATCGACAAGCCCGACGTCGTGATCCTGGATACGCGCGAGCCGCGCGAATTTGCGGGCGAAACCCCCTATGGCGAAACGCGCGGCGGCCATGTGCCGGGGGCCAAGCACATCTTCTACAAGGACCTCGTCGGCGCGGACGGCAAGGTCCTGGCCGGCGATGCGCTGAAGGCCCGCCTCACCGAGCTTGGCGTGGGCGAGGGGACCCAGGTCGTCTCCTACTGCACCGGGGGCATCCGGTCGGGCTTCGTCACTGCCGTCCTCAACGACGCCGGGGTCAAGGCGCGGAACTATGCGGGTTCGATGTGGGAGTGGTCGGCCGCCGATCCGGCCACGTACCCGCTGGTGACGAACTAAGGCTTCTGGGCGGGTCGGTCACCCCGGCCCGCCGTACCTCCATGCGCCTGATCCTTATCGCCGTCCTTACGGCAGCCCTCGCCATCGTCCTGACCCCGGCGCTTCGCACCCCGCTGTCCGAGGCGCTGTCGCATTTCCACGCCACCGAGTCCGACGCCGCCGTCGCGGGCCTGATCGACTATCTCCGGTCCTTCGGCCTCTGGGCGCCCGTTGTCTCGGCGCTCCTCATGGTCCTGCAGTCCGTGATCGCGCCGCTTCCGGCCTTCCTTTTGACCTTCGCAAACGGGATGCTCTTCGGCTGGGCCTGGGGGGCGGCGCTTTCCTGGTCCAGTGCGATGGCCGGGGCTGCGCTCTGCTTCTGGATCGCCCGGGCGCTTGGCCGCCCCGCCGTGACCCGCCTCGTCTCGGCCCCCGCGCTTGCCGCGACCGACCGCTTCTTCCTGCGCTTCGGCACCCAGTCCGTCCTGATCGCGCGGCTTCTGCCCTTCGCGTCCTTCGACGTTGTCTCCTACGCCGCAGGCCTGACCGCCCTGCCGCTGCGCCGCTTCCTCTTTGCCACGGGCCTCGGGCAATTGCCGGCGACGCTTCTCTATTCCTGGCTTGGCCAGCAGGCGACGGGGTCGCTAAGGCTTCTCTTCTGGGCCTTCTCGCTAACTTTGGTGCTGGGCGTCCTGGCCTGGATGCTGGCCCCGATCTTCCGCCGGAAGGTCATAGGCGAAGGGCAGGGTGAAAACCTAACCGGGTCCTGACGCCCGCAAGCAAGCCATTGAATCCACGGACCTTGGAGAAGTGTCGACGCGTGGACAGATCATCCCCGCCCCTTCCACGGCACCAGCTTTGCCTCTCCCCACCGCATCAGCATGTCGATTCCGTAGCCGATCGCCCCGATGAGGATGATCCCCATCACGACGATGTCGGTCAGCTGGAATTTCGAGGCGACGAGGATCATCATGCCGGCCCCCTTCTCCGCCGCGACCAGCTCTGCCGCGACCACCGTCCCCCAACAGACCCCCATCGCGACCCGGGCCCCGGTGAAGAGGTCGGGAAGCGAGTTCGGAATGATGACGTGCCGCAGCACCTGGCCCTTCGAGGCTCCCAGCGAATAGGCCGCGTGGATCTTCGACAGCCTGACCCCCGACACCCCGGACCGCGCCGCGATGACCATGATCCAGAGGGCGGCGAGGAACAGAAGGACGATCTTCCCGGTCTCCCAGATCCCGAACCAGATGATGATGAGCGGGATCAGGGCAAGAGGGGGGACCGGCCGCATGAACTCGACGATCGGGTCGAACCAGCCGCGGACCCAGCCCGACAGGCCCATCGCATAGCCCAGGGGAACCCCGATCAGCGTGCCCAACAGGAACCCCGCCAGTACGCGGCTGACCGAGGCCCACAGATGCTCCCAGATCCCCGTGCCCTGATAGCCGTTCGTCGCGATCTCGACAAAGCGGGCGGCGACGGCCTCGGGAGGGGGAAGCCAGATCGGCTCCATCTGCCAGCCCTTGTCGGGGGTGAAGCTGAGCGAACCCTTGGCCGTCAACACGACTGAGCCATGCGCGACGCGGACTGGCTGGTCGACCACGGCGGGGATGCCGTCGATGGCCACCACGGCGGCCCCCTCGGCGTCGTTCTCGACCGCCTTGACCAGCACCGACCGCCAGGCCGGGACCACCGCCGTATCAGGTTGCACCGGGCCAGACCCGGCAACTGCGGGCGCCGCTGGGGTCTCCTGCGGCCTGTGGACGAGGACCGTGACCTCGGCCTCCGCCTCCTCACCCGACGGCAGGCGGGCGGTGTAGGTGAAGCCGGTCTCGCCAACGAACGGCCCCGGCACATGGATCGGCACAAGGCGCGACCCGGTGAAGGCTCCCCAGATCAGGAACACCGCCGCAAGCGAGATCACGCTGGCTGCACGGTCGGCACGGACTGCGCTTTCGTCGCCGAAGGTGACGGTCTTCTGGGCCGCCAGACCCGCCCTCCGCCCCCCGCGCCGGAGAAGACGGACGGCGAGCCAGGCACCCAGGAACAGCGCGACATACAGGGCCACGACGGTCATGCCACGCCCTCCGCCCGGCCCATGATCTCTTCCTCCATCCCCCAGATCAGCGACAGGATCTCGTCCCGCCGGGCGCTGAAGTCGGTGCGCTTCTTCGTTTCGCGCAGGTCGGCACCCACGCTGGCAGCGGCGAAGGGCAGGCGTTGGTCGCGCAAGACGCGGCCGGGGCGCGGTGCCATGACCAGAAGGCGCTCGCCGAGCAGCAGGGCCTCTTCCACCGAATGGGTGATCAGGATCACGGTCTTGCCGGTCTCCTTCCACAGCCGGAGGATCAGGCCCTGCATCTTCTCGCGCGTCAGGGCATCAAGCGCGCCGAGGGGTTCGTCCATCAGGATCACCTCGGGGTCGTTCGCCAGACACCGCGCCAGTGCCACCCGCTGTTGCATCCCGCCCGACAGTTCATAGACCGGCTTTTCGCCGAAGGTGGACAGCCCAACCGTGGCCAGAAGCCGGTCAGTCAGCGCCGCCCGATCCGCCGCCGGAACCCCCTTCATCCGCGGCCCGAAATCGACGTTGCGCCGTACGCTCATCCACTCGAACAGCGCGCCCTGCTGGAAGACCATCCCCCGGTCCGCGCCCGGTCCGGTGATCGCGCGGCCGCCAAGGGAAACCGTGCCGGACGTCGGCGCAAGGAACCCCGCGACGATGTTCAGCAGCGTGGTCTTCCCGCAGCCGGAGGGGCCGAGGATCGAGACCAGCTGCCCCTGCGGGATGGTCAGCGAGATGTTCGACAAGGCCCGGGTCACGGGTTGTCCCGGGGCCGCGAATTCCATCGTCACGGCGTCAAGCACAAGGTCGGTCATGGTCATTCCGGAAATGAAAGGGGGCGGCGCGGGATGGGGCCCCCCGCGCCGCCCGGTCGCCCGGCAACGGGCGTTACAGCTTCGATGCCGCCTCCAGATAGCTGGCATCCACGACGCCGTCGTAGCTGTCCAACGCCGAGGGGATGTTGCCGGTCGAAACGAAGAAGTCCGCCACCTCCTTGAGGAAAGCCTGCAATCCGCCGCCCAGCCATTTGTCGGACAGCTTCTCTTCCACCGTCGGCAGGGTGAAGCCGGCCAACTGGTCTCTTGTGGTCGCCTCATCAAGGCCTGCGTCCTTGGCCAGGACCGGAATGAACCCGTCGGGCGCGGCGGCATAGGCGGCGTTCTGGTCGTTCACCACCTTCAGGAACTTCGCCACCAGATCGGGGTTCTCGGACGCGAAGGCGCCAGGGGTCGAGATCACGTCGAAGATGCGGATGCCAAGCGCTTCCTTCTCGGCCCCGGTCAGCAGGATGTTGCCGTATTCCTTGGCGCGCGCGAGCGAACCGCCCCAGCCGCAGAAGACGTCGATGTTGCCCTGCGCGATGGCCGCCGCCCCGTCCGGCGGGGCAAGGTCGACCACCTGCAACTGGTCGGCGGTCAGGCCGAAGTGTTCCAGTTGCTTGAGGAACCCGTAATGCGCGGCGGTGCCGATGGGAACGCCGACCTTCTTTCCGACGAGCTCGGTCTTGGCATTGTCCTTGGTGATCTCAAGGTCCGTCCGGGCGACGCAGTTGTCGTTGTCGGAATAGCTGACCGCAATGTCGATGGCCTTCAGGTCCTGCCCCGCCGAGGTGGCGGTGACGAAGGGCGGTACGCCCTGGCTGATCAGGAACTGCACGTCGCCCGCCGCCGCCGCTGCCGACATGGCGACGCCGGTGTCGAAGCTGCGCCAGTTGACCTTGACGCCAAGCTCTTTCTCGAAGGTTCCGTCGACCTTGGCGGCCTCGAAGGGCAGGGGCCATTCCAGGAAGTAGGCGACGGTGATCTCTTCGACCGCATGGGCGGCAGAGGCAGACGCGGCCAATGCAAGCGCGGCCAGCGACAGGGACAGACGGGACATTTTCTTCTCCTTCAGGTGTGGTCGGTGGGCCCGACCCCGCTTTACACGATTGAAGCGGTCGGGATTTCTATATCCCGTGGATCGCCCGGACCCCATTCCAAAGGTTTGCCGGGTGACAGTGGTGACTTTCCCGAATGGCAAGCGGAAGGAGAATGGATTTCCCCGGCATGGCCGCCAGCACTGAGCCCGGATTCGTGGTATCGGCCCTGGCGGAGAAACAGCTTCCCCGCACGGGGCTTGAGGCGGTGAACTCCTTCCCTTTCTCGCCCCGTCTTTGGAATCGAGATCATGGGGCCAAGCGGGTAGACCATGGGCAAGGGCGCGCACGGAGCGCCAGTCATTTCAAGGCCTTGCCATGACCACACCCGACATCTTCTGGTTTCTGCCGACCTCGGGCGACACCCGGTATCTGGGTACCTCGGACTTTGGCCGCGCGCCCACGAACGCCTACCTGCGCGAGATCGCGGTAACTGCCGACCGGCTCGGCTATGACGGGATGCTGATCCCCACGGGGGCAAGCTGCCTTGACCCCTGGGTGGTGGCGGCAAGCCTTGTGCCGGTGACGCGGCGGATCAAGTTCCTGGTGGCGCTGAGGACCTCCATCGGCGGGCCGACCACCGGCGCGCGGGCTGCGGCGACACTGGATGCGGCACTGGAGGGGCGGCTCCTGTTGAACGTCGTCCCGGGTGGCGATGCGGCGGAACTGGCGGCCGAGGGCGCGTTCCTGGCGCATGACGAACGCTATCAGGTGGCCGAGGAATACCTGACGGTCTGGAAGCGGCTTCTGTCGGGCGAGACGGTGGATTTCGACGGGCGGCATGTGAAGGTGAAGGGCGCGCGGAACTATCATCCGGCGGCGCAGCAACCCTGGCCCCCGCTTTACTTCGGGGGCTCTTCGGAGGCCGCGCATGACCTCGCCGCGCGGCATGTCGATGCGTATCTCACCTGGGGCGAGCCCCCGGCGGCGGTGGGTGCCAAGATCGCCGATGTCCGGGCGCGGGCGGCGAGGCAGGGGCGGACGGTGCGGTTCGGCGTGCGCCTGCATGTGATTGCTAGGGAGACCGAGGCCGAGGCCTGGGCCGAGGCGGATCGGCTGATCTCTCGCCTCTCGGATGAGGAGATCGCGGCGGCGCAGGCGAACTTTGCCCGGATGGATTCGGTCGGCCAGGCGCGGATGGCGGCGCTGCACGGCGGGCGACGCGACAAGCTGGTGGTGGGGCCGAACCTCTGGGCCGGGGTGGGCCTCGTGCGCGGAGGGGCCGGGACGGCCCTCGTAGGCAGTGCGGAACAGGTGGCCGAGCGGCTGGCAGAATACCAGGCGTTGGGGGTCGATACCTTTGTCCTGTCGGGCTATCCGCATCTGGAGGAATCGATCCGGTTCGCCGAACTCGTGTTCCCGCTGATCGGCAAGGACCCGGTGACGCTGCGGTCGGCGCAGACCGGCGGGGCCTTCGACATTCGCGCGCTCCAGAAGACGGCGGCGAGCTGACATGAAGATCATCGACATGCGCTGCAGGCCTGCCTACCTGCACGACTTCTTCGGCAAGACCCCCGGCACGCCGGACTATGACGTGGTCAAGTGGCTGAACCGCCGCGTTGGAACCCGGGGCAATGACGAGCATTTCGCGCGGTCCCGAACGCCGCAGGGGTTCCTGGATGAGGTGCGCGACGCGGGCCTGCACCGGGCCGTGGTCGTGGGTCGCCACACACCCACCCAGCACCTGCCGAACGACACGATCCACAAGATCGTCTCCTCGTCGGAGCTCTTTGAGGGGATTGGCTCGGTCGATCCCGTGGCGCTGGGAACGCGCGCCACGCTGGCCGAGGCGGAGCGGGCGATCAAGACCCTGGGCCTGCGCGGCATCGACATCGAGCCCGGCTGGTCGGACCCCGCCCGGCACCCGGATGACCCGGTGTTCCACCCGCTGTATGATCTTCTGCAAGACCTCGGCGCGCCGGTGTTCCTGATGACGGGGCCGACGACGCCGGACCACCGGTTCAACGACCCGTCGCCTGTCGCCAATGTCGCGCGGCTGTTCCCGCGGCTTAAGATTGCGGTCTACCACGGCTACTGGCCCCGCGTGGCCGAGATCGTGGGCGTGGCCTTCCGCTACGAAAACGTCCACATCATTCCGGACATGTATCTGTTCCAGGCGGGCGGGCAGGGGTATGTGGAGGCCGTGAACGGGTTCCTGGGCGACCAGTTCCTCTTCGGCTCCTCCTACCCGTTCCGGCCCATCGGCCAGACGATCGAGGATTTCCAGAAGATCGGCTTCCGTGACGACCTTCTGGAACGCCTTTTCGCCACCAACGCCGAGCGCCTGCTGCGGCTTTAGCCGCGGCGGGGCAGGGTGCGGTCCAGCGTTTCCATCACCGCGTGGCGCGCGTGGTCGAACCCTTCGGCGGTGCGGCTGCGCGGGCGGGGGAGGGGGATGTCCTGCACATCGGCGATGCGGCCGGGGTTCGGCTGCATGATGACCACGCGGTCGGCCAGGATCACCGCCTCGTCCACGTCATGCGTCACGATCACCAGCGTCGGGCGCGGGTCGGTCTTGGCCCAGATCTCCAGCAGGTGATCCTGCAGGTCGGCGCGGGTGAAGGCGTCGAGCGCGGAGAAGGGTTCGTCGAGCAGCAGAACCTCCGGGTCCGTCACCAGCGCGCGGGCGATGGCGACGCGTTGCGCCTGTCCGCCAGAGAGCTGGCGTGGCCAGGCCTCGGCCCGGTCGGCGAGGCCCACGCGGGCCAGGACGGCGCGGACCTTCCGGTCGCGGGCGGCTTTCGGCAGGTGGGCAAGGCCGAAGCCCACGTTCTGGCCCACGGTCAGCCAGGGGAAGAGGCGCGGCTCCTGGAACACGATGCCGATGCGTTCGTGGGGTTCCAGGATCGTCTCGCCGTCAAGCCGCACGGTGCCGCCGCTGGGGGTGTCGAGGCCGGTCAGGATGCGCAGCAATGTGGACTTGCCGCAGCCCGAGCCGCCGACGATGGCGACGATCTCACCGGGCTGAACGGCAAGGTCGATGCCGCCCAGAACAGGGGTGATGCCGTCGAAGGTCTTTTCGAGGTGTTCGACTGTCAGCATGTCAGCTTTCCCGGCGCTTTGCGAAGCCGTCTTCCCAGCGCAGGAAGGGCGCGGCGGCGAGGGCGAGGAGGCTGTCGGTCGCCTTGCCGAGGACCGCGAAGCTGACGATGGCCGCGACGATCTGCGCGGGCTTGCCCAGTTGCTGGCCGTCGACGAGGAGGTAGCCGAGGCCCTGCGAGGCCCCCATGAACTCGGCCGCCACCACGAACATCCAGCCGAGGCCAAGCCCGGCGCGGAGCGCGGTGACATAGGCTGGCAGGATCGCGGGGAGGAGGATGCGGCCGACAAGCTCCGGGCCAGTCAGGCGGAAGACGCGGCCGACCTCGACGATCTTGCGGTCGACCGACTGGATCGCCGCCATGACGCCAAGGTAGACCGGGAAGAACACGCCCACGGCGATGAGGGTGACCTTCGGCGTCTCGAAGATGCCGAACCAGAGGATGAAAAGCGGCACCCAGGCGATGGAGGGGATCGCGCGCAGGGCTTGCAGCGTGGGGTCGAGAAGGCGCGCGGCGGGGCGGGCGTAGCCGGTCAGCGCACCCAGAGCGGTTCCGGCGAGGGTGCCGAAGACGAATCCCAGGGCCACGCGCCAGAGGGTGATGCCGATGTGCCCGGCGAGGTCACCCCTGACCCAGAGGTCGTGCAGGGTAAGGAGGATGACCGAAGGTGCGGGAAGCAGGCGGCCGGAGTTCCAGCCGAGGGCGACCACGGCTTCCCACACCAGCGCGACGCCAAGCGGGAGGGCCAGCCCCCAGAGCGCGCCCAAGGGCAGCGCGCGGCGGGGGGCTGGCGTGGGCGTGCTGAGCGACAGGTCGGCCATCAGGCTTGCGGCAGGCGGTCGTCGAGCAGGCCGTCGACCGTGGCGGTGACGTCGACCGATGCCTCGATCACGCCCGCCTTTTGCAGGGCGAGGCCCGCGGCCAGGATCGTCTCGCGCTGTTCCTTCCCGAGGCGGGGGTTCGTGAGATCGGTGCGTTCGTCGATCTGGCGGGCGATGACGTCAGGGGCCAGGCCCGCCTCGGCGACGAGGAGGTCCTTGACCTCGGCCAGGTTCTCCAGCGCGTAGGTGCGGGCCTTCTCGTAGACGCTGAGGACGCGGGCGGTGACTTCGGGCTGGGCGGTCAGGAACTCTTCCCGCACGTTCAGGATGCCGAAGGAATTGGCCGCCGGGTTGCGGAAGAAGAGCTGCGCCTTGTCTTCAAGCTCGGCCGAGGCCATCAGCGGGTCAAGGCCCGCCCAGGCGTCGACATCGCCGCGGGTGAGGGCGGTCTTGCCGTCGGCGTGCTGGAGGAGGACGGGGGTGATGTCGGTCTCGGACAGGCCCACGTCTGCCAGGGCGCGGATCAGGAAGATGTGCGGATCGGTGCCGCGGGTCACGGCGAAGGTCTT
>Ga0209278_1001086_pt1 | contig 17333 bp, 18 predicted proteins | sample JI81BgreenDNA_FD_187504 | JGI IMG/M metagenome (GOLD analysis project Ga0209278, IMG submission 187504) | Wastewater effluent complex algal communities from Wisconsin, to seasonally profile nutrient transformation and Carbon sequestration -... | ecosystem: Engineered > WWTP > Effluent > Algae... | reverse complement strand
CAATTTAAAATTTTAAACATTTTATTATGAATCATTACGAAACTGTTTTCATCTTAAATCCCGTTTTATCTGAAGTTCAGGTAAAGGAAACAGTAAGCAAATTTGAAGATTTTCTTACTGCAAAAGGAGCAAAGATGGTATCAAAAGAGGATTGGGGTTTAAAAAAATTAGCTTACGAAATCCAAAACAAGAAAAGTGGTTTTTACCATTTATTTGAATTCCAAGTAGCTCCAGAAGTATTAATTGCTTTTGAAACTGAGTTTAGACGTGACGAAAGAGTTATGCGTTTCTTAACTGTAAGTTTAGACAAACATGCAATTGCTTGGGCAGAAAGAAGAAGAACTAAATTAAAAGAATCTAAAGCTTAATTATCATGTCAAATTTGCAACAATCAGCTTCAGGAAAAAAAGACGGAGATATCAGATATCTTACACCTTTAAACATTGACACGAACAAAACTAAAAAGTATTGTCGTTTCAAAAAATCAGGAATCAAATACATCGATTATAAAGATGCAGATTTCTTATTGAAATTCGTTAACGAGCAAGGAAAAATTCTTCCTCGTCGTTTAACAGGAACTTCATTAAAGTACCAAAGAAAAGTATCAGTTGCAGTAAAAAGAGCGCGTCATTTAGCTCTTATGCCATACGTAGCTGATTTATTAAAATAATATAAACAATAGTTGTTGTCTCGTTGTTTTTGCAATGAGACTAACTTCTCTAATAAAGGACATCAACATGGAATTGATCTTAAAACAAGACGTTCAAAATTTAGGATTTAAAGATGATATCGTAACAGTAAAACCTGGTTATGGTCGTAACTTCTTAATCCCGCAAGGTTTTGCTCAATTAGCAACACCATCAGCAAAAAAAGTTTTAGCAGAAAACTTAAAACAAAGAGCTTTCAAAGAAGCTAAAATTGTTGACGATGCTAAAAAATTAGCTGAATCATTAAAAGCTTTAGAAATTAAAATCACAGCAAAAGCTGGTGGAGAAAAATTATTTGGTTCAATCACAAACATTGATATTGCTGCGGCTTTAGAAACTGCTGGTCAACCAATCGATAGAAAATTCATCACAAGCGGTGTTGTAAAACGTACAGGTAAATATGCTGCTACTGTAAGATTACACAGAGAAGTAGTTGTTGAATTGCCATACGAAATTGTAGCTGAGAAATAATATTTCAACATACAAAAATTAAAAGTCCCGTCTCGTTCAAAAAAAACGAGATTGGGATTTTTTTTTTGAAGCCAATCCCGCTATCCGTTGCAATCTTTTTATTTTTTGTCACCCTGAGCGCAGTCGAAGGGCTTTTTTCTAAAAAAAAGTAAAAAGGATTTCCACTACTATCGGGGCTAAAACCAGAATAAAGGACAAAACCTTGCAATTTTCACACTTTGCAACTAATGATTATGAAATACAAAAGATTAACCAAAGAACAATTTGAAGCATTGCACCAAGAATTCAGCAATTTCTTAGCAACACAATCAATAGACAAAGCCGAATGGGATTTAATTAAAAAAGAAAAACCCGAAGTTGCCGAACAAGAGCTTGATGTTTTCTCCGATTTAATTTGGGAAGGCGTTTTAACCAATGCGCATTATTTGGAACACTTTTCAAAAAACTATGTTTTCCTTTTTCATTGTCAGGAAAAATTAGTTCAATCCATTGTGTTAAAATCATTGCTTCCTGAAATTGATTTTATGCAAAAAGAAGGATTACAGTGGTTAAGTGATAACATGTTTACCGATTTGGTTGAAATTCATATCGGCAAAAAAGAATACGACCAAGAACGAAATGTAGCATTATTTGACTTGATTTCGCAAGGTGCAATTCTTAGCGACGGACAATTATATCTTCAAATCAACGGAATTATTCAGCAATAAAAGTTACTTGCTTTTCAAAAATATTGGCTATTTTAGTGCACACAATTTGCAACTAAAATAGCCAATTTCATTTTATGGATATTCAAAAAAACATTCAGGATTTAAGAGAAGAACTCAATTTACATAATCACAATTATTATGTATTGGATAATCCAACCATTTCTGATTTTGAATTTGACCAAAAACTAAAACAACTTCAAGAATTAGAAAATCAACATCCTGAGTTTTTTGATGAAAATTCTCCAACACAGCGAGTTGGCGGAACAATTACGAAAAATTTCCAAACCGTTGTTCATGATTACAGAATGTATTCGTTGGACAATTCCTATTCGGTAGAAGATTTGAAAGATTGGGAAATTCGCATTCAAAAAGTGTTAGGAAATGTTCCGTTGCAATATACATGTGAATTAAAATATGACGGTGCATCGATTAGTATTACCTATGAGAATGGAAAATTAAAGCGAGCTGTAACGCGTGGCGACGGTTTTCAAGGTGATGATGTAACCAATAATATCAAGACAATTAAATCGGTTCCATTACAACTGAAAGGAAATTTTCCGGAGCGATTTGATATTCGTGGGGAAATTATTTTGCCGCTTGAAGGTTTTGAAAAAATGAACCAAGAATTGATTGAAATTGGAGAAACTCCTTATTCTAATCCAAGAAATACCGCTTCGGGAAGTTTGAAATTGCAAGATAGTACAGAAGTAGCTAAACGTCCGTTGGAATGTTTGTTGTATTTTATTGTTGGAAATAATCTTGGAATTTCATCGCAATATGAAAGTTTGGAAGCTGCAAGAAATTGGGGTTTCAAAGTTCCGAAGGAATCAAAATTAGCAAATAATCTGGAAGAAGTTTTTGAATACATTAACTATTGGGACAAACATCGCCACGATTTACCTTATGAAACCGATGGAGTTGTTATTAAAGTCAATAGTTTTCAGCATCAAGATGAATTAGGTTATACGGCAAAATCACCCCGCTGGGCAATGGCTTATAAATTTAAAGCCGAGCAAGTTTCTACACGATTAAATTCGATTTCTTATCAAGTTGGTCGAACAGGTTCAATTACGCCAGTGGCAAATTTGGAACCAGTTCAGTTGGCTGGAACTGTTGTAAAACGCGCTTCGTTGCATAATGCAGATCAAATTGAAAAATTGGATATTAGAATTGGCGATGAAGTTTTTGTGGAAAAAGGCGGCGAAATTATTCCAAAAATTATTGCTGTTGATTTAAGTAAAAGAAATTCAAATTCAGAAGTTACAAAATACATCACTAATTGTCCTGAATGTAATTCGGTTTTGGAACGAAAAGATGGTGAAGCCAATCATTATTGTTCTAATTTTTATGGTTGTCCGCCGCAAATTATTGGAAGAATTCAGCATTTTATAACTCGAAAAGCCATGGATATCGATGGACTTGGCGGTGAAACGGTTGCATTGTTATTCAATAATAATTTGGTAAAAGATTATTCTGATTTATATGAATTGAAAGTTGACGATGTAATTCCGTTGGAGCGAATGGCTCAGAAATCGGCTGAAAATTTGGTAAACGGAATAGAAAAATCGAAGGAAATTCCTTTTGAAAGAGTTCTTTATGCATTAGGAATTCGATATGTAGGCGAAACTGTTGCAAAAAAATTAGCAAAGCATTATAAAAACATTGATGCTATTCGAAATGCTTCTTTAATGGATTTAATTTTGGTAGATGAAATAGGCGAGAAGATTGCACAAAGCGTAATTGAGTTTTTTGAAAATCCTGAAAACATTAGAATTATTGAACGCTTAAAACAATTTGGAGTTCAATTTGAAATAATTGAAAAACACAACCCAAATGCTACTGATAAATTAGCCGGAAAAACATTTGTAGTTTCAGGTGTTTTTGAAAAATTCTCTCGTGATGATTTGAAAAAAGCCATCGAAGATAACGGTGGAAAAGTGGGAAGTTCTATTTCTGCTAAAACCGATTTTGTAATTGCAGGCGAAAATATGGGACCAGCCAAACTTGAAAAAGCCAATCAATTAAAGATTTCTATCATTTCGGAAGAAGATTTTATAAGTTTACTTAGTTAATAAAATTATTAAAAATTATAAAAAAATGTTAAATTTTTTTGTTATTTTCACACAATATTAGTGAAATAATGATTGTTGGGAAATGATAAGAAAATTAGAAAAAAGATTATCCGATATTTTTATTTACGGTTTTGTGATAGTTTCTATAATAGAAATTATTGCAGAATTTTTTAACGATGTTCAGCTAATATGGATTTTTAAACCAATTTTAATTCCGCTATTATTAGCTTTTTATGTATTTAAATCAAAAAAAGTAAATTTAGTTTTTGTTTTAGCACTCTTATTTTCTTGGATAGCTAACTTAATATTTATTTCAAAAGAAATAAATGATATTCTGTTGGGTTCATTTTTCTTTTTAGTTTATAGGTCTTTGATTATTTACTTGGTTTTTAAATTGGTTAAATTACCCACAAAAATACCTCTAATACTAGGTTCTATACCATTTTTGTTTATTTACACTACGGTATGTTTTTTGTCTTTTGAAGTAATGGGGAATTCTATATTATTGTTTATTATTCATTCTATTTTTATTGTGTTTTTAGGAGGTTATAGCTTGGGAAGTTTTATTATTTCACCATCTAAGTCTAATTTGTATCTATTTATTAGTACAATGCTTTTTGCAGTTTCTCAATTTGTTTTTGTTTTGAAATTTTATTCAAAATATGATTATTTGTTGCATTCAGTTGCAATGCTGTTATTTGTTGTGGCTCAATTTTATTTAACAAAATTTATTTTAATAAAAGATTCTCCAAAGCCAAAGTATGAATTCGTTACAAGTGTAAAAGAATTATAAATTTTTTTAAATGCTAAATATAAAAAAGTTAACAAAGAATTTAATGTATCTATTTTTTATGGTTTTTATCATAGAGGTTAGTGCTGAATACTTTGTGTATAAGCCTTTGATATTGGTGTTTAAACCACTTATTCCGTTGGTAATTATAATGATGTATTTGTTTGAAAGTGAAATTAAAAGTAAGATTTATGTTTTGATAATGTTTTTATCACTTATTACCAATTTACTTTTTATTCCAAATACTAATCAAGCACTTTTTTATGCTTTATTAGTGTTTACATTGCATAGAATTTTATTGATTATTTTTATATTAAAAATGAATAAAAAAACTGATTTTGTACCTTTGATTATTGCGACTTTACCCTTTTTAATTGTTTTTTCATATTTGTATTTTGAAACCCCAACATTTCCTGAGAATAATTCCATTATACTTATTGTACAAAATATTTTAATATCAATTTTTGCAGGAATATCATTGTCAGGTTATGTAATGAATGACAACAAACAAAATTCAATTTTATTAATTAGTGCATTGTTATTTGTATTGTTGCAGTTTTCTGTATTTATTGAAAAATTCTATTTAGAAAATGAGTATAGTCAGGTTTTAAGACCTTTGTCAATGTCGTTAAATGGATTGGCTTTTTTCTCGTTTTATCGCTATGTTATAGAAGCAGAGAAACAATTAAATAATAATTGATTTTCCTTCCATTATTTTTGATTTATCATTGTCAAAATAAAAATCAATTCGACCAAGATTTAATCCATAACAACCAACCTGATTTACGATTACATCTTTTCCATCAGCATTTTTTAAAACTGTTGGTTTGTCTAAAAAAGTATGAGTATGACCGCCAATAATCAAGTCAATATCTTTGGTTAAAGTCGCTAGTTTAGTATCGCTAATTTTATCGGGTTCATTTTTATATTGATAACCAAGGTGAGAAAGACAAATCACCAAATCACATTTTTGTTCATGTTTTAAAATTTTGGTCATGTCTTGAGCAATTTCCACTGGATTTATATAAACGGCTTCTTTGTAATTTCGTTTATCAACTAAACCTTCTAGTTCAACGCCAAGTCCAAAAATTCCCACTTTAATTCCGTTTTTATTGAAAATTTTATATGGTTTAATATGACCATCAAGAATAGTATTTTTTAAATCATAATTTGCATTTACAAATTCAAAACTAGCGTTTGGTAATTGATTGTACAACCCATCAATTCCGTTATCAAAGTCGTGATTTCCAATGGTTGCCAAGTCATATTTCATCATGCTCATGAGTTTGAATTCAATTTCGCCACCAAAATAATTGAAATATGGCGTTCCTTGAAAAATATCGCCAGCATCAAGTAGCAAAACATTGGGATTTTCTTTTCTAATTTGTTCAATTAAAGCAGCTCGTCGAGCAACTCCGCCCATATTTGGATTTTTGGGATGATTTTCTGGAAAAGGATCGATGTAACTGTGAACATCATTGGTATGTAAAATAGTCAAATGTTTTGTACTAACCGAAGAAAAACTACTTAACGAAAGTCCGCCAAGTCCTAAAAAAGCGGAACTAATTGCTGTTTTTTGAATAAAATCTCTTCTTTTCATAATTATTCTTCTTTTATTCTTTCGTTAGTATTGGCTTTGATTTCTTTGTTGGTTTTAAAATAGTCAATCATCACGTTTCTTAACTTATAATCTAGGTCATATTTTTCAACGCTTTTTTTGAAAAAAACCATGTTGTCGCCACCATTTACAAGGTAATCAGAAGTTACAACGTAATAAATTTTGTTTTTATCCAATGGTTTTCCTTGTATCAAAATGTCTTTTACGGTTTTGTCTTTTGCAATCACAAAACTCATTCCCGACAACGGATGTGGTTTTTTTTCGGAAACAATATAAGTAGCAATTTCTTCAATTTGTTCTCCTTTTAAACCAACAACAATTGTTGTGTTTTCAAAAGGCATTACCTCATAAGCGGTTCTAGCAGTGATATTTCCACTTGGAATAATGGAGCGAATTCCGCCGTGATTAAGCAAGCAGATGTCTACAGTTTTGTTTTCTCTTTTTTGAAAAACGGGATTGGTTTTCTCTAAAGTAATATCCGAAAGAAAATTTCCTGCCGAGGTTTGCCAAACACCATTTTTATCCAAAGTTATCGGTGCAAATGACAAAACTTGACTTAAATCATCATTGATTTTATCGCGATAGGGTTTGATAAAGTTTTCAATCTCAGAACTTTCGGAAAGCGTGTTTTCAATTGCAATTTTTTTGCCTTCAATTCTTGATACATGATACTTTTTTTCTGCACAAGAAAAGAAAAGCGCAAATGTTAATAATAAAACAAAATGTTTTAATACAACGTTATAGTTTTTTAGTTTTACCATCGTAAATGCCACCAAATTTAGTAAATTTGTAATCCAAGTAAAAGTACAATGTTTTTCAATTATATCAAGGAACTTTTAACGAAAAAAATAGTTAAGAAAAGTTTATCAAATGTAAAACTTTCATCTTCTGATGGATTGATAAAAACAGTTGGGATCATTTTTGATGAAACTTATTTTTATGAAAAAGAAGATTTAGTCAAAGAATTGGTTGCAGAAGGAATTTTGGAAACCAATATTAAAGTGTTGGTTTTCAAGAATAAAATTAAAAAGACCGAAACATTTGATTATCCTGTTTTTAGTTATAAAAATCTAAGTTGGAATGGAAAAATTGAAAAACCAGAAGTACAACAGTTTGTAAACGAACCGTTTGATTTATTGATAAACTATTATGATACCGAAAAAGCAGCGTTATTGTTGGTTTCTCAATTGTCAAAAGCAACTTTCAAAGTAGGTTTTAGTGTGGTTGATAAACGATTAAATCATTTTATGATTGATACTAATGCTGAGAATTACAAAATTTTTATAAGCGAACTGTTCAAATATTTAAGAATACTTAATAAAATTTAATATGCAATCACTAATTGGAACTGGAGTTGCTCTGGTTACGCCGTTTAAAAAAGACTTTTCTGTAGATGTAGAAGCTCTAAAAAGAATTGTAAATTTCCAAATCGACAATGGAATAGATTACCTTGTGGTTTTAGGAACAACTGCTGAAACGGCTACATTAAGTAAACAGGAAAAAGAACTTGTTATTCAAACAATAGTCGATGCTAACAACGGAAGATTACCATTGGTTCTTGGAGTTGGAAGTAATAATACTCAAGAAGTGATTGATGAATTAAAGACAAGAAACTTGTCTGATTTTACTGCAATCCTTTCGGTTTCACCTTATTATAACAAACCAACTCAAGAAGGAATTTACCAACATTTTAAAGCAATTGCCCAAGTTTCACCTTTGCCAATCATTTTATATAACGTTCCAGGAAGAACAGCAAGTAATATGTTGCCATCAACGGTTTTACGTTTAGCAAATGAATTTAAAAACGTAGTTGCTATTAAAGAAGCTGCTGGCGATATTGTTCAAGCGATGACTTTAATCAAAAATAAACCGAAAGATTTTCTAGTAATTTCTGGCGATGATATGATTACGTTGCCAATGGTTTTGGCTGGCGGAGCAGGAGTTATTTCAGTTATTGCAGAAGGTTTTCCAAAAGAATTCTCAGAAATGGTTCGTCTTGGATTAAATAAAAGAGTAGATGAAGCTTATAAAATTCACTATTTGTTAGCCGATTCTATTGATATGATTTTTGAACAAGGAAATCCAGCTGGAATAAAAGAAATCTTTAAATCACTTGGATTATCCGAAAACACAGTTAGATTACCATTAGTTAACGTTAATGAAGATTTAGCAAATCGATTGCATTCTTTTGTGAATAAAATCACAAATATGTAGTCGTTTTTTTAATCGAAAAAAAAATATTTTGTATTCCATAATTAATAACTAAATTTGCAGTTGCTTTTTTAAACTCATCAAAGGCTTTAAAATTGGGCTGAATAATAAATTAAATGAAGAAATTTTTAGTATTTATTACTTTTGTTTTGCTTTTTTCGTCATGTAGCGAATACCAAAAAGCATTGAAGTCAGAAGATGTTGCTGTAAAATATGAAGCTGCAGAAAAAATGTATGAAGCAAAAAAGTACAGTAAAGCAATTCGATTATTTGAGCAGATTGCTCCAGCATATAAAGGAAAACCATCAGCGGAAAAAATGTTTTATATGTATGCCCAATCATTGTATTTAACAAAACAATTTTATTCAGCAGGTTATCAGTTCGAAAGCTTTGCTGCAAATTATCCAAAAAGCCAAAAGATTGAAGAAGCATCTTTTCTTGGAGCAAAATGTTATTCTAAACTTTCTCCAGTTTATAGCTTAGACCAAATTGATACTTACAAGGCAATTGATAAAATACAAGCATTTATAGATGAGTATCCTGAGTCGAGTTATTTAGCCGAAGCCAATATTGTTGCAAAAGATTTAAGAGAGAAATTAGAAAAAAAAGCTTTTGAAGTGGCTAAGCAATACAACACAATTGAGGATTACAAATCAGCTATTGTTGCCTTAGATAATTTTATGATTAATTATCCAGGAACAATTTACAAAGAAAAAGCATTATACTATAAATTAGACTCTTCATACAAGCTAGCTATAAACAGCGTTCCGTCCAAAATGCAAGAACGTTTAGAAAGCGCAAAAACTGCTTACAATAATTTGGTAAAATTAAATGCCAATTCAGAATTTAAAAATAAAGCCGATGAGATGTTGGCACGAATTGAAAACGATTTAAAACAATTTTCTAAAATAAATTAGTGATGGATTTAAAAAAGACGAATGCACCAGTAAACACAATTACTTACAACAAAAGTCAAATTGAAGAACGTACTGGTAACGTTTATGAAGCTATAACAATTATGGCTAAAAGAGCAAACCAAATTAACTCTGAAATCAAAAAAGAATTGATTGAAAAGTTAGATGAATTTGCTACTTACAATGATAGTCTTGAAGAAATCTTTGAAAACAAAGAGCAAATAGAAGTATCAAAATTCTATGAGAAATTACCAAAACCTCATGCTCTTGCTGTTCAAGAATGGTTAGACGATAAAATCTATTATAGAAATACAAACCAAGACTAAAAAATGATGTCGGTTTTAAGCGGAAAAAAAATAGTACTAGGAATTTCTGGTGGAATTGCCGCATATAAAACCGCAACATTAGTTAGGTTATTTATAAAAGCAGGTGCACATGTCCAAGTGATAATGACACCTGCTTCTAAGGATTTTGTAACTCCGTTAACATTATCAACACTTTCAAAAAATCCTGTACATTCTACTTTTTACAACGAAGATGACGAGAATGCACAGTGGAATAATCACGTTGAACTTGGCCTTTGGGCTGATTTTATGTTGATTGCTCCAGCAACAGCCAATACCTTGTCAAAAATGGCAAACGGCAATTGCGACAATCTATTAATAGCTACTTATTTATCAGCAAAATGTCCTGTCTATTTTGCGCCAGCAATGGATTTGGACATGTATAAGCATCCATCAACGATGGCTAGTTTTAAAGCTTTGCAAGAATTTGGAAATATCATGATTCCTGCCGAAAGTGGTGAACTTGCCAGCGGATTATCAGGAGAAGGACGAATGGCTGAACCAGAAAATATCGTAGCTTTTCTTGAAAAAGATATAGAAAGTAAACTTCCGCTTAGAGGGAAAAAAATATTAATTACCGCTGGACCAACTTATGAAGCTATTGATCCCGTTCGATTTATTGGAAATCATTCTTCAGGAAAAATGGGATTTGACATTGCAAATTGTGCAGCAAATCTTGGCGCAGAAGTTACCTTAATTTCTGGACCAACTCATTTAAAACCAGCAAATCCTTCCATAAATTTAGTTCGAGTAGTTTCGGCACAAGAAATGTTTGACGCTTGCCATAAGTATTATGAAATTATGGATGTAGCCGTTTGTGCAGCAGCCGTTGCCGATTATAAACCAAAACAAGTAGCCGAACAAAAAATTAAAAAATCGGAAGCCGAATTTTCAATCGAACTCGAAAAAACCAAAGATATTCTAGCTTCATTGGGCAAAATCAAAAAAAATCAATACCTAATTGGCTTTGCATTAGAAACAGAAAATGAAATTGAAAATGCTAAGTTGAAAATTCAGAAAAAAAACTTAGATTTGATTGTTTTAAATTCGCTTCGTGATGAAGGTACAGGATTTGGAAAATCTACCAATAAAGTAACTTTTATTAGTAACGATTTTATCATTGAACCTCAAGTGCTTAAATCAAAAGAAGAAGTAGCGAATGATATTGTAAACAAAATAATTTCATATTATGAAAAAGATATTTAGTGCCTTTTTGTTGTTCTTTTTTTGCTCAGTAAATGCTCAGCAATTAAACTGTACTGTGCAAATCAATACAGACAAAGTTGCTACAACTAATAATCAGATTTTTAAAAACTTACAAGTTGCTATTAGTGATTTTGTAAATAAAACTGATTTTACAGGCGAAGCATTAAAACAACACGAAAAAATAAGTTGTTCTATGGTTATCATTATTAACAGTTTTGAAAACAACAACTTTTCTGCCTCAATTCAAGTTCAATCGAATCGTCCAGTTTTTAATTCAACTTATTCTACCCCTGTATTCAATTTTAACGACAATGATTTTTCGTTTAGATATACTGAATTTGAAAATTTAATTTTTAACCCAGCAACATTTGAATCAAATTTAGTTTCTATGTTGTCTTTTTATAGTTATATCATATTAGGATTAGATGCTGATACATATAAATTAAATGGTGGACGAGATTGGTTAGATTTAGCTCTTCAAATTCAAACTGCTGCGCAACAAGGTGGTTATCGTGGGTGGAGTCAATCTGATGGTAATCAAAACCGATTTTTTTTAATAAACGATATTCTTTCTGGCACATTTCAACCCTACCGTGATGCGCTTTATGCATATCATAGAAAAGGATTGGATACAATGACAGAAGATATAAAAATTGCAAAAGAAAATATAATTGGAGCAGTTGAAATTCTATCTTCAATTTATTCTTCTCGTCCAAATGCATTTTTGACCAGAGTTTTCTTTGATGCAAAAGCCGACGAAATTGTGTCCGTTTTATCTGGTGGACCAAATATGGATATTAGAAACTTTGTTGATAAACTAAATAGAATTTCTCCCGTAAACTCAAGTAAATGGGCAACAATTAGATTGTGATTTTCTACTTCTCAATTTAATTTTTAATTATGATAACATCGCTTTCAATTGAAAATTTTGCTTTAATTGAAAAATTAAACATCGATTTTTCTCCTGGTTTTTCTGTAATTACTGGTGAAACTGGTGCAGGAAAATCAATACTACTTGGTGCTTTGGATTTAGTTCGTGGAAAACGAGCCGATTTAACTTCTTTGAAAAATAAAGACGAAAAATGTGTTATTGAAGCTGTTTTTACCATAGAAAACTATGATTTGAAACCTTTTTTTGAGGAAAATGATTTCGATTACGAAACGGAAACGATTATTAGAAGAGAAATTCTTCCAAGTGGGAAATCGCGAGCTTTTATTAACGATACGCCAGTTAACCTTCAGCAATTGCAAGATTTGAGCGATTATTTAATCGATATTCATTCGCAGCATCAAACACTTGAATTGAGCAATCAAGACTTTCAAATTACATTATTGGATTCATTGGCAAAAAATCAAAATTTGGTTAGCCAATACAAATCAGAATTATCACTTTATAAAAAAATAGATAACAGTTTAAAGGAATTAATTTCTAATAAAAATTCGTTAGACAAAGAACAAGATTACAATACTTTTTTATTGGAAGAATTGCTTGCGGCTGATTTAAAATTGGGGGAACAAGAAGTTTTAGAAAGCGAGTTAGAAATGCTGAGTAATGTTGAATTTATTAAAGAAAACATTGAAAAATCGATTGCAATTTCCGAAGAAGAACAATTTGGAGTTATTCAAAATTTAAAAGAAATTAGAATTTCACTTCAAAAAATCAGTGGATTATCGTCTGTTTATAATCAACTTTTTGAAAGAGTAAATAGCGTTATTATTGAGCTTGAAGATGTCAATCAAGATTTGAATAGTGAGCTTGAAAAATTAGTTTTCAATCCAGAAAAATTAGAATTAGTTAATCAAAAATTACAAACTATCTATCAGCTTCAAAAAAAGCATCAAGTAGAAACAATTGATGAGTTAATTACAATTAAAGACGAATTAGATGCTAAAGTTTTTTTATCCAATGATATCGAAAATCAAATTGTAGCGTTTCAAAATCAACTTCAAGTTAAGAAAGATTTATTAGACGAACTAAGCAAAAATATTCACAATAATAGAGTAGGGGTTGTGCCTAATTTAACTCAACGATTGAGTGCAATTTTATCACAGTTAGGAATGGCAAATGCTCAGTTTCAGTTTGAAATTCAGTATGGAGAAAATTTCCTTTCCGATGGAAAAGATACAGTGCAATTATTGTTTTCAGCCAATAAAGGTTCCAATTTTGGACTGCTGAAAAAAGTAGCTTCTGGTGGAGAAATGTCGCGAATTATGTTGGCAATAAAATCGGTTTTAGCAGAAGAAACTAAATTACCAACGATAATTTTTGATGAAATTGATACCGGAATTTCAGGAGAAATAGCCAATAACATGGCAGAAATTATGAAAAAAATGAGTAACCAAATGCAAATTTTTGCCATAACTCATTTGCCACAAATCGCTTCAAAAGGCGAAGCACATTATAAAGTGTTTAAGACGATAAAAGAAAACACAACCGTTTCAGAAATTATTTTGCTAAATGAAAATGATAGAATTCTAGAAATAGCCGAAATGCTTTCGGGTAAAAACCCATCAGAATCGGCATTGACACATGCTAAAGCATTATTAAATTAATTGATTACTTTTGTAAAAATAAGAATAACAAAAACACTAAGAATATGATAATCGAACCAAGAATGCGAGGTTTTATTTGCCTTACAGCTCATCCAGATGGTTGTGCTCAAAACGTAAAAAACCAAATCGAATATGTAAAATCAAAAGGTAAAATAAACGGTGCAAAACGCGTTTTAGTTATTGGAGCATCGACAGGATTTGGATTAGCATCAAGAATTACGAGTGCATTTGGATGTGACGCTGCAACTATTGGTGTGTTTTTTGAAAAAGAACCATCAGCAGGAAAAACAGCAACTCCAGGATGGTATAATTCAGCTGCCTTTGAAGACGAAGCAACCAAAGCAGGTTTATATGCTAAAAGTATTAATGGCGATGCGTTTTCAAATGAAGTAAAACAACAAACCATTGATTTGATTAAAAAAGATCTAGGACAAATCGATTTAGTGATATATAGTTTGGCTTCACCAGTAAGAATGCACCCAACGACAGGAGTTTTACATCGTTCTACTTTAAAACCAATAGGAAATACGTTTACAAATAAAACTGTTGATTTTCATACAGGTGTAGTTTCTGATGTAACGATTGAACCAGCAACTCAAGAAGATATTGATAATACTGTGGTTGTAATGGGCGGAGAAGATTGGTCAATGTGGATGAATGCTATGAAAGAAGCTGGAGTTTTAGCTGATGGCGCAATGACAGTTGCTTATTCATATATTGGACCAGAAGTTACCGAAGCAGTTTATAGAAAAGGTACCATTGGTAGAGCAAAAGATCATCTTGAAGCAACTGCTTTTGACATTACAAATGATTTAAAATCAATCAATGGAAAAGCATTTGTATCGGTTAACAAAGCATTAGTAACACAGGCAAGTTCAGCAATTCCAGTAGTTCCTTTATATATGTCTTTATTATTCAAAATAATGAAAAAAGACGGAAGTCACGAAGGTTGTATTGAACAAATGCAACGATTGTATTCGGATAGATTATATAACGGTTCCGAAATTCCTACCGATGAAAAAGGAAGAATTCGAATTGATGATTGGGAAATGAGACAAGCCTATCAAGACGAAATTGCAGAACTTTGGAAATCAATCAGCACCGAAACATTAACAGAAAATGGAGATTTAGCAGGTTATAAGAGTGATTTCTTAAATCTTTTTGGTTTTGGATTTGATAGCATTGATTATGCTGCTGAAGCCAATGAATTAAAAATGGTTTCTAGTATCAAAAATTAGATTTTATCAACAATTATTGTAATTTATTAAAAACTCACAAATTATATTTGTGAGTTTTTTTATTTATTCATAAATTTATACCAATTAACTTTTAAACTAATAACGTATGAAAAAAATCTACTTATTTCTTTTTACTTTGTTGTTTGCCTGGCAAGGTTATTCACAAGTAATAAACCAAAATGCGGCTTGGCCCAATCCATCCTGGACTGTAACGGGTTCATATAATCCTGATCCATTAGCGTTTGAAGGAAATCCTTTAACTAGTTCAAATTTCGCTTTTGATGATGATGACGCAGGTAATACCTCAGATGACGAAATAGCAGCAGAGTCGCCTATTATCGATTTAACTTCTGCTTTCAACGCAGGAGAAAAACAACTTAGAGTAACTACTCAATATGTATTTAGAACACTTTTAACAAATATTTTAAGATTAGAATATTGGAATGCAGATTCTAATCAATGGGTGGCATGGGGAACGGATATACCTGGAAATAATACTGTTGTTAACAACGAATTTTGTACACCAGCAAAAACTACTTTTACAAGTACGGAATTAAATTTTTCAGATTTTACACCAACACAGTTGGCTGGATTTAAATATCGAATTTATTTTAATGACTCAGCAACTGGTTCAGCTTGGGTTTGGGGTTTTTGTTTTGACTCTCCAACAATTGTCTCTTCAACTCCTCCAGCTTCAGCTCCAGATTGTGCAATTAATCCAAATCCTGCTAACTCTGCTACAGGCATTAATGCTTTTGGAGATGTAATTTTATCATGGGATATGGCTACTACAGGTGGAGAACCTACTTCATATGATGTTTATGGCGGAATCGATCCTATGGATTTAACTTTTTTTGATAATGTTACCGAGACAACCATAAATGCAGGAGCAATTGAAGCTTATAATTTTACAGTTTATTGGCAAGTAATTGCAAAAAACAGTGCTGGTGAAGCGATTGGTTGTGCAATATGGAGTTTTACAACTGAGCCAGCACCGGGATATTGTTTAAATGATGAGTACGGTCAATGGCCTTCTGAAATAGAAGGATACACTCCAGCTGTATGTGATGGATTGACAGAAAACAATATTACTACAAATGGATATGCTAGCGAATACTCTTTAGTAAATGTAACAGCTGGTGAAACTTATGTGTTTAGTAGTTCTGTTGACACAGATTTGATTACTATAAGTTCTGATGAAGGACTTACAGCTGCTACTTTTGGAACATCTCCTTTAACATGGGTTTCTGATGTAACAGGACAAATAAGATTTTATACTCACGTAAGCAGTAATTGTGATGCTTCAACTACAGGTAGAACTAGAGCTATTATTTGTGGTGTTCCACCGGCTGACTCTCCTGATTTTGTAAGCTTACAATGGCCAGCTAACCTTGATATTTTCCAAGGTGAGACAGGAACAGTGTATGGTAGAATTTATGAAGCAGGACTTACTGATACTACGACTGGTCAAGCTGCTGGAATTTTGGCTTGGGTTGGAGTTAGTCCAGAAGGACAAAATACAAATCCTAATACATGGAACACATGGGTTCCAGCGACTTTTAACGTGGAAGCAGGAAATGATGATGAATATCAAGCAAGTATTGGTGACAATCTTGCACCTGGTACATATTATTATGCAACTAGATTTAATTTGAATGGTGGTGCATATGTATATGGAGGTATAAATGCATCAAATCCAAACAATGGAGGTAATTTTTGGGATGGCACATCATTTGTTAGCGGTGTTTTAGTTGTTAATCCACCATTACCACCAGCAAACGATGAGTGTATAGACGCTACAGTTATTCAATTGGATGAGGCAACATGTGATGGGATAAATACTAATGGAACTAACTTAGGTGCGACAAACTCTGGTGTAGAAGCAGCAGCTTGTTTTAATTATGGAGAAAATGATGTTTGGTTTTCTTTTACAGTTCCTGCTAATGTAGCTACTGTAGATATATCAACCGATTTCTTAGGTGGAACTTTATATGATACAGAAATTGCATTATATGCTGGAAGCTGTGATGGTCTAATTGAGATTGATTGTGATAATGATAGTGGAACTACAGTTTTGCCAAATGGTTCTAGTTGGAATTCATTAATTAGTGATACCGAAGTAACAATTGGTGATACTTATTATGTTAGAGTTTCTGGTTATTCTGAGGATGAAGTGGGAACATTTTGTTTGAAAGTTTCAACTAATCAATTATTAGCAAATGATGATTTTAATTTTTCAAGTTTAAAATTGTATCCAAACCCAACAAAAAACACTTTGAATCTTTCTTACAACCAAGAAATTTCAAATGTTGAAGTTTACAATTTAGTTGGTCAAAGAGTAGCAAATATTACTCCTAATACAAATGAAGGACAAATTGTTATGTCTAATTTAGCAAGCGGAGCTTATTTTGTAAAAGTTACTTCTAATAACGCAACTAAAACAGTTAAAGTTATTAAAGAATAAGTTTTTAATTGATAATTATGAAACCACCTAAGAGATTA
>Ga0209278_1001085_pt1 | contig 17338 bp, 17 predicted proteins | sample JI81BgreenDNA_FD_187504 | JGI IMG/M metagenome (GOLD analysis project Ga0209278, IMG submission 187504) | Wastewater effluent complex algal communities from Wisconsin, to seasonally profile nutrient transformation and Carbon sequestration -... | ecosystem: Engineered > WWTP > Effluent > Algae... | reverse complement strand
GCAACAAGTACCTGTCGAAGATGTACAACGACTACTGGATGCTCGACCAGGGCTTCCTCGACCGCCCGCAGCACGGCGACCTGCGCGACCTGATCCTGCGCCCCTACGCGGCGCGCGACACCATCGTGGTGAGCCCGAACGACCTGCTGACCGTCGCCTACCAGCGCATGAAGCTGTACGACGTCTCGCAGCTGCCGGTGATCGAGAACGAGCGGATCGTCGGCATCCTCGACGAGAGTGACGTGCTGATGCACGTGCATGCCGACGAGGCGCGCTTCCGCGACCCGGTGTCCACGGCGATGGTCACCAAGCTCGAGCTGGTCGACATGCGCTCGCCGATCAACAGCCTGATGGGCGTGTTCGAACGCGGCCACGTCGCCATCGTGATGGACGGGCCGAAGTTCCTCGGCCTGATCACCCGCATCGATTTCCTGAACTACCTGCGCCGCAAGGTGCAGTGACCGGCATCAGGCGCGGCGGGTCAGGGCACGTCGGAACCGACGTCTTCCGCCTCGAGGAGTTCAAAGCTGTCGAGGATCGCGCTGCTGATCTGGGTGGAGCGATCGTCCGAATCGATGATGTACGGAACGATCATCAGGACGAGCTCGGTCCTGTTGTTTCCGTTGGACTGGGTCCCGAACAGTCGTCCAAGGGCCGGGATGTCCTTCAGGAAGGGGATTCCGGAGTCGCTTTCCGTCTGTCGGGACGAGATGAGTCCGGCCATCACCACCGAACCGCCGTCGCGCAAGGTCAGCGACGTCGACAGCGATCGATTGAAAATGGATGGCGAGCCGCCGGGTGAGCCCGTTGTCAGGGGCAGGGCCTCACTCACTTCCTGCTCGATTTCCAAGTCGACGCGGTCGTCCGAGTAAACGGTCGGCGAGACCTTGAGGATGATGCCGGTCTTCCGGTACTGGATGGACTGAAGCAGCGCGGTATTTCCACCGGACTGCTGGTTCGAGGTCGTCTGCGCGGTGACGGTGGGGACTTCCGTGCCGATGTCGATGTTGGCTTCGCCGCCACTTTTCACCAGCAGTCGAGGCGTCGACAGAACGCTCACCCGACTGTCGCTGGCGAGGGCATTCAGGGTGAGGCGGTTCTGTCCGGCGACATCGAGAACGAGAAGGTAGGTCAGCCCGCTGCCGCCACCGCCGCCATCGTCATCGCCGCCACCGTCGCTGCTTCCACTTCCCCCCGAAACGATCTCGCCATCGAAACGCCCGAAACCGTTCTTGGCGAACCACTGCACGCCACTGCTCGACGTGCCGTCAAGGGAGACTTCGGCGATCGTGACTTCGAGCATCACCTGCCGAGGCGCGCGATCCATCTGTCGGATCAGGCCAAGGGTCGTTCCCCATTCCGCCGCATCACCCTGGAAAATGAGCGCATTCCGTGGCTCATCGACGACGATTCGCGCGCCGCTGCGGCCGACGGCCGCCGTGGGTGCGCCGGCGGCGGCAGGGGCTTGCCCGGCGGCAGTGATGCCCTCGGACACGCCACCACTGAGGACACCGGCGATGTCCGCCGCCTTGGTGTTCCTCACCTGGTAATAGAACATGGAGTTTCCGCTGGCGTTGGGACTCACACGGTCCAACTCGCGCGCCCACGACACGGTGTATTCGAGGGTTTGCGGTGAGGAAGCGAAGACGAGGAGGGCGTTCACCGCGGGGATCGGAAGGACCACGACGCTCGACGGGGAATTGACCGACTTGCTGATGCCGTAGCCTTGGGCCGTCATCACCTCCACCAGTCGATCCGCCAATTGTTCCGCCGACATGACCGCCGGTTCGAGTCGCGTGCTGACCCGGCCGCGCATCATCGGTCGATCAAAGACCTTCAGGGCATCAAGGGCTTGTCTCACCTGCATCGGCTTGCCGCTGATCAGCAGGGCATTGCGGGAGGCTTCGTCCCGCACGCTGAGTTCGGCACCGAAGACCGTGGACAACCAGCGCTGGGCGTCACTCGCGCGCACGACCTCGAGTTCCACCAGCTGGAACACCGGACGATGACTGACCGGCACGCTTGGGAGCGCTCGCCCGCTGACCACGAGCGGCGGCGCAGGCGACACGCCGGAGGTGACGACCTTGAAGCGCACCACGTCGCCATCGAATTCCGTCGACACGCCATAGTCGGCGAGGACGCCGCTTGCCGTGGCATACAGTTCGGCGGGGCGCTGGCTTGCCGCCGTGTTGAGCGTCACCAGTTCTTCCAGCGTCGCGACGGAGTTGTCGACGGCGATGTTGAGGCCGAGCTGATTCCCGAACACCTCGTTGATGAAGGCCGGGACGGTGAGTTCCTGAACATTGATCTTGACCGGGGCGGTGCCGAAGCGAGGCGCCGTCGCTTCCCCGGTGCCCGCGGTCGCGCTGCTCGAGTACGAGTTCTTCGGCGTTTCGCGCTGCTCCAGAGCACGACGACCCTCGGCCGGAAGGTCGTCCTCCGCGTTTGCAGGAACGCTCATCTCCTGGGGCAGGCGAAGTCCAGGGCGGAGCTGCTGCGGCGGCGTCGTCGCGCATCCGGCGAGGGCCGACAGCGTGGCGATCACGGCGCCGACGACGAGGCGGGACGGAGGCTTGGGGGAGCGGTTCATTCGGCAGGGTCCACTTCAATTCTCGAGACAGGCGCCATCCGAACTTCGGCGAAGGCGGCTGAACAGGGTGAGGGAACGGCGGCAGCCTTCCCTTTCGACGATGACACCGTCGCGCTCGACGGCGGTGATGCGGGTGCCGTCGGGAAGTGACTCGCCTTCGCCGAGGCGGAGCAGCGTCTTGTTTCCCTCGGCAGAAAAAAGAGCCACCGCCGGCATGGAGCCCGCGATTCCAACCAGGCGCCATTGCGCCGCGCTGTCGGCGGATTCCTCTTCGATCTCGCCGGACCAACGGACGCGGGTCGCAGGCTCCGCCGATGACGCCGATGAAGGAACAACCGCCTCCAGCGGGATCGGCGCCCAAGCAGGCTCTGTCGCCGCGGTCTCGGCGCTTTGCTGCTTGGTGAAGCTGGCACCGGCGATCAGCGCGACGGCGAAGACCAGAATGGCGACGACGGGGCGATTCATTCCCGGGCCTCCTCGTCCGACTGGCGGAAGTATCGGCTGTACGCCAAACGAACCCCGGGATTGACTCCGCCGCGGATTTCAACGGATTCGACGCGGGTCAGGGCGGTGCCGTTCTCGAGCCGCTGAAGCAGCTCCATGGCTTTCCTCGGAGGGACGGCAGCACTCATGGTCGCCCGGATCTGGATGACGCCACTCGGCAGGGCTTCCCCACTGACCTGCTGGGCATCGATCTGCGGTGGACGGATGTCACCGAGTGCCTGGATCAGTGCCCGCAGCTCGTTCTGAACGGCGGCTTGCGCCAGTCCCGGAGTGCGCACGTTGGGGAGGCGTGCACGCGCCGCCATCAGAACGCGTTCGGTCTCCACGGCGCGTTCGATCCAGATGTCCTGGCCGCGGAGCGATTCGACCCTCGCCAGTTGACTCCGTTCGTCGCTGGCCTCGTTCTCGAGGCCGGTTCGGAAACGATGGAGCTCCTGCCATGCGAAGAGAAACAGCAGGACGGCAACGAGAGGCAACGCGAAGCGCAGCCGTGCGTTCTCCGCCGTGGCATCGCGCCAGCGTTGGACAAGAGCCGCCATCATTCGGACGGCTCCGCGGTGGTTCCCGTACCGAACTCGAGCGTGAGTTCGTCGCCGCTGCCCCGGACGGAGCTTCGGACGCCGACAAAAAGCGGCGACTCCTCGAGGGAGGCGACGACGGCTTCCAGATTGGATGTCGGCATGGCGAGGCCAATGGCCATTTGCCCGGAGCCCTCCAGCTGCCATTGCGTCAATGTCCAGCCACTGGACGGCATCCGGTTGGCGAACTCGGCGATAAGGGCGGTCTGATTCGTCTTCGGGAGCAGGGCGACGATCTCTTCCGTCTCGGCAAGTCGTCGTTCGGCGGACTCGCGTGCCTCGAGGATCTGCCGCAACGGCTCCTCGAGCTCGGCTCTCGCCGAGCGAATGGAGGAAAGCTCGGTCAGGGCGCGAAACGACGCGCCGGACTCGAAGCCGACGACGAGCAGCGCGATCGTGCCGAGGACGATCCAGACGCGTTCAAGGAAACCCGCCGAGAACTTCGGAGACCATCGCCGGGTCGCCGTCGATGATGTCGTCCACGGCTCGTCCAAGGTGTTGGCCGACACCGGTGTTGCGACGGACGGTGGTGCCGCGAGCCCCGCACCTCGCGCGAACGTCTGCCACTCCGGCAAGGACGGAGGGTGGGGCCACCAGCGATCCGCGATGAGCATCCCGCCGCGCCATGCGCGCCCGGTGACTCCGCCGCGGTTGGCCAGCAGCTCCGCGCCGTCGATATCGGGGGTGCCCCCGATCAACAGGGCTTCCGGTATCCAGTCGACAAAGCCGGAGTGTGCCTCGAGGCCGCCGACCGCCTCCGCCACGCGACCTCGGGACCAATACCACACCGCGGCGCTGTCGCCGAACCACACGGCACGCTGGTCCGGGTCATCGAATGGCGCAACCTTCCGCACGGCGAGACGAAGCATCGACTCGCGCTGCTTCGGCGGGACGTTTGCCGCGGTGACAAGGGTGAAGAGGCAGAACTCGCGTCCGACGACGCCGACGACGCCTGATCCGGTCCCGCCGCCCAGTGAGTGCAGGCCGTCAAGGCCGATCCGGAGTCGTCGTGGCGAGAAGCGCCGCCTGAGTCTGGAGAGCAGGGCGCTGGTCGGGGAGATTGACACGCGGAACGGTGACCTCGTACTCGATGCGCCAGGGCTTGCCGGTATTTCCCAAGGTGGACAGGGTCCAGTGGACGACCTGCCGAGTGCCGAAGCGCCGATCCCAAAGAATAAGGTCGCCCGCACTGTTTGCATAGAGGTTGAGGTGCTCGTCGAGCGCCTGTGCGAGGCCGAAATCCTGCTGGGCGTTCATCAGGGACGTGAGCGGTGCCGCCTCGCGCAGCGCGACGAGTCGGTTGGCGTTTTCAGGCCCGACGCCGGGAAGCAGGGTGAGCACCGGCGTCGGTGCCGTGTTCAGGTTGATCGAGAGCTCTCGCGTCACGGAGATCATCTGCAGGATGTCGGTGTCGCTCAACCCCTCCAGCAGGGTCTTCCACACCGGCAGCCGACGGAGCTCCAACGGAGAGGTGAGGGGCCTGTTGGCAGGGGGCGGCAGTCCCAGGCGCTCGTATTCGTCCGACTCGGCGCCATCGATTCGCCGGAGGTCGTCGCTGTCCTGGTAGTCGAGGCGGATGTCGTCGAGCCGCCCCCATTGCTCTGGAAGCGCCCCCAAGCGCGCGTATAGAGCATGGCGGATCAGCGGTGGGGCCCAGTTGACACTGATGCGGCTCCGGTCATCGACGATGGCGAAATGCGTATTCCCGATTCCGATGTAGGCGCGGCCGTCGAGCCGCACCTCGTTTCCCACGGGAAGCCAGTCGTCGGTGTTCTCGTCGATGCCCTCGCTGGCCGCTGAAGGGTTCACGTACTCGAGACGAAGGCCTGCGAGTGTGCGCCGTTGCGTCGCGAGCATCGTCAGAAGCGTCTCGCGCGTCGAAAACCGGTCGAGCTCCGACTGGAAGCGCTCCTGATCCATCGCCATCTGCTCGACCGCCCGGCTTGCCGTCGTCGCCACGCCGGCCGCCAACAGGGAGAGCACCACCAGAAGGGCGAGGACGGCCAGAAGCACGAAGCCCGAGCGGCTCGCGGTTGGCGTCATGCTTCAGTACTCCTCGATCTCGAACAGCGGGAAGTGCGGCTGGGTATCGGCTTGTGGTGACGCAATCCAGTGCGACTCACTTCCGTCGGTGTTCTTCCGGTTCAGCGCAACGGCGAGCGGTCGTTTGTCCTGGATGCCGAGATCCGGGGGCCATCGGTCGTGCCACGTGCCGGATGCATCGAGATACTGGAAGCGGACCTCCTGGACATCGCGAAGCGGCAGGCGCACTTCGGCGCCGGAGCCCTCCATCGCGAGCACCCAGGTGTCGCCCTGCCGTTCCGCGCTCCAGTGTTGCTCCGCATCGACGCCGCCAGCAGAGAGGACCTCGCGGGCCGATGTGGCCCGGAAGCCGCTCGAATCGCCCTCCAAGGGCAGATCCCTGCGTGCGCTGATGCCCCGGACGGACTCGCGCCACCAGGATTCCGCGAGCGTGGTTTCGAGAACGGCGCTTCCGGCTCCGGCCACGCTTGCCTGGGCGCGCTGCCATTGCAGGAGCGACTGGTAGCCGAGCGTCAGTGCGAGGCTGGCAATCAGCATCACCACCATCATTTCAACCAGGGTCAAGCCGCGGGCCTTGTTTCCGCCCATGCCCGCTATTCCTCCGCCTCGGGGAGTCGCGCGAGTCGCCAGCCGGCCCGCCTCACTTGGAAGGTCGCCTCGCTACCCCGGTCCCGCTGAACACCCACCTCGACGTCGTACAAGGTGACATCGAAGGCCGACGGCAAGTTGGCGCGCGTGATGGCCATCCGCGTCTCCGTGACCGGCCGGGCGGTCCAACGGATCCGCAAATCGCCCAAGCGGCGTTCGCCCTCCGGGTCTTCTGTCGGGTTCAGGGTCTCGATCACGGCCAAGGCGCTTCGCTTGTCCTCGAGGAGGGCGGCATTGGCCTTTACGCGGCCGAGCGCCAGGGCGCTGCTGCTGAGCCATCCGTAAAGGGCCAGAAGCGTCGTGGCCATGATGGTCAGGGCGACGATCGCTTCCAGAAGGCTGAAGCCACCCTGGGGGCGCGATGTCATTGCGAACCGTCCGTGCGTCGCGCCCGGCAGTAGGGCGAGTCAAGGGCGAACGGTTGGGTGAAGCCCTCGTTCACCAACGTGCCCGTCGTGCCCAGGCAGGCGCCATTGGCGAGAACCCGGAACTCGCGATCCAGTTCGATCGTCCAGCCTTCGGGCAGCGTGATCCCCGCGAAGTCCTGGTCGTAACGCCCGGCCTTCATCGCGACGACCGCCCCTTGCTCACGGACGGATGCGGGAAGCGAAGCAAGGGCGATCAGCAGCGCCCGGGCTTCGCTGTCACGCCGCCAGGACTCCATCATCCGCCAGCTGCCCGGCGCGACCAGCCCCGTCGCCAAGGCGATGACGGCGATCACGACGAGCATTTCCAGAAGGGTGTAACCGCGCAACGCGCGCATCGGCTTCAACCGTTCGGCAGCATGCCGACGTCCGCCGCATCGCCTTCGCCGCCACGCTCGCCGTCCGCGCCCTGCGAGTAAAGGCTGAACGCAGCGAACTGGCTCGCCGTCGTTTCGTAGCGGTAGGGGTTTCCCCAGGGATCGTCCGGCACGGCGCCGTCGGTGTAGGGGCCACGCCAGCGCGGCGCGAGTCGGGTGTCGGAGGGGGGGGTCGACAACAGCCTGAGGCCTTCGTCGGTCGTCGGGTAACGGCCGATGTCGAGACGCATCGTCTCCAGCGCGCCGCGGAGCATTTTCACCTGTGTCTCCGCCGTCTGGATCTTGGCGCGATCCGCCTGGCCGAACAGGCGCGGCCCGACCAGGCCCATGATCAGGCCGATGATCACGAGAACGACGATCATTTCCAGCAGTGTGAATCCGGAATTTCGAACGGCGCGATGACGGCGTGGTTGGTGCATGGACGGCAAGGCTCTGCAGAGAGGCTGCTATCGTATACCGCTAAGTCCAGCGAGGGCCAAATGGTTCAATCCGCGCTCTTCGGGCAGGTCTTGCCAGCCGCTTCCCGATCCATTTATCTCTGGCGCACGCTCGTGGCGCAGGAGTTGTCGTCGCGGTACCGGGGCACGTTCCTCGGAGCCGTTTGGCAGTTCCTCGCGCCTCTTTTTCTTTTGGGCATCTACGGCTTCGTCTTCGGCATCGTGTTCCGTGCGCGATGGCCGGGGCTGGAGGAGGGCGGTGGGCTTCTGTTCGCCCTCAACCTCTTTCTCGGGCTGCTGGTCCATGGGGTTCTGGCCGAGACGCTCGGCCAGGCACCCACGGTGATGCAGCGGAACAGCAACTTCGTCAGGAAGGTGGTTTTCCCGCTGCCTGTGCTGGTGGCCGTGCCGATGGGGGTTGCGCTCGTCAATGCGGCAACGGGCCTTTTCCTCGTGGCGCTGATCTCGACATTCGGAGCGTCGCCGAGCCCCGGAACGGTGCTGGCCCTTTGGCATCTCGTGCCCGTGTTGGCGGTGTTCGCCCCCATGGTGCTGGGCCTCGCGTTGTTCCTGGCGGCCCTGGGGGTCTACGTGCGCGACCTGTCCCAGATGATCGGCATGCTCGTGATGGCCGTGCTCTTCACCAGTCCGGTGTTCTATCCACTGGAGATGGCGCCCGAGTCCATTCGCGGCGTCATCATGATCAATCCGCTGACGATCCCGGTCGAGCATCTGCGTCAGGCCTTGCTGCTGGGGCAGTCGCCGGATTGGAGCGCACTGGGCGTCTACGGGCTGGTCGCCTGTGCCGTGCTGGCGGCGGGAGCCGCCACGTTCAACACGCTGCGACGCGGTTTCGCGGACATGCTTTGACTACCTTTTTCCCCGCACCAGTGGACTCGAACCCCGCCATGCCCTTGCCGTCGCCCCCGTCCGAGCTTCCTTCGCCCCTGCTGGGGGCGATCCTCGTGGCCCGTGGCCTGGTCCGCGATGCCGACATCGAGCGCGCGCTCGAGCTGCAGAAGGCGGTCGGCTCGCGCCTCGGAAGCTTGCTGGTCCGCACGGGCGCGCTGTCCGAGGAGCAGTTGCTCGATGTGCTCGCCGAGCAGTTGGGTCTCCCTTTGGCGGGCCGTGACGTGATGCCGCCGAGTGCCTTGGATTGGCGATGGCCGGAGGCCGCGGGATTGACGCCGGAATGGATGGCCCAGCGCGAGGTGTTGATCTGGGAGGCGGAAGCGGGGGTGTTCTGCGCAGCACGGGACCCCTTGGAACCGACGCTCGTGGAATCGGTGGGGTACGTCCTTCCCGGCATGCCGCTGCACTGGGTGCTGGCGCCGTCGCAGCTTCTCGCGCGAACGCTGGACCAGCTGCTGGCCGGTGCTGGCGCCGCTTCGGGGGGGGACGATGCCCGGCAGTTGCGCGAGCTCGCGGAGGAGGCGCCCGTTGTGGAGTTGGTCAGCGGCTTGATGGCCCAGGCCGTCGAGCAGCGAGCCTCCGATATCCATCTGGAGCCGGGCGAGCATCAGTTCGATGTCCGATTCCGGATCGACGGCGTGCTCTACACGCGGCTCCAGCTGCCGCGAGAGCGCTTCAACGCGGTCGCGTCGCGCCTGAAACTCATCACCGGCATGGACATCGCGGAGCGCCGGCTGCCCCAGGATGGCCGAATGAGCACCCGCGCTGGCGGGCAGGCGATGGACATCCGTGCCTCGGCGCTGCCGGGGGTGCACGGCGAGTCGATCGTGCTCCGCCTGCTCCCCAAGGAGCGCTCCGACCTCGGGCTGACGAACCTCGGCATGGCGGCCGATCACCTCGAGCTGCTCGAGGCGTGGAGCCGCGAGGCGCACGGCATCGTGCTGGTGACCGGGCCGACCGGCTCGGGAAAATCGACGACCCTCTACGCCACGCTGGCCGCGTGCAACGACGGGCGCAAGAAGATCATCACGGTCGAAGATCCCGTGGAGTTCCGGCTGCCGGCCATCACGCAGATCCAGACCCATGCCGATATCGGCCTGAGCTTCGCGAACGTCCTGCGCTCGATTCTCCGCCAGGACCCCGATGTGATCATGGTGGGTGAGATCCGCGACCGCGAAACGGCGGAGATCGCCATCCAGGCGGCCCTCACCGGACATCTCGTGCTGTCCACGCTGCACACCAACGACTCCCTCGGTGCCTTCACCCGCCTCGTCGACATGGGCGTCGAACCCTTCCTCGTGGCCACGCCGGTGAAAGGGGTGCAGGCGCAGCGCCTGGTGCGGCGTCTGTGCCCGCATTGCGCGCGCACGACCAGCGCCACCTTGCCCTCGCTCCACGAGGACGTGGCTCGCCTCGCCGCGACCGTGCCCGGCATGGGCGAGGCGTGCTGGCGGGAGGCCGTGGGCTGTGCGCAGTGCCAGCACACCGGTTATCGCGGGCGCGTGGGAATCTACGAGCTCGTGCCGGTGGACGATGAAATGCGCCAAGCCGTCGTCGAGGGAGCGGGGCACGCTGAGCTGGTGCGCCTCGCGCGCTCGCGAGGTTTCCGCCAGCTGCGCGACGACGGGCTGTTGAAAGCCTGGCAGGGCGTGACGACGGTCGATGAAGTGCTGCGCGTGACGGCCGGCTGACATGGCACGTTTCCGTTTCGTCGGCCTCACGGCCGAAGGTGTGTCCCTCGATGGCGAGATTTCGGCGCCGGGCGAGCGTGCCGCCATCGTCGAACTCGAGCGTCGTGGCCTGACCGTCGTCGAGCTCGCCGCGGCCGATGCGCCGTCTGCGGCCGTTCTGAAGCCCCGGCGCCCGCCATCCCGCCAGGACGTCGTTTTGGCCCTGCGGGGTCTGTCCACGCTCCTGGGGGCGGGCGTGGGCCTCGCCGAAGCCGTCGAGGCGCAAGCGCGGGCCTTGCCGCATCCGACGCTGCAGGACGCGTTCGACGGCATGTCGAAGGCGCTGCGTCAGGGCGCGGCGTTTTCCGAGGCCCTGGCCGGCACCGGGCTGCCCCTGCCGGACTACGTGGGTGTGGTGGTGCGAAGTGGCGAGCGGGCCGGCCTGCTCTCGGGGGCGATCGGTGATGCCGCGGCACAGATGGCCTACGACGAGGAAGTGCGCGCCGAGGTGAAGCAAGCGCTCATCTACCCGATGGTGCTGATCGCGGCTGGACTGGTGGCCGTGGTCATCATGTTCGCCTTTGTCGTGCCCAAATTCTCCGCCTTGCTCGAGCGCGGCACGGATCTGCCTTGGCTCGCCTGGGCGGTCCTGGCCTCGGGGGGCTTCATTCGCGCCCAATGGGCTTGGCTGCTCGTGGGCAGCGTGCTGCTCGGCTTGGGTGTGCAGCGTGTTCTCGCCAACCCGCGGCGACGAGACGGGCTGGTGGACGCCCTCGAGCGCCTGCCTGTGCTGGGGCGCTGGCGGGTGGAGTCGGAAACCGCCTCATGGGCGCGTGTTTTCGCCACCTTGCTGGCGAACAGAGTGCCGATGATGGAGGCGCTCGAGCTGGCGCAGGCCGCGGTGGCTTCCCGCCGCCGGCGGGCGCGCTTGCACGAGGTGAGGCGCGCCGTGAAGGCCGGTGCGCCCCTCGCCGAGGCCCTCGAGCAGCAGGCCGTGCTGCCGCCCGCTGGCGGCAGTCTCGTCAGGGTGGGGGTGCGCTCGGGGGAGTTGCCCGCCATGCTCCGTTCGCTGGCCGGCATGTGCGACAGCGCTGGAAAGGCTCGGTTGAAGCAGTTCCTCGCCCTGCTGGAGCCCATCGCCATCCTTGTGATTGGCGGCGTGGTCGGTATCATCATGATCGGCATCATTCTGGCCATCACCAGCGCCAACGATCTGGTGCTGTGATCAGCCCGAAAGCTCGCTGAATGATCGATGGACTCGCGAGGCGCTTGGCTCGATGTGCCAGCCGTCACGGCCGTCTGGCAAAGTTTTAAAAGGGCTTGACGAGTCTGTTAAGGGCTGGATAAGGTGAAAGGGTAGCTTGCTGTCCGGGGGCTCGTTCGGGCACTTTGAAAGGCCCAAACGGTCAACGTAAGCGACCGGTCGCCAGAGGGCCAACCCACTGGTACCGGGGGAAGCAGGTGGCCGGTAAAGAGCTACATTCGCAACTTTAAAGTTGATTTTTCCTCACGGAGTTACGCACATGATGAAGTTGAACAAGCGCATTCTCGCAGCGGCCATCGCCGGCGCGGTCATGCTCCCGACGGTGGCCTCCGCCGCCAGCCTCGAGTTCGCCAGCAGCCAGCAGATCACGTTCGCTCGCGACCTGATCGTCAACAACGGCACCACCATCCTCACCCCGAACGACCTCAACCTCGAGGCTCGTGCGATTGACGCCGCCAACATGGCGACCGTCCTGGCGGGCACTGACGTTCGCTTCAAGGTCACGCTGACGAATGGCGCGACGTTTGACTCGACCGCTGACGTCGAAACCCTCGTCGAAGGCTTCCTGCTGGGCGCCGAGCTCGGCGGCGCTGGCGGCGCGATCGGTACGCCCGGCAACGGTACGATCGTCGGCACCCCGTTCTACTCGGCTTCGGGCCAGGAACTGAACTTCGTCGTCAACGTCCCGGGTCCGGGCGTCGACAGCGCGGTCGCTGGCGCCTTTGCTGTGAAGCTCAACAGCTTCCAGATCACCAACCTGAAGGGCGCTTCGGACGCCGGCCAGACGATCTCGGCTGAAATCACCGCGCAGAACTCGCTCGGTCAGCAGATCCTCGCGGCTCGCGAAATCATCGCTGCCTTCGAGTGGGGCATCACCTCGTCCGACCTGGCGCAGGACCCGTCCTTCGCCAACACCCGCATCGACGTCACGTCGTGCGCCTCGCCGGCCACGGCCAACCGCACCCGCTTCTCGCCGAACGGTGCCGTGGGCAACGCCTGCACCGCCGGCGCCCCGGCCAACACGCTGTACAGCGTGGGCGGTCTGACGCTCGACATCACGGAAGCCGAAGAGACCGACGGCGCCACGGACAGCTACATCAACAACTTCAGCGCCGTGGCCGTCACCCCGGAGTTCAACGTCGTCAACACCGCCACGTGGTCCTTCACGGTCACGGCGGGTGCGGCTGGTCTGAACTCGTTCACCGGTGGTGACCTGTACCTCACGAACTCGGCCACCTGCTCGACGGTGGGCGCTGTTGCGTTCGGTACCATCGCCGCTGCCGCCACCTCGGCCACGGTCACCGTGCCGGCTGGCAACGCGCTGGTCAGCCCGCTGTCCTCGGCTTCGCCGGGTCCGGCGAACATCTACGTCTGCTTCCGCGCCGACGACACCAGCACGATGGTCCCGCTCACCCCGCTCTCGCTGGCGTGGTCGATCGACTATGACCTGCCGACCCAGCGCGTGAACCCGCCGGGCGACAGCAGCGACCTCGAGCCGCTGCTGCTCAACGGCACGACCATCACGTTCCAGAACGTGAACCCGGGTGGCAACACGCGCGCCCAGTCCTTCATCCGCCTGACCAACCACAACGCGTTTGCTTGCCCGGTCACGCTGGATGCCAAGGACGACGCCGGTGTTTACACGGCTGACACCGCCAAGACCATCACTTACACGATTCCGGCTCAGGCCTCGTGGACCATCAACTCCGAGAACCTGGAGAACGGTGGCCTCGCGGGTACGACGGGTTCGTTCGGTGACGGCGCTGGTCGCTGGTACGTCCGCGTGACCGCCGAGTGCGCGAACGTGGTCGGTTCGGCTCTGAACCGTAACCTCGACACCGGTGTGGTCACCAACCTGACCACCGAGCGCAACAACGACCAGAACCTCTTCGGTCGTTAATGCCAGGTGCGGAGCCCCTCTCGGGGGGCTCCACCGCAACACGAGACGGGTGGCGAAAGCCACCCGTCTTTTTTTGTCACAATGTCGCACTTCAGGCTTCCTTTCCCCCAACAACGTGGCCATTCCCCCACATCCTCTCGCGCTGCAGGTCGAGGGCGTCGGCAAGACCTACCGTCTCTGGCCCACTCCTGCATCACGCCTCTGGGTGCCTGCGCTCTACCGTGCCGCGGCGCTGTTGCCCGCGGCGATGTCGGCGAGATTGCGGTCTTGGCTTGCGCGTCGCGTGCATGAGCACCATGCGCTGCAGTCTGTGTCTTTCGAGCTGGCCCGTGGTGAGGCGCTCGGCATCATTGGCCACAACGGAAGCGGCAAGAGCACCTTGCTGCAGATCATCGCGGGTGTGCTGACGCCCAGCGAAGGGCGCGTCGTGGTCCACGGCCGCGTGGCGGCCCTGCTCGAGTTGGGCTCGGGCTTCAACCCGGAACTGACCGGGCGCGAAAATGCCCGCATCAACGCCGCCATCCTGGGGATGTCGGTCGACCAGATCGAAGAGCGACTACCGAACATCCTTGCGTTCGCCGACATCGGTGACTACGTCGATGAGCCGGTGAAGACCTACAGCTCGGGTATGGCCCTGAGGCTCGCCTTCGCGGTGCAGGTCCACACGCAGCCGGACATCCTGATTGTCGACGAGGCGCTGGCCGTGGGTGATGCCGCGTTCCAGGCCAAAGCCATGGCGAAGATCGACGAGATCCTGTCGAACGGGGCCACCTTGCTGTTCGTCGGCCACGACCTCAATGCCGTGAAGGCCTTCTGTCATCGCGCGATGTTGCTCGAGAAGGGTCGCATTCGGATGGCGGGCCTGCCGGACGAGGTGATCACCGAGTACCTCCACGGCATCCACCGCCAGGCCCTGTCCACCCAGCGGCCCGGTTTGGCGAAGCAGGCCGCCTCGACGGGCGACGGCTACGCCTTCGGCGGAATGGCGGTGCGCTCCGCGGCGCTGAACGGCACCGACGCCCATGCCTCCCTTCGGTTCAACGACGAGGTCGCCCTGCGCTTCGTGGTCGAACGCGTGCCCGAGGTGGCGAACCCCGGGCTGATCATCGATGTCCTCGACGGCAAAGGACTTCAGTTGACGGGGCGACGGGTCGTCCTGCCGCCGGGCCAGACGCCGATCATCGTGACGCTGAGCTTCCGCGCCTCGCTTCAGATGGGCGTGTACCGCATTCGTCTCCGTCTGGTGGACGCCCCTTCCCTCGAGCAGACGGTCGTTCTGGCGAGGCGGGAAGGAATCCTGTCCTTCGACGTCATCGATGACAGTCGCGCGCAGTTCACCGGCCTCTTTCCCGTGCCGATGGAGATCGAGGTCGGGGAATGACCCGAGGGCTCCTGTTCCACCGCGACTTCCAGGGCTTCACCGGCGGGCATGGAAAGGTGTTCGACTATTTCCGCCACACGGAGGGCCATCCCCTCTGGACCCCGGCGATCCATTTCTCCGCCGGCGCTGCCCATCCGGAAAACCCATGGCGTCAAGCGGGGATCGTCGGCGACTCGTCGTGGCAGCCTGATCAGGCGGACGCGCTGTTTCTCGCGGGCATCGACTGGCGCCAGTGGCCCGAGGACGACGTCAAACGCCCCGTCATCAACCTCATCCAGCACGTGCGGCACGCCGATGCCGATGCGGGCGCCGATGTCCATGGCTTCCTCTCGCGACCGGCCATCCGCGTGTGCGTGAGTGCTCCCGTGGCCGATGCCATCCTCGCGACGGGGAAGGTGAGGGGGCCGGTGCAGGTCATCGACGCCGCACTGGACGTTCCGGCGCTGGGTTCATCCGGCGAGCGGCATGTCGACGTGGTGGTGGCGGCGACCAAGCAGCCCGCCCTGGGGAGGGCGATTGCCGCTCGGCTGGAAAGCGACGGGATGCGGGTGAAATTGTTGGATGGCTGGTACCCGAAGCGGGAGTACCTGGCCTTCGTGAGCGAGGCGCGCATCGCCGTGTGCCTTCCGCATCGGACGGAGGGCTTCTACCTCCCCGCGCTCGAAGCCATGGCGTTGGGGTGTGCGGTGGTGGTGCCGGACTGCCTCGGCAACCGAGCGTATGTGCAGGACCGGATCAACGCGCTGGTCCCCGAGTTCACCATCGAGGCGATCGTCGCTGCGGTTGCCGCCTTGCGCGATGGCGATCTTCATCAGGCCTTGGTCCGCCGTGGCGCGAGCACCGCCGAGCGGTTCGGGCAGGCGCGTGAACGGGAGGCCTTCCATCGCCTTCTGGACGAGCTCGATGGTCTATGGAAAGAGGCCTGGTAGTGGTGCGCGATCTGCTTCTCATGGGAATTCCGCGGGGCGGGACGACCCTGGCCTGCAAGCTCGCAGGGCAGTGCGAGAACGCGCTTGCGTTGTTCGAGCCGATGGACGTGACGACGTTCGATTCGCACCGCGATGCCAACCTGCGGAAGATCGACGCGTTCCTGTCGTCCGTGCGCGCGGGCGTCGCGCTGCATGGAACGGCCCCGAGCAAGCAAAAAGACGGCCACGTGCCCGACAACCCGTTCACGGGCCGGGTCGGCGACGACGTGCGTGCGCTGCAGGTGTCCGTCGGGCCGGTCCGACCCGTCGGCCGTCTGGACGAGGACTTCACCCTCGTCGTGAAACACAACGCGGCGTTCATCGCCATGCTGCCGGAGTTGGCCGATCGGTTCGAATGCGTGGCGGTCGTGCGGAACCCCGTCGACGTCTTGAGATCGTGGGCATCGGTACCGCTGCCCGTGCGCGAAGGCCGGCTTCCAGCGGGCGAGCGCATCGATCCGGACCTGGGCCGGGGGCTCGACGCCATGGCCAGCGTCTTCGCCCGGCAGCTGCACCTGCTCGAATGGATGTTCGACCGGATCACCCGGTACATGCCCCGGGAACGCGTGCTCACGTACGAAGGGATCATCTCGTCGTCCGGGCGTGCCTTGTACTCGACCTTGGCCCTCGCGCCGGGCGCGGAGACGCCGCTGGCGCCGAGGGCGATGAGCGCCGGCGCTGGATCGCAAGACCTCGGGCTGCGGGAGCTCCTGCGTCGGGAGGGTGCCTGGCGGCAGTGGTATTCCGACGCGGAGATGGGCGCTGCGGCGGGGAACGAGGAATGAGCACGATCGATTTCATGATCGGCGGAGTGCAGAAGGCGGGCACGACGGCGCTGGCGAACTACCTGGCCGAGTGCCCCGACATCGCCATGGCCAAGGGCAAGGAGGCGCATGTCTTCGACGCCGCGAATTTCGACGATGCCGCGTCGCGGGCTTGGGCCGAGCGGGCCTTCGAGCCTTTTTTCGACGGGCAGGGGGGCGGCAGGCTTCGGGGCGATGCGACGCCGATCACCATCCTCCATCCACGCTTCATCGATCGAGCCGTGGCCTGCAACGCCGACCTGAAGTGGATCGTGATTCTGCGCGATCCCGTCGCCCGCGCCATTTCCCACTACGAAATGGAGAAGCGGCGAGGGGTGGAGCATCGCGGAATGCTGGCCGCCTTCCTCCTGGAAGGATGGCGCCTGCGCGATCACTTGGATGACTTTTCCTTGGACTCCCCGCTTCGTTGGGCGACCTATGCAAGGCGCGGGCAGTACGGCGAGCAACTCGGTGCCTTGAGCGCACGCGTGCCGGATCGCCAGATTCATGTCGTGGACAGCCGAAGGCTTCGTGCCGATCCGGCATCGGTGGTCGGCGAAGTGCGTGCGTTCCTGGGTTTGCCCGCCTTGCCGTTGCGAACAGAGTGGCGTCCGCATTTCGAGGGTGGGTACGTGCCGCCGCCGGCATGGTCTCCCGCGCGCCTTTACTTGAACTGGCGCTTGAGAGCAGCGCGCCGGGACTTCCATCGACGGTTTGGAGCCGTCGCTCCTGCCCCTACAATGAGCGGCACAGGAGTTTCAACGCCATGAACGAAAAACCCTACGGCTTCGGTACCCAAGCCATCCATGCCGGGCAGAGCCCCGACCCGAGCACGGGC
>Ga0209278_1001083_pt1 | contig 17349 bp, 10 predicted proteins | sample JI81BgreenDNA_FD_187504 | JGI IMG/M metagenome (GOLD analysis project Ga0209278, IMG submission 187504) | Wastewater effluent complex algal communities from Wisconsin, to seasonally profile nutrient transformation and Carbon sequestration -... | ecosystem: Engineered > WWTP > Effluent > Algae... | reverse complement strand
ATTTTTTGTTCTGCTTGGTGCTTTGTTTTCGGTTCTAAATCCGATTGGTGCAATTCCGTTTTTTGTGGGTTTGACACAGGATTATGAAAAGCAAGAACGTTCTCGGGTTTCGTTGATGACTGCGATAAATGTTTGTATTATTTTGACTATTTCGTTTTTTGTTGGTGAATACGTTTTGAAATTTTTTGGAATTACGATTTCGGCACTTCGAATTGCTGGTGGAATTTTGATTGCGAGTTCGGGTTTTGGTTTGTTAAATGCTAATCCGAAAAAACGAAAAGGTATTAGTAAAAAGGTTGAGGAAGACTCGCTGAACCGAAATTCGATTGCGTTAACTCCACTAGCGATGCCAATGTTGGCTGGTCCAGGTTCGATTTCACTATTGATTGCTTTTTATCAAGATCATAATTCTACTACTGATATTTTAGCTTCATCATTATCCATTTTGACCGTTTCGCTGTTGATTTTCCTGATTTTGAGAAGTGCTCATTATTTGGCGAAATATCTTGGTGCTTCAGGAATTGTAGCTATTTCTAGAATCGTTGGTTTCTTGACGGTTGCTATTGGAATTCAGTATATTATTAGTGCGATTTTGAGTATTATCAGAGGAATTTAATTTTTAAAATTCCAATAAAAAAATCCCAAATTCCATTGACATAAAATTGGAATTTGGGATTTTTGTTTATACCTACAAGATTTTAAAAACCTTGCAGGATGTTTTATTCTCTTGGGAGAAAAATTTCTGCCATCATACAACGAGCGCTTCCGCCGCCGCAAGCTTCAATGGTATCTAAACTAGAATGAATGATTTCAACATGAGCTTCGAGTTGAGCTATTTGTTTTTTGGTTAAACTTTTATACGCCGATTCGCTCATGACTAAAAATCGTTTATCGTCTTTTCCTTTTACTTCAAGCATGTTTCCGGCGAAGTTATTGACTTGGTCTTCGGTAATTAAAATGATTTCTTTGTCATCGCCACGAAGACTGTCTAAAACCATTTTTCTTTCTTTTTTGTCATCGATACAATCGGCACAAATCACAGCAAATGTATCGCCAAGACACATCATTACGTTGGTATGGTAAATCAGTTTTCGTTCGCCGTTTACCGTTTGAAACGCTTCGAAAATTACTGGTGTAAATTCAAAATCTTCGCAAAATTCTATCATCAGTTCTTCGTCAGCTCTTGGAGAAAGTGCGCAATAGGCTTTTCCGTTTTCGCGGTCAAGCAGTAAACTTCCTGTTCCTTCAAGAAAAACATTATCTTCTTCTGCCAAAGTATAATCCATGATTTCATTGATTTCAAATCCATCATCTTCTAGAATATCAAGAATGTCTTCTCTTCTTTCGGCACGACGGTTTTCGGCAAACATTGGATATAAAACTACATCACCACTTTCGTGAAACGAAATCCAATTGTTTGGAAAAATACTGTCTGGCGTATTTGGTTCAAGTGTATCGTCAACTACGATTACATTCACTCCTACTTTTCTTAATTTAGAAACAAAAGCATCAAACTCAGCTTGTGCTTTTTGGTTTACTGTTTCTGGAGAAAGTCCGTCTAGAACTTTTTGATAATAATTGTTTACCGCCGTTTGTTCGTTCATTCTAAACGCTACCGGACGAATCATTAGAATTGAGTTTGTTGTTTGATTCATTTTCTCTTAATTTGATAGGATTTAGAAATTAATTTATAACCATTTTGCTTCTTCGCAATGGTTGTTTAGTATATGTGTTACTAGATAATTGGATTTATGTTTTTCAAAAAACACAAACCAAGTTGTTCGTGAATTAGAGTTGTAAAAAATGTAATTGCTTCCGAAATTTAGAATTGGAGTTGGTGTTTTTCTTGATGGAAAATTTTCAATATTTTGATTTATGAAATCATAAATATTTGAAACATAAATTTCTGCACTCTCTATAAAACCAAAATATTCTTTTTTGTATAATATTTTGATCAAATCGTCTAAATAATTCGATGCTTCAACAGAAATCAATACTTTCATTTTGACCAATATTGACGAATTTTTTCAACAGAGCGTTTTTTTGCTTCTTCCAAGGAAATTCCCTTTTTAAACTCTTCGTCAAAATTAAAAGTTGCATTTCGTTTAATTACCGAAAGTTCTTCAAGAATCTTCTTGTCTTCTAATTTTGAAATCCAATCAATAAGCTCTTTTTTTGAAATTGTCGTTTCCATAATTATCAATTTGATAATCAAATATAGTAATTATTTCCATTACTTCAGTAAATCAATCCCTAATCAACGGCAAAGTCGAACAGCGCAAAAGTCCTTCTTGTTTTGCTATTTCGGCATACGGAATTTCTTCAACTGTAAATCCATTTTCGCGAAGCCAATTGTTTAATCTTGTGAAATTTCTTTCAGAAACGACTACGTTTTCATCAATAGAAAACACATTGGAATTCATGTGATACATTTCGTCGCGCGTGATGTGAAACAAATTTTCTTTCCCAAATAGTTTTACCAAATAAACATAATCTGCTTCTTCACGGAAACCGCTTTTGTAAATTATTCCTTTATTTTTTCCAACCGGTTGAAAGCAACAATCCAGATGCAAAGCATTATCACGAGCTTCTAATTTTGATTTTACCAAATCGAATTCTTTCACAATTTTATGAGGAAACAACTCTTTAATATATTGAACACCTTGCATATTGGTTCGTGCCGTGATATAATCTTTATAATCGGAACCTTTATAAGTTCCAATGAAAATATAATCGTTCCAAAGCATTACATCGCCACCTTCAATATGAACATCATCTGGCGGACGAACCACTTTGGCTGGATTTATCTGGTCGATTACATATTGAATGGCGTCCAATTCTCGTTCTCTATCCGGCAAAATATTGGCTTTTATAAAAACATCGTCAATAACAAAACCAATATCACGTGTAAAAATTTGGTTGTAATTTTCAATCATTTCTGGTCGAAAAACCTTTACATCATATTTTTGAAACACTTTGTTAAACGCTTCCATTTCGTTTACCATATCCGCTTCGATTGGATACGTTCCGGCAAGAATGTGTTCCAAAGATTTTGGATCATAAGCTTCTTCGGCTGTTGGTGTTGGACCATTGTTTAAAGCTGAACCCAAAACCACAGCTCTTAATCTTGAAGTTTCGTTTTTTACATTTAATTGTAGCATAAAATTAGTTTTGTGCAAAAAAGCATTACTTTTTAACACGGATTTTGACAAATATAAAAAAGCTTCCCGATTAAGAGAAGCTTTGTTTATAAGTATTTTTAATATTTTATTGCACAACCAAAACAACATTACTAATCCTTTGGAAATAAAAAAGCTCTGTCAAATGACAGAGCTTTTCCAAGCAAATTGAGTCCCAAAACCTAACTTGAACTTAACCTATTTCTTTATTAATTTTTGAGATTGGATTTCTCCATTCTCTGAAACTACATTGATAATGTATATTCCGTTTGCAAATCTTGTAACATCAAACTGATGCTTATCTGTAACCTGAATAGAACTTTCTTGAACTATTTTACCATCAATGGTGGTAATTTGATACTGTTTGAAAGTGTTGTCTTTCATGATTATTTCGAATATTCCCGTTGAAGGATTAGGAACAATTTTAAATCCTGAACCTAGTCTAATCAAATTAATTTCTTCCTCTTTTGGTTCTGTTTTAGAAGTATTAGGATTTTGATATCTATAAACGTAATCATCAGAACATCCTTCAATATAAGCTGCAAACTGCGAACCTGAAACTGCTTCAAAACCTGGGTTTAACTCTACAAAATTTCCAGAATGATAAACTACTCCATCTTGAAAGTCATTATTTCCAACTTCTACAATGTTTGTTGCTCTAATCCAATCGGAACGCTCTTTTTGAGTTTCGCTATTAGCATCTAAATTACTAACATTATCTACTGGAGAAGTTAAAGTTAGAGTTGGTTTACAACAATCGACAAAAGTTACATCTGGTCCAACATTAGCTGAATAATCTGTTATGTCATATACAAAATTACCAGCAGGACAAACCACATTAAAAGTAGCATCAACTTGAAACTCATAATCTCCAAATGGATCAACTCCAAACTGACTTGGCAAAACAGTAAAACAAAATGTATTTGCTGTTAACTGAGTTGGAGAACTTATTGTGCCAATAATTTCATCATTTTGTAAAATGTGTAAAACCAAAGTACCTAATGTTGCATTAACTGGCGATTGATAAGTACCGCAAACACTCATTGGAGTTTCATCAGACAAATCAGGACATACAATATTTGTTGGTTCAAGACTTAAAGCACCCAATTGAGGAACGGCACAAGTCAATCCACAAATGTTGTCAATATAAACTGTTCCAAAATGTCTTGAAGGTTGACAATCACTGATTGTAAACTCTATTCTTCCTGGTTGGTTTAAAATACTTTCTACATTTAACCTAGCACAAATCCATCCTGTGTAAAGCATTCTTCTCTCTGAATTTATATAGATTATGTTAAAAAGGCAATTATCAGGATTTGCAATTATACATATTTCATCAACAATGTTATCATATTGGTCATAAACTCTAGCTCTAAAAAAAGGTTGTATCTCTTGACCATGCTCTGGTTTATTATCCATAATCAGTGAAAAATTAAAATCAATTGTTGACTGATTTATAGTTGTAAAATTTCTTGATAATGTGGTTAAATCTGACGAACCATATCCTCCAGTATTGTTTAACTTTATACATCTTGTACCACCATTGGTGTTTAAAGTAGGCACATTAACCCCAAAACTTGCCAAAACTGGATCGTTTACTTGATATCCTGAAGCAGTACTATTAATTAAATTAACTCTCGAACCAAAGTTATTGGTTGATGCAGTCATTACATTTGACGCAGTGAGTTCAGTAACAGTGGAACAAGATTGAAAAAAATCTTCTCCAGATGCTGGTTGTGCATAATTATCAGACCAAAAAGAATAACCTGCAACACCTGACTCAAAATCACCATTAACACAATCTTGTGCGATTGACTGAGGCATCACTTGAGCAGAATAATACTCTTTATAACTAGGGTTTTGTTTGAAAAACAATTTCCTTAATTCATGTCTTTTAGCATTTATCAATGCTATTTCAAATTCTTCTTCTGAAAATTCTTCTTCTTCTCTTAGGTGAGCTTTGACCTCTTCCGAAATTTCTTTTGAAAGTTTATAGTTTTTAAAATTACTATTTATAAATCGTTCAATTTCAATTTCTGTTTGCTGAGCTTTTAAAATTCTATTATTTTCATTTTCAATATACTCTTGGAGTTGAGCAAAAATTGAGTTAGAATTAAAGAAAATAATAATCAGCAATGCTGTTTTTACTATTTTCTTCATATTACTTTGTTTTTTCAATTAATGCATTTACTTGTTTTCTAAGCAATTCTAATTCTGAATTATACCTTTCAATAACTAGATTTTGTTCATTTATTTTCTTGTCCTGCTCAATAACATACAATGTCAATTCTTCAATTTTTTCCATATGTTTTGCTTGCATTTGAGCTACATCTAAACCATCTTCCATTAATTCTTTTGCTGATTTAATTCCTGGTAAATGTTTATTTGAGTTTATAAATTTTTCTACATCTTTTAATGGCATTAATTTATAATTATCGGCAAAAACATAATCAGCCCAATTAGCAGTACTTCTCAAAGCTACTTTAACTTTTTCAGTTAAAATACCACCTTCAACATAAAGTTTATAATTACCAGTATTTGTTGGATAAGTAGCAGAATCTCCTATATATATATTTCCATTTGTTGTACTATTTGCTGAATTGAACCATATATTACTATTATTCATATCAACGATACGATTATTATTTACAGTAGTAGCTTGATTTATCACTCCATTGTTAGCATATATACTTGTATCTGTTATTGTTGTATTTATTTGAAAAGGATTTGAAACTGTTCCATTCCCAGAAATTGTTGTATTTGTTCCATTTGCAAAATTTAAAGTTGGAATAGTCACGGAATTTCCATTAGAAATGGACAGTATATTTCCATTCAAGGTGAGTGATTGAGCATCTGTATCTGTGTAAGTAGGAAGTATTACTGAATTACCATTAGATATTGATAATGTATTACCAGCTAAAGTCAACGATTGCTGATCAGTGTTTGTATCAACATAAGTTGGGAGAACAACAGAATTACCATTTGAGATTGATAATGTATTTCCTGTTAATGTCAACGATTGTTGATCAGTATCTACAAATGTTGGCAACGTTATTGAACCTCCATTATTTGACAATGATATAGTATTTTCTGAAATAGAAATGGTTTGTAATTCATTAGTAGTACTTGCATCTAGTTCAGAAAAATCAAATTCAGGTAAATTAACTGGTGCACTTGACACACCGTTAACGGTTGTTATCAATTGATTAAATGGAGTAATGACATTTGAAATTGAATTTATTATTGGAGCAGAGGAAGATAATGAAGCTACGTTACTTGTCATTGTATTACCAGCAGAGGTAAGTTGATTTGATGATACTGTTGCTGTTGCCATTTTTTGCAATACAACATCTCCAAATTGATTAACACTCAAAAATTTATCTGAAGTTTGCGAAGCTGTTGGCTGGATATTACTCGTCAAATTTGTAAATCTTAACCCTGAAAACCCATTAGTTCCATGTGTAATTTCTAGTTTATTAGTTGGATTTGAATTTCCTATCCCAACTCTTCCTTCAACAAGCAAACCGTTTGTTGGAGCAATGAATCCATTAAAACTTGATGCCTTTGGTGTATAACTTTTTCCAATTACAACACCACCACTTACATCTAATCTGTTATTGGGTAATATATTATTTCCAAGCGCAATTCCAACATTACCGTTACTGCTCATTATCATCTTTTGATTACCTCGACCATCAGCAATAATAACCGTTTTTTCTAGATTATCTCCAGCCATTTTTTCAGTAGTTACACCAGTATTCAATTTCACATTACCCAAAAAAACATTGTAATTACCATTAAATAAATTAACCGCTGTTTCATTACCAATAAATATATTAGAGTTTCCCGTAACTAAATGTCTTGGTGTAACTTGCCCTATTGCAATATTATTATCACCTGTTGCTGTGGGTAATGCAGAATAACCTATTGCTGTATTACCATTTCCAATAAAATTGTTCCCTAATGTTCTATGCCCAATAGCAATATTTTTTGAACCCGTAGAATTATTCTCTAAAGCTCTCGTGCCATAAGCACTATTCAAATTCCCTGTCGTATTATTCTGCAATGCATTGTTACCAAATGCGCAATTAAAACCACCAGATGAATTCATTAAAGTCTCAAATCCAAATGCATTATTACTATGACTTGTATTATTAAAAAGAGCGCTCACACCGTATCCAGTACTGTAATTACCCGTATTATTTGTCCCAGAATTTAAGCCAAAAAATGTATTAATCGTTTGAGAATAGGAAGCTAAATTTGTTCCTAAAAAAATCAAAGCGGTAAGCAAATAGTAGTTTTTTATCTTCATAACTGTTCAATTTGAGGGTTATTATTCTATTTTAGCATGATAAATATCTTAATTAGAGTATTTTATAAACTAAAATGATTTTTTGAACAGTAAGCTAGAAGCAAATACCATCAAACAATTTAATCATTTTGAAGTTTAATTAAATTATTTGATTATTAGTTGTTGTTTTTTGACATCTCAAATATATTCTTAAAAGCATAAAAAAACCACAAAAAGCACAATTATTCGATTAAATACACATTTTTACATATAGTTAATTTATTTTTCTTACAAAAACAGAATAATCAATAAAAAAAGACTCGTTGTAAAAAACAACGAGTCTTCAATATAAATACCTACTTGAAATTATCTTAAATCAATTGATTTAAATTCTCTTAAAGGATAACCTGTATAAACTTGTCTTGGTCTTCCAATTGGTTCTTTGTTTATACGCATTTCTTTCCATTGCGCAATCCAACCTGGTAAACGACCAATAGCAAACATTACGGTAAACATATCCGTTGGAATTCCTAACGCACGGTAAATAATACCAGAATAGAAATCTACATTTGGATATAATTTTCTAGATACGAAGTAATCATCAACTAATGCAGCTTCTTCTAGTTGTTTTGCGATATTCAGGATTGGATCATTAACACCTAAAGTTGCCAAAACCTCATCAGCCGCTTTTTTGATAATTCTTGCTCTTGGATCAAAGTTTTTGTAAACGCGGTGACCAAATCCCATTAAACGGAATGGATCATCTTTGTCTTTAGCTTTTGCCATATATTTTGCAGCATCACCACCATCTTTTTGAATGGCTTCAAGCATTTCCAGAACCGCTTGGTTTGCACCACCATGCAATGGTCCCCAAAGTGCGGAAACTCCAGCAGAAATGGATGCAAATAACCCAGCATGAGAAGAACCTACAATTCTAACCGTTGATGTTGAACAGTTTTGTTCGTGGTCAGCATGAAGAATAAATAATTTGTCCAACGCATCAATTACAACAGGATTTGCTTTGTATGGTCCAGTTGGTAATTCAAACATTAAGTGCATGAAGTTTTCTACATATCTTTTTGTGTTATCATAATAATTCAAAGGATAACCCATCATTTTTCGGTAAGTCCAAGTAGCAATTACAAGGAATTTACCCATTGTTTTACAAACGGCTTCATACATTTCTTTTTCGTTTTCAACATTAACTACTTTTGGGTTAAAAGCAGTTAAAGCTGAAGTCAAAGAAGATAAAACGCCCATTGGATGTGCTGTTTTTGGAAAACCATCAATGATGTTTTTCATTTCTTCGTTTACTAAAGTGTATTTACGAATGTCGTTTTCAAATTGCTCTAATTGAGCTTTGGTTGGTAATTCTCCAAAAATAACTAGGTAAGCAGTTTCCAAAAATCCAGCTTTTTCAGCTAAATCTTCAATAGAATAACCTCTGTAGCGAAGAATTCCTTCTTCTCCATCAAGAAAAGTGATGTCACTTGTACATGAACCTGAGTTTTTATAACCTGGATCAAGTGTAATTGCACCAGTTAGTGCGCGTAATTTTTCAATGTCGATAGCAGGTTCATTTTCGCTTCCAACGATTACTGGAAATTCATATTTTTTGCCATCAAATTCTAATATAGCAGTTTTTGACATGATGTAAAACGGGAATTAAATCTTATTAAAATTAATAATTTAACAAAAATAGGTAATTCAGAACGAAATAAAAAAGATTTAAGACAACGTTTTCGTTAATTATTTGATAAAATTTGCAAAAATAATATACAAGCAAAAAGACACAATTGCTTGTGTCTTTTTCCAATTTTACTTAACCACTTATTTTTTAATTAACTTTTCAACTTTAACTCCAGCTTCGGAAATTACTTTGATAAAATACATTCCTTTGGCTCTTTGGGATAAGTCTAAAACAGTATTTGTATCGTTGGACAGGCTTGTCTGCAATAATCTTCCTTGAACATCAAATAATTGTATTGATTTAATATTAAAATCTCCACTAATATTGACTAATGAGTTTGTTGGGTTTGGATACATCTTAATACTGTTGTCTTTTTCAAAATCTGGATTGCTCAACGCTTGGAAAGCGGTCTCAGCTTCGTTTGTAATGATTGGGTAATTATAATCAAAATAAATATCAGCTTTGCTCATTACTAAATCGCCTTCGGATAAAGCAGCGTTAGATTTCATTACTAAAAGTACATTTCCGTGTCCGCCAGTGTCAAGAAATATTCCGTTGAAGAAAAACTCTACTTTGTTTCCTATTACTCGAGCATTTACATTATGAGAACTTGATAATACTTTTAAGCTTGATACATCATATTCATCTGGATTAATATCCATGGCAACAACTACATTTTCTGCATAGAAGTTTCCTGTGTTTTCAAAACGGATAAGATAATGTAATTCTTCACCAATTAAAGTTGGAGAAACGGTTTCGCCTTCAATACATGTAATATCATTTGGATCATAAGCACCAACTACGGTCTGGTTGAAAATAAAGGTGTTATCTATAACATTTTCATCATTTGCCTGAGGCGAAATTACCGAAGTAAACGTTAGCACATCACCAATGTTTACTGGATTTGTTGGATTTGTTGGCGCATTGATTAACATTGTTACTTCAATGCTTCTTTCTTCAAAAGGCATTAGGTTTGTATAACTCCAATTCATTCCGCCTGGACCTTGAGTTTCTGGTGTAACGGTTGCCGATACAAAAGTCATTAATTGCTGATTATAGAAGAAATTCACTCCATATTGTTGTGATAAAACTTGGTTCCCTTTGTTTCTGTAAACTATTTTGTATGTTGCTTGAAATCCTGGTCTTGCAGGAAAAACAGGAGCAATAACTACTTCCAAATCTGGGTGAACTCCATTTGGCGTTATGCAAAAATTAACTACTTCTTCGCTTTCATCAACCAATGGAAAAGTAACGGTTGATTGAGTTGGAGTTACATTAAAGAATGATGGATTTTCTATTTCAGTTGAAAGCGTAAAGTTTCCAGTTTGAGTAAAAAATTGATATTGACCACTTTGATTGGTAAATGATGCACCTTCTTCTGTTCCATCATTAATAACCACTTTTGTAAATCGGGTAATATCAGTAGCATCGCATCCATCGTTACCAAAATCATAAGTAACTGTTCCGGAAATTGTATTGTTTCCATCGGAATTGAATGAGCAATAAGAGTTAATCATCACATCAGCTGTATTTGGAAATGCACTAATTTGGTTGCGATATGAACTAATATTGAATTCATCGGCACAAAGCAAGTTTAAACCCGTTGTATTAGTTGGAGTATTTCCAACCCATTCTCCAAGTTGGATGTAAATGCTTCCAACAACACCATTTTTTACATTCAATTGAGTAAGATTTGGGTTTTCACTACAAAAAAAGAATTCTATGTTGTGTTTAATGTTACTTAAATCAATATAAGTCAGTTCGGTTGCGCTAACATCAAGCATTACAATATTGTGTAAATCAACAAAGTTTACAGTCGTTAACGGATTATTATCAATAAAAAGATTGACTAAAAAGTATAATCCTGTTGTATCAAAACTTGTGATATTATTTGTTCTACCATTAAAATGAGTTAAAAATGTAAAGCTATTAATTCCAGTAAAATCAGCAATATTTGAATTATTTACTGTTAAAGTACGAACTGCTCGCGCTTCGCTAATTTGAATTTCTCCATCATTATTGACATCGATTTTCATGTTTTGGAAAGTTGCATTTTGAGCAATGCTATTGTTTACATCGGCTTCTAAAAGTTTGGCTTTAAAATTAGCATCAGGAATGACAACAATATCTTCATCGCCAGCTTCAACACGAATTACAAAACTTGAAATTGTTGCTTCACAACCGGTTACTCCATCAGACGTGTTGGTTGCAGCAATGTAAATGGTTTGTGGATTGGAAATGTTGGTATAATTTGAAATGCCTAAAATTGGGTTTGTCTGATTTATAGCATCGGCTTCTGAAGTATAAAAATTAGCTGATAAAGTTCCGCTTTCGTTTGGAATTGATACAAAATCAGATTGCACTACGTCTTCCAAAAAGTTAAACGAAGCCGTTCCAGTAAAATTACTTCCTTGATAAACCACTAAATCAGGAATTGGATAAATAACAGGTTTCTTTTTTACACTTAATAATACAGTAGAAAATCCAATTTGACTGTTTGTAGTGTTTTGCACTCTTGCATAAACCGCCCAATTCATTCCGCCGGCAACATAGTTGTTTGTATTAGCAATTGGGTTAGTATTGTTACTCGCATTTTGTTGCGTTGTATGAAAACTAACACTGTGTTCCGCAGGATTTAACGCTCCAAGAATAGTTGGAATACTGTTTTCTAAATTATAGACTACCATTCCATCCGAACTATCGTCACATATATTTTGGGTTACTTGTGACGGAACGTTTAAATCGCCATTTGTAGGATAAAGATAGAAACTTGTTAGAGTAAAACAACCAGTTGCATTATCGGTTGCACTTGCATGAATAAGATGTTGAAAAACTTGTGTAGTATATGAACTTGGATTAATAATAGCATTTGTACCATTTTGAGCATCTTGTAAACTTGGATAAAAATCTACAACAAGATTAGGATTTCCATTAGTAATTATAGGAATGTTGGTTGTCAAATTAAAATTTCCCGACGAACTATATAAATCAACAGGTTGACCAATCACTGGATTAGGATTAACGACTATTGTACTAGTATCATTAACAGCTGAAATACATTGAGGATTTCCTGCTGTAGAAACTTCAAGAAGTGTAACCGAGCTAATTCCTAAATTTCCAATCATTACTGCCGCGTTTCCATTTGGTCCGCTTACAACAGTTTGCATTGCACCACCATTAACAGAATAGGCAAATGTATAACCCGCAGCACTTCCATAACCTTGAAAAACTACTACACCATCACTTCCTTCACAAACTGTTTGGTCTGGTGTTACAATTTCTGCGGATAATGTTATCACATTTAAACTAAAACTCGCCAAACTATAATTAGATGTGTCGGCATTTTCTTCTACTCTAACATAGATTTGTTGCTGATTTGAGGAAAAATTTGAATAAGCTGTTTCATTCGTAATTGGGTTTGATCCAAGTTCGGCATCAGTAATGGTTACATGATACGTTAAAGTGTACAAACTTGGATTAAGCGAACCCAAAACAGTTGGTGTATTAACTGACAGGTCAAATACTTCAGAACCATCATTGTTGTCGTCGCAAAGTTGTAAGTCAACTGGTTGTTGAATAGCTGGCTGTTGTGCAAATGCAACTCCAGAAAATAAAATCAATAAGTATAAAATTCTTTTCATAACTATATAATGTATTCGTTTTTTGATTTTTTTATAAAATTAGTATAACTCAATCGTTCAGTTAATAGCAAATGAGTAAATGGTTGTTTATATTTAGAATTTGCATTTTCTATTCTTCTTTTTAACTCAACTAGTTCTCTTCCGAACTCAATTAGTTCTCTTTTTATCTAAACCCGTTCTCTTCCGAACTAAACTAGTTTCCTTTTTATCTAAACCAGTTCTCTTCTGAGCTAAACTAGTTTCCTTTTTATCTAAACTAGTTCTCTTCTGAACTAAACTAGTTTCCTTTTTTACTAAACTAGTTCTCTTCTGAACTCAATTAGTTTCCTTTTTTACTAAACTAGTTCTCTTCTGAGCTAAACTAGTTTCCTTTTTTACTAAACTAGTTCTCTTCTGAACTCAATTAGTTTCCTTTTTTACTAAACTAGTTCTCTTCTGAGCTAAACTAGTTTCCTTTTTATCTAAGCTAGTTCTCTTCTGAGCTAAACTAGTTTCCTTTTTATCTAAACTAGTTCTCTTCCGAAGAGAACCAATTATCTACATTGTTTTTAAAATTTCTTGTAATCGGTCTTTTTTTCGTTGTGAAATAGGTAGATTACTATTGTCTGCCATGATTACATATCCGCCATCTTTTTTAATATAAGATTTTAGATAAGCAATGTTTATCAAATGACTTTGATGAATGCGTTCAAATCCGTGTTCAGTTAATAATTCTTCATATTCTTTCAAGGTTTTTGAAATCAAAATCGGTTTATTGTTTTTGATAAAAAACTTGGTATAATTGTCTTCGCTTTCACATCGGATGATATCGCTAACGTCAAAAAGATGAATTCCATCGGCATTAGAAAGTGCAATTCGTTTAAAATTATCTACTTTTTTACGAATATTTTCCAGCAATAAATCAATATGAGCAACGCTATCGTTTTTGTCAATAATATTTTTGAGTTTCATGATTACTTTCTGCAATTCTTCGGGATCGACTGGTTTTAGTAGAAAATCCAACGCACTAAATCGAAATGCTTTAATAGCATATTGTTCATGCGCCGTGATAAAAACAATTTGCGACGAAAGTTTTACGCCTTTTTTTTGAACTTCTTCCAATAAATCAAATCCGGTTCCGTCGCCAAGATGAATATCAAGAAAAACCACTTGCGGTTGTTGTTCTTTTAGCAAATGAGTTCCGGTTTCAACGCTATCGGCTTCGCCTATGATTTTAATTTCGGGCGCATAACGTTCAAACAGACTTTTCATTCCGTTTCTTAAATTAGCGTCGTCATCTATTAGTATTGCTGTAATCATATTGGTTTGTTTCGGGTTTCGGGTTTCGGGTTTCGAGTTCAAAGTTGCGAGTTTTAAATAATTATATTTTTTTAACTTTCAACTTTCAACTCGCAACTATTGAATATACTGTATTGGCAAATTCAAAACTACTTTTGTTCCTTGAACCTCGTTATTATTTTTTATTTCTTCGATGCTAAAATTAGTTTTTTGTTTTGTTGTGGCTTCAATCATTTCCAGACGTTTTTTGGTAATGTCCAATGCCATCGATTTATGAGCCAAAACTGTATTTTCTTTAGCTAATTTCGATTGTTCAAAGCCAATTCCGTTGTCTTCAACGGTGCAAACTAAGTTTTCTTTTTCAATTTCAAAACGAATAGCAATCGTTCCCATTTCTTTTTTTGGAATTACTCCATGAATGATGGCGTTTTCTATGAAAGGTTGCAATAATAACGGAGGTAAAGCCATATCGTCTTCTATCGAATTGCTTTTATGAATAGAAAACGAAAATTTATTGTTGAACCGCAGTTGTTCTAGTTCCAAATAGTTTTGCAAACTCTCGATTTCTTTGTCAATTGGAATTAAACTTTCTTTAGAATATTCTAAGGTTAATCGCATTAGTTTAGAAAATTTAGACAAATACTTTATTGCCGAATCGGTTCCGTTTTGCACAATAAAACTCGAAATCGAACCCAAACAGTTGAATACAAAATGCGGGTTCATTTGAAGATGCAACGCTTTTTGTTCGTATTCGGCTAATTCTTTTTGCAACGTTAAATTTTTCTTCAACTGAATTCGGTTATAAATTAAAAATCCTATTCCAAAAAGTAATAATCCAAACAATGCGGCAAAAAACAATTGCATTTTACTCTGTTTTGATTGTTCTTGAAGCAATAATTCTTTTTTCTCAATTTCTTTCTGCTGAATGGCTTCGCGTTTTTCAAAATCAAAAGTTAGTTCTTCTTCAACGCTTTTTCTGATGTTTTTTTCATTGGTCAAACTGTCTTTGGCTTGACTGTATAATTTGAAATGACGCAATGCTTCCGATGGATTATTTTGCTTAGCAAAAACATCGCTCAACAGTTTTTCTGAAAGAACAATTTGTTCCCAAACTTTTAATTCTTGCGCTAATTTCAGCGAATTGTCAGCATTTTTCTTTGCTTCTTCCAAATTGTTTTGTTCCAAATTCAACTGACTTAAATAAAGATAACTATCAGCAATTCCAAATTTATCATCAATCGATTTAAACGTTTCAATGGCTGAATTCCAACTTTCGATGGCTTTCGATGTTTCGCCATTGGCTTTGTAATACAAACCAATATTGTTAAACCATTCGCCCAAAGCTCTTGGGTTTTGGTTTTGGTCAAATTCTTTTTTGGCTTTGCTATAATATTGATAAGCTTGTGTCAAATCCTTTTGGTGCAAATAGCTGTTCCCAACATTTGTATAAGTAATTCCTAAATTGGTATCTTTTCTTTTCTCCTGAATTTTTTGAGCTTTGACAAAATAATTCAACGCTTTAAAATAAGACGATTGCGATTGATAAACGACACCTATATTATTGTAGAGTTTGGCACATTTTTCTTCATCCTTGATTTCTTCGTAGATTTTGACCGATTTTAGATAATATTGCAACGCTTTTCCATAATTACTTTGCTCCGAAAATACGATACCAATGCTTCCTAATGCTTTGGCTAAACCTTGTTTGTTTTCTAGTTTTTCTTTCTGCGAAATGGTTTCAAAAAGATGTTGTGCTTCTGCAAAAAAGGTCAATGCTTTTGCATAATCTCCCGAAATGATGTTTACGTTTCCTAAATTGAGTAACGCATTTCCTTCGGCAGTAGTAAAATTTATTTTTTGGGAAAGTGTCAACGCTTCGTTAGCATATTGAAGCATTAATTTTGGATTGCTAGATTTATACGTATCGGCAATAGTGTTGAGGAGTTTTGCTTTATCGATATCGTTTTGTGTTCGTTGTAAAACCGAAATCAAGCTATCCGCTTTTGTAGATTGACACCAAGATGTCATCACCAAAAAGCTAAAGCAAACCGTAAAAAAGTATTTTGTTCTCATTAAAAAAATCGCTACTGTCAAACAAATGTAAGATTTACTTTTTGTCAATAATCGATAAATGAGAATTTGAGCGTTTTTAATTAGAATTCGAAAGCTATTGTATGATACGGCTTAATTTATCAATATATCTTTTTACAACTGAAAATTGATACAATCCAGCAGCACCAAGAATAAAAATTGCTGGTCTTGCTGGATACATATATCGGGGTTCCATATACATCATACCGTGAAAAATTATCAAAGCCAACAGAATAGACCATAAAGGCCAAAACTTTATTAAATTTTTTGTCTTAAATAAAAACATAAATAATCCAACAATAATCAATATGTTAATAAAATTGACTGCAAAAAGAAATAACCAATAAAAAAATGGTCCGCTAAAAGGTCCAAGGTTAAATTTTTGAGGTGTGATACTGTTCACAATATAAACTTGCCCAAAAAAACTTTTTACAAAAAATTGTCTGATTGTAATAAAAGGATTTTGAATTACATCATTAATTAAATACTCTTTATAAACTTCAGTTGTAGACTTACCAGTATTTTGTATATTTTTTTCTAAATCTTCGGCTTTGGCTTTCCAATTTATGTAATCCTTACTATCAGACCTTTTACTATCATCCCAAAATCTAAAATCCAAAGGTTCTTCTCTAAACTGGTATCTACCTTGATGTGCAACATAATAAAACAACCATTCTTGATTATTTACTTTTTTACCACTATTAAAAAGCTTGGTTAATTGCAATGTTGAAAAACAAACAACACCACAAAGAGTAATTGTTAAAAACAATTTTCTTCCAAATTGACTGTAAAAATCTCGCCTTTTTAAATAAGAATATAGTAACACCAAAAAACCTAAAACCAAAATCAACAATGTATTTGGCCTACACATTATTAATAACCACAAACCAAAGCCAAACAAAATCCAATTGGAAATTTTAATAGAATTAGAATAAATTTTAGACCAAGAATAAACAATTATTGCAGATGCAAAAAAAGCTGGAACTTCAGCTGTTATTCCAAACACATAATAAAAGTGTATTGGAAACAAGAAGAAAAGAAAAAAAGCTATCAATCCAATTTTTTTATCAAAAAAATTAAGAACCGATCGATAAATCAACATTAAACTTATAGTAATCAAAATAAAATTAACAGCAACACCTCTATACCACAAATCATTATTTGATGGATTATCAGAAG
>Ga0209278_1001082_pt1 | contig 17391 bp, 10 predicted proteins | sample JI81BgreenDNA_FD_187504 | JGI IMG/M metagenome (GOLD analysis project Ga0209278, IMG submission 187504) | Wastewater effluent complex algal communities from Wisconsin, to seasonally profile nutrient transformation and Carbon sequestration -... | ecosystem: Engineered > WWTP > Effluent > Algae... | reverse complement strand
CGGCGTTGCAGCTGCCGACGAAGCCGAGGTTGCTGGCATTGCGGTGGTAATGCAGCCCGGGGATGGACGGCAGCACCGTGCCGGTCTCGTCGGGCGAGGCGTCATCGATGACGATCACTTCGACATCCGAGGGCAGCTGCGTCTGCGCAAGGCTGCGCAGGCAGGCCAAGGTGTAATCGAGCTTTCCATGCACCGGGATGACGATGCTGGCGCGCACGGAAGCGGGCAGGGCGAACGCAAGCGGTGCGGTGGTCGGATTGTCGGTGTGCGCGGCGGGTGCGCCGGCCGTCACGGAGAATCGGCGCCGGACGGCGGCCCAGGTCGCGGCGACGCCGCGGCTACGCAGGCTGCGCAGCCCGCGCAGGACGAGATCCGCGCCGCGCCGCGCGCGGTACTGGAGTGCCGCCACGCCGTCGCCGAAGCGCTCCCGCAGGCGCAGCGGCCATCGGACCATCGGGTGGGCGAGGATCCTCTGCGCCCGGGCCAACTGGTCCTGGGCCGCGTCACGCTGGCTCAAGGCGACGTCGCGTTGGCGGATGAGGTCCGCCGTGTCGCGTTCGTAGTACCGGTAGGCCTCGTCGCGTTGGCCGGCGAGTTCGGCGGCCGCTTCGCGCATCGCCGCGATCTCCCGCTCGATCGCCTGCTGCTCCGCCTTCAACAATCGCAGTGCGGTCCGATGGTGTTCCACGTCCGAGGCGAGCACGGCGATGTGCGCAGCGACCTGCTCGCGTTCTCTGGTGAGGTCGCGCATGAGTTCCTCGGCGCGGCTCATCGCGGCGTCGCGCTGGTGGGTCAGGTCGCCGGTATCCCGGTCGTGGGCCCGATAGGCGTCGTCGCGTTCCTGCGTCAAGGCCTCCACGGAGGCCAGAAGCATGCCTTGCGCGTGTTGCAGGACGACGACGCAGGCGTCGCCGACCAGCCGCGAGTGTCCGCAACCGGCCGGCTGCACGGCCGCCCACGCGCGTCGTGCGTCGTCCATGCCGCGGTTGGTGGGCGCTGGGCGTGGCAGACGCTCCGGGGCTGCCGCCGCCGTGTCCAGCGCGACGGCGAATGCCGGTGCGGTGGGCGCGACCGTGGTCACCGTCGAATCTGGGAGGCCGGCCCGCTCCGCATAGGCGCCGCAGGCCGCAGCGAGGACCGGGAGTCCCAGGGCCTGCATCTCCGAGAGCACGTAGCCATAGGTCTCGGGCAGCAGCGAGGGCAGCAGGGCGAGGTCGGGATCAAACGATGCGACCAGCCCCGGGAGGTCATCCCGGCGGTAGTCGCCCATCGCTTGGCCGCCCATGGATTGCGCGTAGTGCTCCGCCCGCGCGCCGCCGCCGGCAAAGCACCACTGGAGGCCGGCTGGGCTCTGTGGCAGCAGGGCATCGAGCAGCCATTCACCCTTGCCGCCCTTCAGCCGGCCGGGAACGAGGACGCGCAAGGGGCCCGGCCGGCGCCGCGGGGCACGGGCGGGCATCGCCAGCGGCGGCAAGCCATGCGGAATGATCGTCGCGGCCGGCAGCGTCGGCGCGACGCCTGCCAACCGCGACGCCGCGAACCGCGACGGCGCGATGATGCGGGCCCCGGCGTCGCGCAGCGCCTCGACGGCCGTCGCCGCCCGCGCCTGCCACACCGCCGGGTGGCGTTCGTGGAAGCGGAACCCGGATTGCCGGGCCGCTTCGGCCAATCGCGCCGCCTCCCAGCGGGGCAGGGGTTCGAGGTCGTCCAGCACCGGCCAGAAGGGGAACAGGTCGTGCACAACGAAGGCCGTCGGCAGGCCGGTGCGCAGCACATCGAGCGTGGTGCCGATCAGCGAGGAAACGCGCAGGGCGGACACGCCGAAACTGGCGATGCTCTCGGCGAGCGCGGCACGTACGGCGGGGTGCGTGTCGCCGGTGTCGCCGATCGCGGGCGTGCAGGGCCAGCAGCGGATCGGGCAGGTGTCGAGGCCGAGGTGCAGCGCGAGACGCTGGCCGTAACCGCGGCGCTCGTCGCCGCTGCTGACCAGCGCCAGGTGGTCAGCGTGCGGATCGTCGCGCATCTGGTCGGCGACGAAGCGCGCGACACCGCCGCCCCAGTCGTGGAGCACGTGGAGGACCACCGGGCGGCCGTCGCGGCCTGCGGCCGTCGGTGCCGGACGCCGCAGCGCGAGGCGGCTCGGCCGCCACTCGGGGTCGATCCGGAACGGGGCGCCGTCGCGGTGTTCGGCCTCGGCCTCGCCCAGCGCGACGGCGAGGTGGGGCAGGCGGGCGCCGTGGATCGCGGGCGTGGTGCCGGGGCTGGCACGCAGCGCGCGCTCGGCCGCCTCGCGCCGCCACAGCGCGCAACGCACATCCGGCGCCGCGGCAAGCGCCACGTGCGGGGCCCAGGTCCAGGCTTCGAGCACGGCGTCGTCGTGGTCGTCGAGGGCCCATGCGGTCGCGATGTCGCGCACGCCCACGGGACTCACGGCATCGAGGTCGGTCGATTCGGCCAAGGCCCCGGCCATCTGCGCGAGCGTGAAGGCGTCCGGCATCACGCCGGGCGCCACCAGCAGCAGGAGGGGGGCGTCGCTCGCGGCCAGCGCCGAGCGCAGGCGCCCGTCCCAGCCCTGCCCCGGATCGCCCTCGATCGTCCCGATCAGGTCATGTCGTGCCGTCGGCGACGTCGCGGTGTTCAAGCAGGGGTCAAGGGGGGCTGCGCTAGACTGCGGAGCCCGGATTATCGCTTGGTTGACGCTTGGTTTCGCGCCCATCCCCCACTGCCACCGCCCGCTTCAAGCCGCTGCTGCGCTACGGGCTGTGGGGCGCGCTGTTCCTGCTGGCCCTCGGCCTCGGCTTCGGCATCCCGGTCGCCGTGGTGCTCGACCGCGAAGTGCGGGCCGAATTCGAAGCCCTGACCTGGCAGATCCCGACGCGCGTCTTCGCTCGCCCGCTGGCCCTCGTCGAAGGCGAGCCGATGAGCGTGGCGGCGCTGCAGCAGGAGCTGGAGGCGGCCGCCTTCAGTGAGGGCGACGGACGGACGCCCGGCACCTTCAGCCGCGAGGGCGGCGTGTTCCGCATCGCCACGCGCGGTTTCCGCGATGTCGATGGCCCGGTCGACCCGGCGCGCGCCGAGGTGCGTCTCGCCAATGGCCGCGTCGCCGGCCTGCGTCGCAACGACGGCGGCGGCCCGGGCTTCATGCTCGATCCGGCGCGCATCGCCACGCTGTACGGCGCGAAGCAGGAAGAGCGCGAGCTGATCCGCCTCGATGATGCGCCGCCGCTGCTGGTGGCGGGCCTGCAGGCCGTCGAGGACCGCAACTTCAAGCACCACATCGGCATCGACCCTTGGGGCGTGCTGCGCGCGATGTTCGTCAACCTCAAGGAAGGCGAACTCGAGCAGGGCGGCAGCACGCTGACCCAGCAGCTCGTCCGCAGCCTGTTCCTGAGCAATGCCAAGACCGCGACCCGCAAGGCCAAGGAAGCGGCCTATGCGCTGATCATCGAGGCGCGCTTCGACAAGCGCCGCATCCTCGAGACCTACCTCAACCAGGTCTACCTCGGGCAGCAGGGCGGCCAGAGCATCCACGGCGTCGGCGCCGCCTCGCGCTTCTGGTTCGGCCGCGACGTGGGCGACCTGAAGGCGCAGGAGATCGCGCTGCTGGTGGCCATGGTGCAGGGGCCGTCGTACCACGATCCGCGCCGCTACCCGGAGCGCGCGAAGGCGCGTCGGGACCTCGTGCTCGGCGTCTTCCATGACACCGGCCTGCTCACCGAAGCCCAACGCGACGCCGCGCGTCGCCAGCCGCTGGGCGTGCTTGCGCGCCCCGGTCTCGCGCGCAACCGCTATCCCGGCTTCCTCGACCTCGTGCGCCGCCAGCTCGCGAGCGATTACGACGCGGATGCGCTCACCGGCGCCGGGCTCACCGTGCACACCACCCTCGCGCCGTCGGCGCAGCGCGATGCGGAGGCCTCCGTGGCGCGCTCGCTCGGCGCCCTCGACAAGGCCGACCGCCCGGCGCTGCAGGCGGCCCTCGTGCTCACCGACGCGCAGACCGGCGACGTGCGCGCGATCGTCGGCGACCGCAATGCCAACCAGCCGGCGTTCAACCGCGCCCTCGACGCGCGGCGCCCCGTCGGTTCGCTGCTCAAGCCCATGGTCTACCTGCTGGCCCTCGCCCAGCCGGGCCGCTGGTCGCTGGCCTCGCCGATCGACGATGGCCCGGTGTCGATGCGCCTGCCGAACGGGCAGGAGTGGGCGCCGAAGAACTCCGACGGCCGCAGCCATGGCGTGTTGCCGCTCGAAGACGCGCTGATTTACAGCTACAACCAGGCCACGGTGCGGCTGGGCATGGACGTCGGCCCGGAGCGGCTCGTCGCGCTGTTGAAGGCGCTGGCGGAAATCGATGCCGAGCCGAACCCCTCGCTGATCCTCGGCAGCGTCGATCTCTCGCCGTATGCCATGGCGCAGGCCTACCAGTTCCTCGCCTCCGGCGGTCGCATCCAGCCGCTGCGCGCGGTGCGCGGCGTGCTCTCGCCGGAAGGCGAACCGGTGGCCCGCTACGACGGCCGCAAGGACGAGGCGCAGGAGGGCGATGCCGTGGCCGCGCGCCTTGTCACGCTCGTGCTGCAGGACGCCGCTCGCCGCGGCACCGCCCGCGCGCTGGCCAGTGGTGAAACCGCGGGCCTCGCCGCCGCCGGCAAGACCGGCACCAGCAACGACGGCCGCGATTCGTGGTTCGCGGGCTACACCGGCAGCCACCTGGCCGTGGTGTGGGTGGGCAACGACCGCAACGAGGCCACGGGCCTGTACGGCGCCACGGGCGCGATGCGGGTCTGGCAGGGCCTGTTCTCGACCCTGCCCAGCGCGCCGCTGCAGCCGGGCGAGCAGGGCATCGAATGGGCTTACGTCGCGCAGGGGCAATTCGCCACGACGGAATCCGAATGCACTGGTGCCCGCCGCTATCCTTTTGTCGCAGGCTTCCTGCCTGCCGAGCACTTGAGCTGCGTCGAACGCGGCCTGCTCGATTTCTTCGGTTTTGGAGCGGACGGCGAGTGAAGGACAGGATGAACCCGATGCATGCCGCGGCGCTTCGCGGCCTGGCGATCTTGGGCGGCACGCTGCTGCTGGCCAGTTGCGCCACGCCGCCGCCGGCGCCCGTGGTCCCCGCTGGCCCGCCGCCGCTCACCGACGCGCAGATCGTCGAGGCCACCCGCGCCGCCGGTCGCGATGGCGTCGAGCTGGTCGTTCTGCCGCTGGTCGATCCGCACGTCGAGGACCTGCGCGAGCGCGCCGAGAAGGCGCAGGCGGCGAACCGCCCGCAGCGCGCCGACCGCGAATTGCTGAAGGCCCTCGAGATCACGCCCGATGACCCCGATCTCCTGCAGTGGCGCGCGGAACTCGCCGTGCTGCGCAAGGCCCGCGACGAGGCCGAGGCGCTGGCCAAGCAGAGCATCGCGCTGGGCCCGAAATCCGGCCCGCTGTGCCGCCGAAACTGGACGCTGGTGAAGCTGCTGCGCGACTCGCGCGGCGAAGTGGAGAACGCCGCCTCCGCCGCGGCGATGCTCGAACGCTGCACCATCGCGCCGCCGGTGCGGATGTGACGGCCGAGGCCGCCACGTCCGGCGGCCGCGGGGTGCTGCCGATGCTGACCGCCCGCGCGCTCGACGAGGGTGGCGCGCTCGCGAACGCGATTCCCGGCTACGCGCCGCGTCCGGCGCAGCAGCGGCTGGGCGTGGCCATCGCCGAGACCATGGCCGATCGCGGCGCGCTGGTGGCCGAAGCCGGCACCGGCACCGGCAAGACCTACGCCTACCTCGTGCCCGCGCTGCTGTCCGGCCAGCGCGTGATCGTCTCGACCGGCACCAAGGCGCTGCAGGACCAGCTCTACCACCGTGATCTGCCAAAAGTGCGCGAAGCGCTCGGCCTTGGCCTGCGCACCGCGCTGCTGAAGGGTCGCAGCAACTACCTCTGCCTGCAGCGCATCGAGCTCGCCAAGGGCGCGCCGGTGTTCAGCGGCCGCGAGCAGATCGCGCAGTTCGAGCGCATCGTGCAGTGGAGCAAGCGCACGCGGCGCGGCGACCTCGCCGAGATCGAGGACCTGCCGGAAGACTCGCCGCTGCGCGGCCTCGTCACCTCCACGGTCGAGAACTGCCTCGGCAGCGAGTGCCCGTTCTGGCAGGACTGCTTCGTGGTCAAGGCGCGCGCTGAGGCGCAGGCCGCCGACCTCGTCGTCATCAACCACCACCTGCTGCTGGCCGACCTCGCCATCAAGGAAGAGGGCTTCGGCGAGATCCTGCCGGGCGCCTCGGCCTTCGTGCTCGACGAAGCGCACCAGTTGCCCGACCTCGCCTCGCAGTTCTTCGGTGAATCGGTGTCGGCCCGCATGCTGATCGACCTCACCCGCGACGCCATCGGCGCCTGCGGAAAGGTCGCGGGCAGTCTCGCGGCCGTCTCGCCCGCGGTGCGCGAACTGGAGGCGGCGATCCGCCTGCTGCGCGCGCAGTGCGAAGGCCTGCCGCAGCGCGGCACGCTCGCCTTGCTGCTCGATCACCACGCGGACATGCCCGCCCTGGTGCGCACGCTCGATGCGGCGATGGCCGGGCTGGTGGCGGCCGTCACCCCGATGAAGGAAGCCGCGCCCGAGTTCGCCGCCGTGCTCACGCGCTTGGAACTGTTCCAGACGCGGTTGCGCACCTGGGCCCAAGGCGCGCCAGGCCTGCTCGATGCCGACGAGGACAGCGAAACGGCGAACGCACACGCCGACGCTTCCGATGGCGCGGAGGACGAGGAGCGCGCCGACACCGCCTCGCACGGCGAGGTGCGCTGGTTCGAACTCACGCAGCGCGGCTTCGCCTTCTCGATCACGCCACTCGATGTTGCTGGCCCGCTGCGCCGCTACCGCGAGCAGAGCAAGGCGGCGTGGATCTTCACCTCGGCCACGCTGGCGGTCGGCGGTGATCTCAAGCACATCGCGTGGAAGCTCGGCCTGCACGAGCCCCGCACCCTGCTGGAACAGAGCCCGTTCGACTGGAAGACGCAGTCGTTGGCCTACTTCCCTCCCGGCTTGCCCGAGCCCTCCGCGCGCGATTACACCGAGCGCGTGGTCGCGGCGGTCCGGCCCGTGCTCGAGGCCTCGAAGGGCCGCGCCTTCCTGTTGTTCACCTCGCACCGCGCGCTGCGCGAAGCCGCGGCCCTCTTGGCCGGTGGGCCGTGGCCGCTGTTCGTGCAGGGCACGGCGCCGCGTCTGCAGCTGATCGAGCAGTTCCGCGCCAGCGGCAACGGCGTGTTGCTGGGGGCGGCGAGTTTCTGGGAAGGCGTGGACGTCGCCGGCGATGCGCTCTCCGTCGTCGTCATCGACAAGCTGCCCTTCGCCGCGCCGGACGATCCGGTGCTCGAAGCGCGGCTCGAAGCGGTGCGCCGCCGCGGCGGCAACCCCTTCATCGCCGAGCAGGTGCCCACCGCCGCCATCGCGCTGAAGCAGGGCGTCGGCCGCCTGATCCGTCGCCACGACGACCGCGGCGTGCTGGTGCTCTGCGACCCGCGCCTCGTGAGCAAGCCCTACGGCCGCGTGTTCATGGCCAGCCTGCCGCCCCTCACGCGCACCAAGGCCATCGCCGATGTGCAGGCCTTCTTCGATCCGTCCTACGCCTCGGAGCCTGCCGATGTCCGCTGATCCCACCTCGCGGCCGGGCCGTGTGACCGGCCTCGGCGGCGTGTTCTTCAAGGCCCGCGACCCGAAGGCGCTGGCCGCGTGGTACGCCGCGCACCTCGGTTTCCCCATCGAAGACTGGGGCGGCGCGATCTTCCGCAACGCCGATGATCCGAATCCCGAGGCGTACACCAACTGGTCGCCGTTCGCCGCCGACACGGCGTACTTCGAGCCGTCGCCGCACGGCTTCATGTTCAATCTGCGGGTCGATGATGTCGACGCGCTGGTCGCGCGGCTGCGCGCCGCCGGCTGCCGCGTGCTCGATCGCGGCGAGGACAGTGAATTCGGCCGCTTCCGTTACGTGCTCGATCCCGAAGATCACCTGCTCGAACTCTGGGAGCCCGCCCCGTGATCCTGCTGGCCTTCGAACTCGCCACCGAAGCCTGCTCGGTCGCGCTCTGGCACGACGGGCGCCTCCTCGCGCGGCACGAGGTGGCCCCGCGCCGCCACGCCGAGCTTGCCCTGCCTTGGGCGGAGGCGCTGCTGGCCGAGGCGGGGCTGGCGAAGTCACAGCTCGACGCGCTGGCGGTTGGTGTCGGCCCGGGGGCCTTCACGGGCGTCCGTCTGGCGATCAGCCTCGTCCAGGGCATCGCCCTGGGGCTGGACCGCCCGGTGGTGCCGGTATCGACCCTGGCCGCGCTGGCCGAGCCGTTCCTCGCGGAAGGCCCCGTGCTGGCGGCGATCGACGCCCGAATGGGCGAGCTCTACGTCGGGGAGTTCGAGGCTGATGCCCTCGGCGCACCCCGTGCCTGCGCGGAGGAGGCGCTGCTGCCGGTCGGGACGGCGGCTTCAGCGCTGATCGCGCGTTGGCCCGTGACGGGGCCTGTGCGCATCGGCGTCGGCAGCGGTTTTGCCGCGGACGGCGGTGCGTGGTGTGCCGCGCTTGCGGAGCGCCTCGGTCACGTGGAGCCTTTGGCGTTGCCGACCGCCACCGCCGTGGCCCGCATCGCGGCGCGGGATTGGGCCACCGGCCTCGCGCTCGCGCCGGAGCGCCTCGAACCGACCTACCTTCGCGACAAGGTCGCGCTCACCTCGGCCGAACAGGCCGCCGCTCGCGCCGCCAAGGCCGGCTGAGCCGCCCCGGAAGGGCGGCGGGACTCAGTCCTCGCTGCGCACCGCGCCGTTGCGGAAGTGCCAGGTCCGGGTGATGTGCAGCACATCCACGGGCTCGCTCGTCTGCGGCACGGCCGGGTAGGGGCCGGCCAGTTCCACGATCCGTCGGGCCGCCTGGTTCAGCACCTCGTAGCGGCTCGGCGTGTTCAACACCACCGATTCGACGCTGCCGTCGCGGCGCACGGCCACCGTCATCACCAATCGGCCGTCCAGGCGTTCGGCGCGGGCGCGTTCCGGGTAGTTGGCATTGCCCACCCGCTCCACCCGCTCGACCCACTGCTTCAGGTACTGCGCGTAGGCGTACTCCTGCGTGCTGGCGGAGACGAACTTGCGCTTGGGTCGGCGGGCGTATTGGGCCTCGCGACGTTCCACTTCGGCCGCCAGCCGGGCCATCTCCAACTGTTGCTCCAGCAGCTGCTCGCCGAGCGGCAGCGGGGTCGGCGGCGTCTCGGGCGTGGGGCGTTCTCGCGGCGCCCGGTCGGGGCGGTCGGCGGTGGTGGTCACCACCGGCATCGGTGTCGCGTCCTGCGGGCGCGGCGACTGGGCACGGATCGGGATGGGGGCGAGGCCATCGTCCAGCTTGGGCACGGGCGCGCTCACGGCGTCGCGCGGGCGCTGGCTGTCCTCGCTATCGCCGCCGCCCTGATGGCTGGCCTGGGCAAGGAAGTCGGCCCTATCCGGCGTCGTGCGGCTGGCCGTCTCGGTGAGGATCACATCGAGGGTCGGGGTCACCGGAGCCGCATCGTCGCGGCCGAAGCTGATGCCGAGCACCACGATCCCGATCGCCACGGTGGCCAGCAGGGTGGTCGCGGTCAGGCGCTGGGCCGGGCCGACGCCATCCGGCGGGGGCGCGGCGTCGCGCTCCGCGGCGGCGGGAGCGCTGCGGCCGCTCACGCCGGGCCGCGCTCCAGGGCGTCGAACAGCAGCCCGGCCACGTTGAGCCCGGCGGCGGCGTCGATCTCGCGGATGCAGGTCGGGCTGGTGACGTTCACTTCCGTGAGGTGCCCGCCGATCACATCGAGGCCGACGAAGCGCATGCCACGCCGCTTCATTTCCGGCCCGACGATGGCGGCGATCTCGCGGTCGCGCGCCGTCAGGGGGCGCACTTCGCCGCGGCCGCCGGCCGCGAGGTTGCCGCGGAACTCGGTGCCCTGCGGGATGCGCGCCAGGCAGTGGGACACCGGCTCGCCGTCCACCAGCAGCACCCGCTTGTCGCCGTCGGCGATCTCCGGAAGGAAGCGCTGCGCCATCGCCAGATGGCGGCCGTCGGCCGTCAGCGTCTCGAGGATCACGTTGAAATTGGGGTCGCCGTGCCGGCTGCGGAAGATCGAACGCCCGCCCATGCCGTCCAGCGTCTTCAGCACCACCTCGCCGTGTTCGGCGGCGAAGGCCTTGAACTCGGCGGCCTCGCGGCTCACCAAGGTGGGCGGGATGCACCCGGGGAACATCAGCGCCGCCAGCTTCTCGTTGAGCTCCAGCAGGCCCGCCGGGTCGTTGGTCACGTCCGTGCCCTGCCGTTGCGCGGCCGCCAGCACCTGGGTGTCGTGCACGAAATCGGCATCCACGGGCGGATCCCGTCGCATCAGCACCTGGTCCATCTCGCCCAGAGGACGCCACGTGGCCTCTCCGAGGTCGAACCAGCCGGCCTTGTCGTCCTTCACCCGCAGGGCCGCGAGGCGCCCGCCGGCCACGCCGCCGCGGAAGCCAAGGCTGCCCGGAACCACGTAGTGCAGGGCCCAGCCGCGACGCTGGGCCTCGAGCAGCATCGCAAATGTGGAGTCCTTCACGATTTTGATGGATTCGATCGGATCCATCACCACGGCCAGTCGACGCTGCATCCGGAACCGCCCTTCGGTGCGAGAATGTGAAACAGGGTATCAGGGGGGCACGGATGCCGCCGAGCATGGAATCATGAAGCGCGGCGCGGGCTTGACACGTTTTGTTGACACTGGGATATAGGTTGCGTTGCGGCGCGCCATGGCCTGCTTGGGCCCCCGCCGCCGGCACTTTTGGGGATAGTGATGAGTGAAAGCAACGAGTCCGGCGCTCTGGCGGGCCTGAGGGTCATGGTCATCGATGACTCGAAGACCATCCGTCGTACGGCGGAAACCCTGCTGAAGAAGGAGGGTTGCGAGGTCGTGACCGCCAACGACGGCTTCGAGGCGCTCGGCCGCATCGCCGAGGTGCAGCCGCAGGTCATCTTCGTCGACATCATGATGCCTCGCCTCGACGGCTATCAGACCTGCGCCCTCATCAAGTCCAACCAGCTCTTCAAGAGCACGCCGGTCATCATGTTGTCCTCGAAGGATGGCCTGTTCGACAAGGCCCGCGGCCGCATCGTCGGCTCGGAGCAGTACCTCACCAAGCCCTTCACCCGCGACGAGCTGCTCGACGTGGTCCGCCGCTACGCGCCCGCCGCATGAGCGCCTTCGACCTGCTGCTCGACTACGAGCGCCGCTCGCTGGCCCACCAGCCGGGCCGCCCCGAGTTGGTCGAAGCGCCGGGCCACTGGCGCGGCGTGGGCTTCCGCATCGGCAAGCATCGCCTCGTCGGCGCCTTCGGCGACGTGGTCGAAATCATCAGCCTGCCGGCGATCACCGCCGTGCCCGGCTCGCAGCCCTGGATGCTCGGCCTCGCCAACGTCCGCGGCAGCCTCTACGGCGTCGTCGACCTGAAACAGTTCCTCGAGGGCGAGCGCAGCGCCGTCAACGAAGGCCAGCGCTGCCTGCTGGTGAAGCAGCCCGGCGGCAACGTGATCCTGCTCACCGACGAGCTGTACGGCCAGCGCTCGTTCAACGACGCCCAAGTGATCGAGCGACCGGAATCGCTGGAAGGCCGCTACGCCGCGGTCATCGCCCGAACCTACCGCGTTGCCGATGTCACTTGGGGTGTCCTCGACATCCCGCTGCTGTCCCGCACCCCCGAATTCCGCCAGGCCGCCGCCTGACCGCCGCATCCGCTTGAGCCGCGCCCGAGCTTGAGTCAACCCGTTCCGATCCGAGGTCCGATGTAATGAGCGCTTCGAAAGTCACCTTCCAAGACCGCCTGACCAAGGTCGGCCTGCGCGTCTGGGCCTTCCTGCTCGCATTTTCGCTGCTGGTCTTCGCGGCGAACTTCCTTGCCGCGACCTACTTCGCCGGGCAGATCAACAGCGCCTCGGCGCTCGCCTTCGGCCTGCAGGTGGACGCGCAGAAGCTCGGCCGCTACGCGACGGAGGCCATCGCCGGCCGCGAGGAGGCCTTCGCCGAGCTGCAGGGCACCCGCGATGCGATCGTGACCGCGGTCGGGGCGCTCAACGACGGCACCGGCGGCAAGGGGGTGCCCGGCTACAAGGGTGACCTCAACATGCCGCAGGTGAACGCCTCGCTCGGTCAGGTCACCGAGACGTGGACCCGCATGTCGACCGACGCCGACCGGATCCTGGGCGCGCAGGGCGAGATCCTGGCACTGGCCCAGACCGCCGACTCGTTTACCGGCCGCATCCCGCGCCTGACCGCCCGTCTCGACGAGGTGGTGCGCGCCATGTCGGACGCCGGTGCTCCCGCCTCGCAGATCAACATCGCCAACCGCCAGATCGTGCTCGCCAACCGCATGGCGCAGCGCGTCGCGGAAATCCGCTCCGGTTCCGACCAGTCCGACGCGCTCTCGCGCGACGCCGCGGTGTTCGCCCAGGTGCTTGCCGGCCTGAAGGGCGGCAACGAGGACCTGGGCGTGGTGGCGCTGACCTCGGCGAACGCCCGCGCAGCGGTGGAAGCCGTGGAAACCCAGTATGCCGACGCGCAGAAGGAGCTCGAGAGCATCCTGACCACTGCACCGAACCTCTTCGCGGTGCAGGCCTCGGGCGACGTGCTGTCCGGTGACGCCGAGGTGCTCGGCGAGAACAGCGCGGCGCTCGCCGGCGCCTTCGCCAACGCCAACGTCACCCGCATCTTCCCGAACAACTGGTGGGCGATCGGTGGTGGCCTCGGCCTGCTCATCGGCGTGGTCGGCCTGTTGCTGACGATCTTCTCGGACGGTCGCAAGCGCGAACGCCAGGCCACCGAGCTGAACCAGCGAAACCAGGAGGCGATTCTGCGCCTGCTGGACGAAATGGGATCGCTCGCCGAGGGTGACCTGACCGCCAAGGCGACGGTGACGGAAGACATCACCGGCGCGATCGCCGACTCGATCAACTTCGCCATCGACCAGCTGCGCACCCTCGTCGGCACGATCAACGAGACCGCCGTGCAGGTGGCCGCCGCCGCCCAGGAAACGCAGGCGACCGCGATGCACCTCGCCGACGCCGCCGAGCACCAGGCGCAGCAGATCACCTCGGCCTCCGCGAAGATCAACGAAATCGCGGCGAGCATCGACGAGGTGTCGAAGAACTCCGCCGAATCGGCCGACGTGGCCCAGCGCTCCGTGCAGATCGCCGCGAAGGGCGCCGAAGTGGTGCGCCAGACGATCCAGGGCATGGACAACATCCGTGACCAGATCCAGGAAACCTCGAAGCGAATCAAGCGCCTCGGCGAAAGCTCGCAGGAAATCGGCTCGATCATCGAACTGATCAACGACATCTCGGAACAGACGAACATCCTCGCGCTGAACGCCGCCATCCAGGCGGCCTCCGCGGGTGAAGCGGGCCGCGGCTTCGCGGTCGTGGCCGACGAAGTGCAGCGACTCGCCGAACGCGCCTCGAACGCCACGAAGCGAATCGAAGCGCTGGTCGCCACCATTCAGAGCGATACCAACGAAGCGGTGTCCTCGATGGAACAGACGACCGCGGAAGTGGTCGCCGGTGCCCGCCTCGCCGAGGACGCCGGCCTCGCGCTGGTCGAGATCGAAAAGGTGTCGAACGACCTCGCCGACCTCATCCAGAGCATCTCCGAGGCCTCGCGCCAGCAGTCGGCCGCCGCGACGAACATCACCGCGACCATGACCGTCATTCAGGAGATCACCACGCAGACCTCGCAGGGTGCGAGCCAGACGGCCGAGTCGATCGGCAACCTGGCCCAGCTCGCTGCCGACCTGCGCCGCTCGGTCGCCGACTTCAAATTGCCGGACTGATCCGCTCTCCCGCGGCAACCGCCGCGGCGTGACCCCCGTATTGCCGAGAGCGCACGATGCGTCTGCAAGACCAGAACGACTACACCACGCTGACCTGGGTCAAACCGGAGATCGACGAAACCCTCAAGCTGGCCCGCCAAGGCCTCGAGGATTACGTCGAGAACGGCCAGGACCCGGCACAGCTCGAGCTGTGCGCCAACGGCCTTGCCCAGGTGCATGGCGCACTGCGTATGGTCGAGCTGTACGGCGCGGCGATGGTGGCGGAAGAGATGCATGCGCTGGCCAAGGTGCTGATCGCCGGCGGCATCGAGGATCGCGACAGCGCGTTTTCCGCGCTCATGCGCGGCATCATGCAGTTGCCGGACTACCTCGAGCGCCTGCAGAGTGGCTTCCGCGACATCCCGCTGGTCCTGCTGCCCCTGCTCAACGACCTGCGCGGGGCCCGCGGCGAAAAGGGGGTGTCCGAGGCGATGCTGTTCTCGCCGAACCTCGGCGTCGAGCTTCCGGCCGCCGCTCGCGGTCCGGGGGCTCCGCTGCCCGTCGATGAGGTCAAGCGCCGCGCTGAGATTGCCAGTCAGCTGTTCCAGGGCTCGCTGTTGAAGTGGTTGAAGGACGGCGATGCGGGCTCCGCGCGGGATCTGTCCGACGTCTGCCTGCAGATGGTCGAGTTCACCAGCGCCGAATCGGCGCGTCGGCTGTTCTGGGTGGCCTCGGCGCTGCTTGATGCCGCGGCGCGCGGCGTGTTCCCGATGGAACGCTCGCACCAGCAGGCCATCGCCCGCATCGAGCGCGAGATCAAGCGCCTTGCCACCGAGGGTGATGCGGCCTTCCGCACCCAACCGCCGGTCGAACTGACGCGCCAGCTGCTCTATTTCACCGCCCATGCGCCGGAGAAGTCCGGCCGCCTCGGCGAGGTCAACGCCGCGTTCGCGCTCGAGAGCTACATGCCCAGCGAGCGCGAGGTCGAACATGCACGCAGCGCGATGGCTGGCCACAACCGCGCCCTGCTCTCGACGGTCACCAACGCCATCAAGGAAGACCTGCTGCGGGTCAAGGACGCGCTCGACCTGCACATGCGCGCGCCCGCCGGCGTCGTCGCCGATATCGGTGCGCAGATCGAAACGCTGGACCGCGTCAAGGAAACCCTCGGCGTGCTCGGCCTCGGCGTGCCGCAGCGCGTGGTGCGCGACCAGCTCGCCACCATGCACGCCATCGCCGGCGGCCATCGTGCGCCCGACGAATCGGCCCTCCTCGACATCGCCGGCGCGCTGCTCTACGTCGAAGCGATGCTCGACGACCAGGTGGCCCGCCTGGGTGACGGCGAGGCGGACGCCGATGCGCCCCAGCCCCTGCTGCCGGCCGCCGAAGCGCGTGCCGTGCTCGACGTCGTCACCCGCGAGGCGTTGAACAATTTCAGCAATGCGCGCGGCGGTTTCGTCGCCTTCGTGGAAACCCATTGGGACCACGCGCGCCTGCAGGATGTCGCGCCGCTGCTGTCCGAGGTCGCCGGCGCCCTGCGCATCCTCGAGATGCCGGCGGCGGTCGATCTGCTGACGGCGATCTCCCGCTTCACCACGGAAGAGCTGATCGCCAAGCGCCGCGTGCCGACGGGCCACCAGCTCGATCGCCTCGCCGACGCCTTGGCATCGCTGGAGTACTTCCTCGAAGCCGTCCGCGATCGTCGTCCGAACCCGGACCAGATCCTCAACATCGCGCGCGAAAGCCTGACCGCCATCGGCTACTGGCCGTTGCCGGCGGCCACCGCCACCCCGGCACCCGCGGTGGCGGTGGAGACGCCTGCGGCCCCCGCCGCTCCCGCATTCGAGCCCCCGATCACCGAAGCCGCGGCGGAAGCCGTCGTTCCGGTGGATCCGGCGATGGTCGCGGCGATCGAAGCCGCGGTGCCGACGTTCGTCGAGCCTGTCGCGCCTGCCGTCCCGGCAGAGGCGCCGGTCGTCGCCGAAGCGATGCCGGCCGCGCGTCCTGCAGCGCCGACGCCGGCGGCCTCCCCGGCGAGCACGGTCCTTGTCCCGGTGGTCGGCGAGCGCTTGCCCGGCTATGACGCCGCCTCGAACGAGGATGTGGACGCCGAGATCCAGGAGGTGTTCCTCGAGGAGTTCGCCGAGGAGATCGACAATCTCGCCACGCTGCTGCCGGCGTGGGGCGCGAAGCTCGACAACGTCGATGCCTTGCGCCCGATCCGCCGCGTGTTCCACACGTTGAAGGGCTCCGGGCGCTTGGTGGGCGCGAAGACGCTCGGCGAGTTCAGCTGGAAGATCGAGAACATGCTCAATCGCGTGCTCGATGGCACGCGACCGCCGAGCCAGGCGGTGTATGACATCGTCGCCGAGTCGGCGCGCGTCCTCCCGGACCTGCGCGCCGCGTTGGCCGGCGAAGAGCGCTACGCCGATCTCGACGGCCTGAAGGCCATCGCCGACCGCGTCGCGGCAGGTGAGGATGTCCGCTACGTGGCGCCGGCCGCCCATACGCCGGAACCCGAGCCCGCTGTCGTGCCGGTCGAGGTGCTCGAGGCGCCCGCGTCCGGTGATGCGCCCTCGTTCCAGGAACCGCCGCCGCTGCCGCCGGAACTGCCGCCTTATCAGGCGCCCGTTCGCGCCGCGAGCAGTTGGCCGATGCTGCCCGCTTACGAGGCCGTCCCCGAGGCGGTGTCCTTCGCGCTCGACCCGGTGTTGCTCGAAATCCTGCGCCCGGAAGTCGAAGGCCACCTCGATGTCGTCGACGACTGGCTGGCGCGCTCCGAGTCGCAAGGGCCGCAGCGCGTCGAGGAGCGCCTGCTGCGTTCCGTGCATACGATGAATGGCGCCTTCGCGATGACCGAAGTCAGCGCCATCACCGGCGTCACGTCGCCGCTCGAAGGCTTCCTGAAGCGGGTCATGTCGGCGCAGGTCGTGCCCGGTGCGGATGATGTCGTGCTGGTTCGGCAGGCGACCTACGCGGTGCGCCAGACGCTCGACGCGCTGGCCGAGCCCGAAGCACGGCTGCCCCAGTTCCCGGCCCTTGCCGCGGCACTGCAGGCCCTGCGCGACGCGTTGCCTGAGCCGGGCGCGCCGGTCATCAGTGTCGCCGAGGACGACACCATCCTCGCCGTCGACATGGGGGGCATCGACACCGCCCAAGTGCCGCGCTTCGACGCGGCCTTCGAGCCCGCCTCGACGAGCGCCGATCCGATCGTCCCCGCAGGTGCCGAAGACCCGGAGCGCCTGACGCTGGACTCGTTCCTCGATACGCCGCTGCCGGCGCAGTTCGATATCTCGGAGGCCGCGATCGCCGAGACCGGCGAGCCGGTGCCCGCAGAGGCCACGTCGCTCGATGTGTCGCTGCCGCCCATCGACGATCGCGTCGACGAAGCCGCCTATGCCGACCAGCTCGCAGCGCTTCGGGCCGCCGCAGAGGCCGAAGCGGTCGCCGTTGCCGAAGTCGCGGCACGCGACCAGGCCGATCGTGCTGCAGCGGAGACTGCGATGGCGCTCGCCATCGCCGAAGCCGCTGCTGCCGAAGCCGCTGCCGCCGAAGCCGCTGCCGCCGAAGCCGCTGCCGCCGAAGCCGCTGCCGCCGAA
>Ga0209278_1001081_pt1 | contig 17402 bp, 20 predicted proteins | sample JI81BgreenDNA_FD_187504 | JGI IMG/M metagenome (GOLD analysis project Ga0209278, IMG submission 187504) | Wastewater effluent complex algal communities from Wisconsin, to seasonally profile nutrient transformation and Carbon sequestration -... | ecosystem: Engineered > WWTP > Effluent > Algae... | reverse complement strand
TGCAAATGAAAATGTCGCAAACACAAATACATACATAATGAGTGCGTAAATAATTGCAGTCAAAACAAGTCCGCCGATAAATGATATGAAATTTTTGAGGGTCATTTTAAAATTGCTACCAACGTTCAGGGCTTGGCGAAGTGCGGATATTAGCATTCCGTCCAGCCCGTACCGAAGTTGATTCTATTTTATTGTTGAAGATACATTTTGTTGCCGAGAGCGTTGCGTCGCCATAATAACAAAAGCCGATTAAAGATTTGTTGCCGATTGTTCTTCCGTCAAGCCCGCATTTTGCCAAACCATTTGTTAAGTGCCGTTTTTCGGTGGTCTTTTCATCGTTTTCCTTTTTGGCCTCATAGTGCCCGTGTCATCGTTTGTGTCACTTGAATCTTTTTCGAATAATTTATTTAAGTCGTCTAACTGTTTTTTCATTCTAGCATCTTGTTCTTTAATAAATTTTTGCTTCTCCGCATCACTCAATTTCCTATGACTATATTTAGAAGTGTCAATCGGGAAAGTGTCGACGTAATCAAGTATTTTTATAATGTCCGTATTACTTAAATTATGAAAAGGGAGTTGTGGTGTCATATTGTAAGCGTAGTAAATATAAACAGCTTTGGTGTCTTTTTGTTTTATGAGTGCCTGATTGTCCTTTACCCATTTTAATGTCCAGTCTAATCCATAATCATTCCGTATGTTTTGAAATGGTGGCCCGATCAAAGTTTTATTTGGACCATGACACATGGAGCAATTTTTTTCGAACAATTCCTTGCCCGTTTTGTCTTGCTTGCTGAAAGATAAAAGTCCGAGAATTATAAAGGGTAATATGGTTGAAAGATGTCGCATAAAATGGCACTTAACGTTCGAGTATTTGCGAAGGAAGGGAATTCATTGATTGTCCAGCCCGGTACAAATGCCCATTTGAAAATATGTTGTTGAAGTTATGAACTAAAGCTGAAAATTGAACGTCGAGCCCGAACCACTGCTGATGCTTGCACATAGTTGATGTTACTATGTCAAGCCCTGCTTTTGCAAATACTTTTGTTGGTAGCAGTATTTATTTCTTGTCAATCTTTTTTATTTGGTCGGGTGGAATGTATTCCCATTCATTATTCTTGTCGCCTATAATATACTTGTTGTCATACTCTGATACTTTATTTCGTGGGTCGGTCTTGTCATAATAAAAAGTAGATGGGTCAGCGTCATTAAAGATCTTGTCATGCTTATAAACATGATATTTATCTGTCGCAAAATAAAAGTATTCAGGTCCGTCAATTACTTTAAATGTTGCTCCGTCTGCACCTTGCAATAATTGTCCACGGAAAAATACAAGTTTACCGTCGGTAGCGTATTCTTTACCTAAATACTGAAAAGAGTCAGGGTTTGCGTTTTCAAGAATTATTTTGCTGAAATAGCAAACGCCGCAGTCTGTGTAGTCAATGCAATTGGTTTCAATTGGATAGTAAACGTGATTTGTGTCCTTAGCATATTTTGTCCCTGGTAAAACTTTGAATGATTTTATATCAACATTTCTGAGTGGCTTTATGTTACATGCAATTTCTCCACCAAATATTGAGTCGCCAATTCTTGTGTAACCGTCAATTCTTTCTTTGTCTTTCAAAGAAGTCCAAATGTTTTTATGTGAAAGTTCCTTTGTTTTGTCGACGATACCTGTTGGCTCAAAATATTTTGTCTGCCCGCTGCAACTTGTCAAAGTCAAAAGAAATAGAGCAAATATGTTTGTAAGTCTTTTCATTTCGAAGGGTCTGTTAATATTGCTACCAACGTTAAAGCATTGGCGATGTGGCGGTATTCTGTGTTCCGTCTGCCCGGTGCCGCTGCTGATTAAAGATACAATAGCTCATTGTTTATTCTGCTGCTCGGCGTTATAAGTCGGCTGGAACTGAAGCCTAATAGTGAACAAAAAGCTGAGAATATATTCGTCACCCGCCATATTGCCAATGCAATGTAAGCAGCAGTTTTTTGTCGTCAAGCATGACCGTTTACAACTAAGTCATAACATTTTTCTTTTGTCAAGTTTATTTTAAGATTGAAATAGCAATTGCCGCCATCGTCAACCATTATGATTGAAGTCTTCCAATTATCGCCATGTGTCTGGCAAAGGCAATTAATCCATACTTCCTTGTCGCCATTTTTGTTTGTAACAGCAACATACTGTCGTCTATATTTTTCTTTTGTCAAGTCAATGGAAAAGTATTGTTTATTGTCAGATGAAAGTTTGTTGTTGTATGTGTTTACGCAGTCAGTCATTAATCTTTCAATTTTTTCAATGTCGTTCTGTGTCAAAGTGGAAGGCGAATAAGTTTTGTCAAACAACCAGTCTCTTGAGTTGTCAAATGGAATAATAGCAATTAATGAAGTGTCAACTGGCTGAACTGTCGTAATTACCGCTTGTTTTGTGTCAGTATGATTATTTGTTGTATGTCCACAAGAAACAAGTGTCAATATTGAAAGCAAAATTGTCCAACTGTAATTTAAGGATGAAAGTGTCATAATAAAATTGCTGCTTACGTTCGGGGCTTGGCGTTTGTGGCGGAAATTGAAAAACTGTCAGCCCATTACGCAAGATGAATAAAGTTAATTAGTTGATGATTACAAAATTCAGGTTGGCTGTGTTCCGTCAAGCTTGGAACAACAGATGCCACATGTACCAAAGTTGACGATTGCGTTTCAGTCCGCCGACATAACGCCAAACCTCATGTTGTGCGTTCGTTTTTTGTCTGCTTCAATATACTTGACCATTAAATGTATGAGTACAACAGTCGCAATAATGTTTCAAGTCAGTAGTTTGCAATTTTGGATTTGATAGTTGCAAAAGTCCGTCGTCGTCAACATATAGACCTGAAAAATATGTTGATTCGCCAACTCTAACAACATCTTTTTTATTCTCTTGATTTAATGCCACCAACCAAAATATAGGCTCTGTTTTGTCTAACCTTGATTTTGCTTCGCTAAATATTTCATTCCATTCTGAACCAACTTTTGATAGTAAAAATCTAAAAAGTGGTGTATAGTCTAAACCTCTTTCTTTCTTACCATGCATAGTTCCGTTCGTCTGTTCTAATGTTTCTTGCTTTTTATTTCTTGAATATTTAAAATCTCCTCCAAAGTTGTGATGTACATTTCTTGCTTTCGTATTTACTTTTCTGAAAAGTGGCTCTTTTTTGTTATTTCTATTCATGCTTAATCAATTGTCACACTACCAATAATAATATAGTCAAACTCGTCTTTATTTTTTGTTACCAATGCACCTCCAACTGTTACAGAATAGTTTTGTGTCAACGGTTTGAAAGTTTCCTTTTCATATCGTGGTGTCAGTTCAATTAAATTACTTGTAAATGTCTTACCTGTTATTGGTTTAGTAAGTTCTACTAATAATTTTTTTCCACCTCTGTCCGAAAGAATTGTTCCAAATAAGTTTCCTTCCCAATCCCATGGTTCATTTACTATAATTCTAACGGTCTGCCCTCGTAAACTCATTTGGTGTAGGATGTCGTTTTAAAATGACGCACAACGTAAAAGCATTGGCGATGTGGCCGGATTCATGGCTTCGTCTGCCCGGCTACCAATGCCCGATAAAGGTAAAAAGTTTAAGATAAAATCTGCTGCCTAATAGCGTTACTTCTGCCGGAACTGAAGCCAAATAGAATTTCTGCGGCCCAATGGCTGATCGTCCTGCCGGCCATATAGCCAATGCGATGTTACCTGCCGTTTTTATTAGTCTCTGAATACTGTCCGCTTTAATATCTGCCAAACTATAAGTATTATTACGATCAATAAATACTTTACCCAATTCGGAATTTTAGCTTCTGTTTTTACCGAGTTATTTCCTTTGGATGTCACAAAAGTATATCCTGATAATGTCGTTTCAAATAGTAAGTCGTCCGCCATATTAAGTTCTTCGTCAAAGTATCTTTTTGAAATTGCGAAAACAAAATTTTCTCCTACTTGGTCTTCTGTTAATGGCTCATCATTGATGTCGTCAATGATAAATCTTCTTTGTCCTTTTTCGTTAACTATTGATTTACTTAAGAGTTCCTTCTCTTCGTCTAAAGGTTTTCCAAATTCGACGAATGTCCCATCGTCTGAACTTCCAGCTCTTGCTCTAAGTTTTTGTCCGTCTTTAATAATTGAGTATCCCCAAAGGTTAACACCACTATGAAGGACTAATGAACAAATTTCAGATTTTGGGAATATTTTTATTAATTTTTTTTCAGTCTCAGTTTCGTTGTTCTCAAAAAAATGCATTGGAATGTCAGGAGCGCATATTAAAAGATTGTCTTTATAAGTTCCAATGTATACTTTGTTACCTTTCGGGTTTATTGCGACTTCAAATGGTTCGTCTTCTGACTTTGTTAAGTTGTCGAACCCTAGTTCTTTAAGTAATTGTTCATTGTCAACCTGTGTCGGTTTATGAATTATTATTGTTGAGGCTTTCCAACCCATTTTTTATTGTTTGTCGTTTTGTTTTGTCTTTATAAAATGGCAGGTAACGTTCGAGTATTTGCGAAGGCAGGGAATTCATTGATTGTCCAGCCCGTACAAATGCCCATTTGAAAATATGTTGTTGAAGTTATGAACTAATGCTGAAAATTGAACGTCGAGCCCGAATCACTGCTGATACCTCCACATAGCTGATGTAACAATTTCCAGCCCTGCTTTTGCAAATACTTTTGTTATGCCCAGTTTTTGTAGATTTTTTTTCTTATTTCGTATGTTTCAAGTTGACCTTCGTATTGGTCTTTATATTTTGAATGCAAATAGGATTCAAAATCTTCAATTATTTGTCCTGCTTTCATTTTATCGTTTTCAAATATACAATAGTCAAATAAAATAGGGCAAATATTAAATGAGGTTCTTCTTAATTCATTAAACGCATTTTGTCTATTTGAAAGCCTATCGAGAGTTGGAAGTCCAATGATTTCAATATTGCTATTAATTACTTCAATAATTTTTTTATTGTCAGTTGATGCCAGGTCGTACCAAGTATTGTCCATAAACTTAGTGTCCCAAGCTTTAATGTGAGCTGCACTCTGTCCATATAGCTGACTAGTCGCTGCTTTTTCTTTATAGAACGTTTTATGCCATTCATTATAGTTTTTGTCAAATAATGAGAATATTATATCAAACCTTACTATCTCATCTTTAGAATTGTATCTGCTTCTTTTAAAATGGATTGCTTGTTTAAAATCGTCTTTAGCTTTTTCAAATGAGAAATCTGATTCCTTGAATTTAAATTGATGTTTCTCGAATACTGGCTTAATAAATTCGAGAATAAAACTGTCAATCCTATTTTTTGGAGGATGTCCTGAAAAATAGAAAGTGGCTTTTTCTTTCTTTTTAAATATTGAGAACATTGTCAATTAAAATTGGGCATAACGTTCTTGGCTTGCTGTCAGTTTGGGTATTTGAGAACTGTCAGCCCCAAACTAAAGCCCAATGATTGCAATATTGCCGATGTTTTATTCATAAGGCAAATTTATAACGTCCTGCTAGAACTGAAGCTGAATAGTGAACAAAAAGCTGATGCTTACAACGTCAAGCCCAAATTGCAGCAAACCCAATGTTGGCTGCCGTTTTTGTCGTCTACCAAAGACGAAAAAAAACGATTAACTAATTTCTCCTTCAAGTTTGAACATTATGTCTGTTCGTAAAACATATTTTATTCCCTTCTTTACTGAACTGCCTTCGTGTTCTAAGTCGTGAAAAAATATAAGTGCTGTTCCTTGCTTTGGTTCAATCGTCAAACTGGTAAAAGTTGTCTCACCACCTTCGTAATTATCATTAAGGTAAATCATAAAAGTAAAATAACTTGCCTCAATGTCACTACGAATAAAACTTTGGTCTCTGTGTCGTTTAAATTCTTGTCCAACTTGATATTTATAAAACCGAAAAAGTTCATTAAGTCCAACTGCTTTGCTGTTGCCAATTTGTGTTGGTGCAAATGGTTTGAGTTGTTGCCAAAGTTTGTCTGCTAAAATTGTGTCTTTGTAAAGAACACGATTATTGTTACGAACTGTCTCCACAACAATTTGTCCTTTTTCTGTGTCAATTGTGGCAGGTTCATAACCAATTAATTCACTCTTGGAAATAAAATCTTCACACTCTTGTTTTGTCCAAAAGTTGTCAATTGTGAAGATGTTATTTGTCAAACTATTTAGTTGCATAATTTTCGTGTAAAATGGCAGCCAACGTTCGTGGCTTTGTGCAGGTGTGGACTTAGATAACTGTCAGCCCGTTACAAAAGCCCAAAGTTGCTTTGTTGTTCAAATTTAAAAAGTAGGTGAGTAAAATTCCGTCAAGCTGAAACAAAAGTTGAATTATAAAATATTGTTGATTGCTTCAACGTCAAGCCACAATTGCACAAAACCTTTTGTTGGCAGTAGGCTTTTTAGTATATCTGTTTTAAGGTTGTGGGGCTTTTCAAGTCCAATAAAAAAATTGAGATAGGTTCAGTCTTTTCTAAAATACCATTTTTGTTTTCATCTTTTCTTGCTCTGATCGTCATGATATCATTCTTGAAATCATAAGATGAACGAATAGCAGAAAACTCATTTGGTAATAATGAAACTTGTTTTTCGTTTAAATTGTCGATATAAAACAGTCTACGAAAATCTTTATTGTTTATTAGGCTGTCATGGTTTGTGTCTTCATCATAAGCGGAAACCAAAAAGAAGTCTCGGCTAATTTCTCTCTTATTTAGACTGTCTTTAAGTACACCTGGAAAATAAAGTGTCCTAACTAATACAGGCTTATTGAAGAAATACGATAGCTGTCCTTTGTCAATGTTGTAATGTCCAATATTTACTAAGTTGTAACCTTTGATGATGTCAATACCGGGCATAAAATACCTAAAATCATCTTCATTTAAAAACTCCTTTTCGCCGTCATAGGAGGTTTCGTGGTCATACAGAATATTTTTGTCTTGTGTTTTTGGAATTTTATAAATAGGTAGCAACCGAATATTATCAATACCTGTAAGAATTAAATCGTTTGGACTTGTATTTAATTGAGAAAAATTGTTTGAGCTACTTAGTCCATTTGTAGTGTCAAAAGTTACGTCTGTCTCACTCAAGGAAATTGATTGCTCTTTAATTTTCTTTTCTTGTTTGCAAGAGAAAAGTCCAACGATAATAAGTATGTGAAAAAAATGTTTCATTATGTAGAGTGTGTCATTTTAAGCTTACTGCCAACGTTTTTGGGCTTTGCGTTCGGGCGGGTTTCGGAGCACAAAACTGTCAACCTGCACTGAACTTGAATAGAAGCACAAAGCTCCAAGTTTGCACGTCACCCCGCCTGACGCAAAACCCGTGTTACCTGCTGGGCTTCCTTTTCGGTCCATTAGTCAAATAGTGTTGTTTGTCCTTCTCTTTTAAGTCTCCAACCGTCTTGTCCTACACGTTCTGCAATATCTTCTAATACGGTTGAAATTGTCTGACTTTCTGGTGTTGTTCCATTTTTGAGAAGCGGCAAAATAGCTAATACAATTTCGTCAAAGTGCGGAATTTTGTTTTCTCTCTCCATACGTCTCAAATAGCTTATTAAGTAGTATTTGATACGAAGTCTTACGTCAATATGAGTTGCAAATTTTGTATTCTTCCTGATTGAAAATTGTTCGGTTGTTTCATCATAATCAAACTTGTCAAGCAGAATCGGTGTCAAGTCGGTGTATTCCTTTTTTAGTAAGTCCAAGAAGCCGAGTTCAAGTCCTTTAATAATAAGTTCATCATTGATTTGTTCCAATGTTGCACCATTGTATTTGGCAATTATTCCTTCGATAGTTTGCATTACGATTTCGGCAATGTCCAATCCCAAATTTGCTTTCATAATTGCTCTTGGATTGCGAACCTTTCTGAAATTGATAATTAATTGTCCTGATAAAACTGTAAAAGGATTTTGTCTTTTCTTAAAACTTGTCTGTCCGTTTTTTTGTGCAACAGCACCGGCATATTCAAAACCACAACTTTCTGCTGTGTCAATGATTAAGTGCCAAAATTCAGGATCTTTATGAGCAAAGACAAAAGAAAGCCAACGGTCATATTTAAGCACACGATACATTTCTTTAATGCTTTGTGCCATTAATTGGTTGTATTCATCTTTGCTTTTATCGTGTTCTCCGCCTTCTATTGCTTCGTCTTTAAAGTCTTGTTCAGTTACTTCTAAGTCAAGCCAAGCGTTCCACATTGCAGATAAATCCAAATAAGGAATTTTCTTTCCGTAAGGTGGGTCAGTATAAATGTAGTCAACAGTTTCTTTAGGAATAAATTTCAAATTTGTAGCAGTGCCTTTAATAATTTGTGCATTTGAAATAGTTTTATCGTTAATGAAATATTCCATTTCTTTTTTTGCTTCTCTGATTTTTTGAAATCGGAGTTCAAAATATTTCATTATATCAACATCTTTCGGGTCAGGAGCAATTCTATATCTATAATATTGAAATGCACTCGCATTACCTTGACCATCTCTAGTTGCTGTATTGCCTGTATGATATGTTAGATTTGCTTTTGTTACAATGCCCGAAAACATTAGGAGTAAGGAATTCCGTATATTTTCATTTTGCTGTTTTTTAATTATTGATTTGAGAAGTGCCAATTGTGCGGTTTGTTTGTCACTAAATAATTGGTCAACTGTTGACACATCTGAGCCTTTTGGCAAAGGAAGTGGTTTGGGCCCTTCGTATTTCTTTAGGGCTTTCTTTATTTCATCATCTGTTTTGGGTTCTTTCTTTAAATACTCTTCCTTAACTTCATTAAATGCTTGGGTTAACTCAGCTTGTTTTACTGGTGCGATAAGCGACTGTACCAAAAAAACAGCCATTGGATTTAAGTCAATATTTATTGCACTTCTGCCATTCATTAGTGCTTCTACCGCTGTAATGCCACTACCACCAAACGGGTCAAGAACTAAATCTCCTGGTTTGCTAAAATTCTTAATGTACTCTGCAACAACATTCCAAGTTTGTTTTGTGAAATAACCGTGAACACCAAAGTGCCGCCTTGCGGCACGTTTCTTTACTGGTATTTCTTCAAGTAGTGGTCTATTGTTGTAATTAAATCCTGTTTTATATGCTGTTTTGGGTTCATAGACAAAGTTTTTCCCAACTTGAAAACTCGTTGGTGCAAGCAATAGCTTTAAGTCTTCCCAATTTGCTTCAATATTTTCTAATTCAAAAAATAGAATAGGTTTGTCGGTGTCGGCTGTTCGATAAACTGAAAACTCTAATCCATTACAAAGAGTGAAGTAATTACTTCTTATTTCAGGGTGTGTTGCGTAACTATAAACTTGTTCAACATTGTCGTCATTGATTATTTTTTGATTTGGTGCTTTTGCGTCCAATACCCAAGCAAAGTTGTTTTCAACTTTTAGAGAATAGTCAGGCACAAGGTTTACGGGTCGCTTTTTGCTACCAATTTTTAAAAATGGGTGTTGAAGCGTCTTACTGCGAACAATATTTTCTTGTGTGTAACCAAGTTCTTTTATGATTGGGAGTATTATTACTTCTCTAACGCTGTCTTCTTTGAAGTCAGGGTCGCTAGCAATTTTCTTGAAGTCAAGCTGTCCGAATAATTTTTCTCTCGTTATTTTATCTTTCATTAATGTCAAAAGTATCGTTTTTTATCTTTGTCTGTTTTGCAGTGTCGGTTTTTTAGCCTTGCAGGTAACGTTCGTGGCTTTGTGCATGTTGTGGACTTCGCTAACTGTCAGCCCATTACAAAAGCCCAAAGTTGATTTGCTGTTCAAATTTAGCTAAATAGGAGAGTAGAATTCCGTCTTGCTGGAACAAAAGTTCAATTGTAAACAATCGTTGATTGCTTCAACGTCAAGCCACAATTGCACAAAACCTTTTGTTGTATGCTGTGCTTTTAGTCGGTTTGCTCATCAATTTTTTTAAGGTCAGCATTTTTGTCAATGTCTAATCGTCTAAGCTTCACAAAAAAGTATGTATGTGTCAAAAAGTACAAGCCAGTAATGATGAAAAATGAGCTCCACATTTCTGAGTAGTCGCTCCTCAAATAAAAAATTATTGTCACTAATGAAGGGAGAAAATAAAATGTCAAAATGCTAATCAGTAAATTATGTCTAACGTTGTCAATGACGTTAAAAAATACGGTCAACGAAGAAACTGTCAATACAAGTGTCCAGAAAAAGCCAGCTATTGTCAGTATAGCTATCCCTGAATTGCCTTCCAAACTTCCAGCTACTTCTGAATAGATGATTTGTATGGCTAAAAATGTCAACCCGCAACTGATTAACAAGGTAAAAAGTAAATTTTTTGTCAGATGCCGGGCTGCTGTCTTTTTATTCATTCAATTTCAGTCAACTTTTCAAGATCTAGTAAATGTGTCCAATAGCATAGCATACAACGTTAAAGCATTTGCGATGGCATGGCAATAGCGTACTGTTAGCCTGGTACAAATGCTAAATTGAAAAACTGATGTTCAAGTTAAGAACTAATGATCAACAGCGTAATGTCTGCCAAAACTACAGCTGAAAATTGATTTGTAGTCGATTGCTCAATGTCCAGCCATGCTATTGCAAATGCACTGTTATGTGGCGTTTTTGTCATGCGTCACCGTTTACTATAAGTTCGTAATACCTTCCTGTCGTTAAGTTTATTTTCAAATTGAAGTAACAGTTGCCACCATCTCTGACAACAATTATTTGCTGCCTCCAATTTCGATTATGTGTATTGCAAAAGCAATTAACCCAAATTTCCTTCTCTCCTTTAGAATTAGTGGTCGCTATATACTGTCTTTTGTAACGTGTCAAGTCAATAATGAAATTTTTCTTGTCAAGTTTATATTCAGGATGCTTGTTATTGGTTTCCTTGAACTGCCTTTCTTGGTCAGGATTATAGTCTTTAATAAAATCGTTAAGAATATTTTCGATTTTCAGCAGGTCGTCGTTTGTTAAACTGGTCGGTTTATTGCCTTTAAAAATCCAATGCTGAGTTGTGTCAAAAGGTAAAACTGCAATCTTTGAAGTGTCAATAAAAATAATGCTTTGTTGTTGCTTTTGATTTCCAGTTTCAGTGCTTGTCTGTCCGCAACTGGTCAAACAAGCGGTTAAAGCGAAAAGGGATGTTATTAGCTCTCTTGTCATTGAGGATGCTCATTTAAAATGCCACATAACGTTCAAGGCTTGGGGTTGTTGGGGGATTTGAAAGTCGTCCGCCTAGAACTAAAGCCCAATTAAAAACTGATGTTGAAGTTAACAACAAAAAGCTAAATTGAAAAACGTTCAGCCCGAACCGAAGATGCCATATTGCTGAAGATGAAGTTCTAACGTCCTGCCCCAATAACGCCAAACCCAATGTTAGCTGCATAGTTTATCTATAATTTCTGTTGTCGCTGTTTATAAAAAGTTTGTCTTTGAATTTTAGTGTATCTACTGATTCAAAATATTTTTGTTTGTCTTCTGTTTCCTTAAGCACTAAAGTTAATGTAGGATAAAGATATTTTAAACTGTCGTTGCTGAATCGTAAGGTGTCATTGTTTAAGGAATATGTCCCTCTGTAATAGCTGCCACCAAATGGCCCCGAATTAAGAAATTTGAACGTCTTGTCGCTAAATAATTGAAAATGTATAAAACTTGGGTCATGGTTAGCACCGCCTGTAATAAGTCTGTGCTTTCCGCCGTCTGTGTCAACTAGGTATGAAACAAGAAACAAAAAACCTGTTAGTACAAGTCCAAAAATTAAAGGTTTCGCTTTTTGAAAAAACGACAGCTGTCGTCTGTCTTTTATAAGCCGATATAAAGAATAAAGTAGTGTACAAAAGAAACCGAAACACAAGAAGATTCTACCAAGTTCAATGATAAAGTCCAACTGATTTAGCTCTAATAGATTTAGTGCGATTATACCAACTGTCAACACTGAAAATATGATTGTCTCTCGTCGCTTAAACATAGTAGAGTGTTGCTTAAAACTTGCAGCTAACGGGCGGGGCTTGGCGAAGTGGGGGTAATATTGTTCCGTCTGCCCGGCAAACCCAAGCCCAATTTATAATTTAATGATGATGATTTGTACCTGGCTCAATAGTTTTCCGTCCGCCCGATATGAAGCACAACAGCGTTACAAAAGTTGCGACATGGCTTCCGTCAGCCCCCATTTTGCCAAACCCGATGTTAGGTGTAGTTATTTTTAAAAATATGGAGTCTTATTAAGATCCGATGGTAATATTTTGGCTTTTATACCGTATTTTTTTGTAACAGAAGTAACTAGTTCAATCAACCATTCTTTAGCATAAGGAGAAATATAAATATTGTGGATTAGAAGGTCAAGATCCGTTTTTACAAATAGTCCATTTTCTATTGTCTCTGCTTCGAAATCTAATCCTTGATCCGTTCTTGGTGGAAACTTACAAACGATTGCTCGCAACTCATTTTCATACTCAAAGCTTTTTCTTTTGTTTAAGAATGGGTTAAATATATTTCCTCTCGGTATAACTTCATTTTCATAATCGGTATATTTTACTTTCCCAATATAGACTGGATCATCTTTGTGTTTTGAAAAAGAGTCACAAAAACTTTTAAAAGTTGTTTGGATCGCTATGCCTTCATCTGATTTGAGATAAAGTTTCCACATTGCTACCGATTCATAATTATTAAGATGCCAACTATTTATTGAGACATATTTTTTCCACGCTTCATTTTTACTGTTAACTATGTTGAATTTTTCTCTTATTTCTTTTTCCGCTTCTAAATCTAATCTGGTTAAGGCACCTTCAAAAGAATCTTCTAGTTTATCTGCACGAGAAAAAAATAGAGCCTCCTTATCTAAAAGTGAAACAAACTTTGTAAAATCAAAATATCTCCAAATTTTTGCGTTCGAATCTTCTGGAGAAATAAAATTGCGATGTTGTTGATACATAAAAAATTGTAATATTTCGAATGACGGAGACGTATTTTATAATTACACCTAACGTTTTGCGGCTTGGCGTAGTGGCGGATTTTTAGCACAAAAGCTCAATCGAAGAACTGCACTTGAACCTACCTCAAAACTGTCATACGAAGCACAGTACCCGCCATTACGCCAAACCGCTGTTAGGTGCTGGCCTTCTTTTTTTCGTCCGACTAAGGTACTTTTTTTAAGTTTAAGTCAGTCGTTTTGAATTCTAAAATGCTTGTCCAATGCCGAAATAAAATAATTTGTCCTCTTTTGAAACACCGTAGTCGAATGAGATAATTGTTGATAGATTCCACGCAATTCGTAAACCGCCACCGTATGAAGTTTTGATATTTGTAAAATTTAAGTCTTGCCATTTGTCCCTAACAGTTCCTGCATCAAAAAATGGTGCAATACCAAACGCAAAGCGTTGTTTTTTTACTTCCACTTCTGCAAGTCTTATGCGTAATTCAAAGTTTGCGAATGCTAATGAACGTGCTAAAAATCTGTTTGCTCTGTGTCCACGAAGCGACTGTTTACCGCCTAATGCATTTATACTACCGTCTGGACTCCATTGGTCTTGAAATTCAAAGAATGGAGCATTACTACCAAATATGTTTCCAACACCAAATCGTCCGCCAAAAACTGTTCTTGTTCCAATTGGTATCTTTTTATAAACTCGACCTTGTATAAATAATTTGTTAAAGTCAAACTGTGAACCAATGATTGGACTTGAAAATTCATTTGCAATTTCTACATAGTAACCTCGTGTTGGATCAGGTTCAAAATCTCTTGTGTCAAAAATTAATGCAGTTTGAATAATAGAAACCCAACCACCATTAAGCCCCGAAACTAATCCCTGTTGAAAATCACGTCTAAGCAATGATGTTCCATTCTGTGCAGTTGTTTCTTGTCCAGTAACAGGGTCGATTACTTCGGCTTCTGTACCTTCAAATGTTTTGTAACTTAAATGTTGAATTTCGTAACCACCCATAATTCGCCAAACTCCTTTTTTTCCAAGTGCATAGTCGGCTTTTAGATTTAGCATATACTCAGTTTCTCTAAATCTGTTGGATAAAGCGTCTGTTACAAAACTTGCTTCTCCAATTCCTCCAGGTCGCAAGGTTTTTCTTGCTTTGTCAAATGATGAGTAGGTTGAATAAGTTTGTCCACCGTTTGGAGTAGAAGGAAGTCTCAATTCTCCAAGTGTAGATTCTGTTGAACCAAAATACAAGTTGGCTGGATTTTGTTGAGCCTTGAAGTCAACTTTGAAACGCCAACGTGTGCCTTTGTAATACGGAACGTCAAGCGATAAAAAAATTTCTCTTGCGTTTGAAGTATAGTAAGCTGCATTTGCTTTTAGTTTAGCAAGATATGGAGTGTATGCGAAAAACGGATTTGTTCGTTGTCCGTTCCAATAAATATTAGTCCTAACACCAAGTCCAAAACCTGTTACCGGGTCGGAAGAGAAGTCTGGAATACCTGTTATAAATGTACCTTCACGTTTCTTTGCAAGGTCTGCATCTGACATTCGTTTTGATTTAATAAACGAAATGGTGTCTTTTTCTTGAGCCTTTACGATTGTGATTGAAAACACAATAATCAGAGTTGCTATAATACGCTTCATAAATTGGATAATTTTTTAAGTTACCCTACAAAACTCCGAAGCGATTTAGAAGAAATTTTGAATTGCCCTAAAGTTGATTTTAAAAATGTGTGTTTCTTGGGCAAAATCATAGTCTATTGTCCATTGATGCCTTTTGCAGATTTGCTCAACAATAGACAAGCCAAGACCACTTCCTGAACTTTCTTCTGAAGATTTTTTAAACCGCTTAAATAGATGTTCCTTCTCCAATGTTGTTATTCCTGAATTGCTAATGATGAAGCCTGATTCGTTCAATTTAATTTCGATAGTTCCTTTTTGTGAGTTATGTCTAATCGAATTGAGTAATAAATTATTGGTGAGCACTTCAATCAAAACTCTATTTCCTGTAACGACACAATCTTTTTCTATCGAAGTATGAACACTTAATTCTTTATTTGAAAAATGTTCCTGCAATTGCTCCAAGCATTCTTCGGTCAATTCGCTCACGTTTATTGTTTCGCTATCATCAAACTGATGGTTTTCTATTTTGGCAAGCAATAATAGATTTTTGTTGATACGTGAAACCCTTGTCAATGCTTTATTTATGTCTTCAATAATTTGGTATTGCCTGTCTGTTAAAGCTTCTTTTTGCAAAAGTATGTCCAATTTGTTTTTGATGATTGCCAAAGGAGTTTGCAATTCGTGTGAAGCATTTTCGGTAAACTCTTTTTGGGATTTGTAAACCGAAACAGTATGTTCTATTAATTTATTCAAAGCCACATTTAATTCTTCAAACTCAAGGATGTTTGATTTTTCAAACGAAATTTTACTTTGTGAATTAAGATTAAATGTTTTTAACTCCGTTAAAGTGTTTTTAAACGGTTGCCATAATTTTACGGATAATCGCCTGTTAAGAATTAGAAAACCGATAACCAAAATCAAGAAAAACAAAAACGTAAGTATGGCTATTGCAATTGCTGTTTCTTCGGTTTCTTCAACATTGGTTTCAACGGTTAACAAGTAGTTTTCTTCGTTTATTTTAATCACTCTTGAAAGTCCCCTGAATCTGTCTATTTCATTGTGTTCAACGTATATGTTTTTTCTTAGAACAGTATAAGTGCTATCATTTCTGTTGTTGTCTAAGGTGGTTTTTTCTAAATTAGTTCCGGGCTGAATTTTGTTCCAAAGTGTAACACTTTGATTTAATTCAGTTTCAGTTAAGTTTAAATTATTTAATTCCTTTTCAGTTCTGTCAGCAACAATTTCATTATGTTCATCTAATTCTCTTAGCCAAATGCTGTCCACCAAATAATAATACGCTGGAACACTTGTAGCTAATACAATTAGAGCATAAATGGTAAATGATTTTAGTGATTTGTTTAATAATTTATTCATCTTTCCCATTTATAACCTGTTCCGTAAACAGTTTTCAAATAATTCTCACACCCTGCTTCGTTCAATTTCTTTTTCAGGTTTTTGATATGAGCATACACAAAATCGTGATTGTCTAACATATCGGCAAAGTCGCCTGAAAGATGTTCGGCTAAGGTGCTTTTTGAAATTACTCTGTTTTTGTTTCCGATAAAGTAGAGCAGTAAGTCGAACTCTTTTTTAGTAAGCTCAATAGGGTGATTTTTGAATTTAACAGTCTTGCCTAATAAGTCAATTTGTAATTCATTTTGTTGAACTAAATTGGCATTTCCGAACTGTTTTCTGCGGATAACAGAGTAAATTCTAGCTGCTAATTCCGAAAGATGAAAAGGTTTGGTTAAGTAATCATCTGCACCGATTTGTAATCCTTTTATTTTGTCGTCCAATGCATTTTTTGCCGAAATAATAATTACACCGTCTTGTTTGTCTTGCCTTTTGAGTTCTTCTAAAATATTCATACCGTTACCGTCTGGCAACATTATGTCTAATAAGATGCAGTCGTAATGAAATGATTCGATTTTCTCCAATGCCTGATTATAAGTTCGGGCAAACTCACACAAATAGTTTTCTTCCGAAAGATATTCGGAGATGCTGTTGGCAAGTTCGTTTTCGTCTTCTATAATCAGTATTTTCATTTGTCAAATTTACCATTTCAATTTTGTAGAAATTTTGAATTTGGTTATAGGTTTGTCTCGGTGGTGTTGTTCTTTAGGCTTGCACCTAACGTTCGAGGCTTGCCGTAGGTTGGGCACTGGCGGCAAGTGGTTCAATTATTAATCAAATGCTGACGTGTTAATTGTCTGCCCAATAGTTAACTGTCAGCCCAAATTACGGCAAGCCATTGTTGGCCGCTCGCTTTTTAAATAGAATAAAATGAAAGATAAAAAATCAGATTGTCTATATGAAATAACAGTCATTGAATGGGTCGACAGTTATGGGGCTATGTCTGGATGGGTAAGTCTTGAAGATTACAGGCCAGATGAGTTAATATGTGTTAGCAGCGGTGTCAAAGTTTACGAAAATGAAAAAGTTGTGGCGCTGGCTCCAAATTACGCAACGCCCACAACTTATACACCAAAGCAAGCAAATGGGCTAATGGTAATACCCAAGTCTTGCATTAGCCGTGTTACTTCTTTTTCTTGTTTTTCGTCTGCGTCAAAGCAGAGGCAGCCACACTCTTAACTTCTTTTGATGTTTTTGGGTTGCTTAATAACTTAGATGCTTTTGACGCAACAGTTTTTGATGTCGATTCATTTACAGTTTTTGCCATTTTTTTTAGATTTTAATTATAAAATAGGTTCAATAAAAATAATAAATAGTAAAAATTAAAAAAATACGCGTCTAAAGTGGCGGCCAACGTTCGTGGCTTTGTGCAGGTGTGGACTTTGCTAACTGTCTGCCCGTTACAAAAGCCCAACATTGGTTTATAGTTCAAAACTAGGTAAATAGGAGAGTAGAATTCCGTCAAGCCGGAACAAA
>Ga0209278_1001080_pt1 | contig 17404 bp, 10 predicted proteins | sample JI81BgreenDNA_FD_187504 | JGI IMG/M metagenome (GOLD analysis project Ga0209278, IMG submission 187504) | Wastewater effluent complex algal communities from Wisconsin, to seasonally profile nutrient transformation and Carbon sequestration -... | ecosystem: Engineered > WWTP > Effluent > Algae... | reverse complement strand
GTGCCATCGCCGCCCTGATTCTGTGCGGCGAACAGCGCCGCCAGTTCGGCGTGCAGTTCATCGGCCTTGCCGTTGGCTTCGGCAGCAGCAAAGGCGTTCATCGTCGGCCCATAATAATGGCGGAAGCTGTCCAGCAGTTCCGACGGCGGGCCGGCATGGCGGAACACATAGGTGGTGGGCGTGCAGCTGATGTGATCGGCCGGGATGCCGGCGCCGCCAAAGCGTTCCAGCACATTGGCCGTCACACCCCAGCTCACCGGGCTGATGAAGCCTGCGGGCGGCGGCGGGGTATAGGCGGCGCTGATCTTCAATATCTGCGCCACCAGCGTGGGATCGCCCGGGATCCAGTTGCCCATCACGATGCGGCCGCCCGGCTTGGTCACGCGCACCATCTCGCGCGCCACATCATCGGGGCGCGGCGCGAACATTGCGCCAAAGATGCTGACCAGCAGATCAAAGCGGTCATCGCCCAGCCCGTCGAGCTTGCTGGCATCGCCCTCTTCGAAACGCAGATTGGCTAGGCCGGCAGCGGCCGCGCGGGCATTGCCGGCAGCGACCAGATTTTCGGCAATATCCACACCCAGCACGGTCGCGCCCAATTCGGCAGACGGCAGCGCCGTGGTGCCATCACCGCAGCCCAGATCGAGCACCTGCAAGCCGGGGCCAACGCCCAGGCTTTCCACCAGTTGGCGTCCACTGTCGCGCATGGTTGCCGCAATGCGGGTGAAATCACCCTTTTCCCAAAGGGCCTTGTTCGGATTCATCGATTTTCCCCCACCCAAAGCCAAAGGCTAGCAGGTTCGCCGGCGATGCCCAGCCCAATTCAAGGCGGCATGCTGAAGCCGGGTTGGCAGGGCGCGTACCGCTGTGCCAGACAAGGGCGCCGGTGCTGCCGGCCGAACCCAGGGGAATCACCATGCGCCGCCATCTGCTCGTTTCTGTCTTGTTGGCGACCTTCATGGCGCTGCCGGCTGCCGCTGCTCCGGGCGACCGCACCGAACGCCTGCTCGGCGAACTCGCCGACGCGCCCGGCCCGCCTGGCTTTGAAGAGCCGGTGCGCGCCATCGTCGTGCGCGAGCTTGCCCCGCTGGCGCAGAAACTGAGCTATGACGGGCTGGGCAGCGTTATAGCACAGCATGGCACCAAAGGACCGCGCATCATGCTGGATGCGCACATGGATGAAGTGGGCGGCATGGTGCGACGCGTCACGCCGACGGGCTTTCTCACCATGCAGTTGCTCGGCGGCTGGCTCGATCAGGCGCTGGTTGGGCAGCGCTGGGTGATTATCGGCGCCAAGGGGCCGGTGAAGGCCGTCACCGGCATCCGCGACGTGCACGTGACTCCGGCTGACGAGCGCACCCGCGTTTATCCACGCAATGCCGTCTATCTCGATGTGGGCGCCAGAACGGCAGCCGAAGTGGCGGCCCTCGGCATTCGCCCCGGCGATCCGGTGGTGCCAGATGCGCCCTTTGCGCCGCTGGCCGGCGGCCGCCTGCTCGGCAAGGCATGGGATGATCGGGTGGGCATCGCCGTGGTGATCGAAGCGCTGCGCCGGCTGGCCAGCGAGGGCCACCCCAACCAGCTGTTCGTGGCCGCCACCACGCAGGAAGAAACCGGCCTGCGCGGCGCCCATACCGCGGCCGACGTGATAAAGCCCGATATCGGCATCGCCATCGAAGGCGGCGTCGCTGGGGACCAGCCTGGCCTCAATCCGGAAGAAACCCAGGCCGTGCTCGGCGGCGGGCCGGGCATCTTCCTGTATGACAGTTCGGCCCAGCCCAACCGCAAGCTGGCGGCGCTGGTGGCGAGCACCGCCGAGGCAATCAAGGTGCCGCTGCAGAACGACCTGGTGCAGGGCTATGGCGATGATTCCGCCGAAATTCAGAAGTCCAATGGCGGCGTGCCCACGGTGAACCTGGTGGTGCCGGCGCGTTATACCCACGCCCACAACGGCATCATCGACCGGGCGGATTATGATCGCATGGTAGATCTGGTGGTGGCGCTGATCAAGCGGCTGGATGCCGCAACCGTGGCCGAATTGCGTGACTTCACGCCGCCGCGCCCGTAAGGACAGCGCATGACGACCACCCTCTATGGCATCCCAAATTGCGACACGGTGAAGAAGGCGCGCAGCTTCCTCACGGCGGCCGGCGTCGCGCATGATTTCCATGACTATAAGAAAGCTGGCGTGCCCGCAGACGCGCTGTTCCGCTGGGTGGCGCGCTGGGGCTGGGAGGCGGTGCTGAACCGCGCCGGCACCACCTTCAAGGCGCTGCCTGATGCGGACAAGACGGGGCTGGATGCCGAAAAGGCGATGGCGCTGATGATGGCCAATCCGTCGATGATCAAGCGGCCGATCGTGGAAGGGGAGGGCTTGGCCCTGATCGGCTTCAAGCCCGATGCCTGGGCAGGAGCGTTTTGAGATGGCGCGCTGGTTGGTGAAATCAGAGCCGTTCAAATACAGCTGGGAACAGCTGAACAAGGACGGCCAGACGACGTGGGACGGCGTGCGCAACAATCAGGCCGCGATCTACCTGCGCACCATGAAGATCGGTGACGAGCTGTTCTTCTATCACTCCAACGAAGGCCTGTGCATCGTTGGCATCGCGCAGGTTGTGGGCGAACATTTCATCGATCCCAGCGATCCCAAGGGGCGCTTCCCCGCCGTGACAGTCGGCCCCAAGGCCCCCATGCCCCGCCCGGTGACGCTGGCCGAAATGAAGGCCGAACCGCGGCTGGCCGGCATGGCGATGTTCCGCCAGTTCCGCCTGAGCGTTGTGCCGATCACCGATGAAGAGTGGGACGTGGTGATGGAGATGGCCCAAGCTGAAGTGTCAAAATGAGTTGAGAAAAAGCCACGATTGCTCGCGTATTTACGTAATCGAAACACAATCTTGCTAGTGAAAGCTTCAATAGTCTGGAGCGAACATGGGCTTGGTGACTTGGACGGCTGTTTTCACGCAGCATGATATTGTTGAACCCCAAGCCGATATCGAGGGATCGATCAACGGCTTCATCGGTGCCGAACTGCAGCGCCAGTTGCATTCCCACCTTGCCGGCAACGGGTGGGCATTTTGCGAGGCCTTTCCCGAAGATCATGGCTGGCACAGCACGGGCCTCGTACCGGGCGAAACCGACAAGATTGTCGTGAGCCTTGTCACCATACCGGAACTGGATGAAGCCACCCCGGACGGCCGCGCGCTGGACGGGCGCTGGCGCGTGGTGATCGGTGTCGACACCGGCTGGTTTGGCCGGCGCGAAGCGCAACGCATCGGGCATCTCAAGCGGCTGGCGGGTGCTGTGAATGCGGCCTGTTTGGCCATTGGCGCCGTTGATCTGGAATGGGAAGTAGGCGCACCCTAGCCAACAGCGCGCTGATCAGGCGTTCCGTTCGGCCAGCGTGCGCAGATTATCCTCGTGTCCGCTGCGGCTGAGGCGATAGCGCGAGACGGCGAAGATCATCAGCGCCCATACCAGCCAGATCGCCGGAACATATGTCGCGCCCAGCTGCCACAGGCTGGACTCCGGAACCTGGCTTGGATTGGCGCCCTTGGGGAATTGCGCCAGGGTCAGCACGAAGCTGGCGGCCATCACGCCCAAGCCCTGCACGGCCTTGCGGATGAAGGTGTTGGCGGCAAAGAAGATGCCTTCGTTGCGCCGGCCGGTGCGCACTTCGGCCTGCTCCACCAAATCGGCCAGCATCGAGGCGGTGAGCGCCTGGAAACAGATGATCAGGCCAACATCGATCATGGTGACGAAAAATACGATCCAGAAAATGGCCGGATCGCCGTTGGGTGGCAGCAACCCGAACAGGCGAAGCACGATCGGTAGCGGCAGCACGAGCCCGGCCAGTAGCCCGATCGCCACGGCCCCGCGCTGCTTGCCCAGCGTGCGGCTGACCACGGGTGACATCGCCCCGCCGATGGCGGCGGAAAGGAACACGCTCATGGTGATCAGCCCGATCTGTTCGGAACTGAAACCCCAGAAATAGGCCGAGAAATAGAAACTGAGCGAGGCCGAGATGCCGGTGGCGATGGCGCCGAACAGCGCCGCCATGAACAATGCGGAAAAATCGCGATTGGCGATGGTTTCGAAAATCTCGCTGAAGATCGCCTTCAGGCCCAGCGCGCGCTTTGCCTGGGCGGCGCGCAGATGCTTGATGTGGCTGTGCGTGCCCAGCGCAGAGACCATGATCGCCACGAAGATCAGCGCCGAAGCGATCATGCCATAGAGCTGATAGGAATCGCGGTTGAACTGGCCGTTGGGGATGGCCGCTGTGGCAAAGGCCGGGAAGATCAGGGTGAAGTTTGCCACCGTCATGATGCTGCCGATCACCCAGGCAAAGAACAGCCGCCAGCCGAACAGCGCGCTGCGTTCATCATAGCTGCGCGCCAGTTCCGGCCCGAGCGCGGTGCTGGGGATTTCGTACAAGCTGATGCTGATGCGGATCAGCGTGGCCAGCCCCAGCAGATACCAGAACAGCGACGTCTGCGACCAATCAGCCGGGGGATCCCAGATCAGGAAATAGGTCGCGGCGGTGGGCAGCGCAGACGCATAGAGGAACGGGTGGCGCCGCCCCCAGCGCGAGCGCAGATTATCCGACCAATAACCGATGACCGGATCGGCAACCGCATCGATCACCAGCGCGATGGTGATGGCCAGGCCCACCAGCCGCGCATCCACCCCGATCACCTGGCTGTAGAAGAGCAGCAGGAAATAGCTGAAGCCGCCATCCTTGACGCCATAGGCACCGGCGCCAAAGCCATAGGCGATGCGCGTCCCCAGGCCCGGCTTGTCGGGATGTTCGGCTGCAGCTTCTGCCATGCTGATCTTCCCCAAGTGTTGCCGATCATGCGCCGGCGATGGCCACTTTATACAGCACTATCAGCGGGGAACGGCGGTCTGTAAAGCCGGTCTGGCCGCCGTCATCAGCTATCGCGCCGCAGGGGTAATTGGATCGCCCGGCCGGCGGCCAAGCTGTTTGGTTGAACCTTTGGGGACGGGGGCGTAATACCCCCGCCCATGAGCACCACCTTCACGCTGGACACCTCCACAAGCCGCGCTCACCCGGTGCCGGAGCCTGTGCGCCGGTTGACCGTGCCGGCCATCGCCAAACGCAAGGGCGGTGAGCCAATCGTCATGCTCACCGCCTACACGGCGCGCATGGCGCAGCTGCTCGATCCGCATTGCGATCTGCTGCTGGTTGGCGATTCGCTGGGGCAGGTGATCTATGGGCTGGACACCACGGTGAAGGTCAGCCTCGACATGATGATCGCTCATGGCGCCGCCGTGGTACGCGGTTCCTATCGCAGCGTGGTCGTGATCGATCTGCCGTTCGGTTCCTATGAGGAAAGCCCGGAAGCCGCCTTCCGCACGGCGGCGCGGGTGATGCAGGAAACCGGCGCGGCGGCGGTGAAGCTGGAAGGCGGCGCGGTGATGGCGCCCACGGTGAAGTTCCTTTCCGAACGCGGCATCCCGGTGATGGCGCATGTTGGCCTCACCCCGCAGGCGGTCAATGCGCTGGGCGGCTATGGCGCGCGCGGGCGCAGTGAGGCCGAAGCGGCCAAGATCCTGGATGATGCCAAGGCCGTGGCCGAAGCCGGCTGCTTTGCGCTGGTGGTGGAAGGCGTGGTGGAATCGCTGGCCATTGCCATCACCCAGGCCGTGGCCTGCCCAACGATCGGCATCGGCGCTTCGCCCACCTGCGATGGCCAGGTGCTGGTGGTGGACGACATGCTGGGCATGTTCGAACGGGTGCCGCGCTTTGTCGAACGGTTCGATGATCTGGCGGCGCGGATTTCCGATGCGGCGGCGCGCTATGCCGGCGCGGTGCGGGAACGGCGTTTCCCGGGCGACGCGCAGCTCTATCGGTAAGTCTTTACCTTTGATGCGCTGTCGGGCATTCACGCCCCGGCAAGAGTGGCGGTGCCATTCCCACGCCAGATTCTGCCGACAGGAGCTTGACGATCTTGGCCAACACGCCTGCCAATCCCGAAGACGCCTTTCTGCGCGAAGTGGACGAGGAATATCGCCGTTCGCAGCTAGCCAACCTGTGGAAGCGTTTTGGCACGCTGGCCATCGCCGCGCTGATCCTGGCTTTGGCGGGCCTCGCCGGCTGGCTGTTCTGGCAGGACCGGCAGGAAAAGGCCGCTGGCGAGGCTGGTGCAGCGCTCACCCGCGCCATCGAGCAGCTGGAAGTGGGCGATGGCGCCCGTGCCCGCCCGGTGCTGGAAGCCATGACCCGCGATGGCCCCGGCGCCTATTCGGGGCTGGCGCGCATGGTGCTGGCCAATGATGCGTTGGCCGGCGGCGACAAGCCCAAGGCGCGCGGCCTGTATGAAGCGGTGGCGAACGACAGCGCGTTGCCGCAGCCGCTGCGCGATGCCGCGCTGGTGAAGGCGGTGCGCGTTGGCTTTGATCAGATGCGTGCCAGCGAGGTGGTTGCAAAGCTGAAGCCGCTGGCGGTGCCGGGCAATGCCTGGTTCGGCGTGGCCGGTGAACTGGTGGCCGTCGCCCACTTCAAGGATGGCAAGCCGGAACTGGCCAAGCCAATCCTGATCGCCATGGCCAAGGATGAATTGCTGAGCCCGTCCTTGCGCACCCGCGCGGCGCAGCTGGCGATTGCCGCCGGGGTGGATATTGCGACGCTGGGTATCAACAACCAGCCGGCGAAATGAGGGATAACAGGTGAGCAACCGCAGCACAGCCCGCACCGTCGCGATTCTGGCCATGGCCAGCCTGGCGCTGGCCAGTTGCGGCGCGTTCAAGAAGGGCAAGAACAGCCGCACGCCAACGATTGGCGAGCGTATTCCGATCCTCAGCTTTGAAACCCGCGTGGAAGCGGAGACCGAGCTGAAGGATCTGGCCATCGTGCTGCCGCCGCCGGAAACCAATGCGGAATGGGCCCAGCCGGGCGGTTCGGCAGCCAAGGTTGGCGGGCATCTTGTCCTGGCCGAACAGCCGGCGCAGGCGTGGAGCGCCAGCATCGGCAAGGGCAGCAGCGGCACCGCTCGCCTGAATGCCGCGCCGGTGGTGGGTGGCGGCAAGGTCTTCACCGTTGATGTTGGCGGCCAGGTCAGCGCCTTTGACGCCAAATCCGGCGCCGTGGTCTGGCGCGCCACCGTTAAGATTCCCAAGCGCGGTAGCCGCGCGGCCTTTGGCGGCGGCGTCGCCTATGGCGATGGCCGGGTGTATGTCGCAACTGGTTATGGTCTGGCGCTGGCCTATGACGCCGAAACCGGCAAGCAGGTGTGGGAACGCGCGCTGGTGCAGCCGCTGCGCGGTGCGCCGAGCGTTGCCGGCCCGCGGGTTTTCTTCCTCAGCCAAGACAATCAGCTGCACGCGCTGGACAGCGCCACGGGTGAAGTCAGCTGGTCAGTGCCCGGCACGGTTGAGCCGGCCTGCATCCTGGGCACGGGCGCGCCGGCGGTATCGCTCGATACGGTGGTGGCGGGCTTCTGCTCGGGTGAGCTGAAGGCCCTGCGCGGCGAGAATGGCCGCACCGTCTGGGAGGACCAGTTGGCCCGCACCGGCCGCTCGACCGCGATGGCGGCGCTGGCTGATATCGATGGCTCACCCGTGATCGATCGTGGCCGGGTGTTTGCCGTGGGCCATGGTGGCCGCATGGTGGCGCTGGAACTGGCGACGGGCCAGCGCGTGTGGGAACGCAACTTCGCTGGCGTGTGGACGCCGTGGGCGGCCGGTGAATTCCTTTATCTTGTCACGGTGGATGGTGAAGTGCTCTGCATCACCCGAACGGAAGGCAAGTTGCGCTGGGTCAGCCGGCTCGCCCGCTTCAAGAAGGACAAGCCGGGCAAGAACGGCAAGCCGGGCACGCAGAAAGGACCCATCCTGTGGGCCGGGCCGGTTCTGGCCAGCGAGCGGCTGTGGGTGGCCGGGTCCAATCGCGAACTCGTGGCGCTTGATGCCTATGAAGGCAAGCGTGTGGCCAGCATCAAGCTGAAGGCAGAGGCCTATCTGCCGCCGGTGGTGGCAGGTGGCATGCTGTACATGCTCACCGACGATGGTTCGCTGACAGCCTATCGTTAGTGGCCGCGCGCTGCTAAAGCGCGCGGCATGTCCTCTGCCAACATTCTTGATTTCGACGCCGACGCGCCGCGGGTGGCCATCGTCGGCCGCCCCAACGTGGGCAAATCCACCCTGTTCAACCGGCTGGTCGGCCGCCGCCTGGCGCTGGTTGACGATCAGCCCGGCGTCACCCGTGACCGCCGCGAAGGCAGCGCCAGCCTGTTCGATCTGAACTTTGTTGCGGTTGATACCGCCGGCTTTGAAGACGGCAGCGAGGAAAGCCTGTCGGGCCGCATGCGCGCCCAGACCGAGGCTGCGGTGGGCCGCGCCACCGTCGCCCTGCTGGTCTATGACGCCCGCGCCGGGGTGACACCGATGGATCGGCATTTCGCCGCCTGGCTGCGGCGCAGCGGCGTACCGATGGTGCTGGTGGCCAATAAGGCCGAAGGGATGCAGGCCGAAACCGGCATCAATGAAGGCCATGAACTGGGCTTCGGCGAACCTATCGGACTTTCGGCTGAACATGGCCTGGGCCTGGCTGATCTTTATCAGGCACTGGCGCCGTTTCTGGTCGAAAAGCTGGCGGCAGAGAGCGAAGACGACGATGCGCCGCCTGCCGATGAAGACAATGAACTGCCCGAGCCGCCGCCCGGCCCGCTGAAGCTCGCCATCGTCGGCCGGCCCAACGCGGGCAAGTCGACCCTGATCAACAAGCTGCTGGGTGAACAGCGCCTCGTCACCGGGCCGGAAGCCGGCATCACCCGCGATTCCATCGCCATCGATTGGGACTGGGTGGACCGTAACGGCAATGTGCAGCACGTTCGCCTGATCGATACTGCGGGCCTCAGGAAACGCGCCAAGGTCACCGACAAGCTGGAAAAGCTGTCGGCCGCCGATACCAAGCTGGCCATCGATTTCGCCGAAGTCGTCGTGCTGCTGCTCGATTCAACGCTGGGCCTCGAAGCGCAGGATCTGCGCATTGCCGACAAGGTGCTCTCCGAAGGCCGGGCGCTGATCATCGCGCTCAACAAATGGGATGCCGCCCATGATCAGAGCCGGCTGTTCCAGGGCGTGCGCAAGGCGCTGGACGACGGGCTGAGCCAAGTGAAGGGCGTGCCGCTGCTTACCTGTTCGGGCGCCACCGGCAAGGGGCTCGACACGCTGATCGAAGTGGCGATGACGACTCGCAGTCGCTGGTCGCGGCGGGTGCCGACTTCCGCGCTCAACCGCTGGTTCGAAACCGCCACGGATCGCAACCCGCCGCCGGCGCCGGGCGGCGTCCGCATCAAGCTGCGCTATGTCACGCAAGTCGCGACTCGGCCGCCAACGTTTGTGGTGTTTGGCAATCGCACCGAAGGCCTGCCGGCCAGCTACACACGCTATCTCACCAACAGCCTTTCGACCGATCTCGATTTCGGTGGACTGCCGATCCGGCTGTCCTTCCGCGGCGGGCGCAACCCGTATCACAAGAAATAGCGCCATGATCCTGCACGGATACTGGCGTTCATCGGCGGCCTGGCGGGTGCGGCTGGCGCTGGGTATCAAGGGCCTCGGCTTTGAACAGGTGGCCGTGAATCTGGTGCAGGGCGATCAGCGCAGCGCTGCCCATCTGGCGCTGAACCCGCAAGGCCTGGTGCCGGTGCTCGAAGTGGATGGCGCCGCGCTTAGCCAAAGCCTGGCCATCATCGAATATCTGGATGAACGCTTCCCTGATCCGCCCCTGCTGCCGGCCGACGCGCTGGGCCGGGCGCGCGTGCGGGCCGCCGCGCTGACCATCGCCGCTGAAGTGCACCCGCTCGGGAATCTGCGCGTCCAGCGCTGGCTGAAGGGTGAACTGCAGGCCGACGATGCAGCCGTCACCCGCTGGCTACACCACTGGATGCACGATGGCCTGTCCAGTCTGGAACAGTTTGCCGCCCATCATGGCGGCAGTTTTCTGTATGGGAACACACCCGGCCTGGCCGATCTCTGCCTGGTGCCGCAACTCTACAACGCGCGCCGTTTTGGGCTGCTGTTGAACGCATTTCCCCGTCTGCTGGAGATCGAGTCGCGGCTTGCCGTGACCGATTGGGCACAGGCTGCACACCCCGACGCGCAACCGGATTCACCGTAAATTACCAATGATTCCTGTGGACAGCTTGCAACGCGGGGCATTGCAAAAGCGTAGAATTGGGGTAAATGTCGGCCAGTTTGGAAATCTACGTCATTCTCCGGGGGTAATATGTCTGCAATCAACCAACTCGACCTGAACGCCAATGGCTTCACGGGCGGCCGCGCCGCGCGCCGCATCGGTTTTTCGGTTGCCGCCCTGATGATGGCGGGCACGGCGCTGGCTCCGGCCTTCGCGCAAACGGCTGATCTTGGCGGGCTGACGGTTTCCCGCAACGACTTCGTGAACTTCAACCCGCCCGGCATCGGTATCGAGCCGACTGAGATCACCAACGGCACCCTGCGCCTCACGGCGTTGACGCCGCAAAGCTTTGCCGGCGATCTGACCGACAGTGGTGGCATCTTTACCCTGTTCAAGCTCGGTGTCAGCGATCTCACCCTCGCAGGGGTCAACACCCACAGCGGCCAGACGGTCGTACAGGGAGGCCGCCTGATCGCTGGGTCGGCGACGGCCCTTTCGGCCAGCTCGCGCCTGGGCGCTCAGGGTTCGGTGACCACGCTGGCCACGGTTGATCTGAACGGTTTCAACCAGACGGTTAACGGCCTGGTGGGCAACGGCACCGGCGTGGTGACCAGCACCACCGGCCCGGCCGTGCTCACCATCGACACTGCCACCAGCCTCACCTTCAACGGTGCACTGCAGGGCCAGGTTGGCATCACCAAGCGCGGCACCAGCACGCAGACCTTCACCAACCTCAACCCTGGCCTTGCTCCCACCAACGCCACCGGCCCGATCCGGCTTGAAGCCGGCACGTTGCGCATTGGTTCCAGCAATGCGTTGGGCAGTGGCGCGATGACGGTTGCCGGCGCTGGAACGCTGAGCACCGCCGGGCTGACGCCGCTGGCGTTCAACAATGCGATCGATCTGCAAGCCGCGTTGACTGTTTCCACGCCAGGCGGGCACAGCTTGAGCCTTGGGGGCACCATTACCGGTTCGGCCACATTGACCAAGCTTGGCGTGGGCCAGCTCGCCATCACTGGCGATAATAGCCACTCCGGCGGCACTACGCTGTCCGGCGGTCGCCTGCTGCTGGGCAATGAGAACGCGCTGGGCACGGGCACCGTGACCCAGACGCAGACCAGCTTCATCGGCCTCGTCAACACTGCGGCCGATTTCACGCTGGCCAACAATTTCCAGCTCAACGGGTCGTCGCTGCAGATCGAAACCCCGGATGTCGGCGTCGTCTTCACCTTGTCGGGCAACATCGCCGGTTTTCCGAACGTTGACCTGAACGCTGGCAACGGCGGCACTGTGGTGCTCACCGGCAACAACAGCTTCCCAGGTCTGATTCGTGTGCGTTCGGGCACGCTGGGTATTGCCAATGCGTCCGGCGTTAATTCGGCGGGCGCCATTCGCGCCGAAGGCGGTGATCGCAACATCGTGATCCTGGCCGCAGATCAGCTGGTGACCACCCGCCTTGTCAGCAATGTGGGTGATGGCGCCTTGACGATGAATGTCAATACCGGTGCCAACAACGTCGAATTCAGCAATTCGCTGCGCGATGGTTCCACCGGCACGGGCGACACGCTGGCCATCGTGAAGACCGGTACGGGCATCTTCACGGCCTCCAATACGCTGGACTCGGCGTTGGGCCGTAACGAATTGACCGGCGGCTTCTCCGTCGCCGAAGGCACGCTGAACCTCACGGGCCGTATGGCCAACGATATCAACGTGGCGAGCGGCGCCACGCTGGCCGGTACCGGCATCCAGGATGTTGGCACCACTACCATCGGCAATGGCGCCACGCTGTCGGCGGGTGATGCCCGCAACGCCGCGCCGTCCATCGGCACGCTCACGCTGAACAACCTCACCCTCGGCGCCACCGCCAGCACCATTTTCGATCTGGGCGCGCCCAGCATCGATACGGTTGCCCCGATCAACGATCTGATCGTCGTGTCCGGCAATCTGGATCTGGGCGGCAGCACGCTCAACTTCAACATCCTGCCCGGCTTCACCCAGGGCACCTATCGCCTGATGACCTATGCTGGTGCGCTGTCGGGCACGGCCAATCTCGGCCTGCTGCCAGTTGGCTTCACCTACACGCTGAACACCGCGGGCGGGAATGTCGATCTGGATGTCCAGCTGATCGATTTCTACTGGGACGGCAATGGTCCGTTCGGCAACACCGTGGTCGAAGGCGGCCCCGGGACCTGGAACACCGGCAACACCAATTGGACCGACGTGGGCGGCAATGTCACCGTCGCCTGGCAGAACAACGCCCGTGCCTTCTTCACCAATGTTGGCGGCGAAGTCACGGTTGACGGCAACTTCACCTATTCCACCATGTTCTTCACGGCGGACGGCTATGTGCTGGCTCCGGCCGCCGGCGCCACGCTGGGCGCCGATGCCGGCACCATCGACGTGGCAGCCGCTTCGACGGCCACCATCAATGTTGATCTGGTTGGCACGAACGGCCTGACCAAGGCCGGCGCCGGCACGCTGGTGCTGTCGGGCAGCAACAGCTTCACCGGCGGCTTGTCGATCAATGGCGGCACGCTGGCCGTCACTCAGGCGGCGGCGCTTGGCGCAGATGCCGTCACCATTAACGGCGGCGCGCAGACCCTGCGCTTTGATGCCGACATGACGGTGACCAACAATATCAACGGCGTCGGCATCGGATACAATGTCGACACCGGCGCCAATACGGTGACGCTGGAAGGTTCGCTGTCGGGTGGCGGGGCGGACAAGCTGGGCACCGGCACGCTGGTGCTCAACAATGCGATCAATGACCAGCCGAACGCGCTGGCAGTCTTCAACGGCTCGTTGATCGTCAATGGCGGCGTGCAGGGTGGCGTCGGCGGTGCCTCGGCCAGCCTGATCGGCGGCACCGGGACTGTCACTGGTCTGGTGTCAACAGCCGGCACATTGTCGCCCGGTGTTGGGCCTGGCCAGGTTGGTACGCTGACGGCCGGCAGCCTGACCCTTGGGGCGAACGCAATCTCGCTGTTCGATCTGGGCGTGGTCGGTGTTGTTGGCGGCACCAACGATCTGGTCATCGTCAACGGCAACCTCAATCTCGACGGCGCGCTCAACGTCAATCCGCTGGCTGGCTGGCACATCGGTACCGGCAGCTTCCGCCTGTTCAACTATGCCGGCGCGCTGACTGACAATGGCCTTGATCTGGGCGGCGCGCTGCTCACCCCGCCGGCGGATGTGACCTACACGGTCAACACCACGGTCGCCAATCAAGTCACGCTCGACATCGGCTACACCGGCGAATTCAACTGGGACGGCAATGGCGCGCCGGTTGATGGCATCATCGAGGGTGGTGCCGGCACCTGGAACGCCGGCAACACCAACTGGACCAACAGCGACGCGCTCTTCAACCTGGCCTGGGTAGACAGCACCGCCACCGTCGCCAATTTCGGCGGCGCTTCGGGCGGCGGCTTGGTGACCGTTGAAGGCACCCGCACGTTCGGCACGCTGAACTTTACCGCCAACGGCTACACGCTGGGCGGCTCTGGCGATCTCGCCATGAACGGCGGCATCGTCAACGTGACTGCTGATCTTGCCACCATCAACGTGGCGATCAACGGCGTCGGCGGCCTCACCAAGAATGGCGCTGGCGAACTCGTGCTTGGCACCGCCAATGGTTACACTGATGGCACCACCGTCAATGCCGGCGTGCTGACCATGGCCGCCAACGGCGCCACCGGCACCGGCACCGTCACGCTGGCCGATGGCACCACGCTGCGCAGCACCGTGGACATCACCCACGCCAACGCGGTGAACATGCTTGGCACCGGCACCTTCGACATTCTGGGCGCTGAATTCACGCAGAATGGCCTGGTTTCGGGCGGACTGCTGTTGAAGTCGGGCGCTGGCCGTCTGACACTTGCCAATGGCGCCAATGATTATGCTGGCGGCACCGACATCACCAACGGCACTGTCGCCGTCGCCACCGATGGCGCACTGGGCACCGGCAACATCCGCTTCTCGGGCCTCGGTGGCACGCTGGAAACGCTGGGCAGCTTCACCACCGCCAAGGATGTGACGCTCGATGCGGCGGGTGTGATCAACACCAACGCCAACACCAACCGCTTCGACGGTTTGGTGTCGGGCCCGTCGACGCTGACCAAGGTCGGCAGCGGCACCCTGATCCTGACCAACACCAACAGCTATGCTGGCGGCACCTTCCTCACCGAAGGCACCATCCAGATCAGCAATGACAGCGCCATGGGCTCCGGCACGCTCACCGCGGCTGGCGGTACCACGCTGATCGCCGGTCTGGCCATCAACACCCCGCCGATGACGCTGGCGCAGGACATCGTCCTGACCGGTGGCAACCTCACGATCAACCTGCTCGGTTCCAACTATGGCGTGAACGTCACAACGGGTGCGCTGCTGACCAACGGCACCGCGCTGACGCTGAACGGCACCATCAGCGGCGCCGGCGGCATCGACACGCTCGGCTTCCTGGACAATGGCGGCGGCAGCATCGCCTTCAACAGCACCAACAGCTATGAAGGCGGCACCAACCTGGGCAGCGTCATCGCCTATATCGGCGCTGATGGCGCCCTGGGTACTGGCGCTGTCAACCTCAACGCCTTTGGCGCCGGCATCCAGAACACGGGTGCTGGTACCAGCTTCACGTTGGGCAACGCCATCAACGTGAACGATGCCCAGCACAGCCTGGGCGGCGCCGGTAACCTGGTGCTTTCGGGCACGATCGGCGGCAATGGTGAACTGTTCAAGGTCAACAGCGGCACCGTCACCTTCACCGGTGTCGGCAGCACCTTCGGCGGCGCCTTCGCTGTCAACGGTGGCACCGTCGAAATCAATGGCAGCTTTGACAATGCTGCGGCCACGATGGTGGTCGCCGGTGGATCAATTCTGTCGGGCAACGGCAGCTTTGCCGGCAGCGTGACGCTGGACAACGGCGGCGTCCTCAGCGCTGGTGCAGGCGGCGGCGTGGGTGTGCTCACCCTGGGCAATCTGTCGCTCAGCGGCCTCTCCAACATCAACTTCCAGCTTGGCGCGGCCAACACGCTGGGTGGCCCGCTGAACGATCGCGTGATCGTCGGCGGCAACCTGGTGCTCGATGGCTTGCTGAACGTCACCGAAACGGTCGGCGGCAGCTTCGGCCTCGGCATCTACAACCTGTTCAGCTACGGCACGCTCACCAACAATGGTCTGCTGGTCAACGGCGGTCTGCCGAACGGCCTGACCGGTTCGGTGCAGATCAATACGGCGGCGCAGCAGGTCAACCTGGTCGTCGCTGGGCCTGACAGCATCGTCATGAACTGGGACGGCACCGATTTCACTGCGGCTGTGCCCGGTGGCCAGGGCGGAAATGGCGTGTGGAACGCCACCAACACCAACTGGACCGGCGAAGCCCCCGGCGAGATCAACGCCGCCTGGCAGAACAACGCTGTCGGCATCTTCGGCGGCACCGGTGGTTCGGTCGATGTGGCCGATGCCTTCAACTTCGCCGGCCTTGGCTTCCAGGCTGATGGCTATGTGCTGAATGATGCCGGCGGCAGCATCAACACCAACAGCACGCTGGGTAGCTTCATCTCGGTCGATGACGGCCTGACGGCGACCATCAACGCCACCATCGGCGGCACCGGCCAGTTGTTCAAGCAGGGTGGCGGCACACTGGTGCTGGGCGGCAACAACACGCTCACGGGCAACGTCAACCTAGCCAACGGCACCCTCGCCGTCACCAGCAATGGCGCGCTTGGCCTTGGCTCGCTGATCTTCACCAGCGGCACCACGCTGCGCGCCGATGCCTCGGTGACGCTGGCCAACAGCATGACGCTGAACGGCCAGAGCAACATCGACAGCAACGGCAATGTGCTTACCCTTGATGGCGTGCTGTCGGGCACCGGTGGGCTGATCAAACTGGGCGCCGGCACCCTGGTGCTGAACGCCGCCAACAGCTATGCCGGCGGCACTTCGGTTGATGCCGGTACGGTGCAGGTTGGCAACAATCTGGCGCTGAGCACGGGCGGTGTCACCTTCCAAGATGCAACCACGCTGCTGGCGGGCGTCGATGGCCTCACCCTTGCCAACCAGATCACCCTGGCGGGCGGCACCACGGTGGATACGCAGGCGTTTGCCTTCACCCTGTCCGGCGTCGTCGGCGGCACTGGTCCGCTTACCAAGGTGGGCAGTGGCAATCTTATCCTCAACGGCAACAACGCCTACAGCGGCGGCTCTGTGCTGCTCGACGGCTCGGTCACGCTGGGCACCAGCTCGGCGCTGGGCAGCGGCCAGGTCGATGTGAACGGCCAGGTGAACATCGTTTCGGGCGCTGATGGCCTCAGCGTCGCCAATGCTTTCGTGCTCAACGATATCGGCACCGTCGATGTGGCTGGCTTCACCACCACATACAGCGGCGTGATCAGCGGTGCGTCGGTGCTCAACAAGATTGGTGCAGGCAATCTGATCCTCACCAACGCCAATCTGTATAGCGGCGGTACCACGTTGAACGAGGGCACCATAACGGTGACCAACAGCGAGGCGCTGGGCACCGGCACGCTCACCATGGCGGGCGGCACCACGCTGGCCGCGGGCGCTGACTTGCTGGCTGTGGGCAACGCGGTGGTGACCAACGGGGTGGGTACGGTTGATACCGGCGCCAACCTCTTCACCATCTCGGGCGTGATCAGTGGCCCGGGTTCGATCACCAAGATCGGCAGCGGCAACCTGGTGCTGACCAATGCCAACACCTACGCTGGCGGTACCGCGCTCAACGCCGGTCGCATCACGCTGACCAACGGCGCCGGGCTGGGTACCGGCACGCTCACCATGGCGGACGGCACCACGCTGGCCGCGCGTGCGTCCAGCTTCACCACCAGCAACGCTATCGTCACCAACGGGGTGGGCACGGTCGATACGGGGGTCAACGCCTTCACGTTGTCGGGCGTCATCTCGGGCGCTGGTTCGATCACCAAGGTCGGCACTGGCAACCTGATCCTGAACGGCACCAACAGCTATGCCGGTGGCACCTCGCTGAATGTAGGCACCATCACTGTGGGCACGAACAGCGCGCTGGGCACTGGCACGCTGACCATGGCGGATGGCACCTTCCTGGTTGCCGGCGTCGATGGCCTGAATGTCGGCAACGCTGTCGTCACGTTGGGCAACGGCACGATCGATACCGGTGCCAATGTCTTCACCCTGTCGGGCATCCTGTCGGGCGCCGGCAGCTTCACCAAGGTGGGCAGCGGCAACCTGATCCTGACCAACACCAATACCTTC
>Ga0209278_1001079_pt1 | contig 17408 bp, 12 predicted proteins | sample JI81BgreenDNA_FD_187504 | JGI IMG/M metagenome (GOLD analysis project Ga0209278, IMG submission 187504) | Wastewater effluent complex algal communities from Wisconsin, to seasonally profile nutrient transformation and Carbon sequestration -... | ecosystem: Engineered > WWTP > Effluent > Algae... | reverse complement strand
TCTTCAACTGCAGCAGGCCACAAGCCAACTCCCGGTGTCGAGCTATTTCGACCGTGCGCTGTTCCAGCGCGAACTGGAGACGATCTTTCAGCGCGGGCCCCGCTATGTGGGGCACGCTCTCTCGGTGCCGAACGTCGGCGACTACCAGACCCTGCCCCAGGAGGGCGAAGGCCGTGCGCTGCTGCGCACGCCCTCGGGCATCGAACTCGTGTCCAACGTGTGCCGCCACCGCCAGGCGGTGATGCTGCGGGGGCGCGGCAACCTCGCGCAGCAGAAAGCCGGTCATGCCGGCGGCAACATCGTCTGCCCGCTGCACCGCTGGACGTACAGCGGCGCCAACACCCCACCGGGTCAGGGTCCGGCTGGCCAGCTGCTGGGCGCGCCCCACTTCTCGCACGACCCCTGCCTGAACCTGCGCAACTTCGCGCTGCGCGAATGGAATGGCCTGCTGTTTGAAGACAACGGCCGCGACATCGCCGCCGACCTCGCCGGGCTTGGCCCGGCGCAGGCACTGAACTTCGACGGCATGGTGCTCGACCACGTGGAACTGCACGAGTGCCACTACAACTGGAAGACCTTCATCGAGGTCTACCTCGAGGACTACCACGTCGGGCCGTTCCACCCGGGGCTGGGCAACTTCGTGACCTGCGACGACCTGCGCTGGGAATTCAAGCCCGAGTACTCGGTGCAGACCGTGGGCGCGCAGAACCTGCTGGACAAGGCCGGCAGCCCCACCTACCAGCGCTGGCACGAGGTGCTGATGGCCTACCGGCAGGGGCAGCTACCCGAACACGGCGCCATCTGGCTGACGTACTACCCGCACATCATGGTGGAGTGGTACCCGCACGTGCTGACCGTGTCCACCCTGCACCCGATCAGCGTGGACCGCACGCTCAACATGGTGGCCTTCTTCTACCCGGAAGAGATCGCCGCCTTTGAGCGCGAGTTCGTGGAGGCGCAGCGCGCGGCGTACATGGAAACCTGCGTGGAAGACGACGAGATCGCCGAGCGCATGGACGCGGGTCGCAAGGCGCTGCTGGAGCGGGGCGACAACGAGGTCGGCCCGTACCAGAGCCCGATGGAAGACGGCATGCAGCACTTCCACGAGTGGTACCGGCGCCAGATGGGCGACGCCCTCGCCGGCTGACCACGGAGCGCGTCATCACCCACCGCCCCGGTCTGCCCGCCCGTCCCTGCCCCCGGCCACGCCGCGCGCGCGGCCGGCTTCTCAGCGCCTGAACGATGCAAGCCGCGTGGATGCTGCTCGCCTCCCTGCTGTTCGCCAGCATGGGGGTGTGTATCAAGTTCGCCTCGGTGCACTTCAACACGTTTGAAATCACCTGCTACCGGGGGCTGGTGGGCGTCGTGTTTCTGCTGGCGATGACCCGGGCGCAGGGCGTGAGCCTGGCCACGCGCGTGCCGGGCATGCACGTGTGGCGCAGCGTGGTCGGCACGATCTCGCTGACCGCGTGGTTCTACGCGATCGCCCTGCTGCCGCTGGCCACCGCCATGACGCTGAACTACATGAGCAGCGTGTGGATCGCCACCTTCCTGCTGGGTGGTGCCCTGCTGTTCCAGGGCAGCACGGCCATGCGCGTGCAAAGCCCGCTGTTCCTGACCATTCTGGCGGGCTTTGGTGGCGTGGTGCTGCTGCTGCGACCCACCTTCGCCGGCGAGCAGGCGCTGGGTTCGCTGATCGGGCTGATGTCCGGTCTGTTCGCGGCGCTGGCCTACCTGCAGGTGGCGGCGCTGTCGCGCGCGGGGGAGCCCGAAGGCCGCACGGTGTTTTATTTTTCGCTGGGCGCGGTGGTCGCCGGCGGCGCGGGGATGGCGCTGCTGGGCACGAGCCCCTGGCCGGGCGCGGCCGCGTGGTGGCTCTTGCCCATCGGGGTGCTGGCGGCGCTCGGACAGCTGTGCATGACGCGCGCCTACGCCAGCGGCGCCACGCTGCTGGTCGCCAACCTGCAATACGCCGGCATCGTGTTCGCCGGTCTGTACGGCGTGTTCATCTTTGGCGACCTGCTGCCCCTGACCGGCTGGCTGGGCATGGGCCTGATCGTGGTCAGCGGCATCGCCGCCACCATCCTGCGCAGCCGGGCCGTGCCCCGCGCGCCGGCGGAAGACCACTGAGCGCGCTCCGGGGAAATCCCGGGGAAAACCGGTGGCGCGGTGGGCCCGTTGCCGCACAATCCGCGCATGCTGTCACCCCTGATCTCGGCCGGCGAACTCCGGCAACGCCTTGACCGCGGCGATCGCCTGCGCGTGATCGACTGCAGCTTCGACCTGACCGACCCTTCGGCCGGCCGGCGGCTCTTTGAGTCCGAGCACCTGCCCGGCGCTGTGCACGCCGACCTGGACCTCGACCTGAGCGACAAATCGCGCGGTCCCACCGAGGGCCGTCATCCCCTGCCCGCCCGCGAGACGTTCGCGGCGCGCGCGGCGGCGTGGGGCATCGGTGATGACACCGAGGTGGTCGTCATGGACCGTGCGGGCATCGCGTTCGCTGGCCGGCTCTGGTGGATGTTGCGCTGGTGTGGTCACGCCGCGGTGACCATCCTCGACGGCGGGCTGGCCGCCTGGAAGGCGGCGGGCGGCCCGGTGGCGACGGGCCCGGCGCACCCGCCCAAACGCGCACCGGAACCGGCGCGATTCACGCTGCGGCCCGCGCTGGAACAGGCCATCGACACCGCGGGCCTGCTGGCGCGGGTCGGGCAACCCGGCCTGGCGCTCATCGACGCGCGGGCGGCGGCGCGCTTTCGGGGCGAGGTCGAACCGCTGGACCCCGTGGCCGGCCACATCCCTGGCGCGCTCAACCGCCCCTTCGGCGACAACCTGTTGCCCGACGGGCGATTCAAGCCGGCCGAGGTCTTGCGCGCCGAGTTCACCGCCCTGCTCGCCGGGCGCGACCCGGCCACGGTGGTCCACCAGTGCGGCAGCGGCGTGAGCGCCATCCCGAACCTGGTGGCGATGGCGATCGCCGGGCTGGACCGCGGCACCCTCTACCCGGGCAGCTGGAGCGCCTGGTGCCACACCCCGGGGACGCCCCGTGCCCGCGGCTGAACCGAGCCGCCGCCCGGTGCGTGTGCCGGGCCAGGAAGAGGCTGCCCAGCGCGCCACGCTGCGCGCGATCGCGCTGTCCATCGGGGTGGTGTCGCTGGTGGTCATGGCCATCGACATGGTGCTCGCTCCCGCCGGGGAAAGCGAGGCGGGCGTGGCGGCGTTCATGGCGGTCGTCGCGTGGGCGGCGTGGTTTCTGCTGCGCCGCGGCCGCTGGCCGGTGATGCCGGTCGCGGCGGTGATCGTGTTCGGCGTGCTGATCACGGCCATCCTGTCGGTGCTGTCGTTCGGCTCGGTGCGTACCGCGGTCAATTTCCTGTTCGTCGGCGCCGTGGCCGGCGCCGGCGTGTTTCTGGGGCGGCGCGCGCTGGTGGTCACGGTGCTGGGCTGCATCGCGATGCTGGGCATGCTCACCTGGGCCGAGATGGGCGGGTGGCTCGGCAAGGCGCCCGACTTCAGCGTCGGGCTGCGCGTGTGGATCACCCAGGCGGCCTCGCTTGCGGTGATCGGCACGATGGTCTATCACAGCCGACAGGCCACCGGCGATGCCCTGGCCCGCGCGCACGAGGAACTGGAGCACCGGCGGGCGGTGGCGGCCGAACGCGACCGCAGCCTCGACCGCTTCGCGCGCATCTTTCGCACCAGCCCCAGCCCGATGCTGGCGCAGTCGGCCCACACCGGGATGATCCTGGACACCAACCCCGCGTTCGAACGGGTGTACGGCTACCGACACGATCAGGTGGTGGGCAACGACGACCGGTTCCTGTGGGCCGATCCGGCCGAGCGCGCCCACTACCGGCAGCGCCTGCTCGACGAGCGCAGCGTGGAGAACTTCCGCTGCCGCGGACGACGAGCCAACGGCACGGTGTTCGAGACCGTGATCTCCAGCGTGATGGGCGAAGACAGCGACGACAAGCTGGTGATCACGACCGTCTCTCCGGTGAGCGAAGAATCGATGGCGCTGGAGCGCTTGCGCCGCTCCGAGGAGCGTTTCGCCAAGGCCTTCAATTTCAGCCCGCTGAACATGACGATCACGCGGCTGAGCGACGGCGCCTTCATCGAGGTCAACCGCTCGGAGGACCGGGTGCAGGGCTATGCCCCGGAGGAGCTGCGGGGGCGCACGTCGGTGGACGTCGGCGCCTGGCTCACCCCGGACGACCGAGCGCGCTTCATTGAGCAGCTCCAGCGAGACGGCCGGATCGACGGCTACGAGACGCAGATGCGCCACCGCGATGGCTCGCTGGTGGACTGTCGGCTGTACGCCGAACTGATCGAGGTCGAAGGCGAGCCTTGCATCCTGTCGGCCACGATGGACGTGCGCGAGGAAAAGCGCCGCCAGCAACAGCTGCTGCAGGTGGCGCGCGGCGTGGCCAGCGCGACGGGCGAGGCCTTCTTCCACGCGCTGGTCAAACACCTCGCCGAGGCGGTGGGCGCCGATCGGGTGGTGGTGGGCGAAACCGAGGGTGCGCATGTGGTGAACACGCTGTCGGTCTGGGGTGGCGGCGGCCTGGTGGCCAACCACCGCTTCGACAAGCGGCCCACGCCCTGTTTCATCACGCTCCAGAGCGACGGCTTGTTCGTCTGCGAGAGCGGCCTGTCGGCGCGCTTTCCGCGCGCCGCCGATGGGTTCGAAGCCTACGCTGGCCAGGCGCTGCGCGACGCCAGCGGAGCGCCGGTGGGCGTGGTGTTTGCGCTGTGGAAATCGGCCACGCGGGTCAACGACGACCGCCGGGCCCTGCTGTCGATCTTCGCCAGCCGCGCCCAGGCCGAGTTGCTGCGGCTGCAGCGCGACCGCGAAATCCGCCGGCTCAACGAAACCCTGGAGCAGCGCGTGCGCGAACGCACGGCCGAGCTGCAGGCCCTCAACGCCGAGCTCGATGCCTTCGCCTATTCGGTCTCCCACGACCTGAAGTCGCCGCTGCGCACCATCGACGGCTTCACCCGCCTCCTGCAAGAACAGCTCGGGGACCGCCTGACACCGGACGACCAGGCCTTGCTCGACCGGGTGCTGTCGTCCACCCAGCGGATGTCGTCGATCATCGCGGACCTGCTGTCGCTGGCGCGGGTGAGCCAGGGCACGCTGGCCTGCGAGTGGGTCGACATCAGCGCCCTGGCCAGTGAGGTTCTGGCGGTCGCCCAGGAGCGTGAGGGCGCAACCGGGCTGCAAGCGCAGGTGTCACCCGGCCTGCGTGCGTGGTGCGACCCCCGGCTGGCCCGGCTGGTGCTGGAAAACCTGCTGTCCAACGCGGTCAAGTACAGCCGCAAGCGACCCGACCCGCGGGTCGACGTCGTCGGCGAGCAAACAGGCGCGGTCCACTGGCTGGCGGTGCGCGACAACGGCGTGGGCTTCGACATGCAGTTCGCCGACCAACTGTTCAAGCCGTTCAAGCGGCTGCACCTGGCCAGCGAGTTTGAAGGCACGGGCATTGGTCTGGCCACGGTGCGTCGGATCGTGGAGCGCCACGGCGGCGCCATCGAAGCCCGCGCCCGCCTCGGCGAAGGCGCCGAGTTCCGCCTGCATTTCGGACCCAACCCCGGCGCCTGATCCCGCGCCCGGCCGGCGGAGATTCAGTGCGCCTGGTCCCAGTTGGCGCCCACCCCCACCTCGGCCAGCAGCGGCACTTTCAGCGACGCGACACCGGCCATCAACCGCGGCACTTCGCGACGGACCCAGTCCACCTCGGCCTCGGGCACCTCAAACACCAGTTCGTCGTGCACCTGCATGATGATCCGGGTCTCTTTGCGCTGCGCATCGATGGCCTGCTGGACCGCCACCATGCTCAGCTTGATCAGGTCGGCGGCGGTGCCCTGCATGGGGGCATTGATGGCCGCACGCTCGGCACCGCTGCGGCGCGGGCCATTCGGGCTGTTGATCTCGGGCAGGTAGAGACGGCGGCCGAACACCGTCTCCACGTAGCCCCTGCTCTTGGCACTCTGGCGCGTGTCGTCCATGTAGCGCTTGACGCCCTCGAACCGCTCGAAGTAGCGCTGGATGTAATTCTTCGCCGCGGTGTTGTCGATGCCCAGCGCCTTGGCCAGGCCGAAGGCACTCATGCCGTAGATGAGGCCGAAGTTGATGACCTTGGCATAGCGGCGCTGCTCGCTGCTGACCTGCGCGACCTCGACGCCGAACACCTCGGCCGCGGTGGCACGGTGCACGTCCTGCCCCTCGTGGAAGGCGCGCAGCAGGGCCGCGTCATCGCTGAGGTGGGCCATGATGCGCAGCTCGATCTGCGAGTAGTCGGCGCTGGCGATCACGCAGCCCGGCGGCGCGACAAAGGCCTCGCGCACGCGCCGGCCCTCGGGCGTGCGGATGGGGATGTTCTGGAGGTTGGGGTCGTTGCTGGAGAGCCGGCCCGTCACGGCCACGGCCTGCGCGTAGTGCGTGTGCACGCGGCCGGTGCGCGGCAGCGCCATCTGCGCCAGTTTGTCGGTGTACGTGCCCTTGAGCTTCGAGAGGCTGCGGTGCTCGAGGATCTTGGCTGGCAACGGGTAGTCCTCGGCGAGTTTCTCCAGCACTTCCTCATCGGTGCTGCGGGCGCCGGTGGCGGTCTTCTTGATGACCGGCAGGCCGAGCTTGTCGAAGAAGATCTCGCCCAGCTGCTTGGGGCTGCCCAGGTTGAAGGGCTGGCCCGCGATGGCATAGGCCTCCTGCTCCAGCGCCACGATGCGCTGGCCCAGTTCGTGGCTCTGCGCCGCCAGGGTCGGTCCGTCGATCAACACGCCATGGCGCTCAATGCGGTACAGCGCCTCGCTGCTCTGCATCTCGAGTTCATAGATGAACTTCAGTTTTTCGTCGGCCTGCAGACGCGGCCACAGCACGCGGTGCACGTCCAGCGTCTGGTCGCTGTCCTCGCAGGAATACTCGGTCGCCTTGGCCACGTCGACCTGCGCGAAGGGGATCTGGTGCGCGCCCTTGCCACAGAGGTCCTCGTAACTGATGCCCTTGCGTCCGGTGTGGCGCTCGGCCAGGCTCTCCAGCCCATGAGGCTTGTGCACTTCGAGCACATAGCTTTGCAGCATGGTGTCGTGCGCATAGCCCTGCACCTCGATGCCGTGGTTGGCAAACACGTGCCGGTCGTACTTGACGTGCTGGCCGAGCTTGGCCTTGGCCGGGTTCTCCAGCCACGGCCTGAGTTTCGCGAGCACCTCGTCGAAGGGCAGCTGCTCGGGAGCGTCCGGACCGGCGTGGCGCAGCGGGATGTAGGCGGCCTCGCCGGGCTCCACGCTGAACGAAATGCCCACGATGTTGGCCACCATCTCGTCCAGCGAGGTGGTCTCGGTGTCCAGCGCCACCAGTTCGGCCGTCTCGATCCGGGCCAGCCAGCGGTCCAAGGCTTCCCAGGTCAGCACCGTCTCGTAGCGCCGCTCGCGCGCCGGCGCGACCACCGGCGCCGGCTCGTCGAACAGGCCCGGCGCGGCGGTCGGCGCCGGCGCCGCCTTGGCCGCGGCGCGGGCGGCCAGGCCCTTGAATCCATAGCGCTCATAAAAGGCCTGCAGCGCCTCGTGCTGGGGATCGCCCGCGCGAATCGCCTCGAGCGCCGGCAGACCCGGGACAAAACCGTTCAGGTCGCAGTCGGTCTTGATGGTCAGCAGCTGGCGGCCGGTGGGCAGCCAGTCCAGCGCCTTGCGCAGGTTCTCGCCGGCCACGCCCTTGACCTCGTGCGCGCGGGCCACGAGCGCATCGAGCGAGCCGAACTCCTGCAGCCACTTGGCGGCGGTCTTGGGCCCCACCTTTTCCACGCCGGGCACGTTGTCCACCGCGTCGCCCACCAGCGTCTGAAAGTCGATCATGCGCTCGGCCGGCACGCCGAACTCGGCCAGCACGCCGGCGCGATCGCGGCGCTTGCCGCTCATCGTGTCGATGATCACGATGCGGTCGTTGACCAGCTGGGCAAGGTCCTTGTCGCCGCTGCTGATCACCACGTTGAGGCCTTGAGCGGCCGCCGTGACGGCCAGCGTGCCGATCACGTCGTCGGCCTCCACACCGGGCACGTCGAGCACCGCGAAACCCAGCAGCCGGACCACCTCGTGGATCGGCGGGATCTGGGCGCGCAGGTCGTCGGGCATTGGGGCGCGGTGGCCCTTGTAGTCGGGGTAGAGCGCGTCGCGGAAGGTCGGTCCGGAGGCGTCGAACACGCAGGCCACATAGGCCGCCGGCACCTCCTTGCGCAGGCTCTCCATCATGTTGACCATGCCACGGATCGCGCCGGTGGCCGGGCTCGCGGGATCGCCGGGCACGGCCCGCAGGTCCGGCATGGCGTGGAACGCCCGGTAGAGGTAGCTGGAGCCGTCGATCAGCAGCAGGGTCGGGGCGTTGGGGTCGGGGGTGGCGGGGGTCGCGGACATGGCCGCATTGTCGGGGAAAGCGTCCGGGCGACCGGACGCCATCCGGCGCGCGCCGCCCCCGCTGCCTACAATGGCGGGATGCGCCGCTCCACCCCCTCCCTGCTGGCCGCCAGCGCCCTGGCCGCGTGGCTGGCCGGCGTCCCGGCCCACGCCCAGACGCCCTCCGGCAGCCCGACCGCCCCCGCTGCGACCGCGCCCACCGACACGCCGCGTGTCGTACCCGGTCCGGGCGACCGCATTGAGCGGATACGCCACGAAGACGCCCTCACCCGCATCGACGAGTTGCGCGTGGGCGGACAGACCCAGAGCATCGAGGTGCAGCCCAAGAACGGTGCGCCCGCCTACCAGGTGGCACCCGCCGGCGGTGCCAATGCCCCCGGCGAAACCGGCGGCCGGGCCACCGGCAACGCCGGCCGAAGCAGCTGGCGCCTGATGAACTTCTGATCGCGACTCGCATGGCCGTCTACACCGAGGTCCGTTTCGACGAGGCCGCCGCCCTGATCGAACGCCTGCAACTGGGCACCCTCACCGAGCTGCGCGGCATTCAGGGCGGCATCGAAAACACCAACTACTTCGTCACCAGCGAGCGCGACGGCCAGACGCTGGAGCATGTGCTCACCGTGTTCGAGCGGCTGGGCTTCGAGCAGCTGCCGTTTTACCTGCACCTGATGAAGCACCTCGCCGGTCGAGGTATCCCGGTCCCCGGGCCGGCCGCGGACGCGCGCGGCGAGATCCTGCACAGCCTGCAGGGCAAGCCGGCGGCGGTGGTGGACAAGCTGCGCGGGCGCAGCGAGCTGGCGCCGGGCGTCGCCCACTGCGAAGCGGTGGGCGCGATGCTGGCGCGCATGCACCTGGCGGGTCGCGACTATGAGCGCGAGCAGCCCAACCTGCGCGGTCTGGCGTGGTGGAACGAGACCGTGCCGGTGGTGCTGCCGCACCTCACGCCCGCGCAGGCCGCCCTCATCCGCAGCGAACTGGCCTTCCAGAACCACACCGCCGCTGGCAGCGCATACGCCGCCCTGCCCCGCGGGCCGATCCACGCCGACCTGTTCCGCGACAACGTCATGTTCGAAGACGGCCGACTCAGCGGCTTCTTCGACTTCTATTTCGCCGGCACCGACACCTGGCTGTTCGACCTTGCCGTGTGCCTGAACGACTGGTGCGTGGCTATCGCGCCCGACGACGACGCGGTCGACGGCCGGCCCGACCGCGCACGGCACGACGCCTTCCTCGCCGCCTATGAATCGGTGCGGCCGCTCACCGCCGCCGAACGCACGCTCCTGCCCGCGATGCTGCGCGCCGGCGCGCTGCGCTTCTGGCTTTCGCGCTTGTGGGACTGGCACCTGCCCCGCGAGGCCGCGCTGCTCAAGCCCCACGACCCGCGTCATTTCGAGCGTGTGCTGCGGGCCCGGCTGCCGGCCCATGCTCACCTCGAGACCACCGACGCTTCCGCCCTCGCATGAAACTCCGCTACAACCCCGCCTCCACCGGCCTGGCCTGGGTGAAGCTCGGCGTGCGCACGTTCTTCCGCCAGCCCCTCGCGCTGGCGGGCCTGTTCTTCATGTTCATGGCCACGCTGTCGGTGCTGTCGATCATTCCGCTGCTGGGCACCGCGATCGGCGTGGCGCTGGTCCCGGCCGCCACGCTGGGCCTGATGGCCGCCACCCGCGAAGCCGAAGCCGGGCGCTTTCCGATGCCCTCGGTGCTGATCAGCGCCTTCCGCCACGGCGCAGAGCGCCGCCGCGACATGCTCATGCTGGGCGCGCTGTACGCCGGTGCCTTGCTGGTGGTACTCGCCCTCGGCGCCCTGCTGGCCGGCGCACCGCCGACGGCGGGCGAGGGCGGCGAACTCACCCCGGAGATGGTGCGCGAGGCCTTTGACCGGCCCGGCGTGTGGCTGGCAATGCTGCTGTACGTGCCGGTGCTGATGGTGTTCTGGCACGCGCCGGCGCTGGTGTTCTGGCACCGCGTCGCACCGGTCAAAAGCCTGTTTTTCAGCCTCCTGGCCTGCTGGGCCAACAAGGGAGCGCTGCTCTTCTTCACGCTGGGCTGGGTCGGCGTCTTCATGGTGGCTGGCCTGTTCCTGGGTCTGATCGCCTCGCTGCTGGGCGGGACCGAAGGCATCAGCGTGGCGCTCTACCCGGCGGTGCTTCTCATGGCGGCCATGTTCCACACCTCGATCTGGTTCACGGTGCGCGACAGCTTCGACACGGAAGACGCCACCGCGCCGGCGCCCTCCGACAACCAGGCCGGGTGAACCACCCGGCCTGCCGGCCGGATGGGGGTCACAACTTGGCGGTGGAGGGGACTTCAGCCAACTCGTTCTTCGCGGCCTCCAACAACTGACCGAAGCGCGTTTGCCAGAGCTCCATCACTTGGGAGTGGGCATCCAATTTCATGCGGTAGAAGACAACGCCCTCGATGTGCTCCTTCGCCATGCCAAGCTTTTCGACGAGGCGCTGAACTGGGCGATTGCCCTCTTGGTAGGTCATGACCAAGTCCGTCGCACCCTGCTTCAGGAGCTCATCACGGAGCCAGTCTGACAGGCCCATCACCAAGCCGCCGCGGACTTCCGGCAGCGCGCTGATGGACGACTCGAACGTGTTGGATGATGCGTCTCCCACCCGGTTGATCCCGACGATCACCTGCAGATGCTTCCCACTGGCATCCCAAGCGCCAAAGTACTTGCCACTCGAGGTCCTCATCGCGGGCTTGACTTGAAGCCCCAGATACAGCTGCACATGGGCATCGCCGCCAGGGGTTTTGAGAGCGCCAAAGCGCAAATAGAAGTCCTCGGGCGGAAGGGCCATGTAATGGGCGTGCATGGCCGGTAGGTGAGAGCCGTTCAACGGGGTCATGTTCATGGTGGTGCTCCAGGTGATGTGGGTGAAGGATGGCCAGGGTGTTCTGGGAATCACGCCTGCGCCGATCCCACGGTAGAGCCCGCAGCGCCCGGGCGGAAGCCACCCGGCCGCCGGGGCGAGGGTGTCTGGCCCAGGGTGTCCACCGCACCCGCCAACCCCTGAATCACCCGGCCCCGGCGCAAAGCCGGGCCTCACAGCTTGGCCGACGCCGCGAGTTCTTGCCTGGCGGCGGCGAGCAGCTGGTCCGTGCCCTGGATCCACGCTTTCAGTATCTCGACGGCCGGCGCGAGCTTCATGCGGTGGAACGTGATGCCCGAGATCTTTTCCTGAGTCATGTTCAGCTGCTCCACGAGGCGCTGGACAGGGCGGTTGCCCTGCATGTAGGTCAATGCCACGTCGGTGGCCTTGCGCCGCTCCAGTTCGCCCGCCAGCCAGCCCGAGAGATTGGCCATCAGCCCGCCCCGGGCGGCCGGCAGCGCGCTGATCGCCACCTCGACCACCGTGGACCCCTTCCCCCCCACAGGCGCCAGCATCACCACCACTTGCAAGTCCTGGTGAGCGTCATCCCAGGCGCCGTAGAAGGTGGCAAAGGTGTCCTTCATGGCATTGCGCACGGTGAAATCAATCGCCCGCATCAGGCGCTGCTCACCCCTCTCGTCTTTCTCCAATCCGAACCGCAGATAAAAGTCCTCGGGGCTCAAAGCGCTGAAATGCCGCTTCACCGCATCGGTGTCGCTGGCGACCAAAGCTGTCATCTTCATGGTGTGTCTCCAAACATCCCGGGGATATGGACAAACCCGGCGCCCGAAACCGGGATCCTTCGTGCGCTGGCACACACAGTAAGTCCCCGCAGCCCGTCAAAGGCCCCCTTGGGCTGTTGGGGTGACAGTGAAGGGGGTAGGCCAGGCAGCGCAGGCGGTCCGGGGGCGAGGGCCCGAGCACGCGCCCGCCGCTGGACGCCGCAAAAAAGAGGAGCCTCCAACGGTGGCTCCTCTGATTCAACGGATGCCCTCCCTGCGGGCAATCGCAGCCCGGGAATCCGAGCGAAGGCTGTCACTTGAACATTCGTGACACGGTGCGGCCGCGCCCGCCCTTCTGCCATCAATCGACCAACCCACCCAGTCAACTGATGCGGTCGGGCGCCGCAGGGCCCCAAAACCTAGCGTGGGTGACGAACCGGCTTGTCAACGCCAGCGCCCATGCCGAATCCGTCACCCAGGAGGTCAAAGCTTGGCGCCGCCGATCAGCCAGCTCCGCAGTTGGTGATCCAACTCAGGCATCGCTTTGTCCAGTGCGGGAGCTGTCAGCCCAACGCCATGAGCGCTTTCAAATGGGAACTGGATCGTGTTGATCTTGGCCCCGAATTTGTAACCAATCAGGCCGGTTTCATTGATCGCATACTCGGTGAAGATATCGTCATTCGGCGCATAAATGATCATGATCTGAAGAGGCTTGTCACGCTGGACTTTAGCCTCATCCTCCACCATGTCGAGCGCTGCAAATGAATCAATGGTCCGCAATTGCCAGAGCAGGGTATTGTAGTCCGTAGCATTAATGAGTCTGCCGAGCTGACCAGCAAATCCCTTAGCAGCCTGACTGGAATCCGCCAATTTTTTGGCCAAGGCATCTGAAATCAAACCGCTATTGTCAATGGTAGTTATGCCCAGCTCCTTGGACATTGCCTCATAGTATTCATCCAACTGATCCCAGACCAGGTGCTTATTCAGAGGAAACTGGCATCGATACCAGAATTCACCAAGCACTTGCTTCAGGGTATCTGGCTGGAAGGGTACCGGCTTATGCGTTTTCGGATCCATGGAATAGTAATTGCCACCGTTCCAATGAGGATCATTCTCCAGCATGGAGACCCATTTCCGGGCGAGTTGACGGGTCTTCCTCGGCAAGGAGGCCCCACCGGGGACCATCAGAACCATCTTGTCGACGAACTTCAGATCGTCTGTCAGCATGTGCCACGCCTGAAGCGAGCCCATGGATGCCCCTGCGACCACATCCACGTGATGGATGCCCATCGCAGCGAGTGCCTTTTTCTGGATCGTGGCGTAGTGAGTAAAGCCGAAATTAGGAAATGCACTGCCATATGGGGCCTTGGTTGCCGGATTCAGAATATGGGGACCAAATGACCTGCCGATTAACGGCCCAAAACTGACGATATAGTGGGTGTCCGTGTTGAAAGCATTACCAGGGCCAATCAGCGGCTCCCAGTAGCCAGTGCCCGTTGTACCCTTAGGATCATAAAATCCAGCGGCGTGCGCACTGCCAAGAAAGAACGGCAGGATCACAATAACAGGCTTATCAACTTTATGGGCATCCTGCCGTGTTCCGTAGGTTTCATATTCGAGAGTGGCGCTTGGCCATGTGCCACCGTGGCCTTGACAAGGAATATCCTTGACCTCAATTTTTTGAAGGGTCACATGAAAGTTGTAGGGCATGACAATCTCCTGAAATGGACAAACCGACCGAAAACTTATCGGGCGGAAAGTCAATCTACTGGCAAAACATGCCGTTGGGATCAACCTGCGCATTCAGGCCCAGTGAATCAACCCTAGGGTGCATCAATGGTTGACAACCTGCGGTGTTACTCACTTGACCTCGATCCGCGGAGTGATTGACGGGATTTGACCCATGGCGTTGGCGCCAATATCACCCCGGCAATAAAAAGGGGATGGAGATGGCCTGTCTCGCCCCGGAAGCGCGATACGGGCGCCCGGGGTCCTGTTGTCGGCAAGCGGTTGGCGGTGAGGTCGATCAGGCGGAACGGATGGGGCGAGGCGCAACGAGCGCCCGCTGTCACGACGCGCCTCCAGGCCGCGGGCTACCAACAATCGTCGCCCTGAAGTCGCCCGGTGTACGGCACCGAGGCGCCCCAACGGAGGCAGCGACAGCGCTCAGAGGCGCGCGCCTGGATTCGACCGAACTGCCTTGAGCAGGACGTCGAGTTGCGTCAGGTAGGTGGCCACCATGTCGTCGTGCAGCTTTTGCAGATCGAACTCGAAGAAGACCACAGCGCCCTGGCGAAGCTTGGCCGCGCCAACGCTCTTCGTCACCGCCGCCACGGCGGCGTTGTCGATCAGGTACATGCCTTCGGCGACCTTGAATTTCTGAGCCAGCATCAGCTTGACCAGTTCGCCGGACACCTCGGCGGTGGCCCCGCCACGGGCGGACGCCAGCGCACTGATGCCCACCTCGCCGCGCTCAGGCTTGGCGGGGTCGTTCGCCCCGAACGACACGATGAGCTCGAGGTGGCGGTGCGGGCTGCCGTTCCACACGCCGTACCACGCGCCGCGCTTCAACATGCCGGCCGTCCTGGTCTTCACGCGGTCCCGGTCGTTGTTTCCAGCCGAGGCGAAGCGCAGGTAGTAGTCGCCGGGGCTGAGGGCCATGAAGTGATCGACCATGGCGTCGATGTCTTTGTCGGTCAGTTGTTCCAGTTTCACGGTGAACTCCAATGGGTGGGTGTCTGCCGGAAAGCCGCTCTCAAGATCCGCTCTTGAGGCGTTCCGGTGCGGACCAGCTTAGCCACGCGGGCGGGCCTTTCTGACCCTCTCCTGCGCCAGCGCTAGTGCCGCTGAACCACCCGCGGATGGCGTGGCGCTGCCCGGAAGGGCCCGGTCGCATGACGAGGCCCCGGGCTTCCAGAAGGCCGGCGCATCGGGCGGCTGCGCGGTACCGCCGCGGACCGCGGCGCCGTGCGACCGCCGGGGCGTTGAGGCACGACGGCTCCTCGCGTCAAGCGAGCCAGTGGCGGGCCCGCGTTCCCGATCCGAGGCCAGGGCAACCGAGCTCAGAGCTTGGCGCCGGCGGACTTCTGCGAGGCCCGCACCGCCGCCAGCAGTTCATCGAGTTTCTTCAGCCACACCTCCGCCACGGGCGCGTGTGACGTGATGTCCAGCGTGCCGAACATGACGCCACCGCCTTGACGCACGTCGAAGCCGTGGCGGGCGGCGATGGCGGCCACCGCGGCGTTCTTGTTCTCGTACATCAGGGTGAGCTTTTTGTAGCCGCGCTTGAGCAACTCCGGAATCAGCCAGGTCATGACCTGGCTGGTCAGGCCACCGCGCGCCGACGGCAAGGCACTCATCGAAAACTCGGCGACGGTGTGGTCTTGCGGCGAGGGGCTGTGGAAGCTGCCCAGGTACACCAGTGTCTTGTGTGACTCGTCCCAACCGCCAAAGTGCTGCAGCGTGGGATCTTCATGAGCCACTTGCAGGAACCCGGTGGCGAAGTTGACCAACTGATCGTGGGTGATTGGGCCGGTCATGCCAAAACGCATGGCCCGGTCTTCCTCGGCCAGAGCGGCCATGTGCGCAGCCACGGCGTCACGGTCGGCCATGGTCAGGAAGGTGATGGCGGCCAGTTTGCCGCCGGACTGGGTGTTGGGATGCATGGTGTTTGCTCCTGCTGTGGGTGTTTGGGGTACGTACCGCTCGGAAGCCCTGGCGGCATCTGCACGGTAGTGCCCAAACCAGCCCACGAACACCGCTGCGGTGCCGGGGGCAGTGGCGCGGGCCGAGCCTGTTCGAGCGATGGACAGGCGCGCCAAAAGACGAACCCCAAGGCCCGGCGGGGCCTTGGGGTTCACGGGGAGGGCCGTTGGGTTCTGCGCCCGATCCGGCCCTGTCTGCCCCCACCGTGCCTTGGCGCGGCAGAGGCGGACGATCAGACGCCGATCACACCGCCGTCCGTGCGGGTGATGGCAATCGTGGCCGAGCGCGGGCGGTTGCCCGGGCCGTAGGCCGTGGTGGCGTTGGACGGCCACTGGCTCTCCAGCGTGAAGGCCGGGTTGGTGCCCAGCGCCGGGGTGTTTTCACCAGGGTGCTGGATGTTCACAAACAGTGTGCGTCCATCGGCGGTTTCGGTAATGCCCGTGACCTCGCAGCCGCGCGGCCCCACCAGGAAACGGCGCAGGCGCGTCTCGCCCAACACCGCACCGATGAAAGTCTGCTCGCTGCCGGTACTGCCACCCAGGCTGTTGTTGACAGTCACCGTGCGGCCATCGCCGACCTCGCCCGGGATCGCGGCCAGCAGCATGCAGTTGGTCACGTCGGTGTACGCGCCGTCGTCGGTCTGGATCCAGCAGATGCCGGTGGCTTGGCTGAACCACAGGCCATCGGGCGAGGAGAAGTCGTTGGCCGCGCTCAAGCCAGAGAGGTTGATGCCAGCGCCCGCGTCCTCTTCGGCACCGAACAGGAAGATGTCCCAGGTGAAGGTGGTGGACGAGGACTTGATGGCGCCGTTCTCGCGCAGGCGAATGATGTGGCCGTTGGGGTTGCCGCTGCGGGTGCGGCCGTCGTTGTCGGCGTAGGCGCGGGGGTTGGCCGCGTCGGTGCCAGCGACGGTGCGCGAGCCGTTGTTGGTCATGGTGAAGTACACGTCACCGTTGCGCGGGTTGATGGCGCCCCACTCCGGGCGGTCCATGCGCGTGGCGCCCACGGCGGTGGCGGCCCAGCGGGCGTTGACCAGCACATCGGCCTGGTTGGCGAAGGTGTACGTGGCAAATCCCGAGATGCGCGGGTCGGTGATCGTCAGCTCGATCCACTCGCCGGTGCCGTTGTCGTCGAAGCGCGCCACGTAGAGGCGACCTTCGTTGAGGTACTTGTCGCCCGCGGCCATGCCGCCGCCCACGTCGGCCGCGCTCCAGCTGGCGGTCGACACGTACTTGTAGACGTACTCGTTCTGCGAATCGCAACCCATGTAGAAAGCCAGCGGCTGGCCGGCCACCGGGATGCTGCACACCGCGGCCTCGTGCGCAAAGCGGCCCATGGCCACGCGCTTGGCCGGCTGAGCGGTCGGGTTGAGCGGGTCGATCTCCACGTTGTAGCCAAAGGTGTTGGGCTCGTTGCGGAAGTCGTCAGCGGCGGTGGCGCCGGTGGTGGCGATGTCCCAGCGGGTGAAGCGGTTGTCGCCGCCGACCACGCTGTACCAGCCCTGCGAGTTGCGGTTCACCGGGGCGGTCGTGCTGAAGGCCGTGGTGGGCACGCCGTAGCGCTGGCGGCTGGCAATCTGGTTCGCGGTGAGGCCCGTCGGGGCCACCGAGTTGTTGAAATAAAAGGCCCAGTTCTCTTCGCAGCCCAGGTAGGTGCCCCAGGGGGTCTTGCCATGGCCGCAGTTGTTCAGGGT
>Ga0209278_1001078_pt1 | contig 17409 bp, 16 predicted proteins | sample JI81BgreenDNA_FD_187504 | JGI IMG/M metagenome (GOLD analysis project Ga0209278, IMG submission 187504) | Wastewater effluent complex algal communities from Wisconsin, to seasonally profile nutrient transformation and Carbon sequestration -... | ecosystem: Engineered > WWTP > Effluent > Algae... | reverse complement strand
ATTACAGGGTCTACTTATTTATTAATTGCATTATTAATTAAAATGGGTCTTGGTCCTTTAGGTTTATGGATTTTTTTCTCTGTATCTTCTTTTACTTATCCTTTTGTTGCATTATATTTTTCATTTATAAAACCATTATATTTTACAATTATTGTTAAAATGTTAGGAAATGTTTTTGGTCCGTTATATGCGATTCAAGGTTTAATCAAACATCCATCAAATCTTTCAGTCACAGACTCTAAATTATTAGAGTATTTTAAATTTGAATTAATAAATCAAACCTATAAATCTAATTCTAATAGTGAGTTATTAAAAGAAATGTCGAATAATATAGAATTAAATACTATTTTAATTAATACACAGATATTACGTGATAATATAAGTACTTTTGTTTTAGCATTTTCAATTTTTAGTATTATTGTTGGTGCTTTTGGTTTATTAACAACAAATGATATTAAAAAATTTATTGCTTATTCATCTATGTTAAATTATGGTTTTGTATTTTACCCTGTAATTTCTGGTTATTTATCAAGTGTACATTATTCTGTATTATATATTTTAAGTTATTCTTTAATTAATTTATTATTTATTTGGACATTTAATCATTTATTTTCTGATAAGCAAACTTCAATTTCGAATTTATCAATTTATTCTTCGAGTAAATCTATGTTTTCGTTATTTTTAGTAAGTTTAATTGTATCTATGGCAGGTTTACCACCATTTTTAGGATTTTTCACAAAAACTGCAGTTCTTTTTGAATTAATAAAAATTTTAGGTATTTATACAGGTAGTATTTTTATTTTTTTTACATTAATTGGTGCTTTTGGTTACGCACGTTTAATAAAAAATATGTATGGTATTATTTATAATACAATATCTCACGGGATTTTATTTTCTTTACGAATCACATCTTTTGTTTTTAATCCAATTTTTTACATTACAATCTTTATTTTTATTTTTACATTTATTTTAAATACTTTTTTAGGTTATTATTTAGTATACATTATAAAAGGAGATGTTTTAAGTATATTTAACTCTTTTGTTTTCACATCTCATTCATCAGTTAAAGGAAATTTTATTGAGCATAATTTATTACAAATTCTTGTTCAAGATTATGGAATTGATATTAATGAATTAGATAACTTTTTAAAAAATTTTGCAACAACTGACTCGCAATTTATAAATACTTTTATTGAACATCAAGCTAATTTATTTTCACGCAGAACCGAAATTTTAACAGGTATTCCTGCAACAGAACAACAAATAATTCAATTTAAATTTGATTTAATACGTACAATAGATTATAAATTAAGAGTGTATACAATCGGGGAGGGTTTTTCATACACTAATTTACATATGGAATGTGCTAAAAAATTTATTTAATATTACAAATAAGAAATATAAAATGTGTAGATCAAAAATACAGAGTTATAATATTCAAAATACAATAAAAAATATTTTTTGTCTTATCCCAATAAATATGAATGCATCTTCGAATGAAACAATTGTACTTTTTCTTTTATTATTTACTGGTATAATATCTTATGCCTATTCTCAAAAAATTAAGGAAAATTTACCAGATACTCAAATAAAAAAAACAGAAACTATGGATACTTCTCATGTAATTGAAGAAATTACTAATGGTACGCTAACTTCTCAAGAACTTCAATACTATTTTTTTACATATTTATCTATTTTTTGCTTTTCTACTTTTTTTATTTATTTAATATATATATTAAATAATCCACAAACAAATGATGATTCTTTACTAACAACCCTAAATACACCTGAAATTATTAATTTAAAAACGCCTAACCCATATTTTTCTCGTTATTCTAATCTTAACGGAATGAGGGCTAAATTTGAATATAAACATAAACTTGAAAAAATTCAAGATGCTATTTACCATAAGCATAGGCATTCAATTGATTATGGCACGAAGCCACTAAATTCTGAAGAAATTCAACAGTATGCTAACTTGACTCAAGGGTTACAAGATATTTATTTAAAGAATTCAGAAGCTTATCGTGAATACAATGTTGAACGTATGATAAAAATTCGAGATTTTATTTCACAAACACATCCATCACTAAAAAATTTTTTTATAGAAAACAATGTATATCTTTCACCAATAAATTCTCCTAATGGGTTAGAAAACAATTCGCAGCGATTATTAGATTCGTTAGATTGCAATGAATTTGTTAATTTATCATTTTTTGATTATGTTTTGAAATTTTATGAACTTACTATATCTACGGATATCTTTTTTGAGATATAAAATAAAATGTATATTTCAAATATAACATTAAATTTTAGTTTTGCAGAATTTCATTTAAGTATTATAATCTTGTTAATATTAATGGTTATTTTTTTAAGAAATCCAATCCACGCCTTATTATGTTTTATTTTCGGAGTTATTAATATTATAACTATTTTTATTACTTTTGAAGCGGAATTTGTTGCTATAATATTATTTTTAGTTTATGTTGGAGCAATTGCTGTTTTATTTTTAGCTTTAATTATGTTTTTAAATTTATCTTATCTATTTTATAATGAAATAGAAAATAAAAGTACACCAATATCTTTTTTTGAAAAATTCTTATATATTCTTGTTTTATTTTCATTTTTTTTAGGATTTTATAATCATATTTTCAATTTTTATATAATTACTCCTCAAACAAGTATTATATTTACAAATTTTTCTCAAATTTATTTATTATCTTATATAATGTATTCAAATTTATATATATTTATTGTTGTTTCGGGTTTATTATTACTTTTAACAACCATCATTACAATGGTATATACAACTTTACCCAAAGTTATTAGTTATAATTATATGCGAAATTTACTTCATATTAAAACAGTTATAAATGATATAAATAATTCTTAATTTCTTTTTATTAAATAAAATGACATTTTGGATGTGTAGCTCAATGGTAGAGCTGTGGCCTTTTAAGCCAAAGGTTCTGGGTTCGAATCCCAGCATATCCATTTATTAATTATAAGATAAAAGACCTTGTAGTTTAATGGAAAAACATGCGTTTGATAAGCGTAAAACAAAGGTTCGATTCCTTTCGAGGTCATATAATAATATAAAATGTACGAAGTTCAAGAATTTTCAATTATTATATTATATTTAATGATAGGTTTAATTTTAGCTTTTGTTTTAGTTAAAATATCTCAATTATTAGCATTTCAAACTCCGGATATTGAAAAATTGTCACAATACGAGTGTGGTTTCCAACATATTTCTGATATTTATTCTCCTTTAGATTTACATTTTTTTCGTGTATGTATTTTATTTTTAATTTTTGATGTAGAATTATCTTTATTATTTCCTTTTAGTTTTTTCTTAGATGTTTATGAACCTGATTGGTACGTTCGCATTAGTTTATTAATTTTTACATTTTTTCTAGCTTTAAGTTTTTATTATGAAACTTGGGAAGAAATGTTAGATTGGACACGACCTTATAAGGCGATGTAAAAAATAAAATGGGTTGCTTAGATAGCTTAATGGTAAAGTATAAGACTGAAAATCTTACTATGGTGGTTCAATTCCACCTCTAGGCATTTATATAAAATGTTAAAAAATTCTTCTATAACTATATTTCGTTATTCAATTTCTTTTTTAATTTCATTGATATTTATAATTTACATATTTTTTTTCAGTAATATTTTATATAATTTACAAAAAATTTTATATACTATTTTAACTCAAGGTTATTTAGAAGACGTCATTGAATTTTTTGCTACTTTTTTACCAATATTTATTAGTGTTATTTATTTTACACATTCAGAACGTAAAGTTCAGGCAGCTATTCAAAGACGTAGAGGTCCCAATGTAATTAGTTTTTGGGGATTATTACAACCTTTTGCAGATGGTGTTAAACTATTATTTAAAGAAACTATTTATCCACATCAAGCAGGTGCTTTTTTATTTTTTGCAGCTCCTATGTTAACTTTTGGGTTAAGTTTAGTTAATTGGTCTGTAGTTCCTATGTCTTTTAATGGTCCGGCCTCAGATCCCGAATTTAGTTTATTAGTTGTTTATGCAGTTTCTTCGTTTGGTGTTTATGGTATTTTTTTAGCGGGTTGGGCAAGTAATTCTAGATATTCTTTTTTTGGTGCGATTCGTGCTATTATTCAATTAATATCTTATGAAATTGCCATGGGTTTTGTTTATGTTATACTTTCGATTAATTTAAGAACTTTAAGATTATCAGATATTGTTTCGCGTCAAGAAGAGCATTGGAATATTTTACCGTTTTTTCCTTTAGCTTTTATTTATTTAGTTACTATGTTAGCAGAAACAAATCGTGCACCATTTGATTTACCTGAATCTGAGGGTGAATTAGTTGCAGGTTATAATCTTGAATATACTTCATTTGTTTTTTCGTTATTTTTTTTAGGGGAGTATAGTAATATGTTGTTAATGAGTTCTCTTATGAGTATATTATTTTTAGGAGGTTGGCTCCCTTTATTTGGTATTTCTTCTAATTTTTCTATTTTTTGGTTAGCTTTTAAAATAGTTTTTTTTGCATATTTATATATTTTAATTCGTTCAGTGTATCCGCGTTTACGATATGATCAATTAATGTATTTATGTTGGAATATATTTTTACCTTATTTATTAATTGAATTAAGTTTATCTTTAATAATAGATCATTAAAAATATAAAATGATTAATTTAAAAATTTCGGTTATTGTAGTTCAATGGTTAGAATATTAGTCTGTGGAGCTAAGGATATGAGTTCAAATCTCATCAGTAACCTTTAAAATCACGCCTTGTTAGTCTAATGGTTAGGACGTTGCTCTTTCACGGCAAAAATGAGAGTTCGACTCTCTCACAAGGCATTGCGTAGGGTAGTGTAATGGTAGCATAGTGGGCTCATCCCCCAAAAGTATTGGTTCAAGTCCAATTCCTGCGATAAAAAGAGGGTGTAGTTTAACGGTTTAGAACACTAGTCTTGAAAACTTGGAATGTGGGTTCAAATCCCCCCACCCTCGTACGTAGGGAATATAGCTCAGATGGTAGAGTGTTAGCTTGTCACGCTAAAGGTCGTGGGTTCGAATCCCACTATTCTCATATTTTTAAAGGCCTCGATAGTTTAATGGTTAAAATACTGGTCTTAGAATCCAGCGTTGTGGGTTCAAGTCCCACTTGAGGCATTTTATTATAATTAGTATATTTTTATTTTAAAAAATCTACTATATTGTTAAAAAATTGAATAAATTTTATAATTTAATATTATTTTTTTTTGTTTAATAATAAACTATTTTTGTTTTTAATAATTTTTTTTAGTAATCTAATTTTTAGATTAGTTAAATATTGTTAGTTTTAGATGTAGTTAATTAAAATATAAATGTATTACTTTAATTATATAAAATGTTAAAAAATTTTTCCAAAACTTTTATTCCGTTAAATAGTGTTACTTTAAAAAATAATTTACAACTTGTTATAAAAACTTTAAAATACAAAACTAAAAAAAATACTATATTTATATCAAATCAAGTTAAGAGTAGTGATAGTAATATAATTTTTTTTAAAGCTTTATCTTCTAATAAATTTTTAGTTTTAAAAAAATGGCCTTCTGGATTTATTACTAATTTTTATCAAATGTGTAATAGTTATAAAAACTCTATTTGGTATAAATTTTTACTAGAAATAGATTTAATTGAATTAAAATTTATTTTTTTAGATAACATACCTGAAAAAAATACAAATTTTTATAAAGAACTTTTTTTATTAAAAAAGACTCTAAATCTTAAAATTATTTCATTAATCGATATCAAACAAAAAAATTTTGATAAAAATTTAATTGTAGATTTACCATTATATTATGATTCTTCAGATAATACAAATACAGATTCATTAATTTATTTTACTTTGTTAAAGCATATTATTAAATAAAAAATAAATTGTACTTTAATAAAGAAGTAGAAAAAATTATATTATCTTATTTAATAATTTTTATAGGTACTTTAAATAAAAAAAACAATTTTTTTTATTTAAATCTTTCTATAAATCCTCAAAAATTGGATTTACTTATTTTTATCAATTTATTTATAACTTTTAGTAAATTATATCAAAAAATTAATTCTAAAACAAAATTGTTACAAACATTTTCGTTTTTTAGTTTAAATCAAATTGTTAAACAATTAAATTATTTTATAATTCCAAGTATTATGATAAAAAAATTAATTTATTTAAAAAAATTTTCAGAAACTAAATTTATTTATCATATATTTATTTATTTTTTTTTATTGAATTCTAAAATTAATAACCACAAAATTATTTTTTACAGCAAAGATAAAAATTTAATAGAATTTATTCATCAAGTTTTAACTATAAAATTTTTTTTAAAAGGTTACTTGCAAAAAAATAAAAATACATATAAATATTCTATTTTTCAAACTAGAGATTTTATTAAACTTTTATTTATTTATTATAATTTAAGTAAATTGTTTATGGATAATCATAGATTCTTAAAGTTAAAAAATATACTTATTTTAAATTATATTAAACATTTCAAATTAGACACTAACTTTAATTTTAAAAATTTATATCTAAAATTAATATAAAATGATTTCAAGCGTTTTAAACAAATTTCGTTTAAATACATTTCCTCATTTAAAACCATGGTTAGGTACAACTGATCATAAATTAATAGGTATTATGTATATTGTTTACGGTGCTTTAGGTGGAGTAGTAGGTACTTTCTTTTCACTTTGGATGCGTTTAGAATTATCGCAACCTGGTGGTGTTTTTTTAAATGGTAATACTCAAATGTATAATGTATTAGTAACATTACATGGAGTTGTTATGGTTTTCTTTATGGTAATGCCTATTTTAATGGGTGGTTTTGGTAATATCTATGTACCGATGATGGTTGGTGCTATGGATATGGCATTTCCACGTTTAAATGCATTTAGTTTTTGGATGTTAATTCCTGCATTATTTTTAGCTTTAATTGGTGCTAAATTAACTTCGGGTGCAGGTACTGGTTGGACAGTATATCCTCCTTTAAGTAGTGTTCCTTTTCATGATGGCCCTGCAGTAGATTTAACTATTTTTAGTTTACATTTAGCAGGTGCTTCATCAATTGCAAGCTCAATTAATTTTATAACCACTGTATTATTACTAAGAGTTCCAGGTATGGGTTTATTAAGAATGCCATTATTTGCTTGGTCAGTTTTTTTAACTGCATTTTTATTATTGTTATCGTTACCAGTATTAGCCGGTGGTTTAACTATGTTATTAACCGATCGTTTAATACGTACAGCTTTCTTTGATCCTATGGGTGGTGGTGATCCATTATTATATCAACATTTATTTTGGTTTTTTGGTCATCCTGAGGTTTATGTTTTAATATTACCAGCTTTTGGTATTATTAGTCACATTGTTGCAGAATATTCACAACGTCGTCAAGTTTTTGGTTATATTGGTATGGTTTTTGCAATGGTTACTATAGGTGTACTAGGTTTTATTGTTTGGGGTCATCATATGTATACTGTTGGTATGGATATAGATACTCGTGCATATTTTACTGCAGCAACTATGTTAATTGCGGTACCTACTGGTATTAAAATTTTCAGCTGGGTTGCTACATTATGGGGTAGTAATATTCAATTAAAAACTCCGATGTTATTTGCTTTAGGTTTCATATTTTTATTTACTGTAGGTGGTTTAACAGGTATTGTTTTATCAAGCGCAAGTTTAGATGTTGCATTGCATGATACTTATTATGTAGTAGCTCACTTTCATTATACAATGTCTATGGGTGCAGTATTCGGTATATTTGCTGGTTTTTATTATTGGTTTGAAAATATTACAGGTCGTCAATATAATGAATGGTTAGCTAAATTACACTTTATCTTATTTTTTATTGGTGTTAATGTAACATTCTTCCCAATGCATTTTTTAGGATTAGCTGGAATGCCACGTCGTATACCAGATTATCCAGATGCATTTACTCAGTGGAATCAAATTGCTTCTTTTGGTTCTTCAATTTCAGCAATATCTTTTGTTTTATTTATTTATATAGTATATAATGCTTTTGCAAATTATAAACCTTTAGATGTATTTGATCCAAAAAATTATGTTGGATTACGTCGTCATTTTAAAGATCAAAAATAAAATGTCAAATAAATTAAAACCTCAATATAATAATTTTATGGAACAATACGGATATAGCGCGGTTGCGTATGATATAACACCTTTTATAACTTCAATGGGTTCAATGTTTACTGTATTAAATTTAGTTTTAATTGCATATAAACCAGTTAACCCTTTTATTGATTTTAATGGAAATACTTATATAATATTAGTTTTATTATCTTTATTAACAATTTTTGTACCAGGATTTTTTACTTGGAGTGTTAATGTTTTTAGAGAAGCAGAATTAGGATTAAATACTTTAATATTACGTAAAAGTTTAACAATGGGTATGTATTTATTTATTTTATCTGAATTTTTACTTTTTGTCTCTTTTTTTTGGGCATACTTTTATATAACAACAGCTCCAGCTTTTGATGTAGCAACTGTATTACCTCGTGATATTAAACCATTAAATTTTTTAAGTATTCCTTTATATAATACTTTTATTTTAGTGGTTTAGCAGCTTCTGCAGCAGAAAAAGGCGCTAAATTAAGAATAGAAGAAATACAAAAAGATCAAAAACGTGTTTTAACATTAGATGAAATATTTAACCCAAAAGTAGAATCTTTAGAAAAAAACGAAAGCTATAAATTACGTTTTTGGATTTTAGCAATGTATGCTATTTCAATAATTTTAGGTTTAATATTTACAGGTTTTCAATTATTTGAGTATAAAAATACTCCTTTTACAGCAGAAGATAGTGTTTATGGTTCTATATTTTTTTTAACTACAGGTTTTCATGGATTACACGTTATTATAGGTACAATATTTTTAATATTTGCAGCTTATCAACAATTTAAATATTCTGTAACAATTATAACTAGCGTTAGTATTAAATTTGCAAATATTTACTGGCATTTTGTAGATGCAATTTGGATTGGTTTATATTTATTATATTACTATTACATTACTTTACGTTAATTAATATAAAATGATTTTTAATTATGTTTCTAAATTAAAAAGTATATTTCAAGTATTTATTAATAAAATTAACATTCAACCAATTGTTTTCAATATTGCAACAATAATTTTACTTTATATTATTTTTATTCAAAATCAATTCAATTTTTTGTATAATACAAATAAAATTCATATAATTTTATATTTTGTATTTATTACACCAATTATCTTAGGATTATTTTCAAGATTTTTAGGAAGAAGTGGTGTTATTTTTTATATTGTGTCGGGGTATAGCTTTATTTTATCTTATTTAGCCACTATAATATATATAAATTTAACTAATAATAATTTAATTAATTACGTATATTTTGGAGAATGGTTAAATACAGGTACATTTGATGTTAAGTGGGAATTTATATTAGATAATATTAGTTTAACAATGTTAATAATTGTACTTTTAATTACATTTTGTGTTTTACTTTATTCAATAGGTTATTTATATGAAGATCCTCATGTTTTACGTTTTTTATTTTATATTTCGTTATTTTCTGCATTTATGGTAATTCTTATTACTGCAAACAATTTTGTAGTATTATTCATGGGATGGGAAGGGGTAGGTATTTGTTCTTATCTATTAATTAGTTTTTGGTTTACTAGAATTAAAGCAGTAAAAGCTGCACTAAAAGCTGTTGTTATGAATAGAATAGGTGATACTGGTGTACTAATGGCAATGGTTTTATCTATAGTTTATTTTCAAACCTTAGATTTTAACGAAATTTTAGTATTTTCTTCAGTTACAAATAAATCTAATTTACATATTTTAGCTTGTCATTTAATATGTTTATGTCTTTTTTTAGGTGTTATAGGTAAATCAGCACAAATGGGATTACATACTTGGTTATTATTGGCAATGGAAGGTCCTACACCAGCATCAGCCTTAATACATGCGGCGACAATGGTTACAGCAGGGATATTTTTAATAATTAGATTAGCATCTCTATTTTCAAACGCTCCTGGTATTTTAATACTTGCAGCTTTCGTAGGTAGCATAACAGCTTTATTCGCTGGGCTTTGCGGGTTAGTACAAACAGATATGAAAAGAATTGTAGCTTTTTCAACGACTAGTCAATTAGGTTATATGTTATTAACTTGCGGTATGTCACATTATTCCTTAGCTTTTTTTCATTTAATAAATCATGCTTTTTTTAAAGCTATGCTATTTATGACAATGGGTATTGTTATTCATATTTTAGTAAGCGAACAAGACTTAAGAAAAACAGGTAGTTTAATAACAATTATACCATTAATTTATACTGCACTTCAAATAGGTAATAGTGCTTTAACTGGTTTCGTATTTACTACAGGTTTTTTTTCAAAAGATTTAATTTTAGAGATTTCGGTCATTCAACATACATTTTTTATAGATTCTGTAGTTCAACAAATTGCATTATTAACAGCAATTTTAACGTTTTTATATTCAAGTCGTGTAGTATATTATTTATTTTTAAACACAAATCAAATAGTAAATAAATACTATATCCATTTCTCAAATGATATTTCTTATTTATTTATGACAATCGCATTAATTCCATTATTAATTATGAGTATTTTATTTGGATTTTTTTTTAGATCTTGGTTTATTGGACCAACAAATATATATGAAAATACAACTTTAATATATAATAATTTAATTGAAAATAATTATTTAATAACAATAGCTGCAGAAGCACTTCCTTTTTGGATTAAAAATTTACCAGCTATTTTTTGTATTATTTTATGTATATTTTCATTAATAAATCCTTCGCAGCTTCAAAACTCTTTAATAAATCAAGCTTTATATACTAATAATATAAAATCAGAAAATTTTTTAACGATCTTTAATAAAGTATATCATTTTTTATATTATAGATGGTATTCAGATAAATTTTTTGATGGATTATTTTCTAAATTATTACATATAGGACAAACTTTTGTTATTGAAATAATGGAAAGAGGTTTATTAGATATAGTTCAAGGAAATCCAAAATCTTCGATTACAAGTTTAAGTCGAAAAATTGGAAATTTTGTACAAACCTTAGAAGAATCAAATTCACAACTATATATTGGGTTTATAATCATATCTTTATTTAGTATAAATTTAATGATATTTTTTTAAAATAAAATGCCACAATCAGATTTAAGTAGTTTCATACCTTTAAGTCTATTATTTATATTCACTTTTTTTATGCCTATTTTAGTTGAATCTTCTTTTATGGAATCTGATACCCCGGAGTTCATTTCTGATTTAACTGCCGTTAATATAAGAAAATCTGCAACTATAAATTAAATAAAATGTTTCTAAAATCTTCATCACATAGAAATATAAAACAAATTAATAGATTATTTTTTTTTCCTTTATTAAAATTTTTATTTGATAAACCTACATTAAAAAATAGTGAAAATATAATAAAATTTCAAAAAAATGAATTAATTTCTTTTAAATATTATGATGATGAAAAAAATACTGTTTATCTAAAACTAGATGATTACAATATATGTCATGGCATTTTTCCAAAATATGATATAGTTGGAAGAAAATTAAAAACAAATTTATTTACAGATGAATGTAAAACATATGTCAATTTTTTAATTAAAACTAAAAAATACCATATTTCTAATACATTAAATTTATATAAAGTAGTAAAACGTTTTCGTAAAGAAAACATACTTTTAAAAGAATATCTAAATTTATATATGCCTCTTTATTCTGAATTTGGTAATAATAATATGAATTTGTTACATTCAAAAGATTTTTCTATACAAATATTAAATAAATTAAGAATATCATGGATACCTCAAAGTGATTTAGTTGTATTTAAAAAATTAAAAGAAGAAAAAAATTTGGAAGAACTTAATAAGTTAATTGCTATTTCTGCATATTTGTATTATCAAGATTCAAGAATATTAAATAAAAAAATTTTAGCCTTTAATACTAGAAATATAAATTTAAAATTAGATAAAAATGATAAGAATGAATTTAGAAGAACACCTCTAGATATTTTAGGTTATAGCATTCTAAGACAAAAACTTCGAACAAAATTAACTATAGTGGCGTTTTGTTCATTTTTAAATATTAAATACTTATTATTAAAAAAATAAATAAAATGGCTACAATAATTCAATTAACAAAAAAAAATTTAAGAAAAATTAAAAAAAAAACATTTAGTCGTGCCCCTATATTAAAAAAAAATCCGCAAAGAAAAGGAGTGTGTACAAAAGTTTATAAAATGCCACCAAAAAAACCATGTTCTGCTAGACGATCTGTTGCTTGGGTATTATTCATAAAAGGTTCAGAAAAAAAAGGAACATTATGTCATATTCCAGGAGAAACTCATAATTTAAGAATGTATTCTCGAGTACTTGTACGTGGAGGAAGAGTTAAAGATTTACCAGGAGTTCGTTGTCGAATTGTAAGAAGTACACATTCCTCTGTTTCAGATTTACAAGGTTTATTTAAAAGAACAAATTCTAGATCACGTTATGGTGCCAGAAATAGTTCAATAGTACACAATGTAAGATTATATAGATATGTTGTAGATAATGCAGAGTTTTGGGATTTACTAAATGAAAAAAGTGGTATTAACATAAAAAAATAATATAAAATTATAAAGAATAATGAATTTGATAAAAAAAAATTTAACAAAGATTTTACATTTAATTCGTACTGGATTTCAAAAATAATTAACACTTCTACTAAACATACAATAAAACATAAAATTGAATTAAAATTTTATAAATTATTTAGTTACATAAAACAGTTTTATAAAATTCCAAGTATATTTTTTATATATAATACAATTAGAAATCAAAAATTATTATTTAAAATACTAAGAGTTAGAGTTGCTGGAAGAATATATCAATTACCCACAAATTTTGATTTTTTTAACAGATACGCTACAGGATTAAAATGGTTATTATTAAATATTTTAAGAAAAGGAACATCGAATATTAATGATAGATTAAGTAAATTTATAATAAATGAAACATTAACAAAAAATAATATAACAGACAAGACAAGAAGTGAAATTTATAAAACAATAACCTCGTATAGAGGCTATTTACATTTTCGTTGGCGTAATTAAATATAAAATGATCAAAAAAGATTATATAATAACTTTAACGCCTACAATTAATAATTTATTTGTTTCAATAAATTCAACAAAAGGACACTTATATAGAACCTTTAGTTTTGCATCTGTAAAAATTACAGCAGCTTCTCATAGAAAAAGAAAGTTATTTGCTCAAGAATTTGGAGAAGCATTTGCTAAATATATAACAAATTTAAAATTAAATGCCAATTTTAAAATAAAAGTTAATGGAACTGATGTTCGTTGTTTTTCTTTTATTGAATATTTTGTTAAAAATGGTGGAACATTCAATGAAATACAATTTGAATCTAAATCAGCATTTAATGGATGTAAATCAGCTAAAAAAAAACGCTTATAAAAGTATCAATATAATTAATAATAATAGTAAAAATTAAAAATGTGTATGTAAATGAATATAAAATGTTAGAATCTTATATTGAAAGAAAAAAAGAACAAAAACATATAAATGATAATAAAAGCAATCTATTGTTTTCAAATAAAAAAGATAGACAAAATTTATTTTTAAATTTCGGTCCTCAACATCCTGCAGCACACGGTGTTCTACGTTTAATATTAAAATTAAGCGGTGAAGTTATTAGACATGCAGATCCGCATATTGGATTTCTTCATAGAGGTACTGAAAAATTAATAGAACATAAAACATATTTACAAGCATTACCTTATTTTGATAGATTAGATTATGTTTCAACAATGGCTCAAGAACATGCTTATTCATTAGCTATTGAAAATTTACTAAAAGTTTCAGTACCTACAAGAGCACAATATATACGTGTTATTTGTTCAGAAATTACACGCATATTAAATCATATAATGGCTGTAACAACGCATGTAATGGATTTAGGTGCTGTTACACCATTTTTATGGGCCTTTGAAGAACGTGAAAAATTAATGGAATTATACGAACGCCTTTCAGGTGCGAGAATGCATGCTAATTATATAAGACCTGGGGGAGTTGCACAAGATTTACCTATTGGTTTTTTAGATAATGTATATCGTTTTTTAAAACAATATCCTTCTAGAATTGATGAAGTTGAAGAATTGTTAACAGATAATAGAATTGTCCAATCACGTTTAGTAAATGTTGGAAAAATAAATACAAATGATGCTTTAGAATGGGGGTTTTCTGGTGTTTTACTAAGAGGTACTGGTATACCTTGGGATTTACGTAAAATTCAACCATATGAAGTTTATTCGGAATTAGATTTCAAAATACCTGTAGGAACTAACTCTGACTCTTTTGATAGATATGTACTTCGTGTTGAAGAAATGAGACAATCCGTTAGTATATTATTACAGTGTTTAAACCAAATTTCAGAAGGACCTGTTCAATCAAATGATAATAAACTAGTTGCTCCATCTAGAGAAGAAATGATGGAATCTATGGAAGCTTTAATACATTATTTTAAATTAATGTCCGAAGGTTTTTTTGTAGCTCCTGGAGAATTATATACAGCTGTTGAAGCACCTAAAGGTGAATTTGGTGTATTTTTAGTAGCAGATGGAACAAATAGACCTTATAGATGTAAAATTAGAGCTCCTGGTTTCTTTCATTTACAGGGATTAAATATGATGTTAAGAACATCAAATCATTATCTTGCTGATGTAGTAGCAATTATTGGTACACAAGATATAGTATTTGGTGAAATAGATAGATAATATAAACTGTGAACGAATTAGTTTTTGAGAAAGAAAAAATCAATATAGTACTTTTTAATAATAAATTAAATGATATTTTTGGTAATTTAATATATAATATTTATTTAAAAGATTTTGAAATAGAATTTCAAATTAATAAAAATCATATCTTATCTGTATTAAATATTTTAAAATATTCAAGTCTATTTTTATACAAAATTTTTATTGATTTATCTGTTGTTGATCACCCTAAAAAATTTTTTCGATTTATTTTATTTTATCAATTATTATCAGAAAATTATGCGAATAGATGTAGAGTGGTTACACAAACAGACGAATATATTACAAGTGTAATGAGAATATTTCCAAATGCTTGTTGGGCAGAAAGAGAAGCGTGGGATATGTTTGGTATATTTTTTTCTACAAATTATGATTTAAGACGTATTTTAACTGATTACGGTTTTGACGATTTTCCATTACAAAAAACTTTTAAATTAACAGGAACATATGAAGTTAGTTACAACGAAACAGTAAAACGAGTAGTATACCAAAATATTGGAGAAACACAAAAATATAGAGAATTTACATTTATGAACCCTTGGGGTAGTTTTCAAAAAAGAGAAGAATAAAATGGAAAAACGTATAAGTCCTGTAGAATTAAGATTAGGATTCAATGCTGATTGGAAACAAAAATTTTTAACAGCTAATAAATTTTATAATGATTCAATTAAATTAACACTTTTTATAATATATTTTTTAGATGGATTACAAAAAGTTTTAGGATATACCATACCAAACCCGTTAGTAAAAATTTTTATTTCAAAAAATTATTTTTCAGTGAATTATGTATATATCTTAAATAAAAAAAAACAAAAAATTAACAAAATAGAAATGTCGGAAGATGAAGACGTTTCAGAACAAAGCGAAAAAAATCTTGAAAAATGTTTAAATAAAAATATTTCAACAAAAAATTTAGTTAAATTAAAAATAAACAAATTATTATTAAAAACAGCAAATAGATTAAAGAAAAAAAAATCAATATTAAAGATTAAATTAAAAAATAAAATTAAATTTAAAATTATAAAAAAAAAATTAAAAACTTTAATTATTTTAGCAATAAAAAATTTAAATAACAAATTATTTGAAGAAAATTTATGTAACTTATTTTTTACTTTAACAAAAAAACCATGTTACATAACAAAAATAAATTTAGCTCAAACATTAGCTAAAAATCCAGAAAATATGTTTAAAAATTTTTATGAAATTCGAGACTGGTATAAAAAAATAGGAGGACGCCTATTCGGTTTTAATAAAAGATTAATAACAACATATTACGCATTAAGTTATAAAAATTGTATACCATTATACTTAAATATGATAAAAAATGATATAGAAAATAACTTAACAAAACAAAGAAGTATAATGACAATGACTTATAATATATTATTTGCATACACATGGGTTCAAAGAAATATAGAAGGATTAAGAATTACATTTAAAGGAACAATAGGAAATCATGGTCGAGCTAAATCAATGACTTTTATGTTTGGTGGTTTGTATCAAGCATCTTTATCTAGACAAGTAGAATATTATTATGTAAAAATAGATACTAAATTTGGGTGTATTGGTATGAAATTTTGGTGCGTTTTTAATTAATACAAGTATAAAATGTTACAAGATCAAAAAGAATCTGGTCTAATTGAATCTATTTTTGATGGTATAGCACGTATAACTGGTTTAGATCACGCATTTTATGCAGAATTACTTTTTAATATGAACAATAATAGTGAAAATCAAACTAATGAATTAACTGAAGATAATTCAGATGTATTGTCACACGATGAATTACCAAACGCAACTTCAGTAACATTACGTTCAATTCATGATTTATTATTACCTGTAATCTTTTTAAACAATACTAAAATGTTAGCTTATTTTTCAAACTTACAAGTAGAAACAATTGAAATTGAAAAAGATGCAACAGATATCCAAGGAGATATTAATGAATTATTTAATATTAAATCTGAAATTTTTAATTCAGATAACCAAGAAAATATTAATGTAGACGTTAATATTTTAAATAATATCTCAGATTTTTTAGAAGAATCTGAATTATTAAATATTGCAAATGAAATAATTGAAAACATTAATAATGAAGAAGATATTAATAACAATGTCGATTTTGCATATGCTTATGTTTCAATGATAGGTGAAATTGTATTATCTTTTATTGAAAAAGCAAAAAATGAAAACGCGATAACTGCCGAAATCGCAAATACTTTATCAAAAGCTTCTATCAACTATTTAAGTTTATTAGCACAAACTTTAGCTTATTCTAATGATTCATCTTTATTAAATCCTGATAATGCTGAATTTATTATTGAAGAATTAAATAATGATGATATTGAATATGACGATACAGTTGAAGAAAATACAGACGAAACTTTAGAAATAGAAGATGTTTTAGACGAATCTGAAGATGAAGAAAATATATCTAAAGCATTACTTTTAGTTATGGGTTTAGAGCGTGAATATATTCAAGCGCCTTTATTAACTCAAACTACA
>Ga0209278_1001075_pt1 | contig 17427 bp, 18 predicted proteins | sample JI81BgreenDNA_FD_187504 | JGI IMG/M metagenome (GOLD analysis project Ga0209278, IMG submission 187504) | Wastewater effluent complex algal communities from Wisconsin, to seasonally profile nutrient transformation and Carbon sequestration -... | ecosystem: Engineered > WWTP > Effluent > Algae... | reverse complement strand
GGGTTCCGCGCGGCATATCCGAGAAACGCGTCCCGCAGCGCCTCGAACCCCATCACCCCGCCGATCTGCAACTGCACAAGCTCCGCCCCGCCGAGCACCAGATGCAGGTGGCTCTCCACGAATCCGGGCAGCAGCGTCCGCCCCCCCGCATCCACAACCCGCGTCCGCGCCCCCGCCAGCGCGGCCACCTCCGGCCCGCCAACCGCCGCGATCCGCCCCGCCCGCACCGCCACCGCCTGCGCGAAGGGCCGCCCCGCATCCATCGTGATCACCCGCGCATTCGTCACGATCAGATCGACTTCCATCCCTATCCCCATCTTCGTCTTGGTGAAAAATACCCTGGGGGGAGCGTCGCCGAAGGCGGCGCGGGGGGCAAGGCCCCCTACGCCCTCTGCGCCACTCGCTCCGCCATCACGCAAAGCAGTTCGAACATCAGCGAAATGCCCAGCCATGCGGTGCCGCCCGACGGGTCGAAGGGCGGGCTCACCTCCACAAGATCCGCCCCCACCACATCGAGGCCTCGCAACCCCCGCACCACCTCCAACGCCTGCCACGAATTCGGCCCGCCCACCTCGGGCGTCCCCGTTCCGGGCGCGAAGGTCGGATCAACGAAGTCGATGTCATAGGTCACATAGGTCGGCCCCGCCCCCACGATCTCGCGCGCCTCGGCCATCACATCCTCCACCCCCCTCCGATGGAACTCCCCCACCGGAATGATGCGGATGCCATTCGCCGCCGCGAAATCCCAATCCTCGCGCCCATAGGCCGTGCCGCGAATCCCGATCAGCACGTAACGCTTCGGGTCGATCAGCCCCTCCTCCACCGCGCGGCGGAAGGGGGTGCCGTGATTGTAACGGCTGGTCCCGAAATAGATGTCGTTCAGGTCGGTATGGCTGTCGAACTGCACCATCCCCACGGGCCGCGCCTTGGCCACCGCCCGCAGGATGGGCAGCGAACAGAGATGATCCCCGCCCCCCGTCAGCGGCAGGATGCCCGCAGCCACCACCCGATCATAGAACGCCTCCATCCGCGCAAGGCTGTCCATCAGATCGCCCGGATTGGGCGCCACATCCCCAAGGTCGGCACAGCGCGCCAATTCGAACGGCGCCACCCATGTCGCCCCGTTCTGCGCCCGGATCATGGTGGACAGGTCGCGCAACTGCCGCGGCCCGTGCCGGGGACCGGGACGGTTCGTCGTCCCCCCGTCCCATGGCGCGCCGATCAGCCCAATCTGCACCTCCGCAAGCCGTGGATCGTCCAGCCCGACATGCGGCAGCCGCATGAAAGTCGGGATGCCTGCGAATCGCGGCAGGTCGAACCCTGAGACAGGCCTGAAAAACCCCTGATCCGCCATCGCAGCCCCCTTCGATCCCGGCCGATTCCCTCGTCCATCCAATCGCCCGCGGCGCGCCTTGTCAGGTCAGGAACCGACATCACGGAAAATCGCAGCCATCCGCACGGCAGAATTCCAGCACCAGCCGCGCCCGCACCGCCTCCGCTCTTGACCGCCGCGCCCGCTTCCCCCCTTATCGGCCTGACATTCGGAGGACCAGATGTTCAGCAAGACCGACCCCGCCCCGCCGCCTGCCGCCACTCCGGCCCGCGCCCCGAATCCCAATGCCGGGAAATCGGTCCTCGCCTCCGACCTGCGCATCAGCGGCGATATCACCTCCACCGGCTCGGTCGAGGTCTTCGGCGAGATCGACGGAAACCTCACCGCGCGCAACCTGCTGATCGGCACCGAAGGCAGCGTAAAGGGCACCCTCTCGGCCGAGACGATCGAGGTGAAGGGCACGCTCGATGGGCGCGTCTCCACCCAATCCTTCACCCTGCGCGGCAGCGCGAAGGTCGAGGCGGACGTGAACTACACCTCCCTTGTCATCGAATCCGGTGCCCAGATCGAAGGCCGCTTCACGCGCCCTAAGACCTGACAGAACAGCAGTCATGCCCCTTCCCTCGGCCCCCATCCGGGGGCCGTTTGCATTCCGCGCGGGGTTCAGGCCGTGCCCCCCGGCGGAATCGAATAGGTCATCGAGGCCCGCGCCACCGGTTCCGCCACCCCTTCCGAGAACAGCAGCGCATCCCCCACCGCCAGCACCCGGCCCAGCTTCAACAGCCGCGCCTCCGCCAGCACATCCCGCCCCGCCGCAGGCTTCCGCATGAAATCCATCGATGCATTGGTCGTCACGGCCAGCGCGACAGGCCCCAAACGGCTCAGGATCGCAAGGTAAAGCGCCACATCCGCCAAACCGAACATCGCAGGACCCGAAACCGTCCCTCCGGGCCGCAGATGCCTCTCCGCCACCCTCAACCGCAGCGTCACGCCGCCTGCATCCGCCCGATCCACCGCGAAATCCGCCGCGACCTGCCCGAAATCCCGCGCAAGGAACCCGGTCAACGCGTCGCGGTCCATCTTTAGATCCATGCGCTTCCCTCTCCCTCTCCATCCGCCTATCGTCATAGCCTGCAAGAGGGGGGATGCAATGACCGAAGACCTGATCCAGCGCGCGGATGCGGACCATATCGCCACGCTCACCCTAAATGCCCCCCACAGCCTGAACGCCCTGTCAGTCGCCATGATTTCCCGGCTGACCGAGGAACTCGACCGGCTCTCGGCCGACCGCGGCACCCGCGTGGTGATCCTGCGCGGCGCAGGCCGCGCCTTCTGCGCGGGCCATGACCTGAAGGAAATGCAGGCCGCTCGCCAATCCCCCGATAAGGGCGCCGCCTTCTTCCGCACCCTCTTCGACGCCTGCGCCGCCATGATGCAGCGCCTGCCCGCCCTGCCCCAGCCCGTGATCGCCGAGGTCCACGGCATCGCCACCGCCGCCGGGTGCCAACTCGCCGCCTCCTGCGACATTGTGGTGGCGGCCGAAGATGCCCGCTTCGGCGTCAACGGCGTCAACATCGGCCTCTTCTGCTCCACCCCGATGGTCGCCCTCACCCGAAAGGTCCCCCCCGCCGTGGCCTTCGAGATGCTGACGACCGGTGAATTCCTCCCCGCCCCCCGCGCCCGCGAGGTTGGCCTCGTCAACCGTGTGGCCCCGTCTGACAGCCTGTCGCAGGAAACACGCAAACTTGCCGAAACCGTTGCCAGCAAGCTCACCGCCGCCGTCCATATCGGCAAGCGCAGCTTCTACGACCAGCAGGGCCTGTCACTGGCCGAGGCCTACCGCCTGACCGGTGATCGCATGACCGAGAACATGCTCTGGCGCGACACCGAGGAAGGCATCGCCGCCTTCCTCGAGAAACGGAAACCCGACTGGTCCTGACCAACACGATTTTCTGCGAAAATCGTGGCGCAGGATCCTTCTCGCGAAGGATCCTGCGCAAAATTCTTCGCAGAAGAATTTTCCACCAAGATCCGCAGACCCAGCAGACCGCGGCGATCCGCGTGGTTAACGACCGGAAAAGGCACCGTGCGTATGTACAGTTTGCGGTACGGAATACGGCACAAGCAACGGCCGCTGTCCAACCGCCGGATCCCATTGATTAATCCAGCCTCATCAACGCCTTGCCGCAAGCGCCCCGCAGGCCCCAAGCGCAAACAGAAACCCCACCCCGATCATCACCCAAACCCCACCCACCGCTTCCAGACCCGTTCCGATCAGCGGTGCCACAGCCATAGCAGCCAACCCCGGAATGGCCATCATCCCCGCCACCGCACCATAGCGCTCCTGCCCGAAGGTCTCGGCCAGCAGCACGGGCCGCAGGATCGTGATGATCCCCATCGCCGCCCCCTGAAAGGCTGCAAAGCCCACGGCAGCCATCGGCCATCCCACTGCCAGAACAAGGAAACCGGGCGCTACCACCAACGCCCCCACCGTCACCCAAGACGCCGCCCGCGTCGAAAACCGCGCCCCCACTCCCGCAAGGGCCAAACGCCCCAGCACCTGTGCAGGTCCGATGACCGCCGCGGCAAGGATCGCTAGATCCACCGGCACAGCCAGCGTTTCCAACATCGGCCGGATATGGTTCACCAGCATCCAGTGGTTCAGATTGATCAAGGAAAACAACGCAGCCAGCAGCACAAACCCTGGCATCCGCAGCACGTCGGCCCAGCGCAGCCGCGCCACGCCGCGATGCTCCACCGCCTCCGTTCCCCGCGCCAGAACTAGCGCCCCCCAGACCTGCAAGGGCAACATCACCCCAAGGACGACCGCCACCGCCACCCAGACCGACGCCCGCCATCCCCAACCTTCCGCCAGCCACGCCCCCGCAGGAAAGGCCAGCGTCGACGCAAGCCCCGCCACCAGCGTCACGCGGGTGATCGCCCCCCGCGCCTCCGTGCCGAAGCGCCGGATCATCATCCCAAAACAGACGTCATAAAGACAAAGCGCCTGAGCAAGCCCCAGCCCCCCCCAGGCCAGGAACCAGACTGCCTCCCCCGCCGAAATGGCCAGCAAAACAAGGCCCACGGCCCCGATCACCGGCCCCGCCACCATCATCGCCACCGCCTGCCCGCGATCCACCGCCCGCCCCACAGCAGGCGCCACGCCCGCCGAAACGAAGGTCGCCAAAAGCGGACCTGCCGCGATAACCCCGTCGCCCAGCTCCGTCTCCCGCTGCCAATAGATCAGCAGCGCAGCGAAGATGTAAAAGAAAGAAGCATATCCAAGCGCCTGCGTCAGGGCGAGCATCCAGACCGCCCGCCCCTCGCCGCGCTCAAAGGTCATAGATCGCCGCGAACTTCGCCTCGATGTAATCCAGAAGCGGCCCCTCCGACGGCTCGAACCCGCAGGCATGGGTAATCGTAGCGCGCGGCTCCCGCAACCCGCCATGCCGCTGCACCTTCTCGCGCAGCCACGCCGTGGCGGGCGAAGCGTCGCCCCGCGCCAGATCCTCGTCCAGATCGGGCACATCCGCCCGCAGCGCACGGTGCAGGCAGCCTGCGTAAACATTTCCCAAGGTATAGGTGGGGAAATACCCGAACAGGCCCACCGACCAATGCACATCCTGCAACATGCCATGCGACGGACGATCCACCACGACGCCGAAATCGGCGGCAAAGCGGTCATTCCAAGCGGCCTCAAGATCGCGCACCGCCAGATCGCCCCTGATCAACGCGCGCTCAAGGTCAAAGCGCATCATCACATGCAGGTTGTAATGCACCTCATCCGCTTCAGTCCGGATATACCCCGGCTGAACCCGATTCACCGCCGCATGGAAGGCATCCGCATCGTCAACACCAAGTTCACCAAACCTCTCGCGCATCTGCCCGAACATCCAGCCGGTGAAGGCGCGGCTACGCCCCAACTGGTTCTCATAGATGCGGCTCTGGCTCTCATGGACACCCATCGAAACGCCCGATCCCAGTGGCGTCAACCGATAATCCCCATCAATGCCCAACTCATAGCAGGCATGACCAACCTCGTGGATTGTCGAGTAAAAACAATTGAATGGCTCGCTTTCCACCACCCGCGTCGTGATCCGCGCATCATCACCCGACCCCGACGAAAACGGGTGGACGGCCAGATCCAACCGCCCCCGGTTCCAGTCATAGCCAAAGGCCGTGGCCAGATCGCGGGCGAACCGCATCTGCCCCTCCTGCCCGAAATGGCCTGACAATCCAACAGGTTGCCGCGCCGCCCCAAGCACCTTCTCGCGCAGCGCCACCAGCCTCGGCCGCATCCGCCCGAACATCGCGCCAATAGTTTCCGCCGTGGCTCCCGGCTCATAATCGTCGATCAGCGCGTCATAGGGGTCCCCCCCCGCCGCCAGCGCCGCCCCCTCCTCCTGCCGCAGCCGGATCACATCCGCCAGCACCGGCAGGAAGCCCAGCACATCCTCCTTCGCCCGCGCTTCGGCCCAGATGCCCTGCGCCATGGATGTCACCCGCGCAATCTCTTGCGCAAGCGAGGCCGGAACCTTCACCGCCCGCTCGTAACTCCTTCGGATCAAACGCAATTGCGCCGCGGCCACATCATCCGCCGCAAGCGCCTGCCCCAACCAGTCTGCAATCCGCGGATCGGTGCGCCGCGCGTGCAGCACCCCCTCCATCGCCGCCATCTCTTCGGACCGCTGCTCGGCGGCACCACGGGGCATCACCGTCTCCTGATCCCACCCCAAGCGACCGGCCACCTGCGCCAACGCCTCCGTCTCGCGCTGAAACGCCATCAGATCATCATAGGCACTCATGCCGTCCCCTCCCGGATCGAGCCCGCCACGGGATACCCCGCCAGATGCCGCGCCCGGATGATCAGCACCCAAAGGATCACCGCCCCGATCTGGTGGGTGATCGCCACATGCACATGCGCCGCCGTCAGAACCGCCGCGATGCCCAGAACCATCTGGGCCACCATCATCGCCATCACGGCATGGAACGCCCCCCGCGTCGCCCCATGCGCCGACTTCCGCCCACGCAACCAGACCACCACTGCAAAGGCGAAAAGCAGATAGCCGCTCATCCGGTGCATGAACTGCACCAGCCCCGGATTCTCAAAGAAAGCATGCCACACGGGCAGACTTCCCCCGTTCCCATCCGGCACGTAGAAGGCATCCGCCGGAAAGAACTGCCCATTCATGTCCGGCCAAGTCGGAAAGGCCCTCCCCGCATCGATCCCCGCCACCAACGCGCCCAGCAAAATCTGCAAGAAGGCGAAATGCATCAACCCCGTGGACATGGAGAAAAGCTTGCCCTCCCGCCCCCGCCGCGCCTGCATCAACTCGGCCTCCGACCGGCCCAGCAGGAACACATACCACGCGATCAGCCCGAGGATAACGAAGGCCAGCCCCAGATGCGTCGCCAACCGATAGGACGCCACATCCAGCATCGTCCCCGTCAGCCCCGAAGACACCATCCACCACCCGATGGCCCCCTGCACACCGCCCAGCACGCCAAGTCCGAACAGCCGTCCCGTCCACCCCGCCGGTATCTGCCTTGCGACAAGGAAAGCCAAGAAGCCCACTGCCCAGACCAGCCCGATCAACCGACCCAACTGCCGATGACCCCATTCCCACCAGTAGATGACCTTGAATTCCTCAAGGCTCATCCCTTTGTTCTGCAACTGATATTCAGGAATGGCCCGGTACTTTTCAAACTCTTCCAGCCATGTCGCCTCATCCAAGGGCGGGATCGCCCCGGTCACCGGGCGCCATTCCACGATCGACAATCCGCTATCCGTGAGACGCGTCATCCCCCCCACGGCAATCATCGTGGCGACCAGCAGGAACAGCGTCACCAGCCACAGCCGAATCCCCCGCCGCGCCCCCTTCGCGCGGGCGGCGATCATGCCCCCTTGTGGCGGCGGGGCGGATTTCACCCCCTGCCCCACCTCTTCAAAGATGCTGCGCTTGCCTGCCATGTCGCGGTCTCCCTCGTTCGGCGCGGAGGGTATGCCTCCCCCCCGCCCCCTTCAAGGGGCTGCGGCGAACTGTGCCGCCATCGATTTCCCTAATCACTCAAAGGCTTGCGCAGCGCCCCTGCCCCTTCATCCGTTCTTAAAATATCCCACGGGGGTCCGGGGGTGTGAAACCCCCGGTCCGACGCCGGCCGAAGGAGACTCACTCCCCCATCTGGCGCAGCTTGAAGGCGATCTGTCGCAGCATCCCGTGGAAGGTCTGCACCTCGGCCCGCGTCAGGCCAAGACGGGCGAACATGTTGCGCATGTTCAGCTTCATATGCGGCGCCTTCTCGGGCGGATAGAAGAACCCCGCCGCCTCCAGCCGCTCCTCGAAATGGTCCGAAAGCCGCTCCACCTCCAGCCGCGTGGCGAATTCGGTCCGTGCCAGCCCCATCACCTCGGGCGCGACCGCCTCCGTCTGCCGCCGCCACTCATAGCCCAGCAAAAGCGCGCATTGCGCAAGGTTCAGGCTAGGGAAATCCGGGTTCACCGGCACCGTCACGATGGCATTGGCAGGCGCGATATCCTCGTTCTCCAGCCCCGCCCGCTCTGGCCCGAACAGCACGCCCACGCGCTTGCCCTCGGCCACCATGGCCCGCGTCATCTCCATCGCCCGCTCCGGCGTGACGACGGGCTTCACCAGCTCCCGCCCCCGCGCCGTGGTGGCAAAGACAAAGTCGCAATCCGCAATCGCCTTCGGAATGTCGGGGAATATCCCCGCCATATCCAGCACCCGCCCCGCGCCCGACGCCATCGCCACCGCCTTCGGATTGGGCCAGCCGTCGCGCGGGTCCACGATCCGCATCCGCTCCAGCCCGAAATTCAGCATGGCGCGGGCGGCGGCCCCGATATTCTCGCCCATCTGCGGGCGGACGAGGATGAAGCAGGGCGGAATGATCTCGGTCACGGGCGGCCTCCGGTCGGGTTCCCGCGCCAAATACGCGCGCGCCCCCCGCACGACAAGCGCCCACACCCTCGCCTTCCCGCGAAATCTGCGCTATTCCCGCCCAAACCCGATGCCGGAGCGCCCGATGGCCGACCAAGACCGCCCGCAGATCTACCTGATCACCCCGCCCGAGCTTGACCTCGACAGCTTCCCCGATGCCCTCGCCGCCGTGCTGGACGCGACCGAAATCGCCTGCCTCCGTATCGCGCTGGCAACGAAGGACGAAGACCGCATCCTGCGCGCCGCCGACGCGATCCGCCACACGGCGCATCAGCGCGACGTGGCCGTGGTGATCGAACGGCATGTACTCTTGGTCGAACGCCTCGGCCTCGACGGCGTCCACCTGACCGACGGCGCGCGCTCGGTCCGCAAGGTGCGCAAGGACCTGCCCGATGCCATCATCGGCGCCCATTGCGGCTCCACGCGGCACGAAGGAATGTCGGCGGGCGAGGCGGGGGCGGATTACGTCTGCTTCGGTCCCGTTGGCGAAACGCCGCTGGGCGACGGGTCGCGGGCCGACTGGGACCTCTTTGAATGGTGGTCCCAGATGATCGAGGTCCCCGTTGTCGCCGAAGGCGCCTTGACCGTGGAACTCGTGGAAAAATTCGGCCCTGTCACCGATTTCTTCGCCGTGGGCGAGGAGATCTGGACGAAGGATGACCCCGCCTCTGCCCTGAAGGCGCTGCTCGCGCCGCTGGGTTAGATGCGCGATCCACTCCGCGCCCAACACCCAAAGCCAACCCTCGCAACGGCCAGGTCTGGCCCGTGCTATAGGCACGTGCCGCGAAACGCTTGACTATAGCCTTTCGCGCGTCGTCGCACTCCAAGCCACGTAGGGCGGGGTTCACCCCGCCACCCTATAGCCGCCCCTCCAAACCCTTCCTCACCTCCGCCTCGCAATGCGCCGCCAGCGCCTTGCGGTCGCTAAAGGCATCGACCGGCACGGGTTCATGGAACACGACCTCCACTTGCCCCTGTCGCTGCTGGGCAAGCACCATCAGCAAATGCCCGGAAAATTCCATATCCCCCCACCAGCCATAGAAGCGCGGATCGCACCCCTCCGGCGCGCGATAGGCAAGCGTGACAGGCTGGATCCACATCACCTCTTCCAACCCATGCGACCAGAACGCGGCGAACAGCGTCGACTTGAACGGCAGCACACGCACGGCATCCGTGCTGGTGCCCTCGGGAAAGAACATCAGGTGATGCCCTGCCCGAAGCCTCGCCTCGAACACCGCCTGTTGCTTCTTCGCCTCGCTTCCCTTGCGTGCAATGAACACCGTCCCCGTGGCTCGCGCCAGCCAGCCAATCGCGGCCCAATGCTCAACCTCGGACTTCGCGACGAAATACCCCCTCTGCGCCGCGTTCAGCGCGAAGATGTCCAACCATGACGCATGATTTGCCACCACCGCTCCGCGCTGCCGCATCACCCTGCCCCGCACGACCAGCGGCATCCGCAGTATGACGAACACGGACCTGCACACGAATTGCGTGATGTAGGGCGTCCATGGCCGCCTCAGGCCAAAAACCGGCCGTTCCACCAGACGGACCAGCAAGAGCAGGATCAGACAGCCATAGGTCAACCCGCCGAACAGCGCCCCCCGCCACAAGACCCGCAGCCACCCCGCCGGGGTGATCGCGGGCACCTCCATGCGCGCCTCTCTCCAGTCATCACCGGGCAGGCTCACCCGCGCCCCCGCGTATAGAACCCGCGATGCCGCTCGCTCATCCGTGCGGTGTCCATCACCAGACAGACATCCGTCGTGTTGAAGGCGTGGTCAATCCACGCTCCCTCTCCCACGAAACCGCCCAACCTCAGATAGGCCTTGATCAGTGCAGGTGTCGCGGCCATCGCGGCCTTTCTGTCCAACGCCTCTGGCGGCAGCAGATCCATGCGCTGATACCCCTCTGCCCGCGCCACGACGCGCAGGCAAGGCGGGGCAAGATGATGATGATGCAAATAAGCCAGCGACGGCGTCAGTCGCGCGATGTCGGTGCCATGAAAGCTCGCCACCCCGAACAGGACCTCGATCCCGCGGTCAAGCACATAATCCGCCAATGCATTCCAAAGGTGGAACATACCCGTCCCGCCGCGATGGTCGGGATGCACACAGGAACGCCCCAGTTCCAGCAGCTTGCGCCCGCTTTTCCGGAGCGGGGAGAGGTCATACTCACATTCGGAATAGAACCGCCCGCCTCTCCCCAAGCGGTCGCCCGGCAAAAGGCGATAGACCCCTGCCACATAATCCAGCCCATCCGGATCGCTGCGGTTGTCGATCAGGAGCAGATGCTCGAAAAGGTCGTCGAAACCGTCCCGCTCCAGCCGCGCGGCATGGTCCACCAATGGCCCGTCCGCACCAAGTTCCTCGACAAAAACCCGATAGCGCAGCCTCTGCGCCGCCTGCAGATCACGCGCATCCCGCGCCAAGCGCAGCGTATAGGCCTGATCTTCGACGATCATGCGGTCAGCCCGCCCCCTGTCCTGTGCCTCAGCCGTTTGGTTCATGTACGTACTGCCTCCCGACGATGCAACTCGGCCACCCGCATTCGAGAATTCAGCAACCGGGGGTTGCATTATTTCACGCGTACCGCATCATGACGTTTGCGCGTTACTTCCCTGTGTCGAATACCAGTGAAAGATCAACATGGCGGCCATCAATCACCACCTTCCCCCGGTGCTCGAAGTTCACCGTGATCCGCCCGCCGATATTGGATTGCACCTGACCAAGTCCCCAATCCGGCTGTTGAGGGTGCCGTACCAGCATTCCCGGCTCCAATAGCGAGTTCATAGCATTCCCTTCCCCGTATCGGAGCCTTTCATGCCCCAACAGCACCACCTTGCATCGCTCGTCGGCTCGCGCCTCTGCCATGACCTTATCGGCCCGATCGGAGCCATCGGCAACGGGGTGGAACTCATGATGCTTCCCGGCAATGAACGCCGTGACGAAGTGGCCATGATCGCGGAAAGCGTGGCCTCCCTGACTGCCCGCATCCGCTTCTTCCGCGTGGCCTTCGGGACGGCGCTGGCAGACCAGTCGATTTCGCGCAGCGAAGTGCTCGCCATACTGTCCGGGTTGCACCCGTCCGGGCGCATCGCGATCACATGGTCATCGGCCACGGACCTGCGCAAGGCCGAGATCCGCGCCATCTTCCTGCTCATCCTCTGCGCCGAACAGGGCCTGCGCAGCACCGGTCGGATCCACGTCCAGCAGGACGGCCACGGCTGGAGCCTGAGCCTCTCCTCCCCGCGCTTGGACCCGCATGCCCCCCATTGGGCCCTGCTGAAATCCGACGATCACACTGGCCTCTCCCCAGCCGAAGTACAGTTTCCCCTTGCCGCGCTGGCGCTGGCCTCTCTGGGGCGGGAAATGCGCCTTGAACCCTCGAACGAAACGCTGCGCCTCAGCTTCTGATCGTTCCATCCCCGGTCACGAGGTATTTGAACGAGGTCAGCTGCTCCGCCCCCACCGGCCCCCGCGCATGCAGCTTGCCAGTCGCGATGCCGATCTCCGCCCCCATCCCGAACTCGCCCCCGTCCGCGAATTGGGTGGAGGCATTGCGCATGAGGATCGCTGAATCGAGCCGCTGGAAGAACCGCGCTGCCGTGTCGTCGTTCTCGGTCAGGATGCATTCGGTATGCTGGCTGCCATAGCGCCGGATATGCGCAATCGCCCCGTCCACCCCATCCACGATCTTCGCCGCGATGATCATGTCGAGGAATTCGCAGCCGAAATCCGCATCCTGCGCCGGAACCGTCCCCAGCACGGTCAGCAGATCGCCCTCCGCCCGCACCTCCACGCCCCGCTCCAGCAGGTCCGTGACCAGCACCCCGCCATGCTTCTCCCAGAAGCGACGGTCGATCAGCAGACATTCCGCCGCTCCGCAAATCCCCGTCCGCCGCGTCTTGGCATTGATCACCACCCGCCGCGCTTTTTCCAGATCGGCATCGCCATCGGCATAGACGTGGCAGATGCCCTCCAGATGGGCAAAGACCGGCACCCGCGCCTCGCGCTGCACCAGCCCGACCAGCCCCTTGCCCCCGCGCGGCACGATCACGTCGATCCATTCGACCGCCCGCAGCATGGCCTCCACCATGCCCCGATCCCGCGTCGGCACCAGCTGGACCGCCGCCTCCGGCAGACCTGCCGCACGCAACCCTTGCACCATGCAGTCATGGATCACGGTGGAGCTATGGAAACTCTCCGATCCCCCCCGCAGGATCACGGCATTCCCTGCCTTCAGGCACAGCGCCCCCGCATCCGCCGTCACATTCGGGCGGCTCTCATAGATCACCCCCACCACGCCCAAGGGCGTCCGCACCCTCTGGATATGCAGCCCTGTGGGACGGTCCCACTCCGCGATCACCTCGCCCACCGGGTCCTTCTGCTCCGCCACCGCGCGCAGCCCGTCGACGATCCCGCGAATCCGCCCGTCGTCCAGCTTCAAACGGTCCAGCATGGCAGGCGACAGCCCTTTCGCCGCCCCGAACTCCATGTCCTTGGCATTGGCGGCAATGATCTCCGCCCGCCGCTCCCAGACATACTGCGCCGCATCGATCAACGCCGCATGCTTGCGCTCGGCGCTCGCATAGGCCAATTCCGCCGCCGCCGCCCTAGCCGCCGCACCGATCCCGGCCATCATGTCCGCGAAATTGCCGTCCATAGCGCCCGCCCCCATTTTCTGTCTTCAAATATCCCGGGTGTCCGGGGGCTGGCCCCCGGTCCGCCACCCGCCACCTCAGACCACCATGTCATCCCGATGGATCAACGCCGCCCGCCCGGCATAACCGAGTATCCCCTCGATCTCGCCCGACTTGTGCCCCGCAATGGCCTTCGCCTCCGCCGCCGTATAGCGGATCAGCCCTTTCCCAAGCACCGCCCCGTCGGGTCCAAGGATCGCCACCGGCTCCCCCCGCCCGAAAGCGCCCTTCACCGCCCGCACCCCGGCAGGCAGCAGAGACTTGCCCTGCCCCAGCGCCGCCACGGCGCCTGCATCCACCACGACCTCGCCCTTCGGCTTCATCGCATTGATCCAACGCTTCCGCGCCAATTGAGGGTCCGCCCCCGGCACGAACCAGGTCCGGTGCGCCCCCTCGGCCAAGGCTTTCAACGGCCGCAGCACCGACCCTTCCATGATCGCCATGGCACAGCCCCCCGCCACGGCGGTCTTCGCCGCCATCAGCTTGGTCTTCATGCCGCCCTTCGACAGGCCCGAAATCGGGTCCCCCGCCATCGCCTCGATCTCCGGCGTGATATGGTCCACCACATCGAACCGCACGGCGGATGCATCCTCCTTCGGATTGGCCGAATAGAACCCGTCCACATCCGACAGCAGGACCAACTGGTCCGCCCCCACCGTCACCGCGATCTGCGCCGCCAGACGGTCATTGTCCCCGAACCGGATCTCGTCCGTCGCCACCGTGTCATTCTCGTTCACGATGGGCACCACACCCAGCCCCAGCAACGTCTCCATCGTCGCGCGGGAGTTCAGATAGCGCCGCCGGTCCTCCGTATCCTCCAGCGTCACCAGAACCTGCGCCGTGGTGATCCCATGCGGCGCCAGCACCTCCTCATAGGCCCGCGCCAGCCGGATTTGCCCGACGGCAGCCGCCGCCTGCGACTGCTCCAGCGTCAACTCCCCCGCAGGCAAGCCCAGCACCTTACGCCCCAGCGCAATCGACCCCGAAGACACCAAGACGACATCCGCGCCCCGCACCTTCGCCTCGGCCACATCCATCGCCAGCGCCGACAGCCACCCCTGCCGCAAGCCCGCCGCCCGGTCCACCAGCAGCGCCGACCCGATCTTCACCACCAGCCGCCGCACCGCCCGCACATCTGGGACGGCGACCGCAGACACCTCGCTCACGGCTGCCACGGCCCCGCCTCCTTCTCCGGCTCGGCCCCCTGAATCTCGGCATACAAAGCGCGCAAAACGTCCTGCAACCCCATTCCCGCCGCGCCCGAAATCACATGGACCTTGCCACCAGAAGCCTTCTCCAAAGCCTTCCGCCGCGTGGTGATGGTCTTCTGATCCAGCGCATCGCACTTGTTCAGCGCAAGGATGCGCGGCTTGTCCCCCAGCAGGTCGGAATAGGTCTCCAACTCATGCACGATGGTCCGGTAATCCTTGGTGATGGTGCTGGATGTCCCGTCCACCAGATGCAGCAGCACCTTGCACCGCTCCACATGGGCAAGGAACTGCGTCCCCAGACCCCGCCCCTCCGACGCGCCCTCGATCAGCCCCGGAATATCCGCCATTACGAACTCGCGCCCATCGACGCCTACGACCCCGAGGTTGGGGATCAGCGTCGTGAAGGGATAATCCGCGATCTTCGGCCGCGCATTGGACACAGCGGCAAGTAAGGTGCTCTTCCCCGCATTCGGCAGCCCCACCAGCCCCGCATCCGCGATCAGCTTCAGCCGCAGCCAGACGGTGCGCTCCACGCCTTCCTGCCCCGGATTGGCCCGCCCGGGGGCGCGGTTGGTCGCGCTCTTGAAATAAAGGTTCCCGAACCCGCCATTCCCGCCCTTGGCGAGCAGCACCCGCTGCCCCACGCTGACAAGGTCGGCAATCACCGTCTCCTCGTCCTCGTCGATGATCTCGGTCCCCACGGGCACCTTCAGCACGATATCCTCGCCCGACTTCCCCGTCCGCTGGCTGCCCATTCCGGGCTGGCCGTTCTTGGCAAAGAAATGCTGTTGGTAGCGGAAATCGATCAGCGTGTTCAGCCCCTCGACCGCCTCTGCCCAGACCGACCCGCCATTCCCGCCATCCCCGCCATCGGGCCCGCCGAACTCCACGAACTTCTCACGCCGGAACGACACGCATCCCGCCCCGCCGCCACCCGAGCGGATATAGACTTTGGCAAGGTCAAGGAACTTCATGGCATCAGGCTTTCATATGGATCGCCCAAGGCGATAGTTGACAATGGCCGCAGGCTCAAGCCTCACGCAGCCAAAGCCACCAGCCTTCCTGCCCAAAGCCCCTTCATCTTGGCCCAAATACCCCGGGGGGTCGTCCATCGTGTTCGCCATCGGTTCGAGAACCGATGGACGACGGGGGCTGCCCCCCCGCTTCCGACGGATCAATCCAGCTTGCGGATATAGGTCCAGGTCGGCACCCGCGCATTGCGCGCGACCGAGAAGGTCTCCGCATCGCCCAGATACTGGAACCCCGCATTGGTCAGAACCCGCGCCGATCCGGGGTTGTCCTGGAACACCTCGGCGAAAACCGTGCGGTTGCTCTGCGGGTTGGCCCCGATCAGCGCCCGCACCGCCTCGGACGCAAAGCCCGTGTTCCAGAAGGCGGGCGCGACCCAATAGCCGATCTCGGACTGGTCGCGATTGTACTTCGCCTCGTCCATCCGCTTCAGGCTGATCACGCCCAGCACCTCGGCCAGACCCGAAGCCGCGCCGTCCATGACCCAGACATCCTCGTCCCCGCCGCGCTGCATGGCGCGCGTCACGAAAGCCTCCGCCGCGCCGGGGGGCAGCGGATGCGGGATCGACCGCGTCGCCTCGGCCACGCGTTTGTCGCCCGCATACATCGCGAAAAGCCCTGCATCCGATTTGCGCACGGGGCGCAGCACGAAACGTCCGGCGGCGATTGCCCCATCGGGCAGCGCGGCGATCTTGTCCAGCATCATGGCTTCCCTCCATATGAAGCGCATGTCGGGGGCAGAAAAACCCCGTTCAAGGTGTAACGGTCCGGATAGCGGGCAATTGAGCCCGCATTCCGGCGATTTCGCGACCGGCCCCGAAGGACCGCCCGCCTCTCTCCTCCCGAACCCCATCCGGCGCAGGGCCAGAAATGAGGAAGGGGACCGGCTTTCCAGCCGATCCCCCTTCTACATTCCGAATGTAAAGGTTCGGCTTACTCGGCTGCCTCCGCGGCGGGAAGAACCGAAATGAAGGTGCGGCCCTTGAGGCCTTTCTTGAACGTCACGCGACCTTCGGTCACGGCGAAGATCGTGTGATCCACGCCCATGCCCACGCCTTCGCCCGGGAAATAGGTCGTGCCGCGCTGGCGCACGATGATGTTGCCAGGAATGGCGGCCTGACCGCCATAGAGCTTCACGCCAAGACGACGACCGGCGCTGTCGCGCCCGTTGCGGGAAGAACCGCCTGCCTTTTTATGTGCCATGGGGTGTTACTCCTTATTCCGCAGCGGCTTCAGCGGCCTTCTTGGCGCGCTTCGGTTTCGCAGCTTCCGCAGCCGGAGCGGCGGCAGCGTTATGGGCGGCGCGGCGCGCATCGGCGGTGCCGGTGGCGGCAGCCACACCCGACTTCTCGGCGCCCGAGGCGAGGACCTCGGTCACACGGACCAGCGTCAGTTGCTGACGGTGGCCCTTGGTGCGCTGCGAGCTGTGCTTGCGGCGACGCTTCACGTAGTGGATCGTCTTCTCGCCCTTGATCTGGTCGATCACTTCCGCGACGACCGCCGCACCCTTCACGGTGGGCACGCCGACGGTGACCTTGTCACCCCCGACCATCAGGATTTCGTTGAACTGGATCTTGTCACCAGCATTGGCGGCCAGCTTCTCAACGCGCAGGACGTCACCCGCCTGCACCTTGTACTGCTTGCCACCGGTCTTCAGGACCGCGAACATGGGTCTTCCCTTCGTTGCTCCGCGCCCTTTGGCCCCCGAGCTCTCGGGCGTTCCAGGGTTTCCCCGCCTCGGACAGCGCGCCCTTGCGGGCGTCATGAAAATCATTTCTCGGCCAGACTCGCGCCTCGCCAAGATGCGCGCTTATCGATGCAAGGCAAGGCGGAGTCAAGCCCGATCCGACTGCCAGCCCGCAAGCGCGCGATCAGATGTCCTGCCCCTGCAATTCCCGCGCGACGGCAAGCCCCAGCGCCTTGGAAACCGGAGAGAAGACGCCATCGAAAGCGGCAAACAGCGCCGCATTCAACTGCTGGCCCGCAGGCGATTCCGAGTATGCGATATAGGCGTCGAGCTCGTCGTCAGTCAGCGGCGCGTAGGCAAGCGCCAGATAGGGGAACAGCCAATCGGAAACTTGTTGACGCACCTCGGCCTCCTGCCCCCAGACATCGGCCAGCATCTGATCCTCGGTCATCTCTCCGCCGAAGGCACCACCCTCCGCCATGCCCTTATAGAAGGCCAAGTTGGCATTCAAC
>Ga0209278_1001074_pt1 | contig 17430 bp, 12 predicted proteins | sample JI81BgreenDNA_FD_187504 | JGI IMG/M metagenome (GOLD analysis project Ga0209278, IMG submission 187504) | Wastewater effluent complex algal communities from Wisconsin, to seasonally profile nutrient transformation and Carbon sequestration -... | ecosystem: Engineered > WWTP > Effluent > Algae... | reverse complement strand
CACCAGCTGGTGATGACGGCTACGCCGATCCCGCGCACGCTGGCGATGACCGCCTATGCCGATCTCGACCTCTCGGTGATCGACGAGCTGCCTCCGGGCCGCACGCCGGTCACCACGGTGGCCGTCGCGGCCGAGCGTCGCCCCGAGCTGGTGGAGCGCGTGCGCAAGGCCTGCGCCGAAGGGCGGCAGGCCTACTGGGTCTGCCCGCTAATCGAGGACAGCGAGGAGATCGAGGCACAGGCCGCGCAGACCACGTTCGAACAACTCTCCGAAGCGCTGCCGGGGCTGCGCGTGGCCCTTCTCCATGGCCGCATGAAGCCCGTCGAGAAGCAGGACACGATGCGCCGCTTCAAGGCCGGTGAGCTGCAGCTGCTGGTCGCCACCACCGTGATCGAAGTCGGCGTGGATGTGCCCAACGCCAGCCTGATGGTGATCGAGAACGCCGAGCGCCTCGGCCTCGCCCAGCTGCACCAGCTGCGAGGCCGGGTGGGGCGGGGCAGCGCCGCGTCGAGCTGCGTGCTGCTCTACCAGTCGCCGTTGGGCGCCATTGCGCGTGAGCGCCTCGACGTGATGCGCCGGAGCAACGACGGGTTCGTCATCGCCGAGAAGGACCTCGAGCTGCGCGGGCCCGGTGAACTGCTGGGCACGCGACAGACCGGGCTCGCCGCGTTCCGCATCGCCGACCTGGCCCGTGACGCCCGCCTGCTGCCGCAAGTGGCCGCCCTTGCCGATGCACTCCTGTCGGCGTCGCCGGGCGTGGCGGAAGCCGTCATCGCCCGCTGGGTGGGCAGCGCCGCACGCTACGCTTCCGCCTGAGCTGGAGAGCCGCCCATGACCCACCGCATTCCGCTGTTGATCGACACCGACCCCGGCGTGGACGATGCCTGGGCGCTGTTGATGGCGTTCGCCAGCCCCGACCACGAGGTGCTGGGCCTGACGATCACCGCCGGCAACGTCGGCCTCGAACACACCGTGCACAACGCACTGAAGCTCTGCGAGGTCGCCGGTGCCGATGTGCCGGTCTACGCCGGCTGCGCGGTGCCGCTGGTGTTCCCCGCCGAGGACGCCGCCTACGTGCACGGACGCGACGGGTTCGGCGACACCGGCTACCTCGCCCCGACGCGCGCCCCCGAAGCGGAGCATGCCGCGCTGGCGATGATCCGCTTCAGCCATTCGCACCCCGGTCTGTTGCTCGTCTGCCTCGGGCCGCTGACGAACCTCGCGTTGGCTCTGCGACTCGATCCCACGCTGCCATCGCGCATCGGCCGCCTGCTGGTGATGGGCGGCGCGGTCACGGGGCAGGGCAACACGTCGGTCAGCGCCGAGTTCAACATCGCCTTCGACCCCGAAGCGGCGCACATCGTCTTCGACGCCTTCCCCGCCTTCGACCTCGTTGACTGGGAGGCGGTGCTCCGCCATGGCCTGCCGCATGCCGAGGTCGAGCCGTGGCTCGATGCCCCCGGCCCGAAAGCGGCGTTCTACAAAGCCATCTCGCAGCGCACGCGGGAATGGTCGGAAGGGCGGCGCGGCACGCACTGGCATTCCGCCGATGGCTTGGCCATGGCCGCCGCCCTCGAGCCCGAGGCCGCGACCGGTTGGGCGGTCCACGCGATCGACGTCGAGACCGGCGGGCGGCTGGCGCGCGGCGCCACGATCGTGGATTGGGCGAACCGCTCCGGCCGTCCGGCGAAGGCGCGGATCCTCGCGGGCCTGTCGCCGGAGCGGTTCCGCCACTGGCTGCGTCTCGCCCTGGCCTGAGTCCTCCCCCTGAACGAGCCGGACCCGGAGGCTTGCCCTGGCCCGCCCAACGCCGCTACACTCCCCCTCTTTCCTCGTTTCGACGCTTCTGGGACCCGCTATGAAAGATGGCATCCACCCGAACTACCAGCCGGTCGTGTTCCAGGACGTGACCTCGAATTTCTCGTTCCTCACCCGCTCCACGCTCGGCTCCAAGGAGACGATCAAGTGGGAAGACGGCGAGACCTACCCGCTGATCAAGATCGAAGTCTCCTCGGCCTCGCACCCGTTCTATACGGGCAAGAGCAAGCAGATCCTCGACACCGCCGGCCGCGTCGACCGCTTCCGCAAGCGTTACGGCAAGTAAGCCGCCGCCCGCGCACACGCGCGGTCCGCGTATCGAAGGCCGGCCTCGCCGGCCTTCGTCGTTTCAGGACTTCGACTTTGGTCGCAGGCCTTCGCGTGCCCCGCACACCGTCTCCGGGCCCTATGCGATACTTGTGAAGACCACGGACGAACGCCGTCCGACCTGTCTTCATGCGGTGCGGTGCCGATCGGCCCGCGCCCCGTCCCAAGGAGTGCGAACGTGTCCGAATCCGTCACCCTCAACGTCGGCGACAACGCCGTGTCCCTGCCCGTCCACCGCGGCAGCCTCGGTGCGCCCTGCGTCGACATCGGCAAGCTGGCCAAGGACACCGGGCATTTCACCTACGACCCGGGCTTCATGGCCACCGCGAGCTGCCGGAGCGCGGTCACCTACATCGACGGCGACGAGGGCGTGCTGCTCTACCGCGGCTATCCCATCGAGCAGTTGGCCAAGCACTCGAGCTTCCTCGAGGTCGCGTACCTGCTGATGCACGGTGAACTCCCGAACCGCCAGCAGTTCGACGGCTTCGAGCATGAGGTCACGCACCACACGATGATGCACGAGGCGATGAAGACCTTCCTCGGAGGGTTCCGCCACGATGCACATCCGATGGCCATGCTCTGCGGCATGGTCGGCTCCCTGTCGGCCTTCTACCACGACACCCTCGACCTCAATGACCCGGAGCAGCGCCGCCTCGCGGCCGTGCGCCTGATCGCCAAGGTCCCGACGATCGCCGCCGCCTGCTACCGCCAGTCGATCGGCTGGCCGATCCGCTACCCGCGCAACAACCTCGAGTACACCACGCGCTTCCTGCACATGATGTTCGAGGTGCCGAGCGAGCCGTTGGAACTCAAGCCGGTTGCTGCCAAGGCGCTCGACCTGCTCTTCATCCTGCACGCTGACCACGAGCAGAACGCCTCGACGTCGACGGTCCGTCTGGTCGGTTCGACCGGGGCGAACCCCTATGCCTGCGTGGCCGCCGGCATTGCCGCGCTGTGGGGCCCGGCGCACGGCGGCGCCAACGAGGCCGTGCTGACGATGCTTGAGGAGATCGGCCGTCCGGAAGACGTCGCCAAGGCCGTCGAGAAGGCCAAGGACAAGAACTCGGGCTTCCGCCTGATGGGCTTCGGCCATCGCGTCTACAAGAACTACGACCCGCGCGCCTCGATCATCCGCGAGATGTGCCACAAGGTGCTGGCCGACCTCGGCGTCAACGACCCGCTGCTCGAAGTCGCGATGAAGCTCGAGGAAGCCGCGCTGAAGGACGAGTACTTCGTCGCCCGCAAGCTCTACCCGAACGTCGACTTCTACTCGGGCCTGATCTACAAGGCGCTGGGCATCCCGACCGAGATGTTCACGGTGATGTTCGCCCTCGCGCGCACCGCCGGCTGGGTCAGCCACTGGCTGGAGCAGCAGGTCGACCCGGAGGCGAAGATCGGCCGCCCGCGCCAGATCTACACCGGCGCCACGCCGCGCGACTACGTCGCGTTCGAGAAGCGCTGATTCCCCGTCGCGCGGCCTCGTGCCGCGCGCCCCGAGGGTAATGACGAAGCCCCGCGATGCGGGGCTTCGTCATTCCGGGATTCGGCGCCGACGGTTCAGAACACGTCGAAGGCTTCTTCCTGCACCTCGCCGGCTTCCGCGCCGAAGCCGCTGGCCATCATGCGGTCATAGTCCTCGGTCTTCACGTAGTCCCTGAGCCCGCCGGGCGTGCCCTCGGGCAGCAGGCCGCCGGTCGCCGGATTGATGGTCACCGTCAGCAGGCCGGCGGGAGGCGCCGGGTCGGCCACCGGTACGTCCTTCAGCGCCGCGCCCATGTAACCAATCCAGATCGGCAGCGCCGCACGGCCACCGTATTCGCCCCGACCGAGCGGGGTGAAGTCATCGCGCCCCACCCACACGGTGGTCGCGAGATCGCCACCGAGGCCGGAGAACCAGGCATCGCGATGGTCGTTGGTCGAGCCGGTCTTGCCGCCGATATCGGCGCGGCCGAGGACCTTCGCCGCCGTGCCGGTACCGCGGTTGACCACATCGAGCAGCAGCGAGCGGACGAGAAAGGCGGTGCGCGGATCGATCGCTCGCGGTGCGGTCGCCTGCTCCGGTGGGCCGGGGACGTCGTGACGGGCCTGTGCCGCCGGGCGGGCCGTCGTGGCATCCGCACCCGTCGCCACCGTAGCGGCCGGTGGCGCCACCGCGCCAAAGTTGAAGCCGTCGACCACGGTGGGCTGCGCCGCGGCGCCCACCGCCACCCCTGCGCAGGTCGGGCAGGCGCGGGCCGGGTGGTGCTCCATGACCACCACGCCGTGTCGGTCCTCGACGCGGGCGATGAACCAGGGTTCCACGCGGTAGCCGCCATTGCCGAAGGTGGCGTAGCCGCGCGCCACCGACATCACCGTCAGCGACGAGGTGCCGAGCGACATCGACAGGTTGGGCGGCAAGCTTTCCGGCGCGAAACCGAACTGGGTGATGTAGCGCTGGGCGAACTGCACGCCGATCGCGTCGAGCAGGCGCACCGAGACGAGGTTGCGCGACTGCACCATCGCTTCCCGGAGGCGCATCGGGCCCGCGAAGTCTTCCTTGTCGTTCTGCGGGCGCCACACGTTGCCCGCGCGGTCACGGAACACCACGGGTGCGTCCATCACGATCGTGGCTGGCGTGTAGCCGCGTTCGAAGGCCGCCGAGTAGACGAAAGGCTTGAAGCTCGAGCCAGGCTGGCGTTGCGCCTGCGTGGCGCGGTTGAACTTGTTCTGCGAGAAGCTGAAACCGCCGACCAGCGCGCGCAATGCGCCGGTCTCCGCCTCCAGGGACACGAGCGCCGCTTGCGCCTGCGGCAACTGGACGAGCTGCGGCTGGCCGTCCTTGTCGAGGCGGAAGCGCACGACGTCGCCAGGTTTGAGCACCTGCACCGGCGTGCGTCCCGTCCAGCGCAGTCCCGCGGCCGGCAGGTCCAACGAGGCCTCGCTGGCGGTGCGCAGCACGGCGCGAGCCGCATCGGCCTCCTGGACCACCGCGCGCTGCAGGTCGGGGATCGTCGGGAATCGCGCCAGCGCCGTCCGCAGGCCGTCGGGGTCGAGGCTGGCGAAGTCCTCGATGCGTCCCTCCGCTCCGCGCCAGCCGTGCCGCTGGTCGTATTCGATCAGGCCGTTGCGCACCGAGGCCACCGCGGCGTTCTGATCGGCAGACTTCAGCGTGGTCACCACCTTGTAGCCGCCGGTCAGCGCGTCGGCGCCGAAACGCTCCTCCATGGCCTGGCGGACCATTTCGGCGACATACGGGGCGTCGACCTCCACCGGCGGCTCATGCGGCCGGGCGTTGTTCGGCTCGGCGAGTGCGGCCTCGTATTCGGCGCGGCTGATGACGCCCAGTTCCAGCATGCGCGGCAGGACGTAGTAGTTCCGGCGTTCCATCGCCCGGGCCGGGTTGCTGATCGGGTTCGCGCTGGACGGGAACTTCGGGATGCCGGCGAGGGTGGCGGCCTCGGCGACGGTGAGTTCCTCCAGCGATTTGCCGTAGTAGTACTCGGCCGCGGCGGCCACGCCGTAGGCGCGGTTGCCGAAGAAAATCTTGTTCAGGTAGAGCTCGAGGATCTCGTCCTTGGTCAGCTCCTGCTCCATCTTGATGGCCAGCAGCATCTCGCGGAACTTGCGGACGTAGCTGTATTCGTTGCTCAGGTAAAAGTCGCGGGCCACCTGCTGGGTGATGGTGCTGCCGCCGGGAACACGCGTCCGGTCGGTCGAGAGGATCAACCAGACGGCGCGGAAAATGCCATTGAAATCAAGGCCTTGATGCTCATAGAAGCGGGCGTCCTCGGCAGCGAGAAAGGCCCGCTTCACGCGCTCCGGGATGGTGTCGATCGGTGCCGGGTAGCGTCGCGTCTCACCGTACAACGCGATCAGCTTCCCGTCCGCGGACAGGATCGACAGGGGCAACTGCAATTCGACCTGACGCAGCTCACGCACGTCGGGCAACTGGGGCCAAGCGGTCCAGATGACCGCAGCGACCGCAAGGAGGCCGAGCAGGCCGAAGGCCAGGCCGGCCAGCAGAAGGCGTCGCAACCAGCGCAACCAAGGGCGCATCAGGGGGTGTCTCGAGTCGGGGAGGGCGGAGTATACCGGGGGGGCGGAACCGCGCCGGGGCAGGGTCTGGCCGGCCTCGGGCGGGGTGGGGCGTTAAGGAGGCGTTGCGGTTGACACAGTTTTCTGTTTTTAATGTTCCGGCGCATTAATCTCACGTAAGCGCCCGTGGGAAGGGGAGAAACCGATGGGTTTGTTCAGTCCATCCAGGGTTCCGCTGGTCGGGATCGACATCAGTTCGACCGCGGTGAAGCTGCTCCAGCTCAGCCAGGTCGGCAACCGTTACCGGGTCGACCACTACGGCGTGGAGGCGCTTCCGCCCAATGCCGTGGTCGAGAAGAACATCGTCGAGGTCGAGGCGGTGGGTGAAGCGATCAAACGCGCGCTCAATCGTTCCGGCAGCAAGGTCAAGCACGCCTCTGTCGCCGTTTCGGGCGCCGCGGTGATCACCAAGGTGATCAGCATGTCGGCGGATCTCGACGACGACGCGATGGAAGACCAGGTGCAACTCGAGGCGGCGAACTACATCCCGTTCCCGATCGACGAAGTCAGCCTGGATTTCGAAGTGCTCGGCCCCGTGCCGTCCAGCCCGGAGAACGTGCACGTCATCCTCGCGGCCTCGCGCACCGAGAACGTTGAGCTGCGCCAGCAGGCGCTGGAACTCGGCGGCCTGACGGCCAAGGTCGTCGACGTCGAGGTCTTCGCGCTCGAGAACGCGTTCAAGCTCGTCGCCGACCAGCTCGGCGTGGGCAAGGACGCCATCGTCGCCCTCGTCGACATCGGTTCGACGATGACCACGCTGAACGTCATCCGCAACGGCCGAAGCATCTACGCCCGCGAGCAGGTGTTCGGCGGCAAGCAGCTCACCGACGAGATCATGCGCCGCTACGGCATGAGCTACGAGGAAGCCGGCGCTGCCAAGCGCCAGGGAGGCCTGCCCGAGAGCTACGAGCCGGAAGTGCTCGAGCCGTTCAAGGAAGCCATGGTCCAGCAGGTCAGCCGCCTGCTGCAGTTCTTCTACGCCGGTTCCGAGTTCAATCGCGTCGACCAGGTCGTTCTCGCCGGTGGCTGCGCGTCGATCGCCGGCGTCGATCGCATGGTGGAAGAACACCTCGGCATCCCGACCGTCATCGCCAATCCGCTGGCCAACATGGGTCTCGGCCCGCGCGTGCAGGCGCACGCCCTGCAGCAGGACGCGCCCTCCTTGATGATCGCCTGCGGCCTGGCCCTGAGGAGCTTCGACTGATGGCACGCATCAATCTCTTGCCGTGGCGCGCCGAGCGCCGCAAGCAGCGCCAGAAGGACTTCGTGACGATGCTCGGCGGCGCGCTGATCGCGGGCGTCGCGCTGGTATTCGCCGGGTCCTGGTACTACGACCAGCAACTCCAAGGCCAGACGAACCGGAATGACTTCCTCAAGCAGCGCATCGAGGACGTCAAGAAGGAAATCACCGAGATCGAAGGGTTGGAGGCGCGCAAGGCCAGCCTCCTGCAGCGCAAGCAGGTGATCGAGGACCTCCAGGCCGACCGTTCGCAAAACGTCCGCCTGTTCGAGGAACTGGTCCGCACCATCCCCGATGGCGTCCGTCTCGTCACCATCACGCAGACGGGGCAAGAGCTGAAGCTTTCCGGCCGCTCCCAGTCGGAGTCCCGCGTCAGCGCGTACATGCGCAATCTCGAGGCCAGCGGCCTGATCAACAATCCGCGCTTGAGCATCATCCGGGCGGGCGATTCGACCCAGACTTCCGGGCCCGCGCGTCCCGCAGCGCCCGCCGATCGGGCCCTGCCCTTCGGCTTCGAGATGACCGTGACCCTGCGCTCGACGAGCGACGAAGCGGCAGCGGAGGACGCGGCGGCCGACGGCGCGCCGAGCAACGCGCCTGCCGCCGTGCCCAGCAACGCGCCCACGGCCCCGGCCCAGGCCTCCTGAGGACCCGACCATGGCCAAGAGCAAATTCAAACTCAGCGACGTCAACAACCTGGACTTCAACAACACCGGGGGCTGGCCGCAGGAAGCCAAGATCGGTGCCTGCGTCCTCGCGGTCCTGTTGGTCGTCGTCCTCGGCTGGTACTTCGTCATCCGCGAGAAGCAGGGGACGCTCGAGACCCTCGAGGCGGAAGAAGGCACGCTTCGTGGCGACTTCGAGAAGGAAGCGGCAAGGGCCGCCAACCTCGAGCCGCTGAAGGCGCAGCTCGAGCAGATGGAGCAGATGCTGAAGCAGATGCTGCGCCAGCTGCCATCGAAGACCGAAATGCCGGACCTGATCGTCGACATCTCGCAGACCGCCCGGGCGACGGGCATCAACAACGAGTTGTTCCAGCCTGGCGCCGAGGTTTCGAAGGACTTCTACGCCGAGCAGCCGATCACGCTCGAAATGAACGGCACGTACCACCAGTTCGGCCGGTTCGTGAGCGGCGTGGCTTCGCTGCCGCGTGTGGTCATCATGACCTTCCACGACATCTCGCTCGCGCCGAAGGAACCTGTCGCCGGCCAGCCCGCGCTGCCGCCGGGAACGCTGGGTCTGAAGGGCACCATCAAGACCTACCGTTACCTCGACGAGTCCGAGATCGCGGCGAACGCCGAAGCGGCTGCCGCGACCCCGCAAGGTGGCGCCGTGCCGCAAGGAGGCCGTTAATGAAGACGATGCTTGCCCGGACCGCCCTCGTCGCGCTCGCGGCGATCGCCCTCGCCGGCTGTGGTCGCAGCACCGCCGACCTCGAGGCGTGGGTGGCCGAAGTGAAGGCGCGTCCCGCGCCGCCGCTGGACCCGCTGCCGCCGCTCCGTACGTTCCCGCCGGTGGAGTACACCGCCGACACGCTGCGTGATCCGTTCTCTGCACCGGTCGCCAATCGCGATGCCGCGGGTCCTCGCCCGGATCCGAATCGTCGCAAGGAAGCGCTCGAAGCGTTCCCGCTCGACGCGCTCCGCATGGTGGGCACGATCGGCACGGGTGCGGACACGATCGCACTGGTGCTGGCCCCGGACAAAGTGACGTACCGCGTGCGGGTGAATAATTACCTGGGGCAAAGCGACGGCCGCGTGGCATCGGTCGCCGCCGAGCGCATCGAGATCGTCGAGCTGGTGTCCGACGGTGCGGGTGGATGGCTCGAACGGCAGGCCAGCTTGGCCTTGGATGAAAATTGATGGGGACGCGCATGATTACCTCGACGACTGAAGGCGCACAGATGAGCACGAAGAAAATCGCGGCCCGTGCCGCTCTGGCGGCCTGCCTGCTTTGGACGGCGGCGTTCCCGGCCCTCGCGGCCAATACCCTGAAGGACGTCCGCTACGCCGCGGGCAGCGGTGGCAAGGTGGACATCACCTTCGAATTCGAGCAGCCGGTGGGCGCGGTGAACGCGTTCACCACCGATGTGCCGCCGCGCATCGCGATCGATTTCGCGGAGACGGAGAACGCGTTCGACGCCCGTCGCCTCGCGGTCGGTTCTGGCGCCGCCTCCTCGGTTTCCGTGGTCGAAGCCGGGGGCCGCACGCGTGCGGTCGTCGACCTCTTCCGCAATGCCGGCTACACCACGCGCAGCAACGGCAATCTGCTGGTGCTGTCGCTCGAACCGGGTGCAGCGGCCTCGTCGGCCACGGCCGTGGCGGCGTCGCCGGATCCGGCCAAGCGCCTTGATTCCGGCATCCGCGTCTCGGCGGTGGACTTCCGCCGCGGCGAGGACGGTTCGGGTCGCGTCATCCTGCGCTTCAACCAGGAAGGCGCCCAGGCCAGCCTGCGCCGCGATGGCGACCGCTTGTACGTCGACGTCGAGAACGCGCAGCTGCCGGCCGAACAGGCCCGCCGCTTGGATGTCACCGATTTCGCCACGCCGGTCACGCGTCTCGATCCTTCGTCGAAGGACGGCGGCACGCAGCTCGTGATCGCGACGGAAGGCTTGTTCGAAACCAGCGCCTACCAGACCGGCAATGAGTACGTTCTGGAAGTGACGCCCAAGGGCGCCGCCACGGCGGCCGTGGGCCAGTCCGGTGCCGCGGCCCAGCCGCAGCGCTACGCCGGCAAGCCGGTGACCTTCAACTTCCAGGACGTGCCGGTGCGCACCATCCTGCAGTTGGTCGCCGAGGAGTCGGGGCTGAACATCGTCGCGGCCGACACCGTGCAGGGCAACCTGACCCTGCGCCTGATCAACGTGCCGTGGGACCAGGCCCTCGACGTCGTGCTCCGCGCGAAGTCGCTCGACAAGCGCCGCGATGGCAACGTGGTTTGGGTCGCTCCGCAGGCCGAGATCGCGGCGTTCGAGAAGGCTCGGGAGCAGGCGCGCATCGACCTCGAGGGCAAGGCGGAGCTGGTCAACGAGATCATTCCGATCAACTACGCCAACGCCGAGGAAATCGCGGTTCTCCTCACAGAGGGGGCCAAGAAGGCCGGCGGCGGTGGAAGTGGCGGCGGCGGTAGTGGCGGCAGTGAGGCCGACAGCGGTTTCCTGTCCCAGCGCGGCAGCGTGAGCTTCGACACCCGTTCCAACACGCTGCTGGTCGCCGACACCGCCAAGAAGGTCGAGGAGATCAAGGCGCTGGTCGCGGTTCTCGATCGTCCGGTGGACCAGGTGCTTATCGAAGCGCGCATCGTCATCGCCCAGGAGAGCTTCGCCCGCGAAGTCGGTGCCCGCTTCGGCCTCAGCGGCCAGGAAAGCGATGTGATCGTTTCGGGTAGCACGGAAAGCAACCGCAACTACCTGAATGGCGTGGCCAATGCCAACGCCGCGCTGGCTCGCTACCAGTTCGAGCTCGACCTCTACAACCAGGCGATCGCGAACGGCGAAACGGCGACCCGCCCGACGCTGCCGAACACGCCGCTGCCCACGTTCACGAACATCCTCAGCACGCGCTTCGCCAACAACACGGCTTCGGCGTTGGCCTTCACCATTCTCGGCAACGAGCTGGACCTCGACATCGAGTTGCAGGCCCTGCAGGAGGAAGGTCGCGGTGAGGTGGTGGCCAATCCGCGCGTGATCACCGCGAACCAGCGCGAGGCGATCATCAAGCAGGGCGACGAAATCGGTTACGTGACGATCACCGGTTCCGCAGGGGCCCAGACCGCGACGGTCCAGTTCAAGGAAGCCCTGCTCGAGCTGAAGGTCACTCCGACCATCACGCAGGATAATCGGGTCTTCCTCGCCCTCGGCGTCAAGAAGGACGAAGTGGCGGGCTTCATCGAGGTGCCGGGTGGCGGCAGCGTTCCGCAGATCACCAAGCGCGAGGTGACGACCGCCGTGCTGATCAACAACGGTCAGACGGTCGTGGTGGGCGGCATCTACGAGTTCGAGAAGCGCGAAGACCTGTCGAAGGTCCCGTTCCTGGGCGATATCCCGGGCTTGGGCAACCTGTTCCGCAACAAGGGCCGGACGAGCGAGAAGGCCGAGCTGCTGATCTTCGTCACCCCGCGGATCCTGCAGGTCGCTGGCGCCAATCGCTGATCGTCGTATCAGGAGTCGCCACCTTCGGGGGGCGGGAGGAACGGGGCTTCGGCCCCGTTTTTCGTTGTAGGGTGGTGGCCGGGCCGAGAGGCAGCGACGGAGGGGAGCGATGAGCGGGGACGTCCGACTTCAGCCCGGCGACGTGTTGTTCCGCGAAGGCGATGAGCCGACGACGGCCTTCATCCTCGACGAGGGGCAGGTGGAAATCCGTGCCACGCAGCGTGGCCAGGAAGTGGTGCTGGCTTTGCTGGGACCGGGCGCCATCATCGGGGAAATGGCGGTGATCGACGCCGCGCCGCGCACGGCGACGGCCGTCGCGCTGACGCCTTGCCGGTTGATCGCACTGGATCGTGCGCAGATCGCCGAGCGGATCGCAGGGTCCGACCCGGTGATCCGCGCGCTGCTTCAGGGAACGCTTCAGCGCTATCGCAGCGCGCTTGCGGCCCTCCAGGGGAGCCCGGCGCGGCAGGCGGCCGTCGAGGTGCCGGACGAGGTGGCGGGCGTCGGAAAGATGCGGCTCGAGTCCCAGTTGCGCGCTGCCCTGGACGACGGCGGCCTCGATGTCCGCTACCAGCCTTTGCTTGACGTCGCCTCGGGCCGCATCGCCGGCTTCGAGGCGCTGGTGCGTTGGACGCACCCCGAGCGCGGCCCGATCTCGCCGGCGGAGTTCGTCGCGCTGGCCGAAGAGACGTCGTTGATCGTGCCGGTCGGCGAATACGTCTTCGATACCGCCTGTGCCGCGGCGCGGGACTTCATCGATGCCGCGGGGCGTCCGCTGTTCGTCGCCGTGAACGTCAGTGCGCGTCAGTTGCGTGAACCGGGGTTGCTGGAGCGGGTGATCGCGCGGGTGGATGCCGCGGGACTGCCTAGGGGCAGCATCAAGATCGAAATCACCGAGAGCCAGGCGATGGACCCTGTCCTGATGCAGGGCTTCATCGCGCTTTGCCACGGCCATGGGGTGAAGGTGGCGTTGGACGATTTCGGCACGGGCTACTCCCACCTGACGCAGATGCACCTGCTGCCCTTCGATACCCTGAAGATCGACCAGGGCTTCGTCCGCAACATGCTCGCCGATCGGCGCTCGATGGCCATCGTCGAGACCATCGTCGCCATGGCGAAGGCGCTGGAGGCGTCGATCGTCGTCGAGGGCATCGAAAGCGAAGCGGAACTGGCCGTGCTGAAGCGCCTCCGCTGCGATTACGCCCAGGGTTGGCTGGTGGGAAAGCCACAGACCCGTCAGGAGTTGCTCCTTCATGCTGAGGTTTTGTTCACGTAGTCGGCTGGTAGCCTCGGGCCTTTGCGTTGAAAGCAGACCGAGGACGACATGGCGATGACGATGGACGCGGCCTTCCTGCCCGCGCTGGGACGAGGGAGTGAGGCGATGGACGGCATCGTGGCGGCCAGCCTCGACGAGACGATCAATCGCGCGGTCGAGCCGATCGCCAACGCCATCGGTGGTGCGATCTTCTCGCGGGCCTGCGTGGGCGACGGGGTCTCTTTCTCGATGAGCGGGGCCTGTGCGGGCGGGGAAACCGCCATACCTCTGATCGTCGCGTGGCTGCTGCTCGGCGGCGTGGTCTGCACGCTGTACTTCCGCTTCATCAACTTCCGCGGCTTCATCCAGGGTTTTCGCCTCATGCGTGGGCACTACGCGGAAGCCGGCACCCCCGGCGAGGTGTCCCACTTCCAGGCGCTGACGGCTGCCGTCTCGGGCACGGTGGGCTTGGGCAACATCGCGGGCGTGGCGCTCGCCATCACCATCGGCGGTCCGGGCGCCGCGTTCTGGATGATCGTGGCCGGCCTCCTCGGCATGAGCACGAAGTTCGCCGAATGCACCTTGGGCGTGAAGTACCGACGGGAGAACCCCGATGGGACGGTGTCCGGTGGTCCGATGTACTACCTCTCGCACGGGATTGCCGAGCGCTACCGTTCGCTCGGTGGCCTTGGCAAGGCGTTGGCGGCGGTGTTCGCGGTCTGCGCCATGCTCGGTGGCTTGGGCGCGGGATCGATGTTCCAGGCCAACCAGGCCTTCGCCCAGTTCCACAAGGTCACCGGGGGCGTGGAGGGTCCGCTGGAAGGCATGGGATGGGCCTTCGGCATCGGCATCGCCACGCTGGCGGGCCTCGTCGTGCTGGGCGGCATCACGCGCATCGGCCGAGTCACCGAAAAGCTGATCCCCGCGATGATCCTGGTCTACCTCGCCGGCTGCGGCGCGGTGCTGGTCGTGCATCTCGATGCGCTGCCGGGCGCCGTTGGCCTGATCCTGTCCTCCGCGTTCACCGGCGAGGCGGCGGCGGGTGGCGTGGTCGGGGCGTTGCTCGCGGGCTTCCAGCGCGCCGCGTTCTCCAACGAAGCCGGCCTCGGCTCGGCGGCCATCGCGCATTCGGCGGTGAAGACCAAGCACCCGGCCACCGAAGGCCTCGTCGCGCTGTGGGAGCCCTTCATCGACACGGTGATCGTCTGCACCGCGACGGCGCTGATGGTCGTCGTGACCGGCGCGTGGAAGATCGAGGGCATGGAGGGTGTGGCGATCACCTCCTCGGCGTTCGCGACGGTGTTCGACTGGTTCCCGTATGTGTTGACGGTGGCGGTGTTCCTGTTCGCGTTCTCGACGATGCTCACCTGGGCCTACTACGGCGCCAAGGCGGCGACTTACCTCACCGGCGAGCGTCGCTGGGTGACGAACACCTACATCCTGCTGTACCTGGCCGCGGCGGTCGTGGCGTGCACGATGGACCTGGGCCAGCTGATCAACCTCTCGGACGGCCTGATCTTCCTGATGGCCATTCCGAACCTGATCGGCGTGTACCTGCTGCTGCCGGTGGTGCGCGAGGAAGTGGACGGTTACTTCGCCAAGCTGAAGTCGGGCGAAATCCGCCCGACCTCGGGCTGAGGCGCTCGCGATGGGCGTCGGCAATACAGGCGAGACGGGCGGCATGGCCCTGCACACCAAGATGCTGCTCGGCTTCGCCGTGGGGGCCGTCGCGGGTGGGCTGGCGTTCGCCGTCGGACAGGGCGTCGATGCCAGTGGCGCGCCGCAGACCGCGACTTGGCTCGCGGCGACGCTGAAATGGGTGACGCAGCCGGTGGGTTCGATCTTCCTCAACCTGTTGTTCATGCTGGTGCTGCCGCTGGTGTTCTCAGCGCTGGTGCTGGGCGTGGTCGAGATTGGCGACCCGAAGGCGCTGGGGCGCATCGGGCTCAAGACGCTCGCCTTCATCCTCGCGGTGACCGGGATCGCGGTGACGATCGGGCTGGTGGCCGTGAACGTCTTCCAGCCCGGCGTGGGCATCGATCCAGCGGTCGGCCAGAAGCTGATCGCCGAGTCGTCGACGCAGGCCGCCGGCATCGTCGAGCGCGGCGAGGCGGCTTCGGCGATGCAGGTGCTGCTGTCGATCGTGCCGCGCAACCCACTGCAGGCCGGCGTCGAGGGCAACCTGATCGGCGTGATGTTCTTCGCCCTGCTGTTCGGCATCGCTGCGGCAACGCTGAAGACCGATGGCGTGCGCACCTTCGTCGGCACGCTGCAGGGCATCTACGACATCACGCTGCTGCTGATCAACAAGGTGATCCAGCTGGCGCCCTATGCGGTGGCGGCGCTGATCTTCAACCTGATCGCGGTGAAGGGCTTCGCGGCCTTGCTGCCCTTGGCGAAGTTCGTGGCGGTGGCGGTCGGCGCGCTCGCCGTGCATCTGTTCGTGGTGTTCCCGCTGCTGTTGTGGTTCGTGGGGCGGATGAATCCGATCGCCTTCTTCCGCACGGTCGAACCGGTGATGCTGACGGCGTTCTCGACCTCGTCCAGCTCGGCCACGCTGCCGACGACGCTGCGGGTCGCGGAGGAGGGGCTGGGCACGCCGAAGCGCATCGGCCGCTTCGTCTGCACGCTGGGTGCGACGGCCAACATGAACGGCACGGCCCTGTTCGAGGGCGTCGTGGTGCTGTTCCTCGCGCAGTTCTTCGGCATCGAGCTGGGCCTTGGCCAGCAGGTGCTGGTGCTGCTGATGTGCATCCTCGGCGGCGTCGGCGCGGCCGGCGTGCCGGGCGGATCGCTGCCGGTGATCGCGTCGATCCTCGTGATGTTCGGCATCCCGCCGGAGGGCATCGCGCTGATCCTCGGGGTCGACCGCTTCATCGACATGTGCCGGACCGTGGTGAACGTGACGGGCGATCTTGTCGGCACCGTGGTGGTCTCGCGCGGCGAACCGGCCGATCCGGTCCACGACGAGGCGGCGAAGGCGGGCTGAGGCCGCTACCAGCCCAGCCCCGAGCCTTCAAGGGCGACGCCGGAGGTCTCGCAGTGGGACAATAGGGGGCCGCGCCTCGCGCTTCGGGGTCGCCGGCCTCCCTTTCCGCCTCCTGCCCAGGCCTGCCGATGACCCGTCCCGCCCGCCGCGACCTCGCGAACGCCGTCCGTTTCCTTGCCATCGACGCGGTCGAGGCCGCCAAGTCGGGCCACCCCGGCATGCCCATGGGCATGGCCGACATCGCCGAGGTGCTGTGGAACGACCACCACACGCACAACCCGGGCAACCCAGCCTGGCCGGACCGCGACCGCTTCGTGCTGTCGAACGGCCACGGCTCGATGCTGCATTACGCGCTGCTGCACTTGGCCGGCTACGACCTGCCGCTGGACGAGCTGAAGCGCTTCCGCCAGCTGCATTCCAAGACCGCCGGCCACCCGGAGCGCCACATCACGCCGGGCATCGAGACCACCACGGGCCCGCTCGGGCAGGGCATCGCCAACGCCGTGGGCATGGCGCTGGCCGAGCGCCTGCTGGCGCAGCGCTTCAACCGCGACGGCCACACCGTCGTCGACCACTTCACCTGGTGCTTCCTCGGCGATGGCTGCCTGATGGAAGGCATCTCGCACGAAGTCTGCTCGCTCGCCGGCACCTGGGGCCTCGGCAAGCTCATCGCCTTCTGGGACGACAACGGCATTTCCATTGACGGCGAGGTGCAGGGCTGGTTCACCGACGACACCGCCAAGCGCTTCGAGGCCTACGGCTGGCAGGTGATCAAGAACGTCGACGGCCATGATCCGGACGAGATCCAGCAGGCCATCGCGACGGCCAAGGCCGAGACGCAGCGTCCGACGCTGATCTGTTGCCGCACGCACATCGGCTTCGGCTCGCCGAACAAGCAGGGCAAGGAAAGCAGCCACGGCGCGCCGCTGGGCAAGGACGAGGTCGCCCTGACCCGAGAGGCCCTGAAGTGGCCGCATGCGTCGTTCGAGATCCCCGCCGAGATCCGCGGCGCGTGGGACGCGCGCGAGCGCGGCGCCAAGGCCGAAGCGGCGTGGAACGCTCGCTTCGCTGCGTACAAGGCCGCGCACCCGGAACTCGCCGCCGAATTCGAGCGCCGCATGGCCGGCGAGCTGCCGGCGGATTTCGCGCAGGTCGCCAAGGACTACATCGCCAAGCTGCAGGCCGAAGGCCCGGTCGTGGCCTCGCGCAAGGCTTCGCAGATGGCCATCGAGGCTTTCGCCCCGCGCCTGCCGGAGCTGGTGGGTGGCTCGGCCGACCTCGCGCATTCCAACCTCACCACGTGGAAGGGACAGAAGGCCGTCACCACGACCGACGCCGACGCCCGCTACGTGCACTACGGCGTGCGCGAGTTCGGCATGACGGCGATCGGCTCGGGCCTCGCGCTGCATGGCGGCTTCATCCCGTTCGACGCGACCTTCCTGGTGTTCTCCGACTACGCCCGCAACGCCGTGCGCATGAGCGCCCTGTTGCCGGTGCGTTCGATCCACGTCTACACGCACGACTCGATCGGCCTCGGCGAGGACGGCCCGACGCACCAGCCCATCGAGCACCTCGCC
>Ga0209278_1001073_pt1 | contig 17436 bp, 15 predicted proteins | sample JI81BgreenDNA_FD_187504 | JGI IMG/M metagenome (GOLD analysis project Ga0209278, IMG submission 187504) | Wastewater effluent complex algal communities from Wisconsin, to seasonally profile nutrient transformation and Carbon sequestration -... | ecosystem: Engineered > WWTP > Effluent > Algae... | reverse complement strand
AATCCTGAACACACAGTCATTGCTGTTATTGATTGTTCTTTTTTAAAAAAAAGTGGCAAAAAAACTGACGGCAAGGGTTATTTTTATAATGGTGTAGCGGGGAAATCGGAACAGGGTTTGGAAATTTCTGTAATTTCTATTGTCGAAATTGAGAGTCGTTTATCTTATAGCTTAAGCGTGCAACAAACTCCATCACGTCCTCAAATAAAGCCCGTGAAAAAACTGCCACAAAAACCGAAGAATAGCAGGTCAAAGAAATCTCGTAAAAAACAGGAGTCTCACAGCTCAACGCCTGACATCACAAGGGTTGATGACTATGCAAAACACTTGAAGAATACTCGTTGTTTCTTCCCAACTTCTGTACGTCCAAATGGTCGCTGATGGCTATTATTATCGCTCTAAATTCTGGGATGCTGTGCGGGAGTTGAATTTAGACTTTATTGGCAAGCTAAGAGTTGATGCCAACCTACGCTATCTTTATACAGGCGAACAAAATAAACTGGGAGCTCCTCGAAAATATGATGGTAAGGTTGACTGTCAAGACCTGAGTCGTCTTAACTTTGTCAAATACATAAAACCGGGGGTTTCATTATATACATTGGTCGTCTGGAGTTGTTGTTTGAATTGCCAAATTAGGTGGGCTTGTATCTCTGAAGTTCAATCCAACGGCAAAATCAAAAATGCTTTATTATTTAGCACTGATATTCATCTACCACCTGAGCAAATTGTTGAATATTATCAGGCTCGTTTTCAAATCGAATTTATTTTTCGTGATGCTAAACAATTTACGGGATTATCTGATTGTCAAGCTCGTCATTTACCACGGCTGGATTTTCATTTTAATGCCAGTCTGATTGCCTTAAATTTAGCCAAATATCAACTCTCTAGTTGTCATTCATCTGCCAAATCGTTTGTGTTTTCAATGGCTTCTTATAAACGCCTAGAATTCAATAAGCATCTACTTTGTACCTTTATTGATAAGTTAGATTTAGACCCGGATTTGATTTTAAATCACCCCAACCTTCCTTCAGTCTTGTCTTATGGTACTTTGGCTGCTTAAAAACTGTCCGGAGTATTGATACACAGTAAATTCGAGTCCTCTAGATTTACCGGGTTAACTGTATCTGCTAGAATTGATAGGGTTCTGTCGCGCAGCTTTTATGATTGACGAGGAAAAACAGCAAGATCAAGATCCTAACTCAACTGGGGAAACCACCCCAGAGGGTTCGCCAATGGCAAGCGAAAATCCGGCGGCATCAGGAAACTCGAACGAATCGGCGGATTGGGAGCTCGAACTTGCTCGAGCTTATCAAAGTTCTCAAGGCGATCGCCCGCCAGCAAACGCATCCGGGGATACCATCACCGGCAGTTCCACCAACAGCCCGACTGCAGACGGGGCGGAGCCTTGGAAGAAGGAACTGGCCCAGGCCAACGATGAAAAAGAGGCTTTAAAAACTCAGTTGCAAGCCACATCGGCTCAACTAGAAGAACTGAAAAATCAAAATCTCCGCCTAGCAGCAGATTTTGAGAACTTCCGCAGGCGTACCCAAAAGGAAAAAGAAGAGCTAGATTTACAGGCAAGGTGTCTCACGATTAAACCCCTGTTGCCGGTAATTGACAATTTCGAGCGCGCTCGATCGCACATCAAGCCGCAAACCGACGGCGAAATGAACATTCACAAAAGCTACCAAAGTGTTTACAAGCAAATGGTAGATAGCCTCAAGCAAATCGGGGTTTCTCCGATGCGGCCCGAAGGCGAACAGTTTGACCCCAACATCCACGAAGCTCTACTCAGCGAGCCAACTGACGAACACGAGGAAGGCACAATTATCCAAGAACTAGAACGCGGCTACATTCTGGGCGATCGCGTCTTGCGGCACGCCAAAGTGAAAGTTGCAGCGGCTGGGCTATCTGTGGTAGCCTCAGATGAAAATCCCGATAGTTCGGAAAGTTAATCGGGATACAAGCTACTGCATTCCTTAAAGTCACTTACCCCCGAATTCTATTCGGGGGTGCCCAGGTGGCAGACTCACCAACTTATTAATTAAAGATGACTAAAAGCACGTCAGCGCTTTATCCAAAAATTCTGAAAAATGTTTTTACCGGTCTTTGATATTGCTTTAGGACATCAAGTTTATTTCCTACAAATCTAGTCTGGTAATGCTTGTTTAAACAAGCTGAGTCGTTTTTCCTCCCCCAACCTGTAGTTGGAGGTTTCCAAACATCCCACAAAGTTTTATGAGGCGCTATGGGAAAAATTATTGGAATTGACTTAGGCACAACTAACAGTTGCGTAGCTGTGTTAGAGGGCGGTAAACCCGTCGTGATCGCCAATTCCGAGGGCGGTCGCACAACTCCGAGTATAGTAGGATTCGGCAAGGCGGGCGATCGCTTAGTAGGTCAACTAGCCAAGCGGCAAGCTGTAACTAATGCTGTAAATACTGTATACAGTATCAAACGATTTATCGGACGGCGGTGGGACGACACGGAAGAAGAACGAGCGCGGACTCCCTATACCTGCATAAAAGGCAAAGACGATACCGTTAACGTCCAAATTCGGAACAAGGTTCACACTCCCCAAGAAATCTCGGCAATGGTACTCCAAAAGCTCAAGCAAGATGCTGAAGCTTATTTGGGACAAACGGTTACACAAGCCGTGATTACAGTGCCAGCTTACTTCACAGACGCCCAACGGCAAGCTACTAAAGACGCCGGTACGATCGCAGGCCTAGAAGTCCTGCGGATCGTCAACGAACCGACGGCAGCAGCCCTTTCCTACGGGCTCGACAAGCAAAATATAGAACAGAAAATCTTGGTCTTTGACCTGGGCGGCGGTACTTTCGACGTTTCGATCCTGCAACTGGGAGACGGAATTTTTGAAGTCAACGCTACCTCCGGCAACAACCATCTCGGAGGAGATGACTTTGACGACTGCATAGTCCAGTGGCTGGTAGAAGCTTTCCGCACTCAAGAAGGCAGTGACCTTTCACAAGACAAAATGGCCTTGCAGCGCCTCCGAGAAGCTGCCGAAAAAGCAAAAATCGAACTCTCCAACCGGGAATCCACCTCAATCAATTTGCCCTTCATCTCTTCTGACGAAAAAGGGCCGAAGCATTTGGAAATGGAACTCTCCAAAGCTCAGTTTGAAAAACTGGTGGCTCATTTGGTGCAAGCGACGATCGATCCGGTGACTCAAGCCCTCAAAGACGCAAGTTTGACCCCCAAAGACATAGACAGAATTATTTTAGTGGGAGGCTCAACCCGGATTCCGGCAGTTCAACAGGCAATTAGCAAGTATTTTGGGGGCGTTTCTCCCGATAAATCCGTCAATCCCGACGAAGCTGTAGCGGTAGGCGCGGCAATTCAAGCCGGAGTGTTGGGTGGTGAAGTCAAAGACTTGCTGCTGCTCGATGTGACGCCGCTCTCCCTGGGACTCGAAACCTTGGGCGGGGTGTTTACCAAAGTAATCGATCGCAATACAACTATTCCCACGAGCCGATCGCAAATGTACAGCACGGCGACAGACGGGCAAACCTCGGTAGAAATTCACGTCCTCCAAGGCGAGCGGGCATTGGTTAAAGACAATAAAAGTCTCGGCAAGTTCCTGCTCAAAGGCATTCCCCCAGCCCCCCGCGGCGTACCTCAAATCGAAGTTACCTTTGAAATCGATGCCAACGGGATTCTCAAAGTTGCCGCTGAAGACAAGGGAACCGGAAAAGAACAAAGCATCCAAATTTCCAATACAGGGGGATTGAGCGAAACCGAAGTCGAGCGGATGCGACAAGAAGCCGAACTTTACGCCGACGAGGACATCAAGCGCGCTCTACTCGTCGAACTCAAAAATCAAGCTGACTCCCTCGTCTATAATTGTGGTGTAACTTTAAAAACCAACGCGCAACTGCTGAGTGACGAGCTCAAGGCCGAAGCGGAAACAGCCGCAGCAGCCTTGCGGGCAGCGATGAGTAACCCCGACATCACAATCGAGGAACTCACCCCCGCAATCGAATCTTTCAAGCAACTGCTATACTCGCTGGGGACAGCAGTCTACGACCAAGCCCGCAGCGGGGTAGCCCCGTCAGGAGCTGTTGTTGAAAGCGAGATGATGTCAGAAGTAGAATCATCAGAACCAGAAGAGGTTAAAGCGGACGACGACAGCATTTTGCTGAAAGAAGAGCTGCTGGTGGCGCCCCAAGCTCCGCCGGCACCAAAGCCGGAACCAAAGCCGGCACCAAAGCCGGAACCAAAGCCGGAGCGACAGTCAAAACGACAGCCAAGTCCACAGTCAAATCCACAGTCAAGTCCACAGTCAAATCCACAGTCAAGTCCACAGTCAAGTCCACAGTCAAAACAAAAACAGAAGGTTCCCGAACCAGAAGTTGATGATATGAATCCTTTCCTTTAAAACAGAAAAGCTAAAAATTAAAAGTTAAAAATTAACAATGAGAATTTTTGATTTTTAATCTGTAATTTCAGGAAAGGTAGCCCGTTTCTTTTTCGTACACTTTTTGTTATTTACCTCCAGGCAAGCAGCTCTATGGCCGGTGATTACTATGAAATATTAGGCGTTTCTCGCAGCGCAGACAAAGAAGAAATTAAGCGTGCTTACCGCCGCCTAGCTCGCAAGTACCATCCAGATGTCAACAAAGAATCCGGTGCCGAGGAGCGGTTTAAAGAAATTAACCGCGCCTACGAGGTACTCTCAGAACCAGAAACCCGCGCCCGTTTCGACCGTTTCGGCGAAGCAGGCGTCAGCGGTGCAGGCGCGCCTGGGTTCCAAGACTTTGGTGACAGCTTTGCCGATATTTTTGAAAGCTTCTTTCAGGGCTTTCAGGGAGGCGTCGGTGGGCCACAACAGCAAGGTCGCAGGCGCAGCGGGCCGGTGCGCGGAGACGATTTGCGCCTCGATTTGCGGCTGGATTTTCGAGAAGCAGTGTTTGGTGGGGAAAAAGAACTCCGCATCAAGCATCTAGAAACCTGCGAAACTTGCACCGGGACTGGCGCGAAACCGGGAACCAGACCACAAACCTGCTCGACTTGTACCGGCAGTGGTCAAGTCCGACGCGCTACCCGCACTCCTTTCGGCAGCTTTACTCAAGTTTCAGTTTGCCCCACTTGCAGCGGCACCGGGCAAGTGATTGAGGATAAGTGCGAAACTTGTGGCGGCCGAGGCCAGAAAGAAGTGATGAAAAAGCTGAAAATCACAATTCCGGCTGGGGTTGACAACGGTACTCGCTTGCGGGTTTCCAATGAAGGGGATGCCGGCAAACTGGGCGGGCCGCCTGGGGATCTTTACGTGTTCTTGGCGGTGAATGAAGACCCGCTATTTAAGCGCGACGGCACTAACGTTAGCTCGGAAGTTAAGATTAGTTATTTGCAAGCAATTTTAGGGTGCCGGTTGGAAGTGGAAACCGTAGACGGGCCGACGGAATTGTTGATTCCTAGCGGAACTCAGGCCAATACTGTTTTGACTTTGGAGAAAAAAGGGGTGCCTCGGTTGGGAAATCCAGTCAGTCGCGGCGATCATTTGATTACGGTGTCTATTGACATTCCGACTAAGGTGACGGCTGAGGAACGGGAATTGCTGATGCAGCTTGCTAAGCTGAAGGGCGATCGTACTGGTAAAGGCGGTTTGGAAGGATTTCTGGGCAATTTGTTTCAGAAATAAGCAATTTTTGACACCAATTGGTGTCAAATTTTCCTGTTTCAGGATTCCCCAGCCATTGGTTTTAGTATTTGTCAAAAAATTGTGTGGAATTGCTCACAAAAATCTCAGGTGGGACGCTTCCTGGGCATTGCGTTTCAGCAGCGCTCAAAAAAGTGAGCGCAATTGCGCTCACTTTTTTCAGAAAGAATAACAGTCTGTGTCCAATTGGACACAAAATTTTAGATTCTCCAGTTTCCAGGCAACTTGTTTAAAAAACTACGGCTTTCAGGATTTGAGATTGCAAAAAGTATTATGAATTCAACATCGAAAATTGAAAATCCCAAATCCCCAGATGCCAAAATCGATCTGCGGGGTACTCCGTGTCCTCTGAATTTTGTCCGCACTAAACTGCGCTTGGAGCAAATGGCACCGGGAGCAGTTTTGGAAGTGTGGCTGGATGCTGGGGAGCCGATCGAACAAGTGCCCGATAGTCTGAAAATGGAAGGGTACCAGATTCTGGAAACGCAATTTGTCGCGGATGGGCCGGAGTCGGGCTATTTTTCCATGAAAGTGCAGCGCCCCGAACACCAGGAAGCAGGATGAGCCTGAATTCACCCTCGATCGTGGGTACTGTAATTGCTGTTCAGGCTAACTTCTACCAAGTGAGGTTAGATCCCGAAGTCTCCATTGACGGGGAAAAGGCCCCCCTTGCAGATTCTCCGATTCTCTTGTGCACTCGTCGCACTCGACTCAAAAAAATTGGCCAACAGGTGATGGTGGGCGATCGGGTGGTGGTAGACGAACCGGACTGGACTGACCGCCGGGGTGCAATTTCTGAAGTCTTCCCCCGCCAAACAGAACTCAACCGCCCGCCTGTAGCTAATGCCGATCGCATTCTCCTGGTTTTTGCCCTCGCCGAACCAGACTTAGATCCCGCATCATTAACTCGGTTTTTAGTCAAGGCAGAATCTACAGGTTTAGAGGTGAGTTTGTGCCTGAACAAATGCGATTTGGTCACGCCCGATGAGTTGGAACAGTGGCGCGATCGGCTTTCAGGCTGGGGCTACGAACCAATGTTTATTAGCGTCCGCAGCGGTTTAGGAGTTCATGAAGCCCCCGCTAATGACAAAAATGAAGTTTCTGCATCGGAACCAGCTTTCCATGACTTAGTGGAGAAAATAGAACCATCTCTGCTGAGTTATGAGGATAACCCCCAAGTCCCCAATTCGGTGAAGCCGTTACATCCGTTAAAGCCCGTACATAGCCCGTTGCCGAACTTCCTTCTGAGCCATTTGCAAGGAAAAATAACGGTAATTTGTGGCCCTTCTGGGGTTGGCAAGTCTAGCTTGATCAACCAACTGATCCCGGCCCTGAATCTGCGAGTGAACGCTGTTTCCGGCAAACTCGGCCGCGGACGCCACACGACACGCCACGTAGAACTATTTGAACTTCCCGGCGGCGGACTTTTGGCCGATACTCCGGGCTTTAATCAACCGGCTCTCGAATGCGATCCGTCCGAGTTAGCGGAATATTTCCCAGAAGCGCGCCAGAGGCTGGCTTTGGGTAGCTGCCAGTTTAGCGACTGTTCGCACCGAGACGAGCCTAACTGTGTCGTGCGGGGGGGTTGGGAGCGCTATGAGTATTACTTGCAGTTTCTCGAAGAGGCGATCGTCCGCGAACAAGCTCTGCAAAACTCCAGCAGCGCCGAATCGAGTTTGAAGCAGCAAACCAAGTCGGATGGTACGCAGCATTACGAACCGAAGCTGCAAACTAAAAAATATCGCCGCTCTTCCCGCCGCCTTCAACACCAGTCACTCCAAGATATGTGTCAAGACTTAGAGGAATTGTGAGGAAGTCGCCGCCCATCGGCCGTAGGTACTAGAAAACCGTACCAAGACTTACCCAGAAACCGGGTTTCCTTGACGAAAATACTTAGTTGCACCCCAAGGGGCTGTTCGCAAAACCGGCTTTCTTTAGTGGCGAGTGCGTAAGTCCTGAGTACATTAATAGCTAAAATTAAATGGCCTTAGATTTGTTAAAAAAAGTAGAACAGAAGCAAAAGTTAGCGGGTACTGCAGGAGCAAAAATATTGTGAATATTCAAGAACTGTTTCAAAAAGGCGGCCCCGCCATGTGGCCCCTGTTGGTGTTATCGATTTTATCTTTGAGTACAATTATCGAGCGTTTGTGGTTTTGGGCAAGCCTCCTGAGCAAAGAAAAGCAGATAGTTAACCGCATTCTGGAAGCCGCTCGCAGCGATTGGGGGGTGGCTAACGAGATGGCCAGACAAGCTAACAGACAGCCGATCGGGCGATTTCTTTCTGCACCCCTGCGGCTCTACAATCCCGAACCAGATTTATTTCGACTCGCACTCGAAGCAGCAGCCGATGAAGAGTTGGCTTCGATGCGCCGCGGCGACAAAATCTTAGAAGCTACGATCGCTCTGGCGCCTTTGCTGGGCTTGCTGGGAACAGTCCTGGGCTTGATTAACTCGCTCAGTTCCATCCGTCTGGGCGACATCGGCACGGCGGCCACGAGTGGCGTGACATCGGGCATTGGCGAATCGCTGATTACGACTGCTACTGGGATGGTAGTAGCAATTTTTACCTTGGTGTTTTATCGGATATTTCAAGCTTTTTTGTTCAACCAGGCAAAAATATTTCGCAAAGCTGGAAATGAACTGGAATTGCTTTACAGGCAATACTGGCCCGCTGCTAATGCTAAGGGTCGAGCACCCGCTGCTGAATACAGCAATTCTTCTTTTGGTGCAGATGGTTTGAACAGGCGTTCTCTCAATTCTCAAGAACCGGGAGAACGGAATCGGGAGCCGAAATTGAAAGGTTCCGATCCGGCTGAAGATTCTCCTTCTAATAATTAAAACTCCTGAGAACTAATGAAGATTAATCTAGATACTCCTGCTGAAGAGGCTCGGATTGAACTGGTGCCTTTAATTGACGTGATATTTTGCATTCTGACGTTTTTTCTCCTGGCGGCTTTGCAACTGACTCGCCAGCAAGCCATTAATGTCGATTTGCCTAAAGCGAAGACTGGACAAACGCAGATGCGAGAGATGCTGATTGTCAGCATTGACGATTTCGGGCAAACTTATATCGACCAATTGCCTGTTAATTACCAACAGCTCGATCGAGTTTTAAAGAGTTTCCAAAGCCAAAATCCTACGGGGTTGATGGTGCTGTACGCTCCTCAAAATGCTAGATATGCCAAGGTTGTCGAGGTTTTAGACAAATTGAGAGAGGTAGGGGGCGATCGAGTTGCCCTGGCAACTCTTCCTAGTTCGGCTTCCTCCCCATTGCCCAATCCCTCGCTTCCCAATTCTGGCATTCCCGCGACACCTGCGATCGGCAATTCAGGTCAACCTCTGCCGTCTCCTGTGCCTCCGGGGCAGCAACAGTTCAACCCCAATCAGTTTCAATCCCCTCTCCCCGCTCCCGGGCAGCAGCAGTTCAATCCGAATCAGTTTCAATCCCCTCTCCCGGCTCCTGGGCAGCCTAGCAACTCTGGGGCAAATCAGGGCATTCCTCCTGTTTCGCCTGCACCCGCTGCTCCCAATTTCAGTCCTGGAGTCGCCACTCCACCGCAAGATGGCGGGCCCTCCAATTAGTTAGGAAGAAGGTTCGGCAACGGATTGTGTAAGGGATGTAACGGATGTCAGTCCGATGTCCGTCGGAAGAAGGGAGAAGGAAGAAGGGAGAACAGAGCTAGTCCCTAGGTAGCGAATAAATAGACAAAATGATACACTTATAGACAAATATGCGGTGTACCATTTTGTTTAAGCTCGCGCGTTTTCGCAAAAAAGCTGGGATTGTCAGTAAAAACACTCCAACGTTGGGACGTTTCAGGGAAGTTGCAAGCCTTGCGCACCCTGTCAGGTCATCGGTTCTACACCGAAGATGATCTCTTGATAGCCAACGGATTGAAGCCCATAGAAGCCAACCGAAAAACGGTCGTCTACCGCCCTTGTTTCGTCCAGTGGACAGAAACCGGAACTCAAAAATCAGATGCTGGCAATGGAAGCTTTCTGCCCTTGTCGAGGATTAACAGTCGATGATTGGGTGTCAGAAATTGGGGGCGGACTAAATTTTAAAAGGAAAAAGTTTCTAGCAATCATGCTGTCAATGCTCAAAGGTGAAATATCAATAATTGTAATTGCACACAAAGACAGAATGTGTCGCTTTGCTTTTGAATTCATCCAAGAGCTTGCCACGTCGGTTGGATGCGAAATTGTAGTCGCCAATCAATTATCGTTGTCCCCCCAGCATGAATTAGTAGAAGATTTGATGGCGATAATCCACTGCTTCTCTTGCCGTCTATACGGTCTACGAAATTACTCCAAAGAGCTCAAAGAAAACCTAAAAAATGCTATTGACAAGCCCGTACAAGAACTGGCAAAATTGAGCAATCAAGAAATACAGTGTTGAGGTCGAACAATGCTTCTGTCCATCAAAACAAAGCTAAAGCTAAGCAAAAGTCAAGCCACAATAATGAGCAAGCACGCTGGAATAGCAAGGTTTACTTATAATTGGGGCTTGGCTACTTGGAGTAATCTTTATCAAGATGGACTGAAGCCAAATAAATACCTCCTCAAGAAATTCTTTAACAACCATGTAAAACCTGAGTTTACGTGGATTAAAGAGGCAGGTATTTGCCAAAAAATTACCCAGTATGCGTTTGATAACCTTGGGGATTCTTTCTCTAGATTCTTCTCAAAAAAAGGTGGCTATCCCAAATTCAAGAAGAAGGGGCATCACGATTCTTTCACTATTGATGCGAGTGGTAAGCCTATCCCTGTGGGCGGTACATCTATAAAGTTGCCGACAATCGGCTGGGTAAAAACTCACGAGGGATTGCCTCATACAACTTGCAAGTCAATTACCATTTCGCGCACTGCCGATAGTTGGTTTATCGCATTTGCCTACGAACAACATCATGAACCTACAATCAAAAGTCATGATGTTGTAGGAGTTGATTTGGGAGTCAAAGAGTTAGCTACACTTTCAACTGGCGTAGTATTTCCGAACCCAAAGCACTACAAAGCACATCTCGCAAAACTCAAGAGGTTGTCAAGGGTTCTTGCCAGAAAAGTCAAGGGTTCCGAGAATAGATACAAAGCCAAAATTCAATTAGCAAAGCATCACGCTAAGGTAGCAAATCTTAGAAAAAATACTCGGCATCAAATCACTACTTACTTATGCAAAAACCACGCAAAAATAGTAGTAGAAAATTTGAACGTTTCCGGGATGTTGGCAAATTATAAACTAGCTCAAGTAATAGCTGATTGTGGATTCCATGAATTCAAACGCCAGTTAGAGTACAAGGCTAAAAAGTTTGGCTGTGAAATAATCGTTGCCGACCGATGGTTCCCGTCGAGCAAGACCTGTTCAAACTGTGGACACATCCAAGATATGCCACTCAAAGAAAGGACTTATAACTGTGGAAGTTGTGGTCATTCGATGGACAGAGATTTAAACGCAGCAATTATGTTATCGCGGTTGGCTAAACCGTGAAAGCTTACTGAGGGATAACCGCTCCCATGCTCCCGATGAAGTAAGAAGCAAATGTCTAGACTTGTCTAGTATTTGTGTAGCAGAAATAGAAATTTTCCCAATCTCCTCATCTCCCGCTCTCCCGCTCTTCCGCTCCTCATCTCCTCATCTTTCAATCTCCCCCTTTCCGCATCTCCCCATCTCCCGCTATCCTCATCTCCCGCTATCCTCATCTCCCGCTATCCTCATCTCCCGCTATCCTCATCTCCCGCTATCCCCCTCGCGGAGAGAAGATCCGCCGGATTTGGTATAAAGGGCTTCAATTATTTTGGTTCGTACTGAGCCTTTTTTCTCTTGACAAGTAGATACACTTGTATATGCCTGCGGAAGGAACTTTTGCAGACATCTCGCCATCTCTATCCCTAAGTAAGTTATTTCCTAGGACAGATGGTAATTTTGTCAAATCATTGTTACCTTTTGTAATATATACTAAAGCCAGATGGGAAATCGGGCATCCCGAAACCAACGGTCGATCGCTGAAACAACTTACAAATCTGGTTAATCCAGGTGTTCAGTTTTAAGTCACCTTTACTTACAGAGGAGTCAAAGTCATGAGCCAACCAGCAGAATTGTCTTTGGAACAGCAATTTAGCCTGTGTTCCTTCAAAACACAGGTAAGTGACATGAGCCGCGAACAAGCTCAGGAGTTTTTGGTCAAGCTTTACGAGCAAATGATGCTACGAGAAACCATGTACCGCCATTTTCTGAAACACCACTGGGGTTTAGAACCTAACCCAGGTGTTGAGTAGCCAAGAGTCGCAGTCGGCGACCTCCGTCTCTTACTCTGTTCCCTCAAGCGGAAAGGAGTTGGGGGTGATGGGGCGTCACTCGAAGGCAGAAGCTAGAACGCATCTGTAAAGACGTGAGGAAAATTTGACAATTCCTTTGTGGATTTCACTGAATGTGGAAGTCGATGTCAGCAGTTTGTCGATCGACACCACTGGAGAGTGCAAAGATAATTTATCGCGTCTCAACTCGAAAATTGGACAACTATTAATAAAAAGTGTTAATTTTTTAACCACTTAAAATTTTTAACAAATTCAATATATTTTTGTTTATTTGCAGCGGATGAGGTTTGACAACAATGGCGCTAGTCGGACATCTGAGCGCGACCTCCGACTAGCAAAACCTTTAGTTTTCACATCACAATCCCTAGAACTGGCAACTGTGGCCTCTAGAAAGAGTTATTCCGGCTGACGTTCCAGAGTCGCCTCCATTGTACTTGTCAAGTAATGACCAGACATGATGCCGCTAGATTGGTAGTAGCGGTTCTCATCAACCCGGTGAAGGGTATCAAAACCCGTCCGCCGCTGGCGTTCGTCTCCCAATACCCAATAACGCTGGACGATCGACTGGGGAGCAATCCAACCTTCGCCCTCGACGCGGGCGAGTTCGCTGTGTTGGAGTACAAAAGTATACTGCCGTTCATCACTGTTGAGGTGTCCTCGGTACTGCAAAATAATCTCTTCGCGATCGCCTCCAGGAAATACGAGCTTTGTCACCATACTGAACCAATCTGTTCGGTTCCAGCTCACTAAAGTTTTGCCTTTAACCGTAATTGGCACGCCATTGCGCTCAATCCAGCTTCCTTCGAGCGTCCATTGGCCAGATTCCATTAAAAACGTGTGAGCCACAGTGCTGTTCCTATGCTTTTCCTGCTGGCTACAATGCTGGTGCAACAACGCACAGCCGTTGTCCCTCAGACTCTATGCTATCACGCCCAACTGTGCCAACAAGAGTTAATTTCTCCTAAAAGTACCGATGTCCGGGCACCAGTAACTTGAGGCAGATTGCCGGGAATGCCCCGAACCCGCCATGCGGCTAAAACCGCGAACGCGATCGCCTCTTTAAAATCTACATTCAAGCCTGCCTCTGAAGTAGTCAACACTTGCACTGGATGCAATTGAGATTGCAATCGGCGTTTTAAGTAGAGGTTGTGGCTGCCGCCCCCGCATAGTAAAACTCGATCGGGCATAGCCGGTAAAAAAGTTTGGTAACTGTGAACGATCGAGGCAACAGTCAGTTCTGTCAGAGTAGCCAGCACGTCAGCAGGACTGAGGTTGTAACCTTCGGCCTCGACCAAACACCTGTCAAAATAGTCTACACCAAATAGCTCTCGCCCCGTTGATTTCGGAGGTGGTTGGCGGAAGAACTCTGATGCGAGCCAATCCTCGACTAAAGCTTGACAGGGAGTGCCCGATGCCGCCCAAGCTCCACCTTCGTCGATCGTCTTAGTGCCGCCTGAGAAGTGCTGTACTGCCAAATCTAACAGGGAATTCGCCGGGCCTGTATCCCAGCCCGATATGCCATCCCCAAGACTGAAAATCTCAGACTCGTCATTCTTTCCCCCTTTTCCCCTGGCCGGAAGATAGGTAACATTGCCAATTCCCCCTAGATTTTGGATGCAGAGGCTGATGTTGGGTTCCGCCAGCAGGCAGGCATCAACTATTGACACTAAGGGTGCTCCTTGACCCCCGGCCGCAATGTCTGCCGATCGAAAGTTACTCACCGTAGTAATTCCTGTCAATTCCGCAATTAGCGCGCCCCGCCCGATTTGCAAGCTGTAGCCCATTAACGCACCGGCGCTGTCTTTCTGGGCTTTCCCAGCAGGTCGGTGGTAGACGGTTTGACCGTGAGAGCCGATTAATTCGGCTTTATCATATTCTGCTTGAATTGTCAAGGCTGCCCTGGCAAATTCTTGGGCGATGGCATCATCTAATTGGGCTAGTTCAGCCATTGACAAAGCTGAGCCACTGCAAACCGAGAGAATTTGCGATCGCAAATTAGCAGGATAAGGGAAAGTGTTGCCGGCCACCAATTGCACTTTCAAGTCTGTTTGGGAACCGACCACATCCACCAAAGCAGCATCTATGCCATCCACCGACGTGCCGCTGATCAAACCGATAACGCGGGTCATTCTATTTTAGATTTTAGATTTTAGATTTTAGATTGTTCAATTTTTCGATTTTTCGATTTTAGATGGTCGGGTGCGATCGGGCGATGAATATTATTTGAGGTCGATCGTCACGATCACCACAGTAATATTATCGCGTCCACCTTTATCCTTCGCTGCTTGAATTAAAGCATTTGCAGCGCCCTCGCAGGCGCGAATCGACTTCAGAGGCGAAGCTATCAAAGGATCGGAAAGTTCTTCAGTCAAGCCATCGCTGCAGAGCAGCAAGCGATCCCCAGGCTGCACGTCCACCGGCAAAATATCTATCTCCCGCAAATCATCGCGGCCCAAACACTGGGACAAAACGTGACGCCAAGGATGAGAGCGAGCCTGGTCAGGAGTTAGGGCCTTTCTTTTCACAGCCTGAGCCACCCAAGTCTGGTCTTCAGTAATCTGTTCCAAGCGAGATCCGTGCAGTCGGTACAAGCGAGAGTCCCCGATATTAGCGCACCAGGGTCGGCCCTCATCCCTAAACATGAGAACCACAGCCGTAGTTCCCATATCAGCACGCTCCGGGTGGTCGAGCTGATCCGTCAAAATTGCTTGATTGGCAATTAAAAAAGCCTTTTCCAACAACAGGGGAGAATCCTCTGGCCCTTCCCAATGTTCGAGCAAATAAGATTGAATCGCCTGAGTCGCAATCCGGCTGGCTTCTTGACCTCCGGCGTGTCCTCCCATTCCGTCGGCCACTATGAAAAATCGCCCGTCAGAGTCTATGTAGTACGAATCCTGATTTACGGAACGAACTAGCCCTGTGTCTGTCTTACCTGCGAAAGAGCGTTTCATCAGAAAAAATGGGTCTGAAACCCCGTCCTTGTAGGACGGCTTTACATAGATTTTTGTTAAGACGTACCATCTTACATAAGAGGTGCTACTATGTAAAACAGCACATTTAAAGTAAGCATGACACTAAAAGCCTTCAGCTATCGATTATACCCAACGCCGGAACAGGAAAATTTGTTGCGACGTACTCTGGGTTGTGCTCGTTTGGTCTACAACCGTGCTTTAGCCACAAGGACTGAAGCTTGGTACACAGAACAGAAACGAGTAGGATATGCTGAGACTTCTTCAATGTTAACCGAATGGAAGAAAACTGAAGAACTAGATTTTCTTAACGAAGTTAGCTGCGTGCCTTTGCAGCAATGCTTGAGACATTTACAGACGGCTTACACCAATTTTTTTGATGGGCGAGCAAAATACCCTAACTACAAAAAGAAACGTAACGGTGGCAGCGCAGAATTTACTAAGTCGGCATTTAAGTTCAGAGATGGACAAATCTACTTAGCAAAAAACACACAAGCATTGCCAATTCGCTGGAGCCGTATATTACCTGATGGTGCCATACCATCAACTATTACGGTAAAGCTTGCACCATCGGGCAGGTGGTCAGTTTCTCTACTGGTAGATGTAGAAATTGAAAAATTACCCGAAACAGGTAATCAAGTCGGTATCGATTTGGGAATTACCAGCTTGCTTACCTTGAACACTGGCGAAAAGATTGTCAATCCCAAAGGATTCAAAGCAAAGTATCGCAAACTTAGAAGAGCGCAGAAAGCTTTAAGTCGTAAGCAAAAGGGATCAAATAATCGTTACAAGGCACGACTTAAAGTAGCGAAAGTGTATCAAGAGATCACTGATGCAAGGAAAGATAATCTTCACAAGTTAACGACGCGGTTGGTGCGTGAAAACCAAACCATCGCCGTAGAAGACTTAGCTGTGAAGAATATGGTTAAAAATCGGAAACTCGCCGCTTCTATAAGTGACGCAAGCTGGGGGGAATTGGTCAGACAACTTGATTACAAGTGTGATTGGTATGGTCGCACTTTAATTAAGATTGATCGCTGGTTTCCGAGTTCTAAGCGATGTGGCAATTGTGGCCACATTGTTGACAAGTTGCCGTTAAATATCCGGGAATGGGATTGCCCTAAGTGCGGTACTCACCATGATCGTGATATTAACGCTGCGAAAAATATTTTGGCGGCAGGGCTTGCCGTATCAGTCTGTGGAGCGACTGTAAGACCCCAACAGAGTAAATCTGTTAAGGCTGGTGCGAAATCCCCGTCAGGGAAAGAAGCAGAAACCTAAGTTGTGAGTCTTAGGAATCCTCGCCCTTATAGGGCGGGGTGGATGTCAAATTGTAGATCGTATGATGGTAATCCCATCTTAAAATTTCGGTAAATCCAGTAAATTAAGCAGCACCTGCAAAAAAAACAGGATTTATACCCAAAATCAGAGGTTTAGCTGGCGAAAAACTTAGGCAGCAACCGGGTTTTTCGCCTCAAAGCGCGTAAGTGTTGTAAATTTTAGCAATCTGTGGTATGGCAGCCAAAACTTAACATTCGAGGTCAAATTTTGGCTGGCGAGAAATCTCAAACCTGAAATTTCAAATCCCAAATTGCCCCATTATGACATCCTGTCTAAACGATCGATCCGCTTGAACAAACGCATAAGAGCCAACCCTGCACCCGCAGCCAGCACGGCAACAGCGACAGCCGGCCAGACCTGATTGCTGACAAACAAAATTGTCGCCGACAAAGTAAAAGCACTCATCAGCAAAGCATAATTCGTGCCCATTTGAGCGCTGCTCATCCGGCGGAGCAAACGCTCTGTTTCGGCAGAACGGACGCGAATCCGCAAATCTCCCTGTTCGAGTTTATCAATAGTCTCCTCAATCCGGCGGGGCAAACCCAAAGCACTCGAACTCACCTGAGCCGCCTGACGGCCGATTTCATTAAAAATGCTGCTACTTGTATCATGGCCATTTCCATTAGTCATAAGCTGCATGGCAAAAGGTTGTGCCACCTCCATAAAGTTGAACTCGGGATCTAAACCTCGGCCCACCCCTTCGATGGTGGAAAAAGCTCGCATTACAAAAGTAAAAGTAGCTGGGAAGCGAAAAGGTTGATTGTAGGCAATATCGTAAAGGTCGTCGGTAATCGCGCTCACAGACTGATTTTCAAAAGGCTTGTCCATGAAGTTATCCAGCATATACTGGATGCTGCGGCGCACCGGACTCATATCACCCGTAGGCACCAAGGCTCCCAAATTGATCAGAGAATCCATAATCCGCTGTCCATCCTTGGAAGCAATGCCGTAGAGCGTCTCCATCAGTCCTTCGCGGACGTTCGACTGGATTTGCCCCATCATGCCAAAATCGTAGAAAATCAGACAACCGTCAGCACTAACTGCGATGTTGCCGGGGTGTGGGTCAGCGTGGAAAAAGCCGTCGTTGAGCAACTGGCGCAAATAAGCTTTTGCGCCCAACTGAGCGATTAA
>Ga0209278_1001072_pt1 | contig 17445 bp, 17 predicted proteins | sample JI81BgreenDNA_FD_187504 | JGI IMG/M metagenome (GOLD analysis project Ga0209278, IMG submission 187504) | Wastewater effluent complex algal communities from Wisconsin, to seasonally profile nutrient transformation and Carbon sequestration -... | ecosystem: Engineered > WWTP > Effluent > Algae... | reverse complement strand
CCCGCTCCACTGGTGACGGGACGTAGCGCAGCCTGGTAGCGCATCACACTGGGGGTGTGGGGGTCGGAGGTTCGAATCCTCTCGTCCCGACCAGTGGACTTTTCTTCTCAGGCTAAGGCCGCGGAATTCCTCGATTTTCGAGGATTTATACAATGCGGTTGAGAGTCCTGAGTCCCAGAGTGTGCACTTGCTTGTGCACCTTGGCGTGCACCACTTGCTGGAACCAGCCTGCCGCAAACTTGAATCGGCCTCTCGGGGGGCCGCAAGCAAACGGCATAGCCCGATGAGCCTCTATCGACGAGGTGCCGTCTTCTGGTGGCGGCGACGGCTCTCCCTTCCCCTTCTCCGATCAATCGATGCGCCGGAAGGGCCAGTTTTGGCCTCGGCTGCCGCGCGATCTATAATGCTCCGGATATCGCTGAAAACCGCTGATCGGTATGAAGCGAGACGCAGGGCTTTGGCCCTCGACATGGAGCTGGAAATGGTAGCCGTCAAAATGCCCGAAGGGCCAAACTCACCAGACGCCAAACAGTTGGCTTCGATCTATCAGGAAGCACTGCGCTTCAAGATCGAACAGATCGAGCGCGCCCAGAGCCGCCCTCCGTTCGACGATCATCTGCATGCGGCGTCCAACAAGGCCTATGCACTGCTCTTCGCGACTATCGCCCGCTCGGGTGCCTTCCCTGAGATCGGCACCCCTGACGCAGTTCGCCTGCTGCAGGATCCGAGCTTGAGCTCGACAGAGCGAGAAGTGCTCAACGAGCTCCTTCAACTGCACGCACCCCGCCGCAGCGCTGAGGACTTCGAGATTGCGGTCGCTTCCGCAAGGCAGGGAAGCGATGGACACGAAACAATTGAAAGGTCCGTGCTCGGCTACCCTATCATCGCTCCAAGATTGGTCTCCAATTACCTTGCGAATGCAGGATTGCAGGACACGCCGAGAAATCGAAGGTTTGCGCTGGCGATCGCAGCCTCCGCCTACGGCGATGCCTGCAATCAAGCACATGCCAGGCTTCAACAGCAGACCGATGATGGAAGAAGTTCCGTCATGCCCGCCCTGCTCGCCGATCTGGTCTTCAAAAACCAGACCGTCATGCAAGCGCCAGAAAGCCTCACCAATTTGGATAAGAACGACGGCTTGCCACATGCGAGACATCCAGGTGCCGATCACAGCACACTGACCGTGCCCAGTCCCGCAACCCTCGCTTTAGCGCCGCATCCTGACGAGCTAACCGATCTGACCATGTCGCAGATCTGCGCACAGGCAGTGGGCGAAATGACTGCATCCGGGGCTTGGCGGGACTCAGCTCAACGGAATGCCAAAGTCATCACGGACATCTTCATCGCCGTTAATGGCGATCTTCGGATGAGCGAGATCAGCCGGCCGCATCTGGTCGCACTTAACAATCGGCTCAAAACTATGCCGACGATTTGGGGGAAAAACCGGGAAGATCGGCAGGGAGGTCTCCAAGCTGTCTTCAGACGCGGTGACGAGCTTGCTGCGCAATGGGCCGCGAACCCTGATCAGGCCAAGCTGGAAAAGCTGCCCAAGATCGGCTTGGCAGCAGCCACACACAATCGGCACATCAACACCCTCGGCCAATTGTTCAAATATGTAGCGGACTTGGAAGATAGTGACGGCAACAAGACCCACGTTCATCCGCGGGTGAGCTTCAGCAACTTGACGGTGACTGACAAGCGCCGGAAAAACAAACGCAAACCAATCCCGCAAGACGAAGAATTGCGGAAGCTTCTGAGCGGCCCGCTCTTCTCGGGCTGCAAAGATCAGGACGACCGCTTCACGCCGGGACCATACGTCTTCCACGATGGAGGCTACTGGGTTCCGCTGATGCTCGTTGTCTATGGAGCACGCTCCAACGAGCTGTGCCAGATGCCGCTGATGGACGTCTTCGAGGACGCGCCGATCCCGTATTTTGTCATTCGAGAGGACACTGGCCGTAAGCTTAAAACAGAAAGCTCGACCCGTTGGCTTCCGATTGCCCCGAAGCTGATCGATTTGAACTTCCTTGAATATGTCCGTGCGCTCAAAGAACGAGGTGAATACTGGCTCTTCCCTGAGTTCAACCAAACTAGAATGCCTCCACGTAAAGCGTTTAGCGATCGTATATTTTCAAAACTGCTTGAATATCACTTTCCAGATGGCACGTCAGGACTATTCGAAGATAAGGACATCGACACTCAATCGATGCGTAAGGTAGTCACAACATGTCTAAGGCAAGGCAGACCAAAGATTGACCTTGGCATCAGACAGTATTTTATTGGTCACTGTAGATCGACCACGATAGAGGAGGTTTATGAAGATGACCCAAGCCTTGAAGAACTTCTTCCATGTATAAAGAAGACGCAAAAGCTTATCGCCCATGTCACCGCATTTCCTCTGCGGCTTATAAACTCAGAGCCCTAAACGATCTGCTTATTGGCTGCGCTCATCTCGCTCATTCTCCCGCTCGATCGCAAGCGATCACGCCTACGGAGATTTTAGTCGCGATCTTAAGGCAGAGGCTGGGACTTTACTGCCATTTCCGAACCAGAGGAGAAGCGTCAGCTTATGTCAGAAGCCGACAGTCAGCGTTTGTTCGTCCGGAGTGGCGTTGTCTCTTAAGCAGGGCCGCTAGCCGCCAGCCACCTGTCAGGAATTAAGCCTTAGAAAGCGGACTTTCAGGTTCCCGATTCCGGTTACCGACAGTCCGCTACTGTTGGTAAGTCTCAGCATTTATGGCGATTTTCATTGGATAAGTGGGGCAAGCCACTTGACGCCGCATCGACGCCGTAGGAACTTTTTTTCGGATGAGGGAGCGTTCTCCTGAAATGTGGTCAGACAACGAAACAGTCCGCGATCTAGTCAATTTCTCGCAGGTTGCGGAAATCGCAGCCGAGCGAATAGTGGGCGCACGCGGGGAACCGCTATCGATGGGGATCTCCGGCGACTGGGGCGTCGGAAAGTCCTCTATGATGAAATTGCTGCGAAATTCGCTCGAAGGCCGCGACGAGATTGACGTCCGGTTCGTTGAATTCAATGCGTGGCTCTACCAGAACTATGACGACGCGCGCGCCGCGCTCATGGAAGCCATCGCTGCAGCGGTGGTCGAGCAGGCGATTGAGAAGAAAGACACCCTCGCCAGGCCCGCGCTCGAAAAGGCCAGGGGGCTGCTCAAGCGAGTGAAGAAGTTGCGGCTTCTGGGCCTCGCAGGCTCGGCGGCGGTGGACTACTTCACCATGGGCGCAATGACCCCCTTCGTAGCGGGCGGTATGGCTGCGTTGAACGGGCTGACAGACGGCGACGTGACCGGCGAGGACATCAAGGGAGCTAAAGATGTCGTCGCACAGGGCCTCATTGACGGCAAATCTTTGCTCGATGAAAGCAAGAGCGAAGAGAAAGCGGAGCCCACGGAGGAGACACCGCGGAAGGCCATCCAGGCATTTCGTGATGACCTCGAAGAGACATTGAATGAACTGGGCATAACGTTGGTCGTGCTGATCGACGATCTCGATCGCTGCCTGCCCAAGACCGCGATTGCCACATTGGAGGCCATGCGGCTATTCCTGTTCCTCAAGCATACCGCATTTGTCATCGCGGCCGATGAGGGGATGATCCGCCAAGCGGTGCGCTCCCATTTCGACGGTGCCGAACTCGATGCAGACCTGGTCACCAATTACTTCGACAAACTGATCCAGCTGCCCATCCGCGTTCCTCCCCTCGGGACGCAAGAAGTGCGGGCTTATCTGATGATGCTGTTCGTCGAGAACGAGGAAGGCTTGGACGAGCACAGCAAGGATCGACTGCGAGCGGCCGTCTGCAAGCGATTGGGGCGGTCATGGGAGGGTAAGCGCGTGGACAAGGCGTTCATGCTCGAGCAGATCGGTGAATGCCCGTCGGCCCTCCTCAACAGGCTAGCGCTCGCCGAGCGTATTGCACCGATCCTGACGACCTCACCCAAAATCCAAGGTAATCCAAGGTTGATCAAGCGATTCCTCAACACGCTCTCGATGCGCATGTCGATGGCGCGCATCCAAGAAGTGAACGTCGACGAAGAGGTCCTGGTCAAGCTGCTCTTGTTCGAGCGGTGCGGTGATAAAGACGCATACGCCGAGGTGCTGCGGGCCGTGAACGAAGCGGAAGACGGACATCCATTGATGCTTTCCGAAAAGGAAAGGCGGGTTCGGGGCGACAGCAACCTCCCGCCTCTTGAGAAGCCGTGGAACGACTCATTCCACTCAAACTGGCTCGCTCTCGATCCGCCCCTTGCTGATCGCGATCTGCGCGGTGCCCTCTACGTCAGCAGGGAAACTCACCCTATCATATCCCGCGCAGACGAGCTCTCATCGGACGCCAAGAGCGTTCTCGATATGCTCCTTAAGATGACCTCGGCCAGCACGACCGTTAACGAGGAAGTCGACAAGCTCTCCACGCAGGAAGTAGCCCACGTGACCGATGCGGTCCTCCTCAAGGCCCGTCAGGAAACGACATGGGGAACGCCCAACATCCTCAATGCCATGCAAGTCCTCGCCAACGCATCCTCGGCATCCGCTTCCCTCGTGATTGCGTTTTTCGACGCGGTGCCCACCAGCCAAATCAAGGCTCCGCTCGTCCCACGTCTGGCGAACACAGAATGGGGGAAACAGGTCCTAACCTCGCTCAATGCCCGTGAAGACATCAAGGGCTCTGCGCACAGGGCGATTCAGGCGGCGATGAAGGGAAAAGACTGATGGGAACCTCCGCCTCGAGCAAGGGACCGGGTTCAGGACCCGACATTCCAATTGTGCCGCCGTGGGTCGACGCCCCCCCGAAGCCAGCGCTTCAGCAGACATCCCCAAATGTGCAGCCCAATCCCCAGTCCCCTCGGGGCGGACCGGGCGCAACTCCCGGGCCGGGAAATCCGAACCCTCCTCAGATCCCACAGCAACAGCTGCCCCAACAAGACCCGTCGCCCCCTGGGCGTTGGCGTGGGACTCGAACTTCGCTCGGCAAGTTTGCCGGCGGAGGAGCCGATCGGGAGCGCCATCTGAAGCGCGCCTTGGGTCACTATTCGAGAAGTGGGATGGGCGGAAGCCGGAACGCGGCACGGCGCCTCGGTGGGTCCTCGCGGACGGCCAGCAACCTTCATTCCGCACTGACCTCGCTGTCGTCCGGCGCTCAACTCCCGCCAGATCTTGGCATTGACGCACAAACGCTTGCCGGCCTACCTCCGGATCAGGCTGTCGATGCCCTAGTAAATGCGATCAGGCCAATCGACGGGACTCAAGACGCGGAGGCTACGAGGGATTCCGCAGCGCGTGCTTTATCGGAGGTTCTTGCCCAGAATCCGGACCTCACGAGCCTCACACCTGAGCAGATTGACCAGGTGACGGCTTCACTCCTCGGCCACGATGTCGCGCACAGGATCGAGCTCGATGTCGGCAAGGCGGTCATCGACAAGGCACCCACCAAGGGGGAGGGTCTGGAAAGGCTACAGGAGATGAAGGATTATGTGCGCGAAGTCGTCGCAGCCGAATATGCGACCGAGCGCGCCAAGGCGGGAGCGGTCGGCAGGGCAGCCATCGAGCGCATTTCGAACAATGCCATCCAGCAGACCTTCGAAGTATTCGAGGACGAGGCCGACCTATGACAGCCATCTCGTGCCTTCCCGAGGACATGGCCGACCTGCCCGGTTCAGATGTCCGGTTCGACCTCTATTCCAATTCCCGCATCGGCTTGAGAGGCCGTGTGGGAGACCTAGTGCCCGGCCGCCTGCGACGACAAGGCTTGCGTCCCTCGACGCTGGCATGGGACTTCACGTCCTTCGCGCTTGCCGCGGTGGCCGCCGACGAAGCGGTATCGCGCGAACGCAGCCCGGACGGCTGGACGCGCGAGATCGAGCTCACCCTGGCGGTAACGAATCCAGACCTCTGGAATTCGCAGCGCGGGCGCCTCACCGAAGCACTGCGGTTCCTGTCGGGCGACATCTGGTCGCTCAATTTCATAGGGCACGGCATCGTTCCGTCCGGCCGCGGTAAGGAACGGGTGCGCTCTGAAGATCTCGTCTGCCTCCTGTCCGGTGGCATGGACAGCTTGGTGGGCGCGATCGATGTCGTGAAGGAGGGGCACACGCCGCTGTTCGTCAGTCAGATCGCCAAAGGCGACTCCGACACCCAGAAATGGTTCGCGCGGTCGATATCGCCTAGAAGCCTTCATCTCCAGGTAAACCACCATGCCCGGCCTCCCGGTCGGTCGGAGCGATCGCAGCGAGCGCGTTCGCTGGCGTTTCTCGGCTTCGGCGTGCTTGCCGCCACCTGTTTGGCAAAGCACCGCGATGGCAGCACTGTCGAACTCCGAATCCCCGAGAACGGCTTCATCAGCCAGAACGTGCCTCTAACATCCATGCGCATTGGATCTCTCAGCACGAGGACGACGCATCCGTATTTCTTGCGCTTGATCCAAGACACAATCGATGACGTCGGGCTGCGCATCAGTCTCCACAATCCCTACGAGACCGCCACGAAAGGCGAAATGCTCGTTGGATGCGCAGACCAAGGTCTTCTTTCCGCCTTGGCCCCGGCCTCCACAAGTTGCGGGCGCTATTCGAGAACCGGGTTCCAACATTGCGGACGGTGCGTGCCATGTCAGGTGAGGCGCGGTGCCTACTTGTCTTGGGGGAATCCCGACAACACGACGAAGGGATACAAATACGACGACTTGAGTCTGAACGACGGTAAGCACGCGCGGTTCGACGACGTGTGTTCGGTGGCCATCGCAATCGAAACGGTGCGCGCCAAAGGCATCGACGAACTCATCGGGGGCGCCTTAAACGGGAAACTGCTCGGTAATGTCCAACCCTACCGCGACGTCGTCGAACGTGGTATCGCTGAGCTCGCTGCGCTGCACGCAAGCCTGCGTGTTCCATGATCGATTTCCATTGTCATCTCGACCTCTACCCCGACCCCCGCGCAGTGCTGAATGGCATCGATACTAGAGGCACTTACGTGCTTGCAGTCACGACCACTCCCAAGGCCTGGCGTGGCACCACGGAGCTGGTCGGTGATCGCAAGCGGGTGCGGGTCGCGCTAGGGCTTCACCCCGAAGTCGTCGCTCAACGCCATCAGGAAGTCGCGCTCCTGTGTGGCCTGCTACCGGAAACGCGGTATGTGGGCGAGATCGGGCTCGACGGAAGCCCTGCGCATCGGCAATCGCTAGAGCTGCAGGTAACGGTGTTTGAAAGGATTCTCTCCGAGTGCTCACGCGTCGGTGGCCGCGTGATGAGTATCCATTCTCGAGGGGCCGCTTCAAGGGTGCTAGATTCGCTAGAGAGGCACCCAAGAGCCGGAACCGCCATATTGCACTGGTTCAGCGGAACCATGAGGGAGTTGGAGCGTGCCATTAGCTTTGGATGCTGGTTCTCCATCGGCCCAGCTATGCTCCGATCCAATCGTGGACGCGAGCTCGCTTCTGCGATGCCCCTAGACCGAGTCCTTACCGAAACCGATGCACCCTTCACGCGCTATGGCGATGATCCGCTCATGCCTTGGCAGGCTTTCGACTGCCTCGCCGGACTGGAAGGTGCTCGAGGGATCGATCGGATTGAGCTTGGCAAAATTGTCGAGGACAATCTCCGCAGAGTAGTCCAAGCCCAACCTGGGTGATAACAGTCACCCCTGAGATCAGGGCGCTGATGGCCGCTTTGCCCGGCTTCTGGAAAATTGCTGCCGTTCAGCAATCGACCCCATACCGGACGCGAGGCCCGCTCTGGGGAGCGGTCAACCTACCTTGAAGGTGACAGTTCCGCTCATCAAATGGCCATCGGCCGCCGCGGCTTGCCAGCGGACTTCGTAGGTTCCCGTCGGGAGCGGCTTCTTCAGGGCGAGCGTCATGGTCCGGCCATCGGACGACCAACTGGCGGTGAAGTTGCGGATCACCATCTCGCCGTGGTTGGCCATTCCCGGCATGGCCGTCATCACGATGCTGGCTGCGGCGCTGGACGCTTCGACGGGCTGGCTGAAGGTGAGCGTGATCGCCTTGGGCGCCTTGACCTCGCTTCCCGCTGTCGGGGTGGACGCGGCCAGCTTCACATGGGCAAGCAGCGCGGAGGGGGCGAGCGCCGAAAGCGCAAGGGCGGCGAAGAAGGCGGGGATACGCATGGGGGTGTCCTTCATGTTGATCAGAACCAGAAACGGATGCCAACGATAAGGCTGGTGGTGGAAGGGTCTTCGCCGCGCGCGCGGGCGAAATCCGCGCCCTTGCCGGTGCGCCATGATTGCTCGATGCCGATATAGGGAGCGAACTCGCGGGCGAATTCATAGCGTAACCGGGCGCCGACTTCGATCTGATCGAGCCCTCCGCCCACGCCGAGCAGGGGAATGTCCTGCGCTGACAGGTTCGCCTCGATGCGGGGCTGAAGGATCAGGCGCTGGGTGATACGCTGATCGATCTCTGCTTCAAGTCGGGCGGTCAGGTCGCCGCGGTGCGAGAGAAGCAGCGCGGTGTCGATCTCGAACAGATAGGGCGCAAGGCCCTGCACGCCGATTACCGCATGGGTGGTGTCAGGCCCGGCGATGTCATGCCGGACACCTGCCTGCACGTCCCAAAAGGGCGCGAAGGCTTTGGCATAAAGGGCCTGCACCTCGGCGTCATCGGGGTTGGAACCGAACGCGCCTTCGCCCTCGCTCTTGAACCACAGCCGTGTCGTCGGACCGCCGTAATAGCCCTGGATGTCCCACAGGTAGATATCCGCGCCATCGCGCACCTGCGCTTCCAGCCGGTCGCCCTGGAACCAGAACACCGGAAAATCGCCATGGGTGCGGCGCAGATCATCGCGCGAGGCCTGCATGGCATCGGCGCCCCAGATCGCATCGGCAGCGCGTGGCGGACCGCTGCCGGCAGCGGCGGGAGGCGGGGTTTCCATCGTCGGGCCGGGGGAGATCGGTTTTTCCGGCTCGCTCATATCGCCATTGTCATGCCCGGCGTGCGCGTCTTGTGCAGCAAGGGGCGCGGGGAGCGTGAGCGCCAGCAAGGCGAGCGCAGTCCTCACGTCCCGCTCTCCGGCCCCACGACCGTTACGGTCTGCATCATTCCGCCGTGCATGTGATACAGCAGGTGGCAGTGAAACGCCCAGTCGCCCGGCTCGTTGGCGGTCAGATCGAATTGTGCGCTCGCGCCGGGTTGGACGATGACTATGTTCTTGCGCGGCTGATGGGCTGGGTCCTGGCCGTTGACCAGCTCGAAGAACATCCCGTGCAGGTGGATCGGGTGCGCCATCATGGTGTTGTTGACGAGCTTCACACGCACCCGCTCGTTCCAGGCAAAGCGGATCGGCACGTCGCTGACCGCGGAATACATCCGGCCATCGAAGGACCACATGTAGCGCTCCATATTGCCGGTCAGGTGCAGTTCGAGCAGCCGCGAAGGTGTTCGGGTGTCGCGGTTGGGCTCAAGCGCCGACAGCATTCGGTAATTCAGAACGCGGTGATCCACATCGCGCAGGCCGAGGCCGGGGTCGCCGAGCTTGTCGACCGGCGCCATGGAAACCATGTCGATCCCAGGCCCGGTCTTCACATCGGGGGGCAGCAGCAGCGTGTCACGCATCTTCATGCCGTCCATGCTGTGACTGTCACCCATGTCGCCATGGTTCATCCCCATGTCGCCCATGTCGAGCAGCGGGGGCTTCCTTGGCGGCGGGATCGGCGCGCGGGCGCCGGGTCTGCTTGCCAGCGTCGCAAGCGCCATGCCGGAACGATCCATGCTTTCGGCAACGATGGTGTAGCCTTCGGCCGCGCCCGGCTCGATGATGACATCGTAGGTTTCCGCCGTGCCGATCTGGAATTCGTCAACCTCGACCGGCTTCACATTCTGGCCATCGGCGGCAATCACCGTCATTGGCAGGCCCGGGATGCGCAGGTTGAATAAGGTCATGGCCGAGCCGTTGATGACCCGCAGGCGGACGCGTTCGCCGGGATTGAACAGGTATTCCAGCCCCTCCTTCGGTCCGCGCCCGTTGGCTAGGTAGGTGTAGGTGGATCCTGTCACATCGGCGATGTCGGTCGCCGGCATCCGCATCTGCGCCCACATCCGCCGGTCCTCGGCGGTCAGCGGGTAGTCATCCGCCCAGCTGGTCTGCTGGTAGTTGAAATAGCCTTCGCCTTTGCGCAGCCGGTCCATGATCTTGTGCGGGTGCAGCGGGGTGAACTCGCTCAGGAGGAGAATGTAGTCGCGGTCATATTCTGCCGGCTCATCGCCAGCCGGATCGATAATCAGTGGGCCGTAATGCCCCTGCTGTTCCTGCAAGCCCGAATGACTGTGATACCAGTAGGTGCCCGCCTGCCGGACCGGAAATTCATAGGTGAAGGTCTGCCCCGGTCTGATCCCCGGAAAGCTAATCCCCGGCACACCATCCATGTGAAACGGCACCAGCAGGCCGTGCCAGTGGATCGAGGTATCTTCGTCCAGATGGTTGGTCACATTGAGGCGGACATTGGTGCCTTCCTTCATGCGCACAAGGGGGCCGGGCACACTCCCGTTGACCGCAACGCCGTGCCCTTTGCGGCCCTGAACCACGCGTGGGCCGTGCCCCACGGCAAGATCGATCACCGCGCCCGACACCTCGTCAAAGCCAATGCGGATCGGTGCTCCGCCGCGCATCTTGTGCATCGAATGGCCCTGCGCCCAGGCAGGCAGCGCGGCGAAGGCAGAAGCGGCGCCTGCTCCGACAAGCAGGCGACGACGGGTGACAAGCGGTGCAGTCATGTCTTTTATACGCGGGAGCGCGGCTCACCCCTCACCATCTCCGACAATTTCTGCCGTGCCCGATACAGCCGGGTCTCCACCGCCTTGACGCTGATGCCAAGCGCCGCTGCCGTTTCCTGCTGGCTCATGCCTTCGATTGTGCGCAGGATCAGCACGTCTTTCAGTGAAGAGGGCAGGTCTGCAAGGGCGCGGGCGGTGGCCACTAGTTCCTGCCGGCTTGCCGCATGCGCCTCGGGCGAGGGCGCGTCATCGGCGACCCACTCCGCCGCAGTGTCGGCCATCGGCAGGCCGAGAAACCGCCGCACCGCCCGCCGCCGTGCCCGGTCGCGGCATTTGTTGAGCGCGATTGCGGCGATCCACCCCCGGAACGGTCGCGCCGGATCGTAGCGCGACAACGCGCCGAAGGCAGCGACAAAGGCCTCTTGCGTGATGTCGAATGCCTCTTCGGGGTCGCCGGTGGCAACACGTGCGAGGCGGTAGACGGCCTCACGATGCCGCTCTACCAAAGCGCGCGCCGCCTGCGCATCGTCAGCCAGCGCCTTGCGCACGAGCGCTGCGTCCGGCCCGCGCGCGAGCGCTGCATCCGGATCCTCGCTGTTCACTTGCCCGGTTGCGCAAGGCTCTTGGCGACTGCAGCGTCGAACTTGGCCTGCTGATCAGGGCGCAAGATCGCGCGCATCGCAAAGACGTGTTCCAGCGTCGCCTTTTGCAGGTCGCCCATCGCCATGTGGGTGGCATCAATCGCTGCCGAAACACGTGGGCCATACTGGTGTTCGGCGGCGATCGCCTCGGCAAGGCGGGAGTTTTCGGCTTTCAGACGCGCCTCCAGCGCTTCCCGCTTCGCCGCGAAATCGCGTTCGAGCAGGCCGAGTGATCGTTCCTGCACTGGATCAAGATCAAGTCCCTCATGCATCAGCGCATGCAACTCTGCGCCACTGTGATGGGTTTCGGGCTGCATCATGCGTCCGATCCACACGCCCACCAGCGCGAGTGCGACGACTGACACGGCAGCAATTAACAGGCGGCGTAAGGTCATTCCGTGCCTAGCGCTATCAGAGGCGTCAGCGAAGGTGACGGGCCGAAGGCGACGAGCGATGTTTCCGCCTGTGCCGGAGCCTGCAATCCGCCGAGCACTCCAATGCCAAGCGCTGCGACCATCGCTGCCCCAAATGCCTTGCGCGACTGGTTTGCCTCAACACGCGCCCGAGTCGCCAAGGTAGCGCCGTCGATTGCTGACAAGTCTGGCACGGGAACATCAACGAGCCGCGAGACAATGTTGTCGAGATCCATCATCTTCCTCCTGCACGAGGTTATACGCATGCCGGCATAAAACCCCTCATCGCTTCTGCTAGCACTCCGCCTGTTGCCCATTCCATCAAGACGCCGACGTTCATGGGCCAGTGCGATACGACACATTGTGCAGCAGGTGGCAGGCCGAGAGGTGTAGCGGCCAGTCGCCTTTCCACCCAGATTCGGCCATAAGCGGGGCTGATGCTCAATCCCGAAAGCGGCATGACGGCTTTGCCCCGGTCCTGAAAAATTCCCGCCCTTCAGGAAGCGACCCCATTGCCGACGTTGCTCCTTCTTGCAAAAGTCAGCAGATGACCGCGCTCGCCTACATCGGAGCCGCCTTAGCGGAGATTGCGGGCTGCTTCGCCTTCTGGGCTTGGCTGAGGTTAGATAAATCCATCTGGTGGTTGGTGCCCGGGGTCGCCAGCCTATGCCTGTTCGCTTACCTCCTCACCCTCGTCGACGCTGGAAATGCTGGACGCACGTATGCAGCGTATGGGGGCGTTTACATCGTGTCGGCGTTGGCATGGCTTTGGCTTGCCGAGGGGGTGAGGCCCGATAAGTGGGACGCTCTGGGGGCGACGATCTGTCTTGCCGGTGCAGCTGTCATTCTTTGCGGGCCACGATCAGCTTGATCACAAGGCAATCGAGGTGACTAAGCCTGGAGGCTACTTTTCGACCCCTAGCAACAGCCCATCCTACGAACTTCAGGGCGTTCCAAGAAAGCCTTTTTGTGCGCTTATGCTATCGCAGCTCTCGCGGGCCGAGCGTCTCGATGATCTTGCAGTCGGCGACCGTTCCATGTCGACATGAGCCGATCACGCGGTCAAGCTCGGTGCGTAGTGAAGTGAGGTCGGCAATTTTGCTGTCGATTTCGGTCAGGTGGATGCGCGCAATTCCGTCCACGGCATCGCAGGCTTGAGACGTGTCATCGGAGACGGTGAGCAATTCCCGCACCGCTTCTAACGTGAACCCTAAATCGCGAGCGCGGCGGATGAACGATAGGCGCGCCAGATGGTCGCTGCCATAGGCGCGATAATTGGCCGAGGTTCGCGCGGGCGGCGGCAGTAACCCGATCTTTTCATAATAGCGCACCGTCTCGACCTTAGTCGCAGTTGCGCTCGCCAGCTCGCCGATTTTCATTGCCTGTCCTTCGCGCTTGACCCTGTAGTTGCTACAGGGTGTAGTTAGGTGTCCGACTCGGGATTTGTCGAGAAGGATATTCCATGACTGATGATTGTTGCGCGAGCACTTGCGGGAGCGAGACTGCCCCAGCCGATCCGCGCTGGCGGCGCATCCTGTGGGCGGCTCTGATCGTCAACGCTGCGATGTTTCTGGTCGAAATGTTCGCTGGCGCTGCGGCAGACAGCAGCGCGCTTCAAGCCGATGCGCTCGATTTTCTAGGGGATGCCGCGAATTATGCGATCAGCCTCGCCGTGGTTGGCGCGGCGCTGGCATGGCGCGCACGGGCAGCTCTGCTCAAATCGCTGTTCATGCTGGGCTTTGCTGCTTGGGTATTCGGCAGCGCAATCGTCGCCTATGTGAACGGAACAACGCCCGATCCCGCCACGATGGGTGCGGTCGGCGCTCTTGCGCTGGCCGCCAATGCCGGTGTGGCCTTGCTGCTTTACCGCTACCGCAAGGGGGACGCCAATATGCGCTCTGTGTGGATATGCTCGCGCAATGACGCAATCGGCAACGTCGCAGTGATGCTGGCGGCTCTTGGCGTCTTGGGAACGGGCAGCGCTTTGCCGGACCTGATTGTCGCTGGCGTCATGGCGACGCTGGCATTGACCGGGGGCGCGCAGGTCTTGCGGCAAGCCCGAACCGAGTTGCGCGCCGAGGCCAAAAAAGCGGTGCCTGCGACATGAATGTCGATCTCCAAACGCGTCTCGCGATGTCGCCCGAGGATGTCTGGCAACGCGTGCTGACCCCTGACTTGCTGTTCCATATTGCAGCACCGCTGGTGCGCTTCCGCTTTGTGGGGTGTGAAGTTCCGGTGCAATGGAGCGATGGCAGCCGCTATCTTGTGGCCATCAAGCTCTTCGGCCTTCTGCCCTTCGGTGAGCAATGGATCGTGCCGACGCTCCAATCCGATCCGGCGGGCGTCTGGCCCAGAAGGCTGCGCGACAATGGCCATAGCGCCCTGATCAAGACTTGGGATCACTGGATTACCATCGCGCCCGACGGTCAAGGCGGCACGCTCTATCGCGATGAGGTTGAAGTCCAAGCGGGGCTGCTGACCCCCTTCATCTGGGTATTCGCCCAGATTTTCTATCGGCACCGCCAGCGTCGTTGGCGGTCATTGGCAAGAGGACATTCATGAACAACGCCCTGAGAACGCGCGCCGCAAGGCTGATCGAAGTCGAGATGGCCGCCTATCGCGCTGCCCGCCGCGAACAGCACTGGGACACGGCATGGATCGCGCTCGAACGCGCGCATATCCTGTCGCAACCATTCCTGGGGCCGCATCTTGCCAATCACTGGGAGATGCTGTCGTTTGCCGTCGCGCAGCGCGATGCAAGAGAGGTGGTCGGCCAGATCATGCGGCTCGCGCTCGCCCCCTTGGGCGCGCTGACGGGCCGCAACCCCGTCGGCAATATCGGCCGGGCGACTGTGAGCGCATTCCAGCCAATGCCTATCCCCGACGACTTGCGCCAAGCTATGGCCGATCCAGATCGGACATGAAACCTTTGCCGGGTCTTCGCTGCGCTGCTATGCGACCTGCAATGCGCAGGCGTATCATCTCTCTGCTTGTCCTGATCGGGCTTCTTTTCGGCGCTGCCGCGATGCCCGCCATGGCCGAGGCCAGCGGCCATCTCCCGGCGCATGGCGGTGACGTGCTCGATACGCACGCGGTCGACGATGACCGTCATTCCTTGCCTGATAGCGACGGCAAGGACATGCCCTGCCACACCGTCAGCCATCACCATTGCAGCATCGCATTGGAGCAAGACGGCCCCCGTATTGCCCTGTCTGCGTTTTCCAGAGCGCTGAGACAGCCTCCCGCATCAGCGGCCCCGCTGCTGTCGCGAAGCCTCGCACCCCCGCTCGATCCGCCCAACGCCTGAACGCGCCACCGTGCGTAGGGGGTCGCCCCCTGCGCTTGTGACGAGTGTTCAGGAGTTTTCCGATGAGATTGACCATGCGTGCCGCCTTGCTGGCGGGCGCGCTTCTCGCCAGCAGCGGGGCGGCTTTGGCCGAACCCGTCAGCTTGGCGAATGCGCTTGCCCAAGGGGCCGAACAATCGCCGCGCGTTGCCGAAGCGCGCGCGAGAGCCGAAGCTGCCGAAGCGCGGGCGCGGCAGGCAGGGGCCTCACCCAATCCCCAGCTCAGTCTTGAGCTTGAGGATTTTGCGGGCACCGGGGCCTTTCAGGGCCTGCGGAGCACCCAGACGACGCTATCTGTGAGCCAGCAGATCGAATTGGGGGGCAAGCGCAGTGCGCGGGTTGCGGTGGCCGCGTCCGAGCGTGACTTTGCGCTGCTGTCGCTGCTGGCCGCCGAAGCCGATCTGGCGCGCGACATTCGCATCGCTCACGCCGAGCTGCGCGCCGCCGAAGACCGCGCGGTGCTGGCGCGCGGCAACGTTGGGCAGGCGCGAGAACTGGCCCGCACGGCCAAATTGCTGGTCGAGGTCGGGCGCGATCCGCCGCTGCGCCAATTGCGCGCCGAGGCGGTGCTGGCCGAAGCGCAGGCCGAGGAAGCGCGCACCTTTGGCGAATTGCTCGCCGCGCGGCGGTTGCTTGCCGATCTGATCGGCAGCAGCGATCCCGAGCTGTCAGCCGAAGTGGCAGACGGCGAGCGGGAACCTGGTGTCCTGCCGCCTGCGACGCCTTCGCTCGATGAACAGCTCGCTATCGCCAAGCGCGATGCCGCGCAGGCGCGCATCCGGGTCGCGCGAGCCGATGCCGTGCCTGACGTGACCGCCAGCGGCGGTGTCCGCCAGTTCGGCGGCGGGGGCGAAACGGCCTTCGTGGCGGGGGTGACGATCCCTTTGCCGTTCCGCAATCGCAACCGGGGCAATATCGAGGCAGCGCAGTCGGACGCTTTGGCGAGCGAAGCCGGGCTGACGCAAGCACGGCTAAATGCCCTGCGCGCGCAGCATGATGCGCGGATGCTGCTGGGGGCCGCTGAGGCGCGAGTTGCAGTCCTATCCGGGCCGTCGTTGGCGCAAGCCGAAGAGGCCGTCCGCCTTGCCGGGATCGGCTACAGCGCGGGCAAATTCAGTCTGCTTGAGTTGCTCGATGCCCAAGCGGCGCTCACCACCGCCAAATCCGCGCTGATCGAGGCCCGCCTCGACCGCGCCCGTGCGCTTGCCGCACTGATCCGCGCCACTGTGCGCGCAGAGGAATGATCCGATGATCGACACCACCAACAAGACCAAACTCATCGCCGGGGCTGCCATTGCCGCGCTCGTTCTGGGCGGCAGCGGCGTGCTGCTGGGCCGCACCGTGTTCGCGCCGACCACCGCAACCGCTCCCACCGAAGAGGCCGAACATAGCGAGGAAGAGGAGCACGGCCCTGAAGGCTTCATCGCCATGGATGTCGCGCGGCTGAAGGCTGCCGGGATCGTGACCGAACAGGTCAGCGCCGGTGGTCTGGCTGCCGAGATCATCGCGCAAGGCGTGGTTGCGACGACCTCCGAAGGCGAGGCGGTTCTCACCGCGCGCGCCGATGGGGCCATCGTGCGGATCACTCAGCATCTGGGCGACAGTGTGCGGGCAGGCGAAACCATCGCACTGCTCGAAAGCCGAGAGGCCGCAACACTGGTGGCGGATCGCAGCGCCGCCGCCGCACGCGCCAGCGCCGCACGTTCAGCCTATGCCCGCGAGAAGCGACTGTTCGACGAACGGGTCACAGCGCGGCAGGATCTTGAGGCTGCCGAGCAAGCCTTGGCGCAGGCCGAGGCCGAACTGCGGCGTGCGCAATCGGCAGCGTCTGCCTCGAAGCTTGCAGGCGATGGGCGAACGCTGGCGATCACGAGCCCGATCACCGGACGATTGACCCGCGTTGATGCGCGGCTCGGAGCCTATGTGCTGGCTGGGGCCGATCTGTTCCATATCTCCGACCCGAACCGCTTGCAGGTCAACGCCTCTGTGTTGCCAGCCGATGCGCGGCGCGTGTCAGTGGGCGATACGGCGGTGATCGAACTGGCCGACGGCGAAACCCGCACCGCCACCGTGCATTCGATCACGCCTGCGCTCGACGCGCAAAGCAAGACTGCGACGCTGTTGCTAAGGCCGCAAGGAGCAGCCTTGCTCACCGCAGGCCAAGGCGTCCGTGTCCGCGTGCGACCCAGCGGGCAACCGGGCGACGGGCGCATGACCTTGCCCGAAGATGCGGTGCAGACGGTCGAAGGCAAGAACATGGTGTTTGTGCGCGGCCCCAAGGGCTTTCAGGCCACCGAAGTCGTGATCGGC
>Ga0209278_1001071_pt1 | contig 17465 bp, 15 predicted proteins | sample JI81BgreenDNA_FD_187504 | JGI IMG/M metagenome (GOLD analysis project Ga0209278, IMG submission 187504) | Wastewater effluent complex algal communities from Wisconsin, to seasonally profile nutrient transformation and Carbon sequestration -... | ecosystem: Engineered > WWTP > Effluent > Algae... | reverse complement strand
ATCAACGCGCAGCGCATGGCCGTGCGCGGCGACGGCAGCCACAAGGTCTCGCTCGACAAGGTCATCAAGACGATGCGCGACACCGGCCGCGACATGCAGGACAAGTACAAGGAAACCAGCCGCGGAGGACTGGCGGTCAACGTCATCGAGTGTTGAACCGCGGAAGACCCGTCCATCGATCCCGAGGCGGCACACCCGTGCCTGCCGCAGCGCTACGCTTCCCTGCCATCCCCCCCAACGCAGACCCATGGGCTACGACGTTTCCTACCACGCGCTCGCCATCGACCTCATCGACGAGCAGTTCATTCCGCATGTCCTCGGGGAATCCACCTTCTCCGAACGCCTGCGCGCCACCGCCGTCCGTCGCGCCCTGACCCGCCGACGTGCGAACAACTGGGGCCTCGGCTGTTCGGCCTGGATGCGCGAGCACAGCGAGGTGGCCGCCGCCACCGGATTCGATTCGCACCTGCACGTCTGGGGTCGACCGTTCTTCATCGCCGAGCGCGAGCCCTTGGCCGTCGCAGGGCGGATCGATGCCTGGCACCGCTGCGCGGGCGACGAGGACTGCGATGCGCTCGCGCGGGCGCAATTGGAGGTCTTGGCCGAGGGGCTATCGTCGCGGGTGAACCTCGCCGACGACCACAATGCGCCCGATGCCAACGCCATCGCATCGATGCTGTTCGAGAAGCCCGACATCCTGCGCGACGCCGTCGCGGCGCTGCGCCGTGGCGAGCCGCTGACCATGCACGACGGCAGCCAGCGCGACCCGGCCGACGTACTCTCGAGGCACGTGCCCTATGTGGCGGTCGAATTCGCTGCGCAGGTCCATCCCGGCTGGATGGACCGCGGTCCAGTGGCTCCGACCATGGTGCTGATGGCCGCGGGGTACCTGAAGGCCGTCGATCACTTCTTCGTCAGCCCCGCCGTACTGTTCGAATCCATCACCGAGGCGTTCCCCGGTGTGTCGTTCGAGCACCTCGGCAACCGCCTCACGAGCAACTACGCGCTCGGCGGTCTGGCGCCCCCGCACAAGGTGGCGGAACTCAGGCACTTCCTCACCGAGGACCCGAGAATCGTTCCCGACCTCCGCGAAGCGATGGCGGAGACGCTGGGCATCGACGAGCCCGACCTCGTGCTGCGCAAGTGGACGGAAGCATTGACCGACGCCCAGGCCCGCGACCTGCCGTTCATCGAGGCCAGCGAGATCTACAGCGGCATCGAAGGGCGGATGAACTGACGTCTCGTTGAAACATCACTGCCATACGCTCGGGCTTTCGGTCCTGGAGTCGCGTGATGTTCAAACCCAATCCTCTGGTTCTTGCACTCGGCGTTGCGTTGCTCGCCGGCTGTCAACCGGCCGCCGAACCTGCACCCGCGGCCGCGCCGAACCCGGCGCTCGACGCCCCGGCCGCCTCGGGCCCGCGTAGCGCGATCTTCCTGCACCCGGACGGCATGGGCGCGAACACCTGGATGGCCACGCGCCTGATGCACGTGGGCCCCGACGGCCGCCTGGCCTGGGACCAGCTGCCGCGGCTGGCGATCTACGTCGGCCCGACCAGCGATTCGGTGAACCAGAGTTCGAACGCCGGCGCCACCACGCATGCCTACGGCGTGCGCGCCAAGCTCGACAGCTACGGCGCCATCGACGGCGCCGCGCCGACCGCCGCCTCCGGCAAGGCGCAGAGCCTGATGGTGGAAGCGAAAGCCGCGGGCAAGATGACGGCGATCCTCAACTCCTCCTCGCTGACCGAGCCGGGCACCGGCGCCTTCCTCGCCAGCGTCGCCAACCGCGACGACGAAGCCGAGATCGCCTCGCAGATCCTTTCCGCGCAGCCCGACATCGCCCTCGGCGGCGGCGAGATGTTCTTCCTGCCGAAGGGCGTCAAGGGAGTGCACGGCGAAGGCGTCCGCGAGGACGGCCGCAACCTCGTCGAGGAAGCGAAAGCCGCGGGCTACACGGTGGTGTTCACCGCCGACGAGCTGGCCGCGCTGCCGCCGGAGGCCACCAAGGTACTGGGCCTGTTCGCGCACGAAGGCACGTTCAACGAGATGGACGAGGCCGGGCTTGCGGAGGCCGGCCTCACCGCCTTCCAGCCGCAGGCGCCGCGCTTCGACGCGATGCTCGCCTTCATCCTGTCGCGAGTGAAGGACGCGCCGAACGGTTACCTGATCGTCGGCAACGAGGAAGCCACCGACAACCTGAGCGGCGAGAACAACGCACCGGCCACGCTGGAAGCCGCCATCGGTGCCGACCGCGCCATCGCGCTGGCGCTGGCGGAAGCGAAGGCCAATCCCTCGCTGACCGTGGTCGTCGCCTCGGACTCGGACAACGGCGGCATGAACGCCACCAGCGACGACCTCAACGAGCCGGAGGACCTGCCGCGCCCGCTGCCCGCCCGCACGGCCAGCGGCTCCCTGCTCGACAGCGACAATGGCCAACCCTTCCTCACGCCGGCCGACGCCAACGGCAACCGCATCCCGTTCTACATCACCTGGGCCAGCGATTCGGACAGTGCCGGCGGCACGGTGGCGCGCGGCATCGGCCCGGGTGCTTCGAAGCTCGAGGGCACCATCGACGCCACGCAGGTCTACAAGGCCCTGTACCTCGGCCTGTTCGACACCGACCTCGACGCGAAGTAAGGCAGCCGCAGACCCGCCCGGCGTCGTGGGGCGGGTCCCAAACAACGGGAAAGGGCCGCAGCAATGCGGCCCTTTCCTGTTTCCGCCGGATCCGGCCGGGGCGGAGTGCGCCCCGGCCTTCGTGGATCAGAACTGGTAGCGGACGATCAGCTGCACCGCACGGCCGCCGGTCTCGGTCTCGAGCTCGTACTCGTCGTAGTCCCGGTTGATCTGGTCGTCGATCGTGGTGAACTTGTCGAAGGCCTCGTCCTTGCTCTGGTCGAGCAGGTTGATGCCGGTCAGGCGCACGGCCCAAGCCTTGCCGAAGCGCTTCTCGATGAAGGCCTCGAGGTCGCCGTCGTAGCTCGTCACGACTTCCTCGCCCACGATGCGGCTCGGCCCGTCCCCCTGCTTGCGGAAGGTCACGCCGAACGAGGCTTCCAGCGAGGGCAGCTCCTGGATGAAGCCGACGTTGTAGACATAGTTCGACTGGTTGTTGAAGCGACGCTTGCCGAAGATGTCCTCGATTTCGCTGTCCAGCCAGCTGTAGTTGAGGAAAACGCCGGTGTTCTCGAGACCGATGGCCGAGAGCGGCGTCGAGAGGTCGAACTCCGCACCCCAGACCTGGCCGTCGCCGGTATTGCGCGGCTGCAGCACGAACGTGCCCGGGCCCTCACTGCCCTCGACACCGGTGTTGGCGAGTTCGACCAGATCCGTGATGTCGCGGTAGAACAGGTTCACGCCGGCGATGCCGCGCTCGCCAAGGCGGCGCTCGAAGCCGACATCCAGGCCCCAGGCGCTTTCCGGATCAAGCAACGGGTTGCCGAGGACGTCGTTGTCGCCGGCTTCGGCTTCCAGCAGGGCGGGCGAGATGGCATTGAAGTCCGGGCGGCGCACGGTCCGCGCAATCGACGCGGTGATGCGGTTGGCGTCGTCGAGGTTCCAGCGCACGTGGGCCGAGGGCAGCAGGAAGCCGTAGTCGGTTTCGGTGCGGGCGAGGTTCGCCGCCACCGTGCGGTCGTTGATCTCGGTGTCGGTCAGCTCGTAGCGCAGGCCGGCTTCCCACTCCATCGCGTCCGCGGCGCCGCTGAACTTCACGAACGGCTCGAGGCGGGTTTCTTCGATGGTGTTGAGGCCGCCCGGCGCCGCGGCGAGCGGCTGGGTCGGGCCCGGGATGGCGGGGCGCACGCCCGGCGCGTTCGGGATGGTGACGCGATAGCGGGTGGCATCGAGGATGCGGGTCTCGCGCTCCTTCAGCGTGGCCTGCAGGCCGAACTTGAGCTTGCCGAGGCTGGCGTCGCGCTCGTGGGCGAACTCGGCCGTGGTTTCGTCGTCCTCGATGAGCAGCTTGGTCAGGTCGCGGGTGAATCGGTCGTCCTCCGGGAAGGGATTGCTGTCGCGCAGGTACTCGGTTTCCTCCTCGAACTCGAGCTGGCTGTCGGTGATGCCGGCGCGGTCAAGGCGGAACTCCGTTTCGCCACCCATCATGGCCAGCTTCAGTCCAGCGCCGAGCGTGTAGTTGTCGGTCTGGATGTCGATGTTGTTGTCGTTGATCGTGAGCAGGTTCGCGTTGTTGGCTAGGCCGCTGCGGTACTCGATCGAGTCCTCGTCCTGCAGGCGGTCGGTGCGGACGAACATGCCCGAGAGGTGCAGTTCGCCGGTCTCGCCCACGCCCACGCGGTAGTCGGCGTTGAACGCATAGTCCTTGCCCGAGCGCACGTCGGTCTGCACCTCGGTGTTGTCGAGCGTGCCGCCCGGTTCGTCGAAGCGCTGGCTGAACTTGTCCTTCGGGTTGCGGCGGCCCTGCACGTTGGCGCCGACCAGCAGGTTGCCGCCGAGGGCCTCACCGCCCCAGAACGCGCCGAAGGTCGGCTCGATCTCGTCGTCGTTGAACTGCGTGGCGCCGGCACGGAGGTAGCCGCCATCGATCGAATAGCCGTCGCGCAGCACGATGTTCAGGGCACCGGCGACGGCGTCGCCGCTGCGGTCGGCCGAGGCGGAACGGACGATCTCGATTCGCTCGACGATCTCGGCCGGGATGCGGTCGACGAAGAAGCTGCGGTCGAGGCCGGCGCCGGGCACGCGCTTGCCGTTGATGAGGATCTGCGTGTAGCCCGAATCCAGGCCGCGCAGGCGCACGCCGTCGTACTCGAGCACGTCGGAGACGAAGGTGACCGACGGCACGCGCTTCAGCATGTCGCCGACGGTGAGAGGCTCGAAGCGCTGGAAGTAGGCGAGGTCGTAGCTGAGCACCGGCGCGGTGGCCTCGGTGCGGTCGCGGTAGATGATCTCGCCGACCACCTCGACGCGGTCGAGCTGGGCGGGGGCCGGAGCGGCGGCCGCCACGGCGGCCTGCGACAGCGCAACGGGGGCAAAGACAGCGGAGGCGAGGGCGACGGCGATGGCCGTCGTCAGGGGCTGGCGGGTCATGGAGCGTCCTGCGTTGGAAAAGCGTTATTCCGAGGCCGCCGCGTTGCCGACCGATGACAGTCTCGCGACCGTTCCAAGACACCCGGTTTGACCGATGGATCGCGCACGGCGCCCAGCCAGCGCTTTAGGATCGCGGGACGTCCTCCGTGACCGCCCCATGACCGCCACGCTCCGCCCTTGGATGCTCGTGTTCGGCTTCATCGCCCTGTACTGGGCCGGCGGGGTGTTGGGCAATCGCCTGGTGGTCGGCGCCGATTCCGTCGTGCTGCTGTGGGCCCCGGGGGCCCTCAGCTTGGTGTTGCTGGTGTTCGAGGGCCGCCGCTGGTGGCCACTGGTGGCGGTGGCCGACCTGGTGTTCTCCCTCACCGGTACCGACGTGCCGGCCGTCTTCATCCCGTTCACGATGGCGGCCAATGTGCTGGGCGCCTTGGCGGGCGCGACCCTCGCCCGGCACCGCGGCCTGGGCGCGGGGCGGCGGATGGACCTCTCCAGCGGTGGCGATATCGCCCTGAGCGGCCTCGCCATGGCGCTGGCCAGCCTGCCGCTGGGCGTGGCCGGACTGGTGGCGGCGGGTTTCACCCCGCCGTCGGCCGTGCCGGACGCTGCGCTGAAATGGATCGTCGCCAATGTGTTCGGTGTCGCGGTGCTGGCCCCGGCCCTCTCGCTGCTCTGGCCCCACGTCGGCGAACCGGTGTTCGGCCATGGGCTGCGCCGCGCCGGCGAGGCCCTCGCATGGAGCACCGCCCTCGCCGCCGCCCTGCTGGTGGTGGCGGCGGTCGACGGCGCTCGGGTGCGCAATGCGGAAGCCCTGCTGGCGCTGCCGACGATCGTGCTGATCTGGGGAGCCATCCGCCTGCCCGCACGGCTGGTGGCCGCCGGCACGCTGACCTGCGGCGTGGTGCTGTCGCTGGTGGCCGCGTCCGACGACGGCGCCGTCCGTCGACCCGAGACGACGCTCGAGACGGTCGTGCTGCTGATCCTGCTGATCACGCTGACCGTGGCGCCGCTGATCCTGATGGCCGCCATCAGCGAAGCGCGGCGGATGGGCCGCGAGGCCTTGGAGCGCGCGCGCACCGATGCGCTCACCGGCTTGGCCAACCGGCAGGGCCTGGAGCATCGCGTGGCCGATGCCCTCGACCACGGTGCCGAGGACCAGCCCCTGCTGCTGGCGCTCGTCGACATCGACAATTTCAAGCTGGTGAACGACGCGGGGGGCCAAGCGGCCGGCGACGCCTTCCTGCGCAGCATCGCCAGCCTGCTGCGGGCCGTGCTGCCCGAAGCCAGCCTAGTGGGCCGCCTGTCCGGCGACCAGTTCGTCCTGCTGCTGGAGGATCGCGACCCCGGCGCCAATGCGACCCTTCTCGAGCAAGTGCTCGCCGCGGTGCGCGATTACCGCCAGGCCAGCGGCGGCAACCTCGTCTCGGCGTCGGCCAGCATCGGCGCCATCCGCTTCCGCCGCGGGCAATCGGGCTACGCCGACCTGCTGCGCCTGGCCGACGCCGCCTGCGCCACGGCGAAGGACCAGGGCGGCAACCGGCTGCGGCTCGCCGCCTTCGAATCGGCTGCCGACGCCGTCGCCGAACACACGGCCGCCGTCCAGTGGGCCGTGCGGCTGGACGCCGCCTTGCGCGATGGGCATTTCCGCCTGTACTGCCAGAGCATCGCCGGCCTGCAAGGCATCGAGGACGGCGGACGCCATCTGGAAATCCTGCTGCGCATGCTCGACCCGCAGAGCGGCGAGGTGCTGCCGCCCGGCCCAGTGGTCGCCGCGGCGGAGAAGTTCCACATGGGGCCGCGACTGGACCGCCACGTCATCGACAGCACCCTCGCGTGGTTCGAAAGGCATCCGCAGGCCCTCGCCCAGCTCGACACCTGCGCGATCAACCTCTGCGCGGCGTCGGTGAACGACCCGGGCTTTCCCGACTTCCTCCGTGAGCGCTTCGCGCGCAGCAGCGTGCCACCGGCCAAGGTCTGCCTGGAGATCACCGAGACCTCGGCGGTGCGCGACCTCAACGATGCGCAGCAGTTCATCGCCGCCGCCCGCGCGCTCGGCCTGAAACTGGCCCTCGACGACTTCGGCGCGGGCTTCTGCTCCTTCGCCTACCTTCGTCGGTTGGACGTGGACTACTTCAAGATCGACGGCAGCTTCGTGCGCGACCTGGAATCCTCGGCGCTGTCGCTGGCCATCGTCCGCTCGATCGCCGAGATCGCGCGCAGCATCGACAAGCGGACCATTGCGGAGTTCGTCGAGAACGACGCCATCCGCGAGCGCCTGGCGCAGCTGGGGGTCGATTTCGGACAGGGCTACGGGATCGACCGCCCGGTGCCCATCGACCAGTACTTTCTGCGACCGGCAGCGATGCCCCACCCGCTGAGCCGCCGTGCCGCGCTTTGACCGGTGCGGAAAGGCTCCCCGGGCGTCTATGCTTCCGGCCTGATCCGGAGCCCAACATGCCGCTGCCCTCGACCGTCCGCCCGGCCCTCGCGCTGGGCCTTGCCGCCCTCCTGCTGCCGGGCTGCGCCCTCTGGCGCGATGCCAAGGAACCGGACGAACGGGCCACGGAGGAGCCACGCCTCGCGAACTCGGGCATCGACCATGAAGTCGTGGCCGAAGCTTTCATCACCCCCGCGAACCCGCCGGACGAGGTCGATTCGCCCACGGCTTGGCTCACGCCCGAAGGCGGCCGCTGGCTCATCAGCACCGGCAAGGAGACCCACCAGTTGCTGGTCCACGACGGCGAGACCGGCGCCCTGCTGCGGCGCGTCGGCGGCAAGGGTTCCGCGCCGGGCCAGTTCAATCGGCCGAACGGCGTGTATGCCTGGGGCGACCGGCTGTTCGTCGTCGAACGCGACAACCACCGCGTGCAGGTGCTCTCGCTGCCGGGCTTCACCCCGTTGGCCACCTTCGGCGAGGCCGATCTCCGCTCCCCCTACGGTCTCTGGCTGCACGAGCCCGAAGGCGGCCGCATCGAACTGTGGGTGACGGACAGCTTCATGGACGGCGAGAACTACGACATCGTCCCGCCGCTCGCTGCGCTGTCGGCGCGGATCAAGCGCTTCAGCGTGCTGACCGATGACGACGCCGTTTCGGCCCGGCTCGAAGGCAGCTCGGGCGACACCACCGAGGCCGGCGCCCTGCGGGTGGTCGAGTCGATCGCCGGCGATGTCGCCAACGGCCGCCTGCTGGTGGCCGAAGAGGACGTGCCCACGGGCACCGGCTACCGCGTCTACGGTTTTGATGGCCGCTATCGGGGCCAGGACGTGGGGGTCGGCGAGTTCGGCGCGCAGGCCGAAGGCATCGCGCTGTGGGCCTGTCCGGACGGCAGCGGCTACTGGCTGGCGTCCGACCAGTTCATCGATGCGACGCTCTTCCGCGTCTACGACCGCCAGACGCTGGAGGCGAAGGGTCGCTTCGCCGGGCGCAACACCGGCATGACCGACGGCGTGTGGCTGTCGCAGGCGCCCAGCGCGCGCTTCCCGGCCGGCGTGTTCTATGCCTCGAACCGCGATGAATCGCTGAGCGCCTTCGATTGGCGCGACGTGGCCTCGGCGCTCGGCCTGCGCGAACGCTGCGAGTAATGCCCCGGGGCGTGTCGCGACTCGGCGGGCTCGGGCTCCTCGCGGCGACGGCGCTCGCGGCCGCGGCACCGGTGCCGTCGCCTTCGATGGCCGAGCTGTCCCTGGAGCGCAGCGCCAATGGCACACGACAGGCGCTCGTGCGCAACCGCCTTGCCGGGCCGATCCACGTGCGCGTGCACGACACCATGCGCCCCCGCGAGGTCATCGAGGCCACGCTCGAGGCCGGCGAAACGCGGGCCATCGGTCGATTCGACGGCGAAGGCGCCCCGGATCTGCGGCTGCTGGCCCAGGTCGGCGCGCCGCAGTTGCTGCCGCCGACCCAGCGCGGGGCGTATGCCTTCCCGCTGCCCGCGAAAAGCACGTGGCGACTCACGCAAGGCTTCGGTGGCCGCGCCAGCCACCGCGACGCCGCCAACTTCCACGCCCTCGACTTCGCCGCCGCCCAAGGCACGTCCGTGCTGGCGGCGCGGGCCGGCACGGTGATGCAGGTGGTCGACACCTTCACCGAAGGCGGCATGGACGAGGCCCTCAAGGAGCGGATGAACCTTGTCCGCGTGCTGCACGCCGACGGCTCGATGGGGCTGTACGCGCACATCGCGCCGGGCAGCGCCCGCGTGGCTCCCGGAGAGGCGGTCCTCGCCGGGCAGGTGCTGGCCGCTGTCGGCAGCGTGGGCTGGAGCACGGCGCCGCACCTGCACTTCAGCGTGCAGGTGAACGACGGGCGCGAACTGCTGAGCCTGCCGTTCCGGATGGCTGGCCCGGACGGCGGCCTGCTGCCCACGGGCGAGTGAACGCGGCCGAGAGGCCGGGCCGGGCGCTTCGGGCGCGGCGCGTATAATCCACGCCCTTCCCGCTTTCCGAGCCGCCGGCCCCGCCCGGCGCGGCCCGCATGTCCCAGCAGAGCACCGAAACCCGGCGTCGCCGGACCTTCGCCATCATTTCCCACCCCGACGCCGGCAAGACCACGCTGACGGAAAAGCTGCTGCTGTTCGGCGGGGCGATCCAGATGGCCGGCTCGGTGAAGGGCCGCAAGGCCGCGCGCCACGCCACCTCCGACTGGATGGCGCTCGAGAAGGAGCGCGGCATCTCCGTCACCTCGTCGGTGATGCAGTTCCCCTACGAAGGCAAGATCGTCAATCTGCTCGACACGCCGGGCCACGCCGACTTCGGCGAGGACACCTACCGCGTGCTGACGGCCGTCGACTCGGCCCTGATGGTCATCGACTGCGCCAAGGGCGTCGAGGAACGCACGATCAAGCTGATGGAGGTGTGCCGCATGCGCGACACGCCGATCATGAGCTTCATCAACAAGCTCGACCGCGAGGGCAAGGAGCCCATCGAGCTGCTCGACGAAGTGGAGACCGTGCTCGGGATCCAGTGCGCGCCGATCACCTGGCCGATCGGCATGGGCCAGCGCCTGAAGGGCGTCGTGCACCTCGTCGATAACGAGGTCCACCTGTTCGAGCCGGGCAAGAACTTCACCCGCCAGGACTCGACCATCCTCAAGCTCGACGACCCGGAGCTGGAGCGCCGCCTCGGCGCGCAGGCGCTGGCCGAGCTGCGCGACGAGCTCGAGCTCGTGCAGGGTGCGTCGAATCCGTTCGACAAGCAGGCCTACCTCGAGGGCAAGCAGACGCCGGTGTTCTTCGGCTCGGCCGTGAACAACTTCGGCGTGCAGCTGCTGCTCGACTTCTTCGTCGAGCACGCGCCCCCGCCGAAGGTGCGCGCCACCACCACCCGCGCCGTCGAGCCGGAAGAAGAGAAGCTCACCGGCTTCGTCTTCAAGATCCAGGCCAACATGGACCCGCAGCACCGCGACCGCGTGGCCTTCATGCGCATCTGCTCGGGCCACTTCACCGCCGGCATGAAAGTGTTCCACCCGCGCACCGGCAAGGAGCTGAAGCTCGCCAATGCGCTGACCTTCATGGCCTCGGACCGCGAGATCGCCGCCGAGGCCTGGCCGGGCGACGTCATCGGCATCCACAACCACGGCACCATCTCGATCGGCGACAGCTTCAGCGAAGGCGAACCGATCAACTTCACCGGCATCCCGAACTTCGCACCCGAGCTGTTCCGCCGCGCGCGCCTGCGCGACCCGCTGAAGCTCAAGCAGCTGCAGAAGGGCCTGGCCCAGCTCTCGGAAGAAGGCGCCACGCAGTTCTTCCGCCCGCTGATGAGCAACGACCTGATCCTCGGCGCGGTGGGCATGCTGCAGTTCGACGTGGTGGCCTATCGCCTGAAGGACGAGTACGGCGTCGACGCCAGCTTCGAGCCGGTGCAGGTGCAAACGGCGCGCTGGGTGTATGCGCCGGACGACAAGACGCTCGAAGCCTTCCGCGAGAAGAACGCGATGAACCTCGGCGTCGATGCCGCCGGCCACCTCGTCTACCTCGCGCCCTCGCGCGTGAACCTTCAATTGGCCCAGGAGCGCGCCAAGGACGTGCGCTTCGAGGCCACGCGCGAGCACGCCGCCTCGGTGGCGGTGGATTGAGCCGCGCGTGCCGGATTCCGTGACGAACGCGCGCCCCGCGTCGGCCTTCTTCGAATTGCGCGACTGGCGCGAGGGCGGCGAGCGCGTCTCCACGCCGCTAGGGCCGCTGTTCGTGCGCCGGCAAGTGGAGCCGCGGCTGCCGGTGCTGCTGCTGATCCACGGCTTCCCGTCGGCGAGCTGGGACTGGGCGCCGCTTTGGGAGCCGCTGTCGCAGCATTTCTCGCTGGTGGCGCTCGACCTGCTGGGTTTCGGGGATTCCGCCAAGCCCAAGGGCCACCGCTACGCCATCGCGGAGCAGGCCGAACTCTGCGAATGGCTGCTGCGCCGCGACGGGGCGTGGGACTACCACGTGCTCGCGCACGACTACGGCGACACCGTCGCCCAGGAACTGCTGGCGCGGCAGCTCGACAAGCGCAAGCCGCGCCCGGCGATGCGCTCGGTGGTGTTCCTCAACGGCGGCCTCTTTCCCGAGATGCACCGCCCGCGGCCGATGCAGCGGTTGCTCGCCCTGCCCGGCCTCGGCCCGCTCATCGCCCGCGCCAGCAGCAAGGCACGATTCGCCGCCAACTTGAAGGCGATCTTCGGCAAGCAGACCCCGCCCGACCCGCGCGTCGTCGACGGCCTGTGGACCCTGCTGCGCCACGACGACGGCCACCTCGCGCTGCCGCGCCTGCTGGGCTACATGGCCGAGCGCAAAAAGCGACGCTCCCGCTGGGTGGGTGCATTGGAGCGCGTGGCGATGCCCATGGCGCTGATCAACGGCAGCGCCGATCCGGTCTCCGGCGCGCACGCCGCCGCGCGCTGGCGCGAACTGCTTGGCAGCGATGACCTGCACGAACTGCCGGGCATCGGCCACTACCCGCAGCTCGAAGCGCCCGAAGCCGTGCTCGAAGCGGCGATGGTCTTCTGGTCGCGGCACCGGCTGCTCGGGCCGGTGGACCCGCGGCCGAGCGTGTCGATCACGACGCGCTGAGGGCGCGTCGCACCAGCGCTCAATCCGCGCCAGCGATGTCCACGTAGCCGCGCTCGATCGCGCGCTCCAGAGCACCGAACGCGGCCTTGGCCTCTTCGAAGGCCTCGCGACGGGCGCGCAGCGCGGTGTACTCGACCGCGTCGTTGCCCTGCGCCGCGGCGAGCGCCGCCTTCAGGTACTCGGCGCGGAGTTCGGCGACGCGGGTGGCGAAGGCGACGAAGCTGGCCTTGTCCAAGCGCGGGATATGGGCCTGGATGATCTCGCGGTTGGCATCGCTGATCGCGTGCTCCACGTCCTGCAGGAACTTCTGCTGCTTGCGGATGCGGGTGCTTTCCTCGTCGAACATGGCGGTCCTCCGGTCGGCGGTACGGCAAGCGTAACGCCGGTCGCGTCCCGGCGCGCGCGCTGGGTCACGGTTCGCGGAAGACGGCCGTGCCGCGACTGCCGTCGGGCTTCACCCAGCCGCGGTACATGCCGCTGGTGTTGAAGGGCATGACGATGGTCCCGCGGGCGTCGAGGCCGATGGCCCCGCCGTCGCCGCCCAAGGCCGGAATGACGCGGTTGATCACGTCCTCGGCCGCGGCCTCGATCGGGTCGCCGCGCAGGGCCACGCGGGCGCAGATGTCGTGGGCGGCCACGGTGCGCAGGTAGAACTCGCCCCAGCCGGTGGCACTGATGCCGCACTGCTCGTTGGCGTAGGTGCCGGCGCCGATCACCGGGGCATCGCCGATGCGGCCCCAGCGCTTGTTGGTCATGCCGCCGGTGGACGTGGCCACGGCGATGTGGCCGTTCGCATCGAGGGCGACCGCCCCGACCGTGCCGAAGTAGGCGCCGGGCGGCAGCGGGATGACCTCACCGGCGGCCTGGCGCTGCTCACGCTCCTTGGCGGCCTCGAGCTGCTCGCGGCGCCGCTCGGTGTCGAACCAGCGGTTGTCCACGCGTTCGAGCTCCGGCCGCGTGTCGGCGAAGGCTTCGGCACCGTCGGCCGCGAGGAAGACATGCGGCGAGTGCGCCATCACTGCGCGCGCGAGCAGCACCGGATGGCGCACCGTTCGCACCCCGGCCACGGCACCGGCGCGTCGCGTGTGGCCTTCCATGATCGCGGCGTCCAGCTCATGCGTGCCGTCGGCGGTGAACACCGCGCCCTTGCCCGCGTTGAACCAGGGCGAGTCCTCCAGCACCTGCACCGCGGCGGTCACCGCGTCGAGCGAGGCGCCCCCGCGTTTCAGCACCGCGTCGCCGGCATCCAGTGCGCGATCGAGGTCGGCGCGCAGGGCGGCTTCATCGGCCTCGGAGAGCTGGTCGCGGGTGATGACGCCGGCACCGCCATGGATCACGAGGGCGGTGGGGCCGGTGCTTGCAGCGGAGGCGGCGCCCGCCGCGAGCGCCAACGGGAGGACAAGGGCGGACCAAGGGCGCATCGGGCACTCCGGCGAAGTTCGGAGTGCCGACTGTAGGTCGTCCGCGACGATCAATCGAGCTTGGGCGGCTCGGCCTGCGGGAAGCTCACCGTGGCGATGGTGCCCTTGGCCGATTCGCTGGCGAGGTGCACCGGCCAGCCGAAGCGGCTGGACAGGCGCTGCACGATCGACAGGCCGATGCCCTGCCCGCCCACGCGCGCGGTGTCGGCGCGCCAGAAGGGTTCGAACACGCGCTCCAGCTGCTCGGCCGACATGCCGATCCCGGTGTCCTCGATGCGGATCTCGCCGAAACGCACGCGGATGCGCACGTGCCCGCTGTCCGTGTAGTAGCAGGCGTTGCGGACGAGGTTGCTGATCAGCACGCTCACCACGCGGCGCGGCGCCACCAGCTTGAAGTCGGCCTCGAGGTCGAGTTCCAGCGTCACCGGCTTGTTGGCCACCAGCGGGCGCGCCTTCTCCAGCTCGTCTTCGACGATCTCGGAGGCCAGCAGAGGCTCCGGTGGCAGGCCGGTGTCGCCGTCGCGGGCGAGGATCAGGAAGGCCTCGATCAGCGTCTCCATGTCGCGCACGGCGCCCTGGATGCGGTTCAGCGCCTTCTGCTGCCGCGGCGAGCAGATCGGGTCGGTCTGCATCATCTCGCTGGCCATGCGGATCACCGCCAGCGGCGTGCGCAGCTCGTGCGACGCATCGCGGGTGAAATTGCGCTCGCGGTGCACCAGCTCCTCGATGCGCATGCCGAAATCGTGCAGCGAGGAGGCCAGCACGAGGCTCTCTCCCTCCACGTCCACCGGAAGGTTCTCGGGCTTCAACGCGCTGACTTCCGGGTGCTTCGGGTCCCAGCGCTGCACCTGGGAGGCCAGCCAGATCACGGGGGACACCGCGCGCTTCGAGGCGCGATAGGTCGTCCAGGCGATCACGTAGACAACGATCAGCACCAGCGCCAGCGGCACCACGCCGAACCAGAAGGCCAGCGCGTCCACCTGCTCCTGCTTGAACAGCAGGTAGAGCGTGCGGCCCTCGTGCTGTTCGACCAGCACCAGCGCGCCGCCCTGCGAACGCGGCAGGCTGTGGTAGCCCTCGGGCAGGTCATGCAGGGCCACCGGCAGCGCGTCCTTCGATCCACCGGCGTCGACGACGAAGCCGGTCATGTTGAAGGTGTCGGGCACCGAGGCGGCCGGATTCGCCTCGCTGCGCTTCCAGAAGTGCGAGGCCTCCTCGGTGAGGGCGCGCTGGATCAGCAAGTGCTTGAGCACCGCCGAGGCGCCGTACACGCCGAGGACCGCCGCGAAGCTGATCGCGGCGGCCTGCAGGATGAAGGCGATCCAGATTTTTCGGCGGAGGCCGGTGGTGTCGGTCATGCCGCGGGGGCGGTGTCGAGGTCGGCGATACGGTAGCCGGCGGTCTGCACGGTGTGCAGCAGCTGCTTGTCGAACGGCCGGTCGATGGCCTTGCGCAGGTTGTACAGATGGCTACGCAGCGTGTCGGAGTCGGGCAGGCCGTCGCCCCAGATCTCGCGCTCGATGTCGCGGCGCGTCACCACGCGCGGCGATTCGCGCATCAGGATGGTGAGCAGGCGCAGGCCGATCGGCGAGAGCTGGATCTCCTTGCCGCCGCGGGTCACGCGCAGCGACGCGGTATCGAGCACCAGGTCGGCCACCTTCAGCACCTCGGCGCTCACCTGCCGGCGGTCGCGGCGGATCAGCGCGCGCAGTCGGGCTTCGAGCTCCTGGATGGCGAAGGGCTTGACGAGGTAATCGTCGGCGCCGGCGTCGAGACCGATCACCTTGTCCTGCAGGGTGTCGCGGGCGGTGAGCATGAGCACGGGGGTGCTCTTCTTCGCTTCGTTGCGCAGCTTGCGGCACAGCTCGATGCCGTCCATCCGCGGCAGCATCAGGTCGAGGACGATGACGTCGTAGCTGTTGTCGACGGCGAGGCGGAAGCCGTCGTGGCCGTCACCGGCGTAGTCGACGCCGAAGCCGCGGGCTTCGAGGTACTCGCCCATCATCTCGGAGAGGTTGCGGTTGTCCTCGACGACGAGGATCAGTCCGGCGGGGTCGTCACGGCGCATGGTGAGCTCCTTCAGGAATGTGAAAGCTGCGTATTCAGCTTTGTGAATTCACACCCGCATTGAGCACCCGTGCGGGTGAGACGGGTGTGAACGGGGCGAGGGCGGCACACTGGCCTTGTCGCCTGCCCGCCCGGATTGCCCGATGTGGACCTACCTCACGCCCGTCCTGCTGCTGCTCGCCTCGAACGTGTTCATGACGATCGCGTGGTACGGGCACCTGAAGTTCAAGGCCACCCCGCTGCTGACGGTGATCCTCGTCAGCTGGGGCATCGCCTTCTTCGAGTACTGCCTGCAGGTGCCGGCGAACCGGATGGGCCACCAAGTCTACTCGGCCGCACAGCTCAAGGGGATCCAGGAAATCCTGACGCTCTCGGTGTTCGCGGCGTTCTCGATCAACTACCTCGGCGAGGCGATCCGTTGGAACCACATCGCCGCCTTCGTACTGATCGTCGCGGCGGCCTTCCTGCTGTTCCTCGAGTGAGGCTCAGAACGGGATCTTCCCCGTCAGCACGTCCTTGAACATCACCCAGTCGCCCATCAGCGAATAGACCGGGTGCTTGAAGGTCGCGGGCCGGTTGTGCTCGTAGAAGAAGTGCCCCACCCAGGCGAAGCCGTAGCCGCAGACCGGCACGGCGAAAAGCCACCACGGCGAGAGCACCCGCGCCACGACGAGGCCGAGGATCACCAGCACGCCCGTCGAGCCGATCACGTGCAGCCGGCGCGACGTGCGGTTGCTGTGCTCCCCGAGATAGAACGGGTAGAACTCGCGGAAGCTGGCGAAACCGGCGGTGGGCGGGGTCATGTCAGGTCTTTTCGGGAATCGGCGTGGCGTCGAGGCTAAGCGTGGCGCGTCGAGGCGGCATGAATCAGCGCACTGCGTCGCCGTTCGGCCATGGTGCGCCGCGGTAGGTGGCGCGCGGCGAACCGCTTAGCCGCCGCGCTCGATGCGCTTGGCCTCGTTCCACAGGGCGCTCTGCTCGTCCAGCGACAGCGCGGCGAACGCGCGGCCCTGCGCACGCGCCAGCGCTTCCATCTGGCGGAAGCGACGCTCGTACTTGGCATTCGCGCGGCGCAGCGCGGTGCCCGGATCGACCTTGGCCTTGCGCGCGAGGTTCATCGCGACGAAGAGCAGGTCGCCGATCTCGTCCTCCAGCGCGTCCTGCCGCTCGGGCGAGGCCGGCATCGCCAGCGCTTCGCGCACTTCCTCGAGTTCTTCCTCGAGCTTGGCGATCACCGGCGTGGCATCGGGCCAGTCGTAGCCGACATTGGCGCCGCGCTTCTGCAGCTTGAGCGCGCGCTGCCATTCCGGCAGGGCCTTGGGCACGTCGTCGAGCGCCGAGGGCGGCGCATCCATGTCCCGGCGCTTGGCGGCGCGCTCCGCGGCCTTCATTTTCTCCCACGCCGCGGTCTGCGCATCGGCATCCTCGACCGAGGCCTCGCCGAACACGTGCGGGTGGCGGCGGATCATCTTGTCGTTGATGGCGGCGACGACGTCGAAAAAGGCGAAGGCGCCCTGCTCGTTCGCCATCTGTGCATGGAAGACCACCTGGAGCAGCAGGTCGCCGAGTTCGTCCTTGAGATCGCCGAGGTCGCCGCGATCGATGGCTTCCGCCACCTCGTAGGCCTCCTCGATGGTGTAGGTCGCGATGCTGGCGAAATCCTGCTTCACGTCCCAAGGGCAGCCGCGCTCGGGGTCGCGCAGCCGCGCCATCACCGCCAGGAGGGTCTCGATGCGCTCGCGCGGCGCCCCGATCAGATCACTCAAGCCAATCCCTCCACGGCAAGCGCGCGTCCGCGACGGCGACAAAGTCGCCGTTCAACAGGGTGTCGCGTTGGTTGTAGCGCAGCGGTTGGCCCTCGAGGTCGAGCACCGCGCCGCCGACC